>ERZ773113.643-NODE-643-length-18190-cov-6.958974_pt1 | contig 18190 bp, 18 predicted proteins | sample MGYA00580565_ERZ773113 | MGnify/ENA primary metagenome ERZ773113 (study PRJEB29015, sample SAMEA2737827) | human gut metagenome | biome: human gut; feature: human-associated habitat; material: faeces | place: China | collected 2012 ...
TACGGAAGGCGCAGGACGGTTGCCAGAACGGACAGCTGTGGCTGGGCGGCCCGCTATGGAATTATAGGAAATCTCTTGACAGGACGGTCGTTACATGTTAGAATAATCGAAGTTAGGCGTTCACCAACGCCTGGCTTTTTTAAGTTACAGAAAAATTTCCTTGACTTAGAGGGGACTGTTGTGATACATTATAAAGGCAGTCTTACGTAACACTAGGCTTGTGACTATTTTTAAGAGAGGTGTAAGGAATGCGTACAGCTATCACTTTGGCATGCACAGAATGCAAACAGCGTAACTACCGGACGAACAAAAACAAAAAGAACAATCCGGACCGTTTGGAACTGAAAAAATACTGCCCGTTCTGCAAAAAAGAAACATTACACAAAGAAACGAAATAATTGATTGAATAAGATTGTGCTAATCTTATTTGGATGTGAGAGGTTATATGGCACTTTCAGCTAAAAAAGCAGCACAAAAGAATAAGAACAAGAAAAAGAACCCGGGCAAATCATTTTTATCTGGCGTAAAGGTAGAAATGAAAAAAGTCATCTGGCCGACGAAGAAGGAATTGATCAACTACACGGTTATGGTCATTGTCGCTACCATCGTCGTAATGGTAATCATTGGCGTAGCTGATGGTGTATTTTCACAGCTGTTCAAGTTACTTCAGCTTGTTGTCGGATAGGAGGCTTGTGCTTAAATGGAAGCAGATATGAAATGGTATGTCATCCATACGTATTCCGGTTATGAAAATAAAGTAATGCAAACGCTGGAACAAAAAGTCAAATCCATGGGGTTAGAAAACGTCATTAACCGTATTCTCATTCCAATGGAAGATGAAATTGACATCAAAGACGGTAAGAAACGGACTGTCAAGCGGAAAGTATTCCCTGGCTACGTTCTCATCGAAATGGAAGTCAATGACCGTTCCTGGTATGTCGTCCGCAATACACCGGGTGTTACCGGTTTTGTCGGCTCGGCAACCAAGCCTATCCCGCTGGAAACGAAAGAAGTCGAAAAGATTCTGAAGACCCAGGGCATAGAAAGCGAACCGAAAACGCATATCTCTGTCGAAGTTGGCGAAGAAGTGCGCATCACCGAAGGTCCTTTTGAAAATTGCATGGCCGTCGTAACGGAAATCAATGAAGAAAAAGGGACTGTCAAAGGCCTCGTCAATATGTTTGGCCGAGAAACTCCAGTAGAAGTCGACTATTCTCAAATCGAGAAGGGTCTGGAATAAATACTTCTAAATGCGGCAACTCGCCGCGAGTGGGAGAATCGCAAGATTCGTTTGACCACATCTTGTAATGTAAGGAGGTGTAACTCACCATGGCAAAAAAAGTAGCAAGAATGGTAAAACTCCAGTGTGAAGCTGGTAAAGCAACTCCGGCGCCTCCGATTGGCCCTGCATTAGGCCAGGCTGGTGTCAACATCATGGCTTTCGTCAAGGAATTCAACGAACGCACAGCTAAACAGGCTGGCTTCATTATCCCTGTCGAAATCACAGTCTATGAAGACCGTTCCTTCACTTTCATTACGAAAACACCGCCGGCTGCCGTCCTCTTGAAGAAAGCAGCAGGTTTGGACAAAGCTTCGGGCGAACCGAACAAGAAAAAAGTAGCTAAATTGGGCCGCGACAAAGTCCGCGAAATCGCAACGACTAAGATGCCGGACCTCAACGCTAACGACGTTGAAGCTGCTATGAAAATGATTGAAGGCACCGCTCGCAGCATGGGTATCGAAATCGTCGACTAATTCGATGATGCTCTGCCCGTGGAAGGGGTAACCCGTTAAACCACATAAGGAGGAAGAAACATGGCAAAAGTAGGCAAGAAATATGCTGAAGCTGCAAAACTGTTCGACAAACAGAAACAGTATGATGTTGCAGAAGCAATCGACATCTTGAAAAAGATGGATACTGCCAAATTCGACGAAACCGTTGAATTGGCCGTAAACCTTAACGTAGATCCGAAATACGCCGACCAGCAGGTCCGCGGCGCCTTGGTACTGCCCCACGGCATTGGTAAATCCAAGACTGTCCTCGTATTTGCTCAGGGCGATAAAGAAAAAGAAGCTTTAGCTGCTGGCGCTGACTATGTCGGTGCTGATGATCTCGTAGAAAAGATCAAAGGTGGCTGGCTCGACTTCGACGTAGCAATCGCTACTCCGAACATGATGGGTAAAGTTGGTCGTCTCGGTAAAATCCTCGGTCCTAAAGGCCTCATGCCTAACCCGAAGGTTGGTACTGTCACGATGGACGTTACAAAAGCTGTTAGCGAAAGTAAAGCTGGTAAAGTTGAATACCGCACGGATAAAGCCGGCAACATTCATTCTTCTATCGGTAAAAAATCTTTCGACGCAGATAAATTGGTTGACAACCTGACTGCTTTGGTTGATACACTCATCAAAGTTAAACCGTCGGGTGCAAAAGGCCAGTACATCAAATCCATCACGGTTAGCTCCACGATGGGCCCTGGCATCCACATCAACCAGTACAGCATCAAAGGTGCTGCAAAGAAAGAAGAAAATTAATATCTCTCTTAGCTGTAGACTGAAGGTATGTATAATGGACGTATGTCCGCCATCTGAGGCTATGAAACTAGCAGATATCTGACTTTGACTAGTTCGGCCTCGTGGTTTCCATGAGGCCGTTTTTGATTGCTAAGACGATATAAATCCCAGTTCAAGGAGGTGTATCGAACTCATGTCCACATATGCAAATCATCCGGTTTCTCCGGCAAAAGCTGCTGTCGTTGAAGAAATGAAAGAAAAACTGCAGTCCGCTCAGGGCGCTGTTTTCGTTGGTTTCTCCGGCCTTACCGTAGCTGATGTCACGAAACTTCGCCGTAAGTTCCGCGAAGGCGGTGTTGAATACAAAGTCATCAAAAACACGTTGACCCGTATCGCCGCTGACGAACTCGGCTATAACGCATTAGATGCAATTTTCGAAGGCCCGACGGCTCTCGCTTATTCCACGGAAGACGCTGTAGCTCCGGCTAAGATCCTCAAAGAATTCATCAAAGAAACAAAGACTGAAGCGCTGACTGTAAAAGCAGGTCTCGCTGATGGTCAGGTCATTGATGTTGCAGCTGTTGACGCTCTGGCAAGCTTGCCGAGCCGCGAAGAACTCCTCGCAAAATTGGTTGGCAGCATGCAGGCTCCTATCTCTGGCCTTGTCAACGTACTCCAGGGCAATATCCGCAACATGGTTTATGTGCTTGACGCTGTACGCGCTAAAAAAGCAGAACAGGAAACTGCTTAATTTAGCTTACATAACTTAAAAATTAAACTCAAAAATTGATACTATGGAGGTATTTCAAAATGACTAAAGAAGAAATCATGGAAGCCATTGAAAATATGACTGTTCTCGAACTTTCCGAACTCGTAAAAGCTATGGAAGACAAATTCGGCGTTTCCGCTGCTGCTCCGGTTGCAGTTGCTGCTGCTCCGGCTGCTGGCGGTGCTGCTGCTGAAGAAAAATCCGAATTCGACGTCATTCTCCAGTCCGCTGGCGACAAAAAAATCGGCGTTATCAAAGTTGTCCGTGAAGTTACGGGCCTCGGCTTGAAAGACGCTAAAGCTCTCGTTGACGGCGCTCCGAAAGCTGTTAAAGAAGGCGTTGCTAAAGCTGACGCTGAAGCTCTCAAAGCTAAACTCGAAGAAGCTGGCGCTACTGTCGAACTCAAATAATTTCCTCTGTGAAATTACAAGCTCTGCAAATCGCATGAACATGCGGTTTGCAGAGCTTTTTTCATTCTTCGGGAAGACCGATTTGATACTATTTTGATACTAAAATTTCTAAAAATTGAAATTGACAGCATCTAGTTTTTCGGCGACTTCGGCTTGTTTGTTGGGGTAGAGGTGCGAGTAGATCTGCAACGTCGTCGTGATTTTTTCATGTCCCAGCCGGTCAGCGATGACTAAGGGGGAAAAGCCCATTTCAATAAGTAGTGACGCGTGAGAGTGACGCAGATCATGTAGCCGGATGACTTTGACACCTGTTTTCATAGCCGTCGCTTTTAATTTTCGGGTGAGGCTGGTCTTGTTGAGGTTGAAAAAAATACGCTGTTCTGGTTAACAGAGTTGGTTTATGTGGGTCTGAATAATTTTACACAGAAAACGGGGAATACTGATAGTGCGGTTACTTTTAGATGTTTTAGGTGTCTGGATTATCTTGGCGCCTGTGACTTGAGCGTAATTCTTATTGATACGTAGCGTATGGGCTTGGAAATCGCAGTCTGCCGGTGTGAGCGCCAGCAGTTCGCCTAAGCGCAGTCCCGTAAAAAAAAGCGTCGTAAAAGCGACGCGGAAGCTGACATCTTTTTCATCGGTCAGGCCGCTTAGGAAAACCTTGAACTCGTCAAGGGTCCAGAAGGACAGGTGCGGTGAGCGGCTGCTGCCGATAGTTCCTGCCTTATGTACAGGGTTTTCCGGCAAATTGTAGTATTTGACAGCATAGTTGAATAGAGCTGATAATTTCGTGTTAATCGAACGTTGATAAGTCGGCGCGAGATTGCTGTGCTGCATCAGTTCTGTCTGCCATTTGCGGATTATGAGTGGTGTAATCTGATTGATGGGCATATCCTAAAAAACGGGTAAGAGCCAGTGTTGGATGATGTTTTTGCTGGTATACTGCGTCGTCGGCTTCAGGCGTCCTTCGTTATCGCTGAGATAATGTTGGCAGAGATATTTGAAGGTGATTAAACTGCCCTGAGTCAATTCATTGAGGAAATCCCTTTCGTACTTTTTGGCTTCTTGGGAACGGGTGAAACCGCGTTTTAGTTTTTGGTGACGCTGGCCGCGCCAGTCCTTGTAATAAAATTTGGCATAGTATTTTTTTGTCTTTTCATCTCGGTAGACAGGCATGGTTCTTCCTTTCTGCTATTGTCCGGTGTCGTTGCGGTCTCTGACGTAAAGCTGATGATTGTCGGCATCATACCAGAAAGACGTGTCGCCGCGCAAAAGCTCATTAATCATATAGACGCCGTTACGGGCCTGACGGGAGGACTGGACGGCTGTATAGGTGAGGTAGAGATTCAGTGCCAGAAATGCTAGGAAAAAGATAAGCAGTGGCTTCATGAAGTCCTGATGCTTCTCAAGTTTCTCTCTGATGTTCCTATCGAAAGAGAAGGACACATCATCAATCCGGCTAATCCCTGCCTGTAGTTCTTCAAAATTGTGGGCTTGACTGGCCGCACTTCCTTTTTGAAATTTTTCAAGCGCTTTCTTTAGTTCTGCGATATGATTTATCAATGCGTCGTTCTGCGCTTTTAGTTCGGCGTTTTGGGCTTCCAGTGAGTCGAACCTGTCGAGGATTTCTTTCTGTAATGTCACTTGTCCCGGCGTCAGGCCGTTTTTATTTGTCAGGGCCATTCGATGGTTCCTCCTTTAAAGGCTCCAGCCACGATACATTTCTTCTTCGACTCGTTCGAGCTTATCTTTTTTGCGGTGATGTTCTTCGTAGTCATCCTGGCCGCGGGGACGATAGGCGGCTTCTTTTTCTGCCGTGAAGGTCTTTATCAGGCTGGGTTTGTCGTAGTCCAGTCCCAGCTTTTGGCCGCGGACCTTTTTGCCGTTGGGATGGATGTAGGTCATGCCCCGGCCATGGTCGTGCGTGACGGCGACGCCCCATTCATTTTCCAGTGTCGCTTTGAAATCGTCGTAACTTTTCACTTCCTGCCGAACAGAATTGATGACGTCTCGTAATTCCTGTTTCCAGACGTCATGGCCGCGGGCTGCTGCCCAGTATTCGCCGTTTGTAATACCTTCAGTACGCTGCGGAATCGGCTGTAGGCCACGGCTTTGGCATAGCTCATTGACATAGCTCTTCATTTGCTTCAAATCCTGCCGAGAGGTATGCAGCTTTTGGCCAGTTTCCTGATTGACCGCATTGACGACGATGTGGTTGTGCAGGTGATCTGTATCGGTGTGAGTGATGACGGCGAATTGGTAGCCTTGTTTGCCGAAAAACTCCCTAGCCAATTCGATGCCTATTTTATTGACTTCGCGCGGCGAAAGATGTTGCGTTTCTTCCGGGCTGAACGACAGGATATAGTGGTAGTAGCGGCGCCCTGTCGTTTTGCCATAGAGTTGCTGCACTTGGTCGAACTGTTTGCCGAAATTGTTGGCTCTTACCTGAGAACCATAAATAAAACTGCCTCGGAGTTTTTTGTCCTGTAATAAATACTGCTGGATGGCCTGCGGATTGCGGCGGCTCGGCAGGGCTTTAAGGATAGCCATGGAGGTTGCCTCCTTTGCACGATTCCAGATTTTTCAATTTGCTAGAAACATTGATTTTCTTCTGCATCTCCCGGATTTTATTTTCTTCCCGGCAGAACTTCAAGAATTCTTTGTGATACTGCCGGAGCTCGCGGAAATAGGTCTTACGGGCTACTAAGATTTCATCGCAGAAAGCGTCGAGTTTTTTGACTTGCTGACGCACTTCTTTAGCTTCGGCTGTAAAGTTCTGACCGCGGTTGAGAGCATGGGCGATTTGGTTCAGATTGATGCCGATGCGATTGAGTTCTTTCACGAGATTCTTGTCCTCATCGTCGATGGCTTTTTCTTCGGCTAATGTATGGCGGAGGATATAGTCCGTCAGGGTCAAATTCTCTTCGTGGGCGTGGATGAGAAGCTGTTGTTTTTGCATATTTGTGACGCGAAAATAAATGCGGTCTTCTTTCATTTGCAGATCCTTTCTGGGGGATTCCCAAGGGGGCAACGCCCCTTTGGGCAAGACAGCCTGTTGCTTCGCGTGCGAACAACAGGCGTATCTTGCAACTCCTCTAAAACCATACCTTGTCCTTCAATGAGTAGTGCCACCAGTTGCCAGACGCATAACGCACGCACCAGCAGCCGTCTGCACGGAAAAGTGCTACCGGAGGGCCGTCAGTCCAGCTGCAAGAATCTTGATGACATTTCATCAGCGTTGATAGGCCGGCAATGGCTTGAATTTGTTTCCACAACATACTGTGAACACCTCCTGATAAGTCGTCATAAAGGCTGATAGTGTTTAAGTATAGCGTCATGAAGATAGCCCATAGGATTGTGTTTGGTTTTGCTGTCATTGACATATTGCTGGAATTCTTTCTTCGTGATAGGGTCTTTGTGAATCGCATTACAAAGCTTACTAAGAGAGAGCCCAGAGAAACCGGCTGCCTTCAAATCTTCCAGAGTGCAGAGAGTGATACTCTCTTCTGTTATGTTATGTTGTGTTAATTGGGTTAAGTTATGTTGGGTTAAGTTATGTTGTGTTATGTTAGCGTGTAAATGGGGGTTTGCTGCCATGTCAGCTGCCGTGTTATCTGCCATGGCGTTTTCGTGTAATCTTGTGGGATTCCCCGTAATTTCCATGGAATCTCCCGTAATTTCCATGGGAGTTTCCGTAGTTTGATTATTAGCGAGAGCCGGAACATTATTTTCAGATTCTTTGACCATATATTGGCTTACCGGCATAATCTGTTTCGAATTCTTTTTTCCTTTCGCAATACTTACCATAATTTTAGCGTCTGGAATTTTTTCGGCTAAAAGCGGCAAGTAGATGCTGTCTTTTTTACTCCGGATATCTAGGTTGCGGTTATGACGAAGGTAGTCTGGCAAAAAGCCGAGTGTGGGCTTTTCGAGGTAGATGATATAGCCTTTCTGTTCCAATTCATTTAAATCAGAAAATTGTGTATGACTGATTTGAAGTGGGACGTAAGCATCGACGATGCCATCATCATCCGCGAACATCAGCAAGTAAAAATAGAGGACCTTCGCCGTCGGTGGCAAAGTTAAAAAACGGCCGCTAGTTACGGTGGGAATATCAATCATTGTTTGAGAAGCGCTCATGGTTATGCCTCCTGTAAAATATACTTTTTCACGAAATTTTGATATAATAAGAGTGGCATTTTTTGATGAGCTCCGGACCTGTGCTGCAACACGGGGCGGAGCTTTTTAAATAGAAATTTTTTGTTCAAAATAACGACGATTGACGCGGCCGCGGATGACCAATTTTCCCATAGCAGCCAATTCGGTATTCATCTGCCGGATAATAGTATATGCACGGGAAGGTTTGACTTGCAGAATTTCTGCGACGTCTTCAGCAGTAAGCATGAGTTTTTCGTTGGTTTCCATAAAATCGCCTCTTTGTGTATGGTTAAAAATATAACAAAAAATAGGTTAAACAAAGAATAACACGTCTTTTTTAGATTGTCAATAGTTATACGAAGTATATGGTGTTAAATAAGGTAAATGCTATGAAAAATTATAAAGAAAGTTTTTCAATAAAATTAAAGATTCTCCGTAATACTTATGGATTATCATTGGCTGAACTGGCTAAAATATTAAATATGAATACAAGGGGCTCATTATATGATTGGGAAAATAAAAGGAGTTTTCCTTCAATGGAGAACTTAATTTTCTTAACTAATTTTTTTGGGGTGTCATTAGAATGGCTTCTTGGGCGATCATCAGATATATACACTGAGAACTCGATATACATAGGAGAAATTGCATTGTATACTGAAATTGATGATGACTATATAAATGGGCAGGAAGTTGGTGAATGTTATCGTGTAGATTTTTTAAGAGCCATAGAACATATTTCAGGTAAAGAATATTTGGATTTGGATGGTCTTAATATAATAAACTATTCGTCACGGATAGAATACTATGTCAATCATAATAATCATAAAACAAGCTATTCTTTGCCAGTCCGAGCAAATTTATTGGTGCTTTTACGGCTAGTTCCTCTTGGAGATTTATATTGGGCCCATCATCATATTATTTATGGAAAATATAGCAAACACAAACGTGATGTATTAAGTTTGACGAAAAATGACCTCCGTAGTGCCATTGGGATAAAAGCGGAAAATTATAAAGCACCCGGGAAAAAAGCGCGAGAACGAGCTATTAATTTGGTGAAATTATTAATGCCGTCAGCAATGGAGGCAGACCCTAAAATGCCAGTTTATGATGTAGAAGCTGGTTGTCATCAGTTAGAACAAGAAATGAAAGAAAAAGAAACGGAAGTTTAATATGGATGGAAGCAGTATTTATGCCTCATTGAAATGGATTGGAAAAGAAAAGTTAAAAATCATCGAAATTATCAATTTAATGATTTGTTGCGCCAAAACTTAAATTTCATTGAATTCATACGAAAATTATTGTAAAATACAAACATATTATCAATCGTATTCTTTTAAAGAGGTGAATGGATTCATGATATTCCGGATTCCCTTATACAGTCTGGCTATGATGCTGGCTGTATTCCCTATGCAAGTATTGGCTATAGATCCTGTGTTACAGCAGGAACAACTGGAACAAGCACGGCAGCAGGCGACTCTTCGTGATGACCGTTTACAGTCACGACCTTTTTCTGTAATTCCAGTGCATGATATACCCGTGCCCACGGAAGAATCGCCGCAATCAGGCCCGTCTTTTTGGATTCGTCATGTCCAATTGGATATGGACGATTCATCTTTTCAATTTCTGTCTTCTTATACTCATGAATGTGAAAATAAGAACGTAAATGTCAAGAAAATAAATCAGTTAGTTCATGATATGAACGAAGAATTGTTGCGCCGCGGCTATGCAACCAGCCGTGTTATCATTCCAGAACAGAACATAGCTGATGGTGTTTTGCGGCTGCAAGTCCAGGCTGGGCGGATTCACCAGGTCCGTTATAGCGAAGGGAGCGCACAGCTGCCTTGGAGGACGGCCTTCCCCATCTGGGAAGGTGATATTTTGAACGTACATCTTCTCGAACAAGGGGTAGAACAGATGAAGAAGCTGTCATCGCAAGATGTCAGCCTGCGATTAATCCCTGCTGAAACGCCGGGGCAGAGTGATATTGAATTGACGATTCATCGGACAACCCCTGTGCATGGCATCCTCTCGCTGGATGATTCCGGTTTGACAGATACCGGACGCTGGCAGTTCAGTGCCGATATCGGCATAGATAATCCTTTTTACGGTAATGATTATCTTCAAATCGACCTTAATGGCGATGTCATGGCCGATGGTTATGAACGAGGTACACGGGGGCAGCAAATCTACTATCGAATTCCTTATGGCAAAGAAACGTTTTCCATCTCTTACAGTCGTTATACCTATCATCAGACCGTATACAGTACCCCCTACGATTTTCTCAGCCGTGGAAAGAGCGATATCAGCAGTTTCTCTTGGGACCACCTCATCAGCCGCAATCAGCATCGCAAGACCAGCTTCGATGTCCAGGTCCGGAAACGTAATTCGCATTATTTTGTCAATGACCTGGAAATCCCCGTTCAAACGCTGCATACGACGGCGCTGGAAGCTGGCTTGTCCCAACAGGTATACTGTGGGGCCGATATGTGGTATGGCCGTATCGGTCATCGAATGGGTGTGGGCTGGTTCGGTGCTATGCCGGAAAATCCCTATGATGATGGTCCGAAGACACGTTACCATATGTGGCTCCTGGATGTAGATTACCGCCATCCCTTTATGATGGGACATCGTCAGGCCGTCTATACTTCATCTTTTCATGGACAGTGGACCGCTGGCGGTGATCGCCTTTACGGTGTCGATATGATCAGTATGGGCAACCGCTATACCGTTCGGGGCTTTGATGGCGAGATGACCCTCATGGCCGAAAGCGGCTGGTATTGGCGGAATGAGCTGGCTTCAGAGATTGCCCAGCTGCATAGTCAGGTCTATGTCGGGCTGGATGTGGGGGCCGTCTATGGTCCGGCTGTTGAAGATTTACTCGGACATACGCTGGTCGGGACCGTATTCGGTCTGCGAGGAGATTTCCCATCGGGGATATCGTATGATGCCTTTATCGGCTGCCCCTTATATAAACCCGATAGTTATCATACAGACCGTGTCACTACAGGATTGACATTGAGCTGGCGCTTTTAACGGCTATTGATTCTAAAAGATACTTACCCTGAAGAAACGAGATGACGGATATGAAATATACAAATTTGAAACGACAGATTACAGCATGGATGCTGATGGGACTTTTTGTCGTCGAACCGGCAGCAATCCTGGCCGCTGACGCACCCATTTTACCGGATACGAAAGCCCCGGCATCCCAGCAGCCACTCGTACAACAGACAGCGAATGGGATTCCCCTGGTACAAATTACGGCTCCGACCGCAGGCGGTGTGTCGCGCAATTTGTATACCCATTTTAACGTCCTGGAGAAAGGGGCTATCTTGAACAATACCCATAAAGTAACGAATACGCAGCTGGCGGGATATGTTCAGGCCAATCCGAATATGGTCCGGGGAACGGCTAAACTTATTGTCAATGAAGTGACGGGATCGGGAAGAACAGCGATGAACGGATTCCTGGAAGTTGCCGGGGACCGGGCCGGGGTCATCGTGGCCAATCCGAATGGGATTGCCGTCAATGGCGGCGGATTCCTGAATACGTCCCGGGCCATGCTGACGACGGGCCGCCCTATTTATGATGCCAGTGGCCGGGTTACGGATGTCACCGTTGCCGGTGGCCGGATTCAGGTTGCGGGAAAGGGGCTTGATGCGTCCCAAACGGACCAGGTTGATTTGCTGGCGCAGGCTGTTCAGGTCAATGCCGGCATTTGGGCGAAAGAAGCCCATGTCGTGACGGGGCGTAACCGGATTGCTTATGATGGATTACAGGTGACGCCCCTAACAGAAACGGGCAATCAGAACGTGGCTGACGAACCGGGAGTAGCCTTAGACGTCGCAGCTATTGGCGGGATGTATGCCAATCGGATTTATCTGGTCGGTACGGAAAAAGGGTTGGGTGTCAACCTGGGTGGGACGCTGTCAGCTACTGACTCGCTGGCCTTGGAAAATAACGGGGATCTGCATATCACTCAGACCGGGACTGTCTATAGCGATGGAACCCTACAGGTGCATACAACGGGGGCTGTGACCAATGAACAGACCCTGGCCAGTGGAAAAGATGCCGTTATCCGTGCGGACCAAGGGCTGACGAACCATGCCGTTGTCGGGGCTGGCATCAGCCGGGATGGTCAGGTGAATCAGGCCGGGAATCTGACCATTCGGACGACCACCTTGACCAGCGATAAGGCCCAAATTGTCAGTGGTGGAAACTTGGATATACAGGCGAATCAAGTATCTGTCAAAGAAGGGTCTATCGCTGCGCAAGGGAATGCAGCCGTTCAGGTACAGCAGACCTTAGAAATGGAAAAAGGGAAAGTTTCAGCGGCCGGGAATCTGATGATTCAGGCGGATAAACTGCCTTTGAAAGAGGTCATCGCCAGCGGAGGTGATACGGCGATTACAACGCATCAATCCCTGCAAAATGAAGATAGTGACGCTTCAATGGGAACAATCACGGCGGACGGGAATCTTACCCTGCATACCGATGGAACCTTGACAAACAGCCGCAAGATAGAAAGCGGCAAGACTTTGAAAGTGGAAACCGGACAGGGAATCCAGAATAACGCGACTGGCGAACTGAATGGACAAGATGTCGTCCAGCAAACGACAACCCTTGATAATACGGGGCTGATTAATGGAACGCAGCACGTCGCCGTAACGGCAAAGCATATCATTAATCACGAAAATGGCCGTATCTATGGAGAGGACGTGACGCTTCAGGCGGACCAGCTGGAAAACCGCCGTCAAGCTGAACTGGAAGAACAGCTGGCCGCAGCGATGAAGACTTTACAGGAAAAAGCAGCTGCCCTGGAAGCTGCTTATGCGGCTGATGTCACGAAATATACGAGTAGTGCGCAGGAGTCCCAGTACAAAGCAGCTATCGAGCAGGCTGATAAAGCCTATGATGCACAGCTGGCGGTGGTCCAGGACCTCCTGACCAAGCTGGATACCCATAAAGCTGGTACGATTGCGGCCCGGAATACTTTGACGGTGCAGGCCCAAGCCATTGAGAATCGTCATAATGCGACCTTGTACAGTGGTGGAGACATGCATTTAACGGCGGACGATACGCTGACCAATCAAGGCGCTTCCATTGAAAGTATGGGGAATCTGACGATTCAGGCCGGGCAGATCTGCAATGAAAATGATGCTTTTTCGGCAAAACGGATTGGCAGTGTCTGGACGACAAATCCTGAAAAAATCCGTATCGACCAGGCAGGACATGCCGAACAAGGGCAGGCTTTTGACCGTAGTGAATTTTCCAACCTGTCCAGTGGTTATGGCGCCTATCACCACCCGAAGGCGATGACGATTTACGAGCCGGTCTATGATATGGTAGACGCTCCCGAATCGGGAGAAACAGCGGATCCGGCTTATAAGGAAGGTACGAAAATCTCGAATTATGAATGGAATGACCCTATCTTTCAGACTTTCGGCCTGACTCCGATGGCCTCAGAGCGGCCGGCCGCCGCCGGCCCCGCCCAGACGGCTTGGGATACACAGTTCCAGGCCTTGCTGGCTGAGCTGGACAAAAAGGTTACAGCTCATAATCAGGAAGCCGAAGCCCATAATGCGGCTTTAGGGCTGGCAGATTCTCAGAAAATTAACAATTATACCATTATCCGCAGTCATTCTCAAACGTCACATGAAGAGGTAACATCGACCAATGCCGGCGTTATCCGCAGCGGCCAGGCGATGACATTAAAGGGAGACGTGACCAATGAGAATAGCCAGTTGACCGCCGGGACGACGCTGACGGCTACGGGTCGTGTCGATAATATTGCAAAAGAGAACCAGGAACGGACTGTGACTTTTGGGACGACCCAGGGCAGTTACACTTATAAAAGAAAATGGCCCCATAAATCCCGGCGCCGCGGCTATAACTCCGAAGTTTTCATGACACCGCAAGTCGGCCTCAGTAATACCTCGTCTCTGAAGGTAGCCGAGTATGCCGACCATGGGACGACTCCGGCAGGGAAAGACATTACGGATACCCTGCGGGAACAGGCCTCCTCTTTTTTGGATCCCTTTTCGCTGGATACCCGGCATCCGTCGGATACGACGACAGCTTGGAAAGCAACCGCAGGAAACTTGGCCAGTTCGTTATATACCCTGCATCCAGAAACGACGGCGAAGTATCTCGTAGAAACGGATCCGGCTTTTACCAATAAACATAATTTCTTGTCTTCCGACTATATGTATCAGCAGTTGAAATGGGACCCGGACAAAGTGCCGAAAAGACTGGGCGATGGGTTCTATGAACAGAGCCTGATCCTAAGCCAGATCCTGAATCAGACGGGACGACAGTATCTGGGAGACTATACGGATGACATGACCCAATATAAGGCCCTCATGGACGCAGGGCTGGCCTATGCCAAAGCGACGGGGCTGGCCCCTGGCGTGTCCTTATCGCCAGAACAGGTTGCGGCATTGACGAGTGACATGGTATGGCTGGAAACAAAGACTGTCACCGTAGATGGCAAGGAAGAAACCGTTATTTATCCGAAAGTATATCTCCGGGGCCATGATGACCTGACGCTGACCGCTGATGGCAGCCTTATCAGTGCAAATACGCTGGTCATCCAGACCAAGGAAGCCGTCCGCAATGCCGGGACCTTATTCGGGAAGACCGTTCAGATCCAGGCGGGCAGCTTGGATAATTCCGGCCGTATCCAGGGCCAGAAAATAGCCATGGTCAGTGAAAACGATATTCACCAGACAGGCCAGGTTACGGCTTCTGACCGTCTCCAGATGCAGGCTAAGGGGAATATCACGATAGAAAGCACAGCCACTCACTTGGCAAACCAGGATGTCCTCGACCGGACAGCGGGGATTGCTGTGACCCGTACCGATGGGGTCGCCATTATCAGTGCGGGACAGGATCTGAACCTGGCTGGGGCGACATTGCAGGCTTTAGGCCGTCAGGGAGCTGTCCTGCTTCAAGCTGGGAATGATGTGAATCTGACGACGCTGACATTGGCTGCCAAAAAAGACATGACCCTAAATCAGGATAATTACCTGCGGACACAGCGGCAGACAGAAGCTGGTACCGTCATCAACGCCAATGGCGGCGTATCCCTGGCAGCTGGCCGGGATATTACGGCACGTAGTGCCTATATGAACAGCGATGACGGCACGGTTTCGCTGATGGCAGGACGGAATCTCGCCCTGACGGCAGGCCGGTCCGTAGCTGTGGATGACTACGGTCTGAAACATAAGGAAAAAGGCCTCTTGTCCAGCACGACGACGACCGTCCGTACTCATGACGACCATGAAACCGTCTTAGGGACGACAGTGACCGGAAATCAGGTCCAGCTGGGTGCTGGGCAGGACGTCCATCTGACAGCAGCTGCGGTGGCCGGACAAGGCGATGTAGTCGTCGCAGCTGGCCGGAATCTGACGGCGGATACGGCCGTCCAATATGACCAGGCGACAGCCTATACCAAGGTCAAGTCGTCCGGCGTCCTCGGTGCCGGACTGGGCGTCCTCATCGGGACCCAGCAGACAAAGGATAATTATGAAGGAGAATGGAAAACCCAGGTCGGCAGTACCCTGGCATCGACAGGCGGCAGCCTGACCCTGGCTGCGGGCGATACGGCCCATTTGACGACAGCCGATATCTTCGGCCAGCAGGACGTGACCTTGACGGGACAGGAAGTGCTCGTCGATGGGGCGACGAATGAAGCCCACGAAAAACGGACCCATGAAGAATCCCGGTCGGGCCTGAGCCTCAGTCTGAGTAATTCGGCCATTTCGGCGGGTGAAACCTTCCGCGGTGCCGTCCGCACGGCCCAGTCGCGGGACAATAAGACCTTGCAGGGCTTGGAACTGGTAGAAGCCGGCCGGAACCTCCGGAAGGACCTGAAAGGCAAATCGCCTGCCGATGTGACGTCAGTTGGCCTGCATGTCGGGATTGGCTCCAGCTCCTTCAAACAGGAATCAGAAGTGAATCAGCAGACCTATGCCGGCGGCCGGATGATGAGTGCCGGCGACGTGACGGTCCGGGCTGAAAGTTCACCGGAAAATAAAGGAAATCTGACGGCGGTTGGCGAATCTATTCAAGGGAAAAATGTATTCCTCACGGCCAGCGGAGCCGTCCACCTCCAGGCCGGTACGAATGAAGAAACCATCCGTGACAGCTATCAGCGCCATGGCGCTTCAATCGGAGCGTCCTTCCATGGTGGTCTGACCAGTATCGACGCATCGTATGGCAAGATGAAAGACCAAGGGACGACGACACGCGTCACCCATACGGGCAGCCACGTCACGGCACAAGACCGCCTGATGACGAGTTCTGGAAAGGATACAACCCTCGTCGGTTCCCAGCTCCAGGGACAGTCTGTGACCGTAAAGACGGGCGGAAATCTGCACATCGAAAGTGTACAGGATTCAGAGACATATCAAGGTCAGAAATCTTCTCTGGGAGCTCATCTTACTTTTAAAACAAATGGAATTGAAGCCCTACATGAATCGAAGAGTCAATTGTCTGTCGCTAGCGGTCGCATAGATAGTAATTATGCCAGTGTCACAAAGCAAGCAGGGATTTATGCAGGAGAAAGTGGTTTTAATATAGCCGTAAAAGGTAACACGCATTTGAAAGGGGCAGTTATTGCTAGTAAAGCAGAAACGAATAAAAATCAGTTAGATACTGCCTCGCTTACGATGGAAAATATTCATAATAAAGCAGAATACCATGCGGATTCCAATGGAATTGAATGGTCGCCTGAATATATTAGTCGGAGTAATCCGTTAGGAACAGCCGTACCTATGGGGATACCTATGAAAGGGAAGGCCGACAGTAAAACTTATTCGGCTATTTCGGATGGGATTATTACTATAGCAGGTAGTCAAACGCAGGCGCAAATTAATCACGATACGGAACAATCATTGAATCAGCTGGAAAAAATTTTTAATCAGAAAAAGGTAGAAGAACGTCAGAAAATAGTTGATATCGTATCCAGAGAAGGTTTTACACTAATTGGTGACATGGCTGTGAGCAGACAAAAAAAGCTTCTTCAGCAAGCCCTTAAAGCGGATAAAGAGGGGAATGGAGCTCTGGCAAAACAATATTTACAAGAAGCTGCTAAATGGCAAGAAGGTGGTGAGTATAAGGTACTGCTTCATAGTACATTAGGCGGACTTCTATCTTCCTTAACAGGGAATGGTTTTACTTCTGGCATTACCAGTGCTGGACTGAATGAAGCCTTGCAGCATGAATTAGGAAAAATAAAAAACTCTGAATTGCACAAATTAGCCAGTGCTTTGATAGGACAAGTGGCAACGGATTCAAGCAGTGGTTCAGCGATTGCGATGAAGGCTACAGAATATAACTGGCTGACACATACCGATCAGATGAATTTGTTGAAGGATTATACTGAATTTATTCAATTGCAGCATGTCGTTGGAATAGAATCGGCAAAAGCAGAATATCTCAACAAATTTGCCTATTATTTGGCCTTGACAGATTATGAAATGGGATATAGTGCATCTTATGGGACAAGTAATCAAATATCTGAAGATTTTTATGATGCAGTGCAGCAACATGATCCAGGCGCGATGGGATATAACTTTGGAATACAATTCAACGAGCTTATTAATAATTTAGTTGTTCAGTATTATACGGGAGATGAATTAGATGAGATTGGAAATTTAAGACATGCATACTATCAGTCGTTTGTAGACGAAGGGCGTGTATGGAAAGATTTGGCAGCAGGCATAGGGCGTAGCCCATATGCACCCTCTCCGATTTTTGCTAATCTTTCTGATGATGAATTGATAGCTAAATTTTCTTGGGGGTATCAACCGAATGGACAAATCTATGTGACTTTCCCCGATAACAGTACGAAGCTAACGAGTAAATTCATGAATACGGGAGATGAATTAGTAGCAGAAGGGCATATATCATATGTAAACAAAGAAGGAATATCTGTTGTAGACGGTAATGATGGAAACACTTACTATACGATGACGGATCCTGTGCTTAAGAATTACGGAGATAAATTAGCTATTGATGGAGCTGCCGTCGTTGAAGGAGATGATGGAAATCATTATGCTATAGATAGTGATGGAAAATATTATTATACGATGGCTCCAGTAAATACACATGATTTAGGATATCATTTGAAAGCGGCTATAGGAGAAGAAGTTGCAGAGACTGCTTCTACAACTATGGGCGAAAAACTGACAGAACTTGGTTCGAAAAAAAGTATATCCACCACGGTTCAACAAGCAAAGACACTTTCAAAAAGTGTTGGAGGAGCTATTGGTAATAGTGTACTATAATGGGCCCCTTGTCAAGACCACGTTCTAAAATTTTAAGAGTGGCAGTAAGC
>ERZ773113.646-NODE-646-length-18152-cov-65.394817_pt1 | contig 18152 bp, 23 predicted proteins | sample MGYA00580565_ERZ773113 | MGnify/ENA primary metagenome ERZ773113 (study PRJEB29015, sample SAMEA2737827) | human gut metagenome | biome: human gut; feature: human-associated habitat; material: faeces | place: China | collected 2012 ...
AGTATAGGGGGCCGTCAGATTCGATACCTTATTTCCCCATCCTATTAACCGCATTATATCATAACGCACACCGCATTTATAAAACCGCCCAACTGGCACCCATACATTTTGTGCACTTCCTACAAACCCATAAAATCGCAAAATAATGCTTGACAAATAAGCGCTCATCTGCTATACTACAATCAGAGGGGATAACAAACCTCAATATAATGAACCTACAAAGCCGAACAGAAAAGAAAGGAAGCACAACAATGAAAAACATCACTAGGGGAATCACTTGCTACAATTACAACTTTGGCGTAGTGTCTGGCACGCAGATCAAGAACGTCTGTACAATGGAGAGCTATAATAAGCTTGGAGAACGTGAGCTTAAACGCCGCTGCAAAGACCTTGGAGAAAAAGTTATCATGTACTCTTGCATCGAAACAACCCACTACTATCGCATGCCCTTGGGCTTCTTCCTAGAAAACGCTGAGAGGGTTGAGAAGGAGGAAGAGCAATGAAACCATGCGGGGTCGAAGTTGCCTACAAGGTAGACGGCAAGCTTGAAGTAGCGCTAATATCACTCGATCTATATAGCAAGCTAATTGACCACATCGCAAATCTTCACGGCGAATTGATCAGCGTAAAAGTGATATCTATTTAAGGAGGCCAATTAAAATGAAGCGTCATATCATCGTTGAAACAACCGATCTAAAGCATTGCCTGATAGCCGCCAATTTCTTTAGGAACTGCAACACAGCCCTATATTTAATCCGCCAGCGTGGCTTATGGCAATTAAGTGCCCGGTATTAACCGGGCACTTTTCGTGCCCATACACCCCACTTGTTAAAAATTTAACAATCGAACATTTGTTCGCACTCACGGGCCGTCGGCTCCACCGCCGCCCCGGCCCTACGCACACCCGGTTAGCGTAAGCTAACACTACTTTACACAAACCCATGAAAATTCCGCATGTCGTGTTCATAACTAGTTCACATTTCCTTGCTACAATATATTACAGATAGGAGGACAAACCAAATGAAATACGTCACAAGAGAGCGAGCCGTTAGCGCCTTCCGATTTGGGAAGCACATCCCGCCCAAGTGGTACATGGACCTATTGAACCGTGGAAAAGTGTTTGCAAGTAGAGAACACAGCGAAAAAGGTGTAGAACTAAAACTAAAAATCGTATTACCCGGCAAGACATGCCTTGCAGTCCCCGGCGACTGGATTCTATTAGACCCCGAAGGCAAAATAAGCGTGCTTTCCCATGATGAATTCGTACGCACATACAGGGAGGTAAATGATGGATGATTACGCAGTAGGCAGATTCAAAGCCTTCTATAATTACATTTTCTACGGATACGGCAGAATGAACCAGCCTCAGATGGTCAATTCCTCATGCCGGAACAATCAAGAGCAAGAGGAGGGCTATAACACAGGAATAGCAGAAATAGCGCTAAACAACAAGGAAATAACCGCATACGTAAAGCGGAGAGCTATTGAAGACGCAAACTGCGACACGGAGGCGCAATCGCTTTACGCTACCGGTAATTCATTATAATGTCCACAGAATAAGCACCCTAAAAGCGTGCATGAGCTATTATACCTAACCCTTCCTAGCCGGTCTGTGGGTTATCAGGCCGGACCCCACGGGGTAAACCCGCTCCCTCCAATCACAAAACGAAAGGAAGTGAACACTCCCTCCACAATTCAATATGTTGAAACGGTACATTCTTAACAGTACAGAGGGAAGCGAGCAAAATCCCCGCGATTCTAAATTTAAAGAAAGCAAGAACTTGAACAGGAGGAAAAACCATGGCAAAGTACATGACCAGAACAGTAGATACTTATATTTATCATCTGGGAAGCATCGAGAACAGCGGAGATGCAACCACTATCATCCCCGTAATCGACATTTTCAGCGAAAAGAAGCTGGGCGAGCGAGAGACAAAGAAGCTTCTGAAAGAGCATGGCGCACAGATCGTCTACAAGATCGACAACGTACCTCATACCTATCGCCTGTCTCTTGACAAGTTCATGGAACTGGCCGAAGAAGTCCCCGCAAAGAACAATAAGTAAAACAATCAAATTTTAGGAGGAAATAACAATGGATATGAATAAGCAGATGCAGGCGTTTACCGGGTCTGAGACTTCCGACATGTTTGTCAGCTTTGACCCCGTTTCCGGTGAGGACAAAATCAAGCTGTACAACGCGATTAACGCCCCTGAGACCAGAATTGCCGACATGGTCAACAAGCCCATTTGCCTGACTGACGTTATTATGGTCAAGTGTAAAATCAACGACAGAGGTCGATCCGCTGAGCGGGATGCAATCCGTGTAATTCTGATTGATGACCAGGGCGAAACGTATGCGGCCACCTCTTCCGGTATCACCAACAGCGTCCGCAACATCTTCAACATTTTCGGCACCCTGCACTTCCCTGAGGGGCTGAAAGTCACCATTGAGCAGATTAAGACCAGCAACGGGAACACCCTGACCATGAAGCTCATGGCCTAACAAATGCGTCCCGTTATTCAATCTAGGGAGGGGCGCAAGCCCCTCCCTTTAATCAAAGGAGGTGTAAAATGGCATCCCGCACAGTATCCGAAAACACAAGCCGCATCTTAACAGAGGGGGCCGATTTTATCTCAAAGAAATTTCGCCTTCCTTGTGAGATCGACCCAGAGGCGGCTTTAGTTCTAGCTCAAATTGCAACATTTGGGAAGGGGGTCAGGGTATGGCACGGAGGAAAAGAGATACAACAGGATCAGCTGAAAATAAAAGTGTCTATAACCCAACAGAACAACAACTGAAAAAACTACAAAGCGAGATAAAGAACTACAACAGCCGTTTACAGAGCGCAATTAAAAGAACATCTCCAGAACTAAGAGAATATTTACCACCGAAACTTTCATATACAGAGGAAGCAGGTAAAATAAAATCAGCAAAGGGATTTAAGCGCAGAATAGAGACCATACAGAGATTTGATAGGGCCGGACTTGAGCTAACAAGCTTTGAAGGCCGCCCAATAGCAAAGGGATCGCTTGACCTGTTAAAGCGCTCAGTGGCAGAAGAGAATAGGCGGCGCAAAAAGCGACTTGCCACACAGGCAGAAGCACAAGAGCGTTTAGGTAGATTTCCTACTCAGCCCGTATATGGCACAAGGCCAATAACACTCTCAAAAATAATAGCAGACGAAGAAAAGCGTAGGAAAATAGAAATAGATTTCCTAGAGCCCTCAGAAGCCGACCCACTAACAGAAGCATACAGGCAAAATTACATTAGACATGTATATGAAGCCATGCAATTATGGAACATGACAAACGGAGAGGACCCAGAAGTCACTAATCTTATAATGCAAATCATAGGCTTAGTATCAAGTGCATCAAAAGAAGTTATAGACGCTTCAATAGGCATACCAGAAACAAGGATAGACATAGTTTCAGACTATGAGTTATTCATGAATAACCTAGCCTACATACTGGGACTCTGGGAAAGCCTATGATATGGGAATATATGCGGCTGACTTTGAAACAACCACAGATCCTGATGACTGCCGGGTGTGGGCGTGGTGCATTTGTGATATCTATAACATAGATGAAACTATAGAATATGGAGAAACGATTTACAGCTTCATAGAATACATATCAAACTTACACGGCAAAATATACTTCCATAATCTGAAATTTGACGGAACATTTATAGTAGACTATTTACTAAAACACAATTTTGAGCACTCACAGGAAAGAAAGATATATCACAATGAATTTAGTACCCTGATATCAGATATGAGGCAATGGTATCAAGTCCGCTTTGTGCCGGGCAGGGAATCAGGTGTAGAGGATGAAATACAAATAACAGATTCACTAAAAATCCTTCCAATGCCCATATCTGACATGCCAAAGTCTTTCAACATTGAAGAGAAGAAGCTAAAAATTGACTACAAGGCAGATAGAGAAATAGGGCATGAATTGACGCAGGAGGAGAAAGACTACGTTGCGCACGATGTTATAATCTTAGCAAAAGCGCTAAAATTTATGTATGACCACAATCAAACAAAACTTACAACCGGGTCAAACGCATTAAACGATTACATACACAGGCTAGGAAAAGAAGAGTATAAAGTAAGATACCCAGAACTAGACCTACCCACCTTCACAGATTTCAAGAAAGCGTATAAGGGCGGCTTTACCTATGTAAACCCAGCATACAAAGACAAGGATGTAAAAGAGGGAGCAGTATTTGACGTAAATTCGATGTACCCGTGGGCAATGAAAAATTGCTTACTTCCTTATGGAGAGCCTGTATATTTCCCAAAGAAATACAAAGAAAATCCAATGTACCCTCTATACATACAATGCATATTATGCGAATTTAAGCTAAAGCCAAATCACTATCCATGCATACAGATAAAAGGACATTTCATGTACCACGACACGGAGTATCTAACACAATCAATAGAGCCAACCTATTTATACCTAACAAGCGTAGATGAGAAGCTAGTATTCGATCACTATGACGTTAATGTAATAGAGTGGTGCGGCGGATACATGCTAAAAGGAACGCACGGCCTATTTGACGAATACATAGACTATTGGTACAATGAAAAGACCGAAGCCAGAATAGAGGGTAATCCCGGGCGCGAGAAAATAGCAAAACTAATGCTAAATTCCTTATACGGAAAATTTGGGTCAAAGAAAAGAGGAAAATCATGCATCCCGTATCTAAGAGAAGATGGTAGAATAGGATTTAAGCTATCAGAGGAGGAGATAAGAAAAGGCGGCTATATTCCTATGGCGTGCTTTATAACCGCCTACTGCCGAGACAAGATAATCCGAGGTGCACAGATATGTGGAGATAGATTTATCTATGCAGACACAGATAGCTTACATGTAGCAGGTACAGAACCACCGGAAGGGCTGTGGGTGGACAACAAAGCCCTAGGGGCATTTAAGTTAGAAGAAACATTCATACGAGCTAAATTTATACGACAGAAAACTTACCTAGAAGTAACACTAGGAAAAGACTATCAAGAAAAAATCAATATAAAATGTGCTGGTATGCCTAAAAACGTCAAAGAGACAATAACTGAAAGCGAATTCAAGGAAGGCGCAGTATTCGATGGAAAACTGCTTCCCAAAATCGTCCCTGGCGGCGTCATTTTGAAAGAAACAACTTTCAAAATAAAAAAGGCAAAAGGGGTTGACAACTCGCTTTCATTATGATACAATACCATAGAGGGGTCCTTGCTTTCCTAGTGTCCCCGGCCGGGGCACCGGGGCGAAGAGCCTTCCCGGGCGGGAATTGGCGGTGGTGTGCTGACACAGTGGAGGGCAAGGATTTCCCTTATTTTACAGAGGTGATAAAGTGGACACTAAGGACACGTCCATGTATTACAATGCAGATGACACGCTCTCAAGAAACAGGTTATTTAATTTTGTTGTAGGCGCTCGTGGAGCTGGTAAGACCTACGGAGCCAAAAAGAGGGCAATTAAAAATTTCACCGAAAAAGGCGAACAATTTGTATATCTTAGAAGGTACGACACAGAAATGCCTCAGTCACAGATGCGAAACTTTTTCGATGATATCATGCAGGAGTTTCCGGACCACGAGTTTAAAGCGGATCGTGGGTTATTCAGGATAGACAAGGAAGTCGCCGGGTGGTATTTCCCGCTGTCAAAAGCAGTAATGCTTAAATCAATGCCGTTCCCAAACGTCACCTTGATTATCTTTGACGAATTCATCATTGGAGCAGGAGCATACCGCTACCTTCAAAATGAAGTCGTGACCTTCCTTGAATGTTACTCAACAATATCAAGAGACAGAGATGTCCCAGTATTATTCTTGAGCAACGCCGTTACATTCAGTAACCCTTATTTCCTATATTTCAACCTATCATTAGAGAAAGGGCAGAAAAGAAAGCTACTAAAGGACATCCAACTAGAGACAGTTACAAACCCAGCCTATGTAAATCACGTAAAACAAACCAGATTTGGACGTCTGATAGACGGAACAGAATATGGGTCCTATTCAATGGACAACGAGTTCTTGCTAGACACGGATTCATTCATTGAAAAGATGGTTACAGCCTGCTTCTATGTTACAACGATACTAATAGACGGCTTCAAAATTGGCGTGTATAGGGACATGAACTCTGGTATTTTCTATCTATCAGAGAAAACTGATGACACAAGAAAGATAACAATAAGCCTAACATTAAACGACCACAACAATTCAACCGTATTAGCCACAAGGAACAACATAGTTATCAAAGGTATAATGGATGCTTTCTCTGCTGGCATGCTGAGATTTGAGACACAAAAAGTAAAGAATTTAGCATGGCCCATTCTAAGAAAGCTACTATAACAAATGGAGGGTTACAAAATGGCATACGAATTTACACAGGATTCTTTCCGGCAGTTCTCTGAGGAAGTTATCTCCGCGGGAGGAGATCAGGCCACCTTAACGACTTTATTGAGCCAGATGCAAGACGTTATCATTGATAATATCGGAAAAATGGAACAGCTTACGCAAAACAATGAGAACGTCACCAAGGAAAATGAGCGGCTCAAGAGTGCAAATATGGACCTGTTTCTGAGGATTGGTTCTCAGGCTGATGCCATTGAGAACAAGGCCAAGGAAACCCCCAAAGAAGAGCCGGTTGGAGTTGACGATTTTCTAAAGAATATCTATAAGGAGGATAACAACAATGGCAACTAAGAACAACCCTATTGCTAGCCCTGAAATGATGAACGCAATCCGCAATGATGCGAGTGACGCCTATAAGGCCGCTGTGCCTGTAGCCACTCCCGCAAATCTGGCGGACGTAGGAAATCCTATCCTTGCATACGATGCAATGGCCAACGAGTTTCTGAGTGCCCTGGTAAATAAGATCGTTGCTACCATCCTTTACCGCAAGATGTGGAACAACCCTCTGTCTATGCTCCGTAAAAACGCTGAGCCTCTGGGAGTTGACGTTGAGGAAGCCCACGTGAATCCGGCTACCGCTCAGGCATATGACGGCACTGAAACCGGTATGGCCGCAGTTCTGAAAATGACAAAGCCCGATGTGGCCGCCGCGTGGTATCGGCTGAACCGACAGGACAAATATCCCGTGACCATCAACAACGAACAGCTTACAAACGCTTTCGTCTCCTGGAACGCCCTTGAAAACCTCATTCAGGGCATTGTAGACAGCCTTTACAATGCGAACACCATTGATGAATTCAAGTACACTAAACAGTTAGTTGTTGATGCAATCACTGATGGAAAGCTGAAAACAGTTACAGCAGTAATGCCCAACAACGAGGCCACCGGCAAGCAGTTCCAAGTACAGCTCCGCAATATGTCCATGCTGTTCACATTCCCTTCCAGCGCCTACAACAACTACAAGCTAATGGGCGGCACCGGAAACGACCGCGTAACATGGAGCCCCATCGAAGATCAGTTGATCATCATCCGCGCGGATGTAGCCGCAAATATCGGAGTTGAGGTACTTAGCGCGGCGTTTAATCTCAGTTACTCCGATTACCTGGCCAGACAGATTATCGTTGACGATCTGGGAGACGATGGAAAGACGCTGGCAGTGCTGGCAGACACCAAAACATTCCAGATTCGCGAAAAGCTCCGCCGTTTCACCACCTTCTATAACGGCTCCGCGATGAACTGGAATTATTGGTTGCATGCGTGGGACACCTTCTCTCTGTCTCCCTTCCACAACTGCGTGGCCCTCCGCACAGCGTAAGAGCAATTTAGGGAGGGGCGCAAGCCCCTCCCGATAGAAAGAAGGTGAAACCATGGCATTATGGAGACCCGAAACAACTATATATCTGTGCACAAATACAGGCATAGATCAGTATAACAAACCCTACTTTGAATCCAACGCCGCAATGCAAGGGTGGTTAGCCGGAAAAGTAAAGGCATCTTTCACCCAATACTCATACCAGAGAGCAGACGAGCGGCAATACTGCCGCGTAGAATACAATTATAACGACGCTCTTACATGCGACATTATCATGTGGCAAAATACCGGCACCGGCCCACGTTGGATTATCGCAAACATTACAGGGGTTGAGTGGGTAAACCCGAACACTACAACCATCTATTTTGAAGTGGATGCATTTTGCACCTATTGTGGAGACATAAATTGGGCAACATCCTATAGTCTAGTAGAACGAGAGCACGTAACAAATGACTGGAAGGGCGCAAACCCAAACTGGATTAACATAGGAATACCCGAGGGAATGGGCGGCACCCCCGACCAAGTTGTCTATGACCAAATAAAGGCATACGCGCCAGATACATTTGTGGTATTCACTCCTTATGATTCTTCCGGTCAACCAATGTTTGGAGGCACTGTAGAAAATAATGTGTTTAACGGCTTAACTATGAGAACTTTTTCAAGCGCAGGAGCCGTTAACAGCTATTTGCAGAGCGTAGCAGAATCAAGCGAGGGAAAGCTAGAGAATATCCTAGGTGTTTACTCCGTACCTGGCGATTTCCTATCCGATTTGTCAGAAGCAGTCGAAACGATTCCGCCGTGGCAGAGCGGCGGAGCAATTGGGCCAGACCTTTGCAGAAATGCAAAATGTTATTCTAGTGAATTTTGCGTGGCGCAAGTAGAAGGCATGAACAGCGAGACAGTGACATACAAACCCGAGCTAATCACAACACAAGGCACGTTTAACTTCCATATCTACGGGCGCTTCATCGGAGGCGGCGGAGGAATCATTGCAACGCCAGACGCCTATGACTACATGGGAAACCCTGGAGAATACGGGTGCGCAATCACTGTATTTCCGCAAGGTGCATGGGTTGGAAATCAATATGCTCAGTATCAACAGACCAACAAAGTAAACATTCTAGCAACCACAGCAAAATCAGCTGGATCTTTCATCCTTGCAGGAGCCGCTGCTGCCACAGGCGTAGGAATGGCCGCCGTTCCAGGACTAGTTGCAAGTGGGCTCAGTAGTGCGGCAAGTATTTGGGATGCAGATACAAAGGCTAAAAAGGGCTCAGCCGCCGTGAATGGCTCTGTGTCCTCTGACCCAATCCTAGCCGCCGCTATTGGTCAGTTCGGTTTTAAATTCCGCTGGTACATGTGCAACGAAAGTATCATGAAATCTGTTGATAGCTTCTTTGACCGCTACGGCTACAAGGTCATGAGGCTGAAAGTGCCAGAGCGAAACAGCCGCCCATGCTGGAATTTTGTTAAGACTTCTGAGGGTCACGTATCCGGTGCTATTCCAACCGTCTACAGAGAGCGCATTGAAGCAATGCTAAATGCTGGTGTCACATTCTGGAACGTAGGAGCCAGAGCCATCGGTGACTTTTCCAACCCGTCCGCTAACAAGAGTTAGGAGGTTGCCATGGAAACTGTAATTGTTGCTATACTCTCTCTAATCGGAACGCTAGTTGGAACTTACGCAGGTATTGTTTCAGCCAACAAGGTGACAGAGTGGAGAATAAAGCAAGTAGAGTCTAAAATATGCACCCTATCAAAACAAGTGGAAGAACTTACAGCAACAGTGAACTACATACAAGGCGAAATGGAGGTACTACATGACCATTGAGTTTATAACAGTTGTAGCTCTAGTGCTCATTTATCTGGCAATCTATATGTTACTAATCCCGGTTGGAAAACGTCTACACTACATTATGTCCAGAACAGTATTCAAAAATAAACCGATCAACCATACCGCATATTGGCTGACATACATAATGGTAAATATTATTGTATCTCTCACAGGAATGATTATCATTTTCAACCTAGTAAAATACACTGCGGAGGTGTGGATTATATGACCAATATATTGAAACGATTAGCTAACCTCATGTCCGTTAAATCCCTAGTAACAATCGCCCTGACAATCGTGTTTTGCATTATGGCATATAAACAGACAATCTCACAAGACTTTATGACCATATACTCTGTTGTTATCGCTTTCTTTTTCGGTGCTCAAAGTGCCAAGAGCAACAACCAGGAACTTCAAAACGACCTAGAATACGCGGAAACGAAAAACGCAGAATTATATAACCAGTTGATGGAGCTGTCAAAAGAAAACGCGGCCTTAACCGCTGAACTAAAGGAGGCGTACAAGAATGCATCTAATCCGGAACTACCTGACGAATAACGACTGCTATAAAGCAGGTAAGCCTCTAAATATTCGAGGCATCATGGTGCACAGCACAGGTGCAAACAACCCCAACCTAAAACGATACGTTCAGCCAGACAAGGACGGTATTGGCGTAAACAAGAACGGTAATGACTGGAACCACCCCGGCATTGATACCTGCGTACACGCCTTTATTGGCAAGCTGGATGACGGTTCCATTGCCACCGTGCAGACCCTCCCATGGAACATGCGCGCGTGGCACGCCGGTTCAGGTCGTTGGGGATCGGCAAATAACTCCTATATCTCTTTTGAGATTTGTGAGGACGGCCTTACAGACCCAGATTATTTCAACGCTGTATATACAGAGGCTATAGAACTCTGCGCCTATCTATGTAGGCTCTACAGGCTGGACCCATCACAAGAGGATGTCCTAATCTGTCACTCTGAGGGCTTCACTCTAGGGGTAGCATCCAATCACGCTGACGTTATGCACTGGTTTCCAATGCACAACAAAACCATGAACGACTTTAGAACAGATGTATATGCACTCCTGAAAAGCGCCGGTGGAGCATCCCCGGAAGAGATCGTAAGAGAATACCGTAAGACACTACAGGACAATGACGCAGAGAACTGGTCAGAAGAGGCCAGAGAATGGGCAATTAGAAACGGTCTTATTACAGGATACGAAGGAAATTACATGTGGCAGGATTTTGTAAATAGAGAACAATTAGTTACCATTCTTAAAGCCTTCAATAAAACATTGGGAAATCCCGTGCCGTAAACTACACTCAACTCCCGGCGTCTACCGTCAACTCCCGTAGAGGCAATTAAAGACCAGAGCTTTTCTGTTATGGGCTAGGGTAGACAGACAAGACCAGACCAGACCAGTCCAGTAAAGTTATTTATTGTAAGGTATCGCTGGAGATATGCCTCGTGAGACCAGTATAGAAAAGCCCAGAACTGCATATTAGTTAAGGGTAAGGGATACGCCTAGACAGGACACGACAGTTTATTATCCGATATTAGTTTAGGAGGCGTTACAATGAAAGTATTTATTTCACAGCCAATGATTGGATTTTCCAGGGAAGATGTTTTGAGGAGAAGGCAGGAGGTAAAACTGAGATTGTTCCATGAGCTGGGCGATTATAATATAGAGTTTATTGAACCACGCGTTAGTTATTCTGACCCGATTCTGAATATCGGTGAATCTATTAAGAGGATGGCCGGTGCTAGTGTAGCTTATTTTATGCATGGATGGGAAAAGCATAGAGACTGCATCATTGAGCATGAAGTGGCCGTTCAATATGGAATAAGGTGTATTACGTATGAGGGTTAAAAAGCGCAATGGGCCGTTCTCTAAACTGTATAGTAGGATTTTGGGCTGGATTGTGGTGTTGTTTTTAGCCTGCTTGTTGGCTGGAGGGTTTTATCTGGCTCTGCTGTCTATCAAGTATCAGTACACGGGAGCTTTGGCTTGTTGGACCATATGTGCAACACCTATCGGAACGGCTGTTACGATTGTGCTAGGTAAGACCATAGACAAAGAGATACAGAACGTAAAAGGACCTAACGGAGAGGGACTTGATTATACAAACGGCGCAAAGGAATACAACGTGGATTCTGCGCCGGTTTAGGAGGTGGTAAGATTGTTTGATTGCTTTTTCGGTGCAAATCTTCCTGGTATAGTATTCCCGCCCAACGGAGCGAGGGCAGAGGTTTTAAACGCGCAGCAGACCATAGAAATTTATAACCGCTTTATCAATATGGCGTTAAGCCGGTTTAGATGGACGGGCCTGCCGGACAGTTGCAATGAACGCGCGCTTGAAATGACGCTGTTGTTTTACGGCGTGGCGCTGTTCGCTAATGATCCGGACCTAGGGTATATCCATACAGCGGTAACTTTGCCGGGGCCTTTTAACATCTACTATGAGAGCGTAGTGAGAGAGGCGTATAGTTTCGAGTATCGACACAGATTTGACATTGATAATAGTGTGTTGATTAGAGCTAATAAGACTATGACGCCAGACTATCTTTCTATTTGGAACTATTCGCCCAAAATTTCAAACGCACTCAGAAGCATCGATATCCACACTGAGACTATCAAGAGACCATTTGCAATTCAGTGTGACGAGAAGGACAAGCAAAGCGCTATCACGGCGGCAAACAAAATTGCCGGGAATGAGATTGCTATTTTCGGCTCTAAGTTCGGTAACCCTGAAAGCGTGAAGGTAATGAACTTTGGCGTAAACTGCGTGCTGAATGAGATGTGGGCAAATGTGCGAAACTACATGCAACAGCTTTGTACGAGCTTAGGAATCGATAGCCTTACAAGCGACAAGAAAGAGCGCCTTATTTCTGCGGAGGGGCAGGGGCAGAGAAATCCCACGCGGCACATTATCGAGAGTGAGCTGTGGTGCAGGGAAAGGGCATGTGAGGAAATCAATGCTATGTTTGGCTTGAATGTTGGGGTAGAGTTGAACGCCGTGGAAGACTTCATGGAAGAATTCATAGAGATGGATAAAGGTTTCCAGGAGGGAGGTGACGTCGGTGCGTCAACTAATAGGGACGAGCCAGATTAACCCGGAATTAGGGGAACTCGTTTCGGGCGGGTATGAAGTTTTCAACGATTGGTGGAACACCTTTATTCCAGAACATAAGAAGCACCTAGAGGGAAAGATTATAACATACTATTGGTTTAACCAGATCGGCGCGGAGACGCCGGACAGATTCAAGCATTTTCTTAACGCGGAATTGATGAAGATTATGCCATACTATAACAGGCTATATGAGAGCGAGCTAATTAAGTTTGATCCCATGTTGAATCAGTTGGTCAAGACTAATGGTAGAAACGTCGAGAATCTGCTTAGGGTAGCTAATTCCGGCGAGAATTCGGCAGCCGTCATGCTCAGGGATTTCGTGAATAGTCATAGGGATGACGAAAGCACAAAGGGGAATTTAACTGGCGCATATGATAGCACTTTGGATCACACGGCAGAAGAGACATATGAAAAGCAGGGCGACAAGACTTCTAAGGAAGTTGTTGACGAGGATGTAACCGGAACTAAAGATTCTACAACTAAGGTTGTTGATAACACGACTGAGGACAATTCTAAGGATATTACCAGGGAGCTCACTAAGGACAGGACACTGAATGAAACGGTAGAGACGACACGGGATACGACTACTAAGACAAGTGGATCTGGAACTAGCGATAGTACGCTGGAGAGGTCTGTCAATACGGACGGAACGAAGCTTTATTCGGATACACCTCAAAAGAATGTTAATTCTAGCGGGGGCGTGCAGAACAGTGTTGTCTGGAACTATCTGACCAACGCAACGCAAACAGGAGAGGACCAGAACACCGATGAAAGTACGCATACTAGCAACAGCTATACAGAGGATAAAACGGAGAAGGTAACAGAGAACACGACTAGGAACGTGACGGAAAACGAAACTGAAAATGAGACGGTTGGAGAGACTGAGAAAAAGAATAAGGACTATACGAGTGATACAACATACCATGAGGATACAACAGAGAATACAGATAGGACTACAGACTATAATGAGGATTGGCATGAAAACGGCAAGTCTAACCTCACCGAAAATACCACGGGACATAATGATACCGTTGAGGATACAACAGGAGAGCGTCATACGGCTGGGATCGAGCAGGGCAAGACAGATGAAAAGCATACGCAAAGCAAGGATAGAAAAGAAGATGAGACGCAGACAAAGGAAAGCGGAATTGAGGAAGTTGTCAGCGGGTACGTTGGTATTAGTGGGTCTGAATTGCTGGCGGCTTTCCGTAAAACCTTCATCAACGTGGACGAAATGATTATTGAAGCCCTTAGAGGGTGCTTTATGGAGGTATTCTAATGAAAGATTGTTATCATGATTTTGACCATTGCTGTGAGCCCGATCCTTGCAAGCCTGAGCATTGCGGCCCTTGTAAGCCGGGCCCTTGCGGGACACCTGTGCCGCCTCCTGTCCGGCCTGTGGTGAATATCCCTGGACCTAACGTGCAAGCTCAGATGTGCGAAATGGCTGGGCGGGTGAATGAGTGCATCCTGAGATGGAACCAAATTCAGCGAAACTGCTATGAGGCTCTTGATAGAGTGGTTGGCGCGGCTGTGTCCAATGATGTGTATTATGATCGGGACGAGGTTGGCATGGAGAGCGGGTACTCTGAAAACGATAGTTGCCCCTACCATGTTATCAACGTGAAGTGTGTTGACAAGTGCGGTAAGCCTATCTTTATCAAGCTTATGCCTGCATTTGGAAATACTACAAATTCCGGGCTTGTGCAGAGTATTCAGGATGTTAGTTTTGTGACTAACGCCAACGCAATTATTAGTGCAACCACGGACGCACCGTGGAAGGGCGTAGCACGGTATATGGGTGCGCCTATGGCTAGCACACCTGAGGGTGGCATTTTCTGCGGCGGATTCAACCGGCACGGGGCGCTAAAGATTTTCGGTGGTGATACTGACGAGGATACTCTGTGCCAGAATCAGGTGGTTGATCTCATTGGCTCTGTTATTCCCATCATTCTGGATGGTGAGATTACAGAGCAGGCTAAGGGGATGACCACCAAGCAGGCGATTTGTGCGATTGGTTATAAGTCCTCTAACGGTGATAAGGTATTCTTTAACTGCGGCAAGCAGGATGTGCAGGGTATGCAGGGTATCACTGTAGCGAATATCCTGAAAGGCATGGGTTGTACAACGGCTGTTATCACCGCGACTGCGGGCGGCGGCATGGAGTATCTGGGTAGCCTCACCTCTTCCCCTGACAACTGGCAGATGCCTAAGAACTCCGCGTATTGGGTGGTTAGCAAGCGCCCTTTTGAGGGATGGTGCAATCAGTTTGAAAGCTCTATTGCACAGCTGGTGCAGAGAGTCGGCGGCCTGAAAACTGAGATTGACTTTATCAACCATGAGGTTGACGAGGTTAGCGAGGTAGCAAACAAGGCGTGGGAGCTGGCGCAAAAGAACGCGGACGATATCGTGGAGATTAAGGCGGACATTGAGAGAATCGATGGAGAAATCACAGCACTGGAGGAGCGCATTACTACCGCCGAAAATGATATCAAGGCTCTGGATGCGGCTCTAAAAAAGGAGATTCAGGACCGGAAGGACGCTGACGCGGCAGAGGCGCAGGCGCGGCAGGAGGCTGACGAGGCGCTGGGCAAGCGGATTGACAAGGAAATCGCGGACCGCGAGGCCGCTGACGAGCAGTTAAATACCGCTATTGAGACTGAGAAGGCGGAGAGGACCGCCGCTGACGCTGTGCTCCAGGGCAATATCAATCAGGAGGCTATTGATCGGGCCAATGCGGACCTGAAAATTGAGCAGAATCTCAATAAGGAAATTGTTAATCGTACAGAGGCCGACCAGTTGCTTCAAGACCAGATCAACGGACTCACTACCGGGGACGTGCCGCTTCCGTACGTGAAGAAGGCCGGTGACACAATGACCGGTGATCTACAGATGGAGGGTTCCGCCGTTGTTAAGCTGGTAGACGGCAAGACGGTTAAGGGTGCTTTTTACCGGGATAATGGGGATGTGTGCGTTAAAAGCGAGAGCGGAAACGTTCGGATTCTGGGAGCGGCCACTCTTCTGACGACTGCGGATAATGGTGCTGGACAGCTCAAGATTGGGGCTATTACCATTCAACAGCGTATGAGCGGAGATATCCCTCATCTTGATATCAATGTGGGCGCTGACGCGGGTGCTGTGTACGTGAACAGAAATGGGATTGACGGTGGTACTGGTGAGCTGTGGGTCACTGAAATTCATGCTCCGAACGAACTGAGGCTTGCACCGGGTACGAACGTCAATGCTATGGATCACAGGATTACGGGAGTTGCGGACCCAGTTGATGACGGGGACGCTGTGAACAAGAAATATCTTGACAGTCACGGCCCTGAGTATACGTTACCAGTTGCTAGTGCTACCACTCTGGGTGGCGTAAAGGTTGGTGCTAATCTGACGATTACGCCCGAGGGTGTGCTGAGCGCTACCGGCGGAGGCGGCGGTGGCGGTACGGAATATGTTGCCGGCGAGGGTATCGTTATCTCTGGGAACACTATTTCTACCGATCCGGCTAAAGTTCCGACTAAGGAGGAGCTTAACGATTATCTGCCGTTGGCCGGTGGGACGATGACCGGAAATATCAAGTTCAAGGGAGACGCTGAATATATCGGCGCTACTGTGAGCGATGCTGACCATTCCATTGTCATTGGGTCTCAGGGCGAGGGCGCTATTATGGGGTCTGTTAGCGCGGGGCATAGTCAGACGCAGGTTGATGCCGTTATCAATGCGAACTTGAATAGCAAGCAGGCCAGTGTGCAGGCTACTAGGACAACGGACGGCGGTAGTAATGTTGTTATTGAGGCGCAGGACCCGGATAGTGCGAACGCGGTGAGTGTCAAAGTGGGCGCTAAGGCGGCGGACGTGACGGGCGGAACGCTGAGTGTTTACCGTGATTCTGGCGTTGACTACGTTGACGTTGGAGCGAACCAGCTGAAATTTGGCGACAAGGGTCTTATTTTCGGCGGCGGTGATGGACTACGTATTATTTCCGGTGACCCTTCTGATGGCGGTAGTTTGTTCTTTAACGGAACGCAGAAGACTGCTCAGTTCCTTACTTATAAGCCACAGTATCAAGGGGCGCCTACTGAAAATAATGATCTTGTTAACAAGAAGTATGTTGACGGTAAGGCTGGCGGGGATTATCTGCCGCTGGCGGGCGGGACGATGCGTGGGGACATTAAAATGAACGCTCATAACATCTTTACCGCCAATTATATTGGGCAGGGCACTACTGTGAGCGGAACGAGTGGAATCCGTTTCCAGCCGACTACATTGCAATTGTATGTTGATGGCGGCGAGAAGGTGCGAATGGGGGCTGATATCAACATCTACGCTGACATGGACGCAGGACAGCACTCTTTAAAGAACTTGGCTGAACCATCTGAAGATAGCGACGCCGCTACGAAGGCGTATGTGGATCGTGTTGCGTCTCCCGGAGGTGTCGAATCTACCGACAATAGTTTTACTGTATATTCAATCGGCGGAACAGCGAGCAAGGTTGCGTTAAGCGCTGGTAGTAATGTCACCATTAACAAAGTTGTAGATTTAGGGAATGGGTTCGTTGCAGGTGTAACGCTTTCCAGCCAAATCCAAAGTAGCTTTAATATTCTTACATTCCCACAGTCCAGTATCCCAAACAATAAGTTTAGGGTTGAGAGCTTCTTTACTGCGGCTGAATCAAGCCTTATTTTCGGAGAGTCCACTTCTGGTGATGTAAACCTTGTGAAGAGTTCCACGGACGTGGGTGTTCGGGCTAATGGTAGTTTTAGCGCAGGAAAATACTGGGTTTGCGTTAAGTTCACTTTCCCGGGCGTTGGTGAGTTTTAATTTTGGAGGGTGTTCCAATGAAAAATTACTTCAAGGAAATTGAACCAGCTATTGACGCTATAGATTTTGAATGCGATTCTACGCATGTTTATATGGTTGTAGTTGATGGAATTATTTTTGGGCCGTTCAAATATGTTGAAGGCGCAGGTATTCCATCTCAGGCGACACCGGCTAATGATCCGTCTAGTGTGTTTGTTGGGTGTGAGCATAATAAAATCACGGTTCATTTCTCTAACCCTGGTGCGTATGGTCATGTGGAGCTCCTGGAGTTTGAGGATTTAGAGGAAGTGATTGGTGGCGTTACTTCTTTGCTGGCGGATATTAAGGTTTCGCTTGCCGAAGCTAATAGTAAGCTTGCAGACATTGTGACAAATACAGGAAGAATCCAGTAGCCTAAATAGAGGCCGTGAACGTGATACGCGTTTACGGTCTCTTATATTATGCTTGAATATAGCAGTGTTATATTTGTGCAATACACGCAGTCGTGTGTGCGCGGAGTGTCCTATTAGATGCGTACACGTAGTCGTGTGTGCGAGGTGTGTCCTATTAGATGCGTACACGTAGTCGTGTGTGCGAGGTGTGCTGTAGAGATTCGTTTTTTAGGTATCGAATCTGACGACCCCCTATACT
>ERZ773113.655-NODE-655-length-18003-cov-5.686929_pt1 | contig 18003 bp, 18 predicted proteins | sample MGYA00580565_ERZ773113 | MGnify/ENA primary metagenome ERZ773113 (study PRJEB29015, sample SAMEA2737827) | human gut metagenome | biome: human gut; feature: human-associated habitat; material: faeces | place: China | collected 2012 ...
AATACCATGTTTATCCATTAAATCATACATATAGGTAGCTTGCGGATAATGGCTCTCCCGGGATTCCCACATGGCCCGAGACGGGCCGCCCACGTGCGGCCCCTGCGACTAACCACTAGCCACTAATACAGTTTCTTGTAAATGCCGTACACCTTATCATAATCGAGGGGCACAAAGCTGTGCTTCATGAGACGCTGCTGATTTTCGATGACCGATTTAGCAAATTCCGGCAATTCTTCTTCTTTGACGCCGTATTCATGGAGCGCTTTCTTGGGCAGGATGACGTTGAGCAGTTTTTCCAGTTCTTCATAGACGTGTTCCGGTTCGCAGCCCAGGATGTCGGCAATGAAGCCGTTCAATTTCGCGATTTCACCGTCCGATTTGATGGACATGTAGCAGTTCATGACGCCTGTGAACATGGCGTAGTTCGATTCACCATGAGGTACATGATACTTTGCCCCCAGAGGATAGCTCATGGCATGGACAGCGGCGCAGCCAGGGACACTGAAAGCGATGCCGGCCCAGTTGCTGGCCAGGAGGAAAGCCTTCATAAGCGGGATGCGCGCTTCCGGACCATGGTCGCGGATCTGCAAATAGCCCTTGAGGATGAGTTCAATGGCGTTATAACTGAAAACGCGGAAGCTGGCGCTGGAATCCGGAGACAAGGCCGATTCGACAGCGTGGACGAGGGCATCGATGGAACTGGTCGCAAAGACCTTGAAAGGCAGGGTCTTCAAGAGCTGCGAAATGAGGACGGCTTTATCGGCATAGAGCGCATTGTCGGCAATGCCCTTCTTCGTGTTGCGGCTAACCAGGGCCATGACCGATACATTGGTGACTTCACTGCCCGTCCCGCACGTCGTCGGGATGAGGATGAGTTCCTTTTCCTTTTCCACAGGAATCTTGCCATCGAACAAATCGAGGACCGGGCTGACCTGCTTCAAGATGAACAACTTGCACAAGTCCATGACCGTGCCGCCGCCGATACCGATGATGCGCTTCACATCCTTGGGCATATCTTTATAAATGGCTTCTGCCATTTCATCAGACGGTTCACCCATACCATACTTTTCCTGGAACAAGACGTGGCACGTAAGGCCTAAATCCTTGAAATTCGGGTCGAAAATATACTGATTGGTAACAATCAGGTCATCGGCTCCGACCTGCAGGTCTTCCACAAATTCCCGGCACGTATCGTAAGAGTAAATCGTCGGTTTCAACTGTAATTCAATCATTTCATTAACTCCTTTCTAATGGGTAATGCACTCACCGCCTTTAGTGTAACAAAGATGGAAACAGTTTTGCAAGAGACAGGATGCCCGTGATATAATAAACCTGTCCTGGGGGAGGATGGGTTCTGGTGTTCCCTCTGGTCTTCAAAACCAGCATGGGGAGTTAACAGCTTCTCAGGTGGGTTCGATTCCCACACTTTCCCGCCAGAAAATGAAAAAAGGGCTGTCGCACGTGCGACAGCCCTTTTTTGAGTTTTAAGTTTGTAGTTTTTAGTTTGCAGCAAATAGTAAAAAATTCGAGCCAGCTTCTACAAACTGCTCCGTACTACAAACTCTGCGTTATAAGCCAATTAGTGGTTCATCGATTTCTCATCTGTTTTTTCCGTCTTTTCCTCTATCTGCTTTGTTTCATCCGTATTGACGGCTTCCTTGAATTCACGGAGGCTCTTCCCCAAAGCCCGGCCGATGGTCGGCAGTTTCCCCGGTCCGAATACGACCAAGGCGATAACTAAAATGAGCAGTAATTCCGGTGCGCCTAAGCCAAACATGTCCTTCCTCCTATAATGCCATTACTTCTTCACATGCCTTCATGATACCCTTATCCGCAGGGGATGTCAATGAACGCGGGAGGAGAAGAGTTTTTTCAAGCCAAAGGATTTATCGACGCGGCACGGCGTCGCTTCCAGGCACAACGGCTCAGAATGATAGACTTCGGCCCGTCCCAGGTAGAGCTGGGACAAGAGGGGATTGAGAGAGTAGCAATACTGAATCTTGGAATACCGTCCACCATACCTGGGACAGATGCGGACTTCCTAAATTTTCTTATACTTCAAATCTGTCAAATAGGAATCCGCATTCAGTGGCCGCCATGGCATTTCATGTATTTCAGACTCATCGGCGTCTACGGCATCATCAACCAGTACGGCCTGTTATCGGACAAACTCTTCCATTCGCCGACCAAATACCTACGCATCGGCTATCTAATCACGGCCGTCGTCCTCATCGCCTTCACCTGGATGCCCTACCAGACCTTCGGCATCTGGGCCGGCATCATCATCTCCCTAGCCATCAGCGCCTGCGTCTACAGCATGCGCGCCGTCTTCTTCGCCCCCATGGATGAAGTCGACGTCCCCGCGAAATCACAGGCTCTGCCATGTCCATGGCCTCCTTCATCGGCTATCTGCCCGGCGCCTTCATGTACGCCGTCTACGGCTCCATCCTCGATAGCCATCAGGGCATCGACGGCTACCAAATCGTCTTCACCGTCATGACCGTCTTTGCCATCCTCGGCGCCCTGCTGAGCACCTATATCACGCACCGCATCAAAGCCGCCCATACGCTGGCAAAATAACCGCATAGCAAAAAAGGAGCTACCTCATCAGGGTAGCTCCTTTTCTATGTCCCTAATATTACAAGACCTTCACTCAAGGGGCTATTGACGGCTTCTCCTATAAATGCTAAACTGAATATAGAAAAAGGCGCTACCGATAGACGGTTAGCCCTCAAAGATTATTTAAAGAAAAAATAACCGTTGCGTTGGGAGCGAGGCGGTTATTTTTCTTTATGTGAATACGGATTTCTAATCTGGGTGGAGGGTATAGCGCCCTCCGAAGAGGGATAACCGCCTACCGTTTTGGTAGCACCTATAAAAAGTATAACAAAACTATAATATATCGTCCATAAAAAAAATAGCGAGCTAAATAAACGCAAATAGCAAATAAAGAACAGGGACTACCGCACTTGCAGTAGTCCCTGTTCTCGAAGGAGGACAAATGTATATAAGTAACGGTCAGAATTTCTGACCGGCCTTATCTTTTTTCAACCATTCAATCAAAACTTCTTCTCGGGTCTTCTTGATATGATCCAATTCTTCCGGTTTCCACTGGTATAGACCAGTCCCTGTTTTTGCACCCAAGTTTCCTTCATCAACGCATTTTTTCATGACGGCAGAGCCTTCTTTGTCATCAGCCAAATCAGCATTCAAATAGGCCGAAATGTTGTAGAAAATATCAAGGCCTCCTAAATCAGCAGTTTCAAGCGGTCCTGTCACGCCTAACCGGCGGCCAATGCTGTATTTACAAATGAGATCAACCGCTTCGGCGGTCGCGATCCCCTCTTGTACACAATACAGTGCTTCACGAAGCAGGGCAAACTGTAACCGGTTTCCTACGAATCCTGGAGCTTCTTTCAAAAGAGCTACCGGTTTTTTCCCGATTTTTTCCATAAGCTGCCAAGTAATATCTACCGTTTCTTGGCTTGTCTTTTCACCCGGAACGACTTCAACCAAAGGAATAAGGTGAGGCGGGTTCCAAAAATGAGCAACGACGAAACGTTCTGGATGTTTGAGAACAGAGGCGACTTCTGTCGGCAAAAGGCCAGAAGAGTCCGTAGCAAAAATAACATCTGGACCAAGATATTTTTCCAATTCTCCATAAACATATTGCTTAACATCCATGTCTTCTGCTACTGATTCAAGGACAAAATCTGCATCCTTTGCAGCATCTTCAATAGATGTAACACCATGAATATGACTGAGCAATTCTTTTTCTTCTGCTTCGGTCAGCAAATCATTGGCTTTCATGACATCTAATGTAGCATGTATATTTCGCATAGCCCGAGCAATACTGGCATCTTTACGCCCAAACATATTTACTTCATAGCCATTCTGAGCAAAAGCAATCGCTGTGCCAAACCCCATCGTGCCACAACCTAAGTTACAAATCCGTTTAATGTCCTTCAACTGCTTCATACTTCTACCTTCTTTCTATCACGTATAATTTTAAATAGCAAAAGGAATCACCGTTAAACCGACAACCATGATGATGCCTAATACAATAAAGGCAACGAAACTATATCCTACAAAATCTTTGAACTCTAATCCGCAAACAGCCATAAACGGAACGGCAAAGAACGGTTGTACTAATGCCGTCAAGTCCCCGCCAAACATATAGGCAATGACAGTCTGCGCATCAGGAATCCCCAAGGCCTGGCCAGCCGGGATAAGGAAGGGCGCTTCAATTACCCACTTGCTGCCCCCTGAAGGAATAAAGTAGCTGATAATCCCCGTCAAGATGGCTGCAATAGCAGGAAATGTTGTTTCATTACTAAAAGCAATAACCCAGGACGCAATGGTATCGACTAAGCCAGTGTATTTCATGATGCCATAAATACCCGCATAGAAGGGGAACTGTAGAATAACGCCCCAAGCGGCTGGCGTCGATGCTTTGACAGCCTGCAATAACGCAGCTGGCGAACCATAAAGCCAGATAATCAACGTCAAGAAAAGGAAATTCAAAACGTTAATATCCAAGGATTTCCCTAAAACAAAGAAGTGATACCCCAAGTAAACTAAAAACATACATCCGATAATATATGAGCACCATGGTGTATAAGTAACCCATTCACTCGGCGTCTTAATATCTTTTTTCTTAGGCATGACCGGTGTGGTAATATTAGCCAGCTCCGGATTCCATTGAGAAATAGAAATCATCTTAGTCTTGTCTTTGGGCTGGAGTACGAATCCAAATAAAACCAAAATAGCAATAACCGAGAGGATGGTTAAAATCAAATTGTACGGATGAAAGATTGTCATGGAAATAGGAATGACACCTATTTCTTTAACCATAAAGTGATCCGCTGTAGCAACCAATAACGGAGCAGACCCCGAAAGCCCCATATGCCAGATAAAGAACGGCGTCCATGCAGCGCCACATAAATAGTGATAATCAATAAGAATATGTTTCCGTTCTGCCTGAACTGCCAAATTCTTACAAATAAGGGCTGCAAAAACTAACCCGAAGCCCCAATTCAAATAGAAGCCAATGGCTGATAACAAAACAACATAAATGTAAACAGCCGTGGGAGAATTCGGTTTACTGCATACCGATGAAATAAGACGTGTGCAAACTGGGGTTGTCGCTAAGGCGTATCCAGTTATGACAATCAATGACATCTGCATGGAAAATGCTAACAACGTCCAAAATCCATTCCCCCAAGCGATAACTGTATCCAAGGGCCCTGATGAAGTAAACAGCAATGCCAAAATAAAAGCGACAATTGTTAATACAAGGGCAATAACATATGAATCAGGAACCCATTTTTGGGCAAAGTCCGTAAAGTAATCGGTAAATTGTTTCTTTTCCTTAGCCATAGTGTTATCTCCTTTCTTTATATAATTTATTTGTGATTGATTTCACGTTTTTAAAGAGAATAGAAGCCTCCGAATTATGCAAAAGGGCGGTTTTTCCAGAATCCGAAGGCTTTTATTCATAAAAACAGGTTTTATCTTTGAGCTTTTAAATAGGAACCAATTTGATACTGCAGGCGTGTGAAACCTGCTGAAACACTAACGTTTCATGACTCTTGCTTTGCCATCTGTGACCAATTTATCATTTTGGTTGGTGACAGTGGTGTGGAAAATAATCCGATGTTTCTTATCATCTTTTTCAATACATTCGACAGTCGCGGTCAGCGTATCCCCGTATAAAACAGGCGCTAAAAAACTGAGTTCCTGGTTCATATAAATCGTATCGATTCCAGGAAGTTCTGTTCCCAATACTGCCGAAATAAGACCAGCTGAAATCATACCATGTGCAATTCGTTGTTTAAACAGCGAGTTTTTCGCAAATTCTGCATTTACATGGACCGGATTGAAATCCCCAGTCACGCCTGCAAAGGCATACACATCATATTCAGAGATTGTCTTTGATAAAGACGCCTTATCTCCTACATGGATGTCTTCATAACGGACATTTCTGGCCATACTACCACCTCCTTAAAGAGCAACAACTATATCTGTAAGCCCATTGGCTTATCTTCAAAAATCCGGCTGTCCATCAATTTAACAGCATTGATGATTGGTTTAAATTCCATATGTGCCAATATATCTTTTTCCATGTCAATCCCAGGAGCAATTTCAATCAATTCCATTCCGTCCGGAGTTAGTTTAAAAACAGCGCGTTCCGTAACATAGAGTACAGGCTGTCCTACCGAGTTTGCATAATCGCCACTGAAAGTAATCTGTTCAACCTGTTTGAGGAACTTCTTGTTTCGGCCTTCCTGTGTAATGATCAACTTACCATCCTGAACGGTTTCTTTAAGTCCACCAGCTGTAAATGTACCGCAATAAATCACTTTTTTTGAATTTTGCGTAATATTTATGAATCCACCACATCCGGCAACACGACCTTTGAACTTACTGACATTGATATTCCCATGTTCATCAGCTTCAGCCAATCCTAAGATAGCTAAGTCAACACCGCCGCCATCATAGAAGTCGAATTGATACGGCTGGTCAAGGATTGCTTCCGCATTGGTAGCAGCACCAAAGCTCAAGCCGCCTGCGGGAACACCCCCAATTGTACCCGCTTCGGTTGTCAATACCATACTGTTGGCACCTTCTTCTGAAGCAACAGCAGAAACACCTTCAGGCATCCCAATGCCCAAATTAACAACAGCATTGGGAATCAATTCCATGGCACAACGACGAGCAATGACTTTCCGATTTGTCAACGGCATAGCCGTAAGTGAATCGACGGGCACTTTCAAGTCGCCATTAAAGGCAGGATTAAATTCATAATCCCAAGTCATAAAATGATCTGGAATATCTCCCTCAACAACATAATCAACGATAACGCCTGGAATTTTAATATCTTTCGGATCTAAGGTCCCTTGAATTGCCACTTGTTTTACTTGAGCAATGACAATCCCGCCACAAGCATGCGCCGCTTCTGCAATGGCTAATGCTTCGCCAGTACCAATTTCACCTTCCATTGAGATATTACCATTTTGATCCGCAGTCGTACCACGAATAATGCCTACGTTAATAGTCTGCGGTTTATACCAAAGCCATTCTTCATCATTCATCTTTATAACTTCAACAATATCTTCTGTCGTTCCTTCATTTAACTTTCCGCCTTCTAAACGCGGATCAACAAAAGTTCGTAGACCAACTTTTGTAACAGTCCCTGGACGACGGCCAGCAATATCACGGAACCACTGAGAAAGTGTACCTTGCGGAAGATTGTAGGCAAGCACTTTATTTTCATTAATCAAATTGCCTAAGCGCGGAGTCAAATTAAAATGCCCGCCAATAATACATTTAAGAAGACCTTCTTCCGCTAAGTGATTTAAACCGCGTTCACCACCATCACCTTGACCAGCGGCAAAAACAACCGTTAAATCTTTAGGGGCCCCACTTTCTTTGTACGTGGCCTGTATCTCTTTAAGTACTGTTTCCGGTACGAGTCCCCCAACAAAGCCACTTGTAGCTATAACGGCACCATTTTCAATATGTTTCACCGCTTCTTTTGCTGTGACAAACTTTGCCATAATAACATCTCCTATCTGTTTTATACTTTGCTTATAAAAGCACTGCTTTTAGTGAAGTCCTGTGACTGAATAGATAACGATAATTACAAAGACTGCAAAAGTCTTTAATAATGTAATAGCAAAAATATCCTTATACGAACTGCGATGTGTCAAACCACAAACAGCCAGCAACGTAATGACTGCACCATTATGCGGCAGCGTATCAAGACCGCCAGATGCCATAGATGCAACACGATGCAGGATTTCCGGTCCCATTCCAATAGAAGTAGCCCAAGCCATCCATTCCTGAGACATCAACTCCAAAGCAATGGCCATACCGCCGGAAGCTGAGCCGGTAATCCCCGCTAATGTCGTTACACTAATAGCTTCAGATACCAGCGGCGTCCCGCCAATATGAATATTAATCAGCGCATGTGCTACATGCTGGAAACCAGGGAGTTGCGAAATAACATTCCCGTAACCAACTTCCGACGCCGTGTTCATAATAGCTAAAAGTGAGCCAATGGCACCGGCATTGAGAATTTTCGTCAAGCGATCAATCGATTTGATTTCGCCCTTGCCAATAATCAAAGCCAGGAAAATCCCTGCTACCAATGCAATAATCAACGACCAGATACTCGCAACGTTTTTAACATGAGCTACTACAAGAGGCACGCCTTTCATCGACTGGAACGGTTCAAGAATGGCTGGATGCCAAACAACATATTCCGTAATGAGGAAGTTAATGACTAATACAGCTAACAACGGGACACATGCCAGTTTCCAAGATACCAAGGTTGCATCCGGATTGTCTTCAGGTTCATTGATGGTATGGTTGCCATATCCTTCCCCTTTGGCAATCGCCTTTTTCAGACAATGGGTAAGATAAACAAAGCCACCACCGTAAATGATACAGGCACCGATAATCCCAGCTAAAGGCGCCGAATACAAGGTTGTCCCAAAATAGGCTGTCGGAATAATGTTCTGAATCTGAGGAGTCCCAGGCAGGCAGTCCATCGTCGCCGTAAAAGCGCCTAAAGCGATAATGCCCGGAAGTAAGCGTTTCGGGTAGTTAGCTTCTTTAAAAAGAGCTGCTGCGAAAGGATAAACAGCAAAGACGACGACGAAAAGGCTGACACCACCATATGTTAAAAGAGAAGCTGCCATAACAATAGAGATAATGGCTTTATGAGGTTCTTTACCTAAACCGGTAATGATAGCACGCGCAATGCTTCGCGCTAAGCCAGTATCTTCCATAACTTTGCCAAAAATGGCACCTAACAAGAAAATAGGGAAAAAGGATTTAATATAGGTAACTGCCTTGCCCATAAACAACTCGGTGTAGGAAGGCATGATGGCCAGCCCCGACAACGTTGCTGCTAATAAGGCCATAATCGGAGCCATCATAATAACGGAAAATCCACGATAAGCAAAAGCAATCAATCCCAGTAAACTGAGGATAATAATGATTACACCAAAGTCCATACGTATCACTCCTTTTGGGCGTAGATATAACATTTTGTTGTTGCTCAATAGTAAGAATATATAAGGTGATTCATCGTGCCCTTATTATTTTTACCAATAAGCACAGAAGGGGGTAAAGCGTCATACAATCCAAAACATTGATTCCGTTCGTCACACGTGTAAATAACTGAAGTTCATTTTTCGGATGTTTTTCTTGCCTTCATGGTATCATCTCATCCATGCTTTTGTAAAATATATCGATTTCATTAAGGTAATGAATAAATTTCACGTATCCGTCAAAAAAAGGACTGTCTAACTGACAGTCCTCATTGTAGGCTAATTTAAAAATCAAATATGAAACTTTGCATTTTGTATCAAGTCTAAAAATAATTTCATCGGCGTACTTAAAAATTTTTCTTTATGATACGCTGCCAAAGGAATCCAAGGGAACGATGGATTGCATAAATGTAACATTTTCACTTTTTTACTGCAAAACTTCTGGATAATCGGCTTTGGCAAAATGGTTATGCTTTCCCCATCAGATACAGCTTCTACTAATAAGTCCCATTGTGCACTTTCAAGACCAACATGAGGTATAAATCCTGCCTCTTTGCAGCAATCGATAATCCGATAATAGAGCATAAAGGATTTATCAAGGACAAGGAACCTTTCATTTTTTAATTGTGAAAATGAAATGGTATCATAATTAGCTAAACGATGATGTGGAGAAACGACGCAAACAGCTTCCGATTCCATAATGGGAACTTTATTGAATTCTGGATTATCAAAAGGTTCGATAATAATGCCTATATCAACGGCTCCTGACTGTGCCAGGGAAAAAGCAGTCTGTGCGCCAATCTCCATAACCCGTAAATTGATTTCCGGATACATTTGACTGTATTGATGTAGTAACGAATGAATAACGGTAATCGTGACCGGCGGAATCCCTAACGTGAGTTTTCCGCGATGGCTATGTAATAATGTAGCCAGGACTTCCGTTTCTGATTGATAATTTGATACAATTTTAACAGCACTATTGTAAAAAATCTCCCCTGCTGAAGTCAGCTTAAATTTCCGGGCTTTGCGATCAATCAACTCCGTATTATAGGCTTGTTCTAAACTTTTTATAGCCTTGCTGATAGTAGACTGACTAATAAATAGCGATTCAGCCGCCTTGGTAATGCTATTTTCTCGAACAGCTTCTATAAAATATGCAAAATGGTTGATATTCATGATATCCCCCCTTTTCTATAGTACCATCACAAATAGTTTTTCTCTTTGTATTAATATTATATATTGATACATATCAAACCGCTATCACTTTTACCCCCCCCCTGTATATTTTTAGTCATATTATACATGAATTATATTCATTTATATTTTTGTACTAAAGGCTGCCATTAATTGACAGCCTTACACCTACTTCACCAGTTCTTTTTCCATAGTTTGAAAGGCCGGCACATAGTAGCGAATAATACGCCGAACTTTTTCCTCCACTGGTTCACAACAATCGGGATGATATCGATCCTTAAGCATCGACAGCCAAGTAGATTCACTAACAAATAAATATCGTTCATAAGCATCTAAAAGTAATTCTTTCGGTGTCAGGGAAATAGCAAGGTCAGGATCTTTATTTTCAAGGCATTCCCGAAATACCTGTTGGCCTAAATCAAATTCGTCCATAAACCAGTGAACAATCCCATGTAATACAAAGACATTCGACAAATCTTCTTTTTTCAGACCAGAAAAATCCTTCAACCCTTGGGAAAATAATTCAAACGTTTTCATATTATCACCACCTTTTTATCTTTTTCTTTTCTATAATATTATCGTATAAAATAAATACACAAAGTGCAAAAGAGTTAAATTCATTCTAGTCATCGCTTTTATTCATTAATTTTATATTAAACTGAAAAAAGGACTCGAATCCTTGACAGGATTATTTGATACATAAAATACTATTTATTGATGTTCGAATTTATCATAATGGGGGAATTTTTTCATGTATGTAAAACCAAAAACGTTATCCATATTGCTAGCAGCCACATTTGCCGCTTCCATGGCCTGGGGAACGGCTCCAAAAAATGTTTCCCAGACCTTCGCTACAAAAGCGGAAGCGTCGGTAAAGGCGCCGCTTCAGGCGAAAGCGCCGGCTTATACAGGAAAGGCATTACAGAACACTCGCAACGGCATGGTTCAGGGATATGTACAAAATCAGGCTCTAATCTGGAAAGGAATTCCGTACGGGCAGGCAGAACGCTGGAAAGCTCCGACAGACGTCAAGGCCTGGAATGGCATCTTCGATGCGACGAAACCGGGACCTGTTGCCATTCAGGGAGCCATGGGCAAAACAAAAGGCAGTGAAGACTGCCTGAATCTCGATATTTTCCATCCTAATACAAAAGAAAAAAATCTGCCCGTCCTGTTCTTTATCCATGGTGGTAATAATCAGAGCGGTGCTGCTGACCAAGTGAACTGGCAGAAGTTTGCTGAAAGGGAACACGTCGTCGCCATCAGTATCAATCACCGTCTGGGTGCACTGGGCTTTAATCCCCTACCAGCATTAAAGCATGGTACGGCTGAAGAAAATTCTGGTAACTTTGCTGTATTGGATTTTGTGAGAGGCTTGGACTGGACGAAAGAAAATATTGCCAGCTTCGGCGGAAATGCTAACAATATTACGATTGCAGGCTTTTCTTCCGGTGGACGTGACGTCATGGCATTGCTTATTTCTCCTATAGCAAAAGGGAAATTCCAGAAAGCGATTTCCTTCAGTGGCGGTATGACTACTTCTGATACGTCCTGGGCTCAGCAGATTTTCGCCCAGCATTTTGCTTCTCTCGTCGTTACAGACGGCATCAAAAAGAGCGACATAGATGCCGCCAAATGGCTGTTGCAGGATACACCGGAGGTCCGTGATTATTTACAGAATCTATCCGCCGACCGTATTGCCGCTGCATTTGGTCATGCTGGTATCCGCATGAGTGCCTTCCCTCATCTCTATAATGATGGCATCGTATTAGAAAAAGATGCTTTTGCTACGAAAAATTACAATCAAGTACCGCTCATCATGACGACTGGTACAGATGAATTCTCCCTATATACGCGAACTGATAGTTACTTTTCTCCATCCGTCAAAGACGGCTCAATCTTTACGGATCCGGAAAAGCATAAAGAATTCGCTTTTGCTAAGACATATGGCAGCCGTCTGTATGAGCTATTCAATGCCGAAGAATCAGCTGTCACCATGTTCAACCACTATGGCAAAGCACCTATTTATACGATGAAAATTGCCTGTGGAAATAATCCGAAGCTCGTCGGTGAAAAAACGGCCTTTACGTCCGGCTCTATCCACGGCATCTGGATTCCTTTTGCTACCGGCATCCCAACAGCTACGACAGCAGGCTATCCGGCAGGTTCTTTCGACAATCCCGGCGCGCTGGCACTGACGGCACAAATACAGGATTATCTGGGTAATTTCATGCGTACAGGGAATCCTAATGGCAAGGGCCTTGTAACATGGAAGAAATGGACCAGCGCAACAAAGGGACCGAGCCAGTTATATGTCAATTCCGATGGGACAAAAGTAAATATCCATCAAGAATACGGCCGCACGACCTATCAGTCTATCCTTGACGAAATAGTCAGGGATACGTCTATAACCGAGAATGCAAAAGAAGAACTCATCAAGCACGTTCTCAGTGGCCGCTGGTTCAGCAAAGGACTTGACACATTCTTCCATAACAATTAAGAAATCATCACTTACATACAATCAAAAAATCCTGCACTCATAAACCATTGGAATTGTGAGTGCAGAATTTTTAATAGACTTAGTGCAGACTTGGATAAACTGGCTTCATCAATTTCCAAGGCAACGTAAAAAGTTTAAATTTCATATTTTTGCATATAGAACAAGGACTGTACAAGATTACGTACGACAAGCCCCTTTTTCTCCAAATATACAAATCTAGCGGGTTTTGCTACAATAGAATCAATCTGTAATTCTAACTCAATCGACTCTTCCCTATTATTGGATGTACCATTCTTATTTTCAGGAGGATCAGCATGGATTATTTAAATGATATGTTTTCTTTGAAAGGCAATGTCGCCCTTGTTACGGGCGGTTCTTACGGCATCGGGTTTGCCATCGCCAAATCCTTAGCCCGCGCCGGTGCCGTCATTGCCTTCAACTGCCGCAGCCAGGAACACTTGGACCAGGCTATGAAGGATTATAAAAGAGAGGGCATCGACGCGCACGGCTATATTTGCGATGTCACTGATGAAATTCATGTGCAGCAATTAGTCAGCGAAATAGAAAAGACGTTAGGAACCATTGACATTCTCGTCAACAATGCCGGCATCATCAAACGCATCCCCATGTGCGACATGACGACGGAAGAGTTCCGCCAGGTCGTCGATATCGACTTAGTCGGCCCGTTCATTGTATCCAAAGCGGTCATTCCCGGTATGATAAAAAAAGGCCACGGCAAAATCATCAATATCTGCTCTATGATGAGCGAATTAGGTCGTGAAACTGTATCGGCTTATGCCGCAGCCAAAGGCGGTCTGAAAATGTTAACCCGCAATATCTGCGCTGAATTTGGCGGCGCCAATATTCAGTGCAATGGCATTGGCCCTGGCTATATCGCAACACCTCAGACAGCTCCGCTACGTGAAAAACAGCCTGATGGCTCCCGCCATCCTTTTGACCAGTTCATCGTCTCCAAGACGCCAGCAGGCCGCTGGGGCACGACAGAAGACCTCGAAGGGCCAGCTGTATTCTTAGCTTCCCATGCGTCGGACTTCGTCAATGGCCATATCTTATATGTCGACGGCGGCATCCTTGCCTATATCGGCAAACAACCGTAGAGGAAAAAGGCTTATCGCACGTGCGACAAGCTCTTGGTTTTCTAAATATACAAATCCGGCCGGTTTTGCTACAATAGAGTCAATCCGTAGTCCGTAATTCTTGTCTAAAGCAGGTGAAACCATGAATACTCAAATGCCCATCGGTGTAGATGACTTCAAGGAAGTCCGGGAGAATTATTATTTCGTCGATAAAACTCATTTCATTCAATCCCTCATTGATGGTCACAGTAAAACGAGTTCCTGAATTTCGCCATCCTCACCGGTGTCCTGCGCATTGCCAAAGAGAGCATCTTCAGCGGCCTGAACAATCTCCGTGTCTGCTCAATCCTTGATAATGCCTATGCCGATGTCATGGGATTTACGGAAGAAGAAGTAACTCAAATAGCTAAGGATACCAATGAAGAACAGGCCCTGCCGGCCTTGAAGAAGTGGAAGGCTTGATTTATAAAGATATTACCCAAAATAAAGATGGACTCTATACCCTTTTACTGATGACAGGCTATCTGACAGCTGTCCAGAATACGACTGTCCCCAATGGACGTCTTTGCCAGCTCAAGATTCCCAATGAGGAATTGACTTATGTCTTCCAGAGCGAAGTTCTCAACTTAGAGCCCTTCAGCAAATCGAAAAGCAGCAGTATATCGCTGAATTCAAGCAGAAGCAGATACCCTCAGTCCTGAAATACGGTATCTCATTCTGCGGTAAAAAGACTTATGTAACCATGTAATCGAGGTGGCTAAAATGTGTCGAGAACTAGAGAAATGGAGCATGGAAGAGCGTATAGAAGACGAAGCAGCCCGAAAAGCGTTATACAAGGAATATCAACATCGACTAAAAAAATCCCCCGAGGCTATCGAAATAGTGGACAGCATCAGGGGATTTTTCTATATAAAGCCCAACAACATTTTTTCGCGCGACTTTTGCGTCTATTTCTACATTTTTCTGCGCGACTTTTTGTATTCCTACTACATTTTTCCGCACGACTTTTTGTCAAAAGCTATTATCAAGGGGGACACCGACAAAACTTCAACCTCTCAGACCGCCTCAGGCGGCCAGCTCTCCTATGAGGCGAGCCTTTTTAGAAGCCTGCTTTGGACAGTTCGTCTTTCATGGCCCGGCGGTTCCGGTAGGTTTCACACCATTCTTGAGCTATTTTGCGGGCCAAGTCCAGGCCTTCAGGATAGGTGCTGAGTTTTTTCAAATAAACAATACAGAATCGTTTTGGTCGGATTTTGTCGATTCATAGTGCTCGATTTCCGCATCAATCCGTTCAAGTTTCCATTTCAAGGACGCCGGGTCATCGAAGTCATTATACAGCACCTCTTCGTAATAGCCGTATAGCTCATTGCCCTTGTTTTTGATTGCATCCATCTGCTGTATAAACCATTGATGCAGCTTCGGCACGTCTTCCGGTTTGGCATGACCAATGATATCGGCCCAGTAAGTTCGACATTCATCCAGACAGAGCTGCTGGTCATCTTCATCTTCAAAAGATATATCCGCCACATTGGACGCCATGATATTGACCAGTTCCAATGCTTCCATCGTACAAGAGCGCTTAATCAGCGGCGGTATGGTGCTGCTCAAATAATCAAGGACCTTGTCAGCGAAAGCCTTACTGGCATTATATTCAATATATCCCAAGAGGTCGTAAGGAGCCAATACCCGGTCTATTTCGCGTTCATATCGATGCATTTCCTGAGCAGACGGTTTGCCCCTGGAAAAATCTAGTACGATTTTCTTCTGCAAATCCCGATTATCTTCGGCTAATTGAAAGACAAAGTTACGCAAATCTGATTCAGACAGGCGCTGCAAGATATCCTGCCACGATGCTTTTTTCTGTCCAGCATCAGCCGCTTCATCCAGTTCTTCGTCTTCAGCGGCCAGTAGTACGGCGACCATGTGCTTGCAATATTCTCCCTGTTCGGCATAGGGACAGGTGCAGTCCATCCCTTCGACCTGGCCGTCTTCCAAATCGATAGTGACTTCATATATATCACTGCCATAGACGTCGGCCGTTATCTGCTTCTCCGTGCACTTCAGATCGGAGACGTCGCCTTCTTCGTAATAGCGTTCGCCACGCTTGTAAATTTTAGATGAAAAGAAGTCTCTCCAATTCCCTAAATCCATTTTTCTCACCCCTGTACGTTGTGATTTTCTTTCTTGATGCGGTTCAAATAGCGGTAAATCGTCGGTTCCGAAACGCCCAATATCTGAGCCAGAGCATAGACGCTGCCTTTGAGGACGAAGAGGCCGTTCTTGTAGAGGTCTTCGACGACGGCCAAGCGTTCTGCCTGGGATAGACGTTTGGCCTCGGTCCCGTAAGGGGCCAGGGTCCGCTGGATGAGATGCTGGATGGCATCGTCTACGGTCGGATACATGCTTTCTGAGATTTCGACGCTCAGGAAATGGTCATCTTCCTTCTTAGCGTTATCCTGAGGCATGCCGTCGATATGCTTCCCCAGGTCCATCAAGATGAAGGCATCCAGTTGTTTCCGCACGTCCAGATAGCGCTGGACATCGTAATTCAGACAGAGGGCCCCGATAATATTATCCTCCTCATCATGGATAAAAAAAGTCGAAGACCGCAGGGTATGGCCGTTGACGCTCTTCCCGTAGTAATTGGTCATATATTCCTGGTCCCTTTTCTTACCGACCTGCATGAGTTTCAAAATAAAATCCGTCGCCGGCGCCCCCACTTTCCGGCTGCTGATGTCGCCATTGGCAATGGCGATGACCGATTCATCGGGATAACGCAGATCATGAAGGACGACTTCACAATCCTTCCCCAGGGCAGCTCCCAAAATCCGAAAATGCGTCATAGCCCCCTTACAATGTTGACATATGTCATCTATAAATCTATAATAAAAGGCGTAAAGGAGGGGGTACTATGCCGAGACCACCGCGGTGCCGACGGGTCTGTTCGTTGCCTGTTTCGGCGGCTTTCGAGCCTATAGATGGCGCACAGTCAGACGATGTGATTGTCATGGGCATTGACGAATACGAAGTCATCCGCCTCATCGACTGGGTCGGCCTGACGCAGGAACAGTGTGCCGCTCAGATCAATGTGGCGCGCACGACGGTAACCGGCATTTATGATTCGGCCCGACACAAGTTGGCCGACGCCCTCATCCATGGCAAACGCCTCGTCATCGAAGGCGGCCATATCCAAGTTTGTGAACGTTCCGGCACGTGTTGTCATACCTGCTGCCGCGCCGGAAAAAAGAATACAAAGGAGAATGATCCCAATGAGTGAAAATTGTACACACGACTGTTCCAGCTGCGGCAGCTCCTGCGCTGAACGCACACAGCCCCAGAGCCTGCAGGCCGCCCCTCATGCCGGCTCGCACATCAAGCATGTCATCGCTGTCGTCAGCGGCAAAGGCGGCGTCGGTAAATCCCTGGTAACGTCCCTTATGGCCGTTGAAATGCAGCGCCGCGGCTTCAAGACGGCTATCCTCGACGCCGATATCACGGGCCCGTCGATTCCGAAAGTCTTCGGCCTGACCGACCACGCTACGGGCGATGAAAACGGTATCTATCCGGTAACGACCAAGACGGGCATCAAGGTCATGTCCATGAACCTCCTGCTCGAAGACGCAGCGGCTCCTGTCGTATGGCGCGGCCCGGTCATTTCCGGTGCGGTAAAGCAGTTCTGGACCGATGTCATCTGGGGCGATATCGACTACATGTTCGTCGACATGCCGCCGGGAACGGGCGACGTCCCGCTGACGGTCTTCCAGTCCCTGCCCATGGACGGCATCCTGGTCGTCACATCGCCGCAGGAACTCGTTTCCATGATCGTCGAAAAAGCACTGAACATGTCGGAAATGATGCACGTCCCAGTCCTGGGCCTCATCGAGAACATGAGCTATTTTGAATGTCCTCATTGTCATGAAAAACTGTCCATCTTCGGCAAGAGCCACGTCGAAGAATCGGCACAGAAATATGATATCCCCCATACGGCAAAACTGCCGATCGACCCGGAATTCGCAGCCCACTGCGATAAAGGCGATATCGAAGGCTATGAAGCCAGCTATATGGCAGATACCGCTTCCTTCCTGGAAGGCGTGTTAGGGAAATAATAAAAAGGCGCTGTCGCACGAAGACAGCGCCTTTTCTTGTAGGG
>ERZ773113.674-NODE-674-length-17783-cov-4.862759_pt1 | contig 17783 bp, 11 predicted proteins | sample MGYA00580565_ERZ773113 | MGnify/ENA primary metagenome ERZ773113 (study PRJEB29015, sample SAMEA2737827) | human gut metagenome | biome: human gut; feature: human-associated habitat; material: faeces | place: China | collected 2012 ...
GGGGGGAAGCAGGTGAAAGGATTCCTTTTCAGCCTTCCGGCATCGCCCTGTATATCACGTGCGGGGCGCGTCCGTTTCTTTCTATTTTCTTTTCGCTGCTCCATTGGCGTAGTTCGCTGCCGGCTTTTGTTTTCAGCAACCCTGTCAAGGCACAATATTCCTTGCAAGTGATAATGGAGTGCTCTTTCAGATAATTTGTCAGCCGTACAAAGCGTTCTTCTGCTGAATATCGGGTGGAGGAGGTCCGGAAACCATATTCCGCCCGTTCCAGCTTCCCTTTGCTTCGTACTTCCTTACGGAATTTCCGGGTGGGTTTGAACTTTATGTTGTCAAAATGTACCGATGCGGCGCGTATCTCGCTTTTGTCCGTTACCTTGCGGCAAGTCAGTGTGGCCGAGAATGTGCCCAGTTCTCCCAGTTTTACGTTATAACCGTCTGCCAGGTAATTGGCGATAATGCTTTCCAGGTCACATAACAGACCGACGACGGTCCCTTCGTGGACGGTGGAACGCCGGGCGATGTCTTTAGCCAGGTCTTTCAGGTTTTTTGTGCCCGATACTACAATTTGCGGATACAGGGTGGGCTGTTCCTTCTCTCCCTGTATGTCGGGGGAGGTTTTGAAATCATACTTTGCTGCCATGTTTAATGCTTTTTAATAGGGAGATTAAGTCGTTTCTTGCTGAACGCTAAGGGGATTCTTTCTATTAACTTCTATAGACGCAGGCAATGGACCGTACGGTTTACTGTAGTGGACTGTACGGTCTGCTATAGTGGATTGTACAGTCTGCCATCGGAGTCTGTCTTAGTATTCAGGACAAAAGTACTTAATCATACTGGAAAAACCTATTAATTCATAGGAGAAAAGAGCTTGTACGGGCAAATTAGATGTTTCCCTTGAAGGTTTGAGGGGTTTTCCTTTCATTGTGGTGTCTTTCTTTTCAGTTGGTGTGCTGTAAAGGTAAGTGTTTTATGCTGATTACCGGCATACTTCGGATAGAAAAAGAGGAGGCGGGCTGACAGTAGGCTGAAGGATTATCCTTCAGGTGTTTTCTTCGATGGAATGGGGAAAAACAGCCCAAACTGAAGGCTGAAGGAAAATTGGCATGAATTTGTTTTTAGAGGTGAAAAGGCGTATGGTTCACGAGAAATGTTACATAATCCGTCACTTTTGTTGCAATGAAACAAAAATGCCGGCAGCTGTAACAAATGTTTTATAGAGGTTGCCGGCTGTCCCCTACCTTTGCCTCAGAAAAACTTCTAAAAACATTTAATGCTATGAACAAAAATCAGCAAAAGAACCGGATGGGCGCGGTCATTATTTTACTTGCCGCCGCTTGCTTGAATGGTTATGCACAACAAGATTCTACCAAAGTGTCCTCTGATTCGAAAGAGGAAGGCAATCGCAATGTCATGTTGAATGCGGCTAGTGCCAATGGTCCTCGTGAAATCTCTATCGGTCTGCCCGGTGGTGATGTGAATGTACTCGAAAATGGTCTGCCTGTGGTATATAATTCGAATCCTCATAATGTAAACACGCATTGGCGCGGAGACAGCAGCTTGGGACATACCGGATTGCTGAAGATTTCCGAAACAGCGATTACTACCGGTAATATAGGTTATGCTGTCAATTCGTTTACGGAACTCGGCTTGGATAAAGAGAAGAAAATGAATGGTGTGCTGAACTACGGCACCAATCATTTCGGTAAACAGCAATTTGACTTCAATCTGAATGGAAGCATCGGAAAAGATTGGTTTTACAGCGGCAGCATCTATCAGAATTTTGATCCGGGTTCGTTCAAACTGCGTTTTGCGCAATATCAGGACCGGACTCAGATCTATAAGTTTGCCTTGACCAAGTTCTACAATGAAGGACGTGGACAGCTCTCTGCCATCTACCATTACAGCAACAGCCATTGGTTGTCCAATGCTACCACCGGTGCACCATTTATTTATGTAGGCGATGGGAGTGTGAAGGAAATTCCCGGTTTCGGACTGGGCACTTCTTCTTATCTGCCCAATGTATCGGATATGGTTTATATGGACATGCGTACCGGCGAGATGAAAAAGATCAGTCTGTATGATGCTACGGCCAGTAAAGGAAATCAGTTGACGGTTCTGAACCGTTACCGGTGGGATAACGGGTTGGAGTGGAAAATCAATATGAAGTATGACCATGCTTTGGGTTCCTATCTGTACCAGACTCCGATGTCTATGGAGCAGAAAGTAGGAGCCGACGGCTATAGCACCAAAGGACTGGATGGAACATTGAATCCTTATGAGGGATATGTACAGAGCCGCATGTCCTGTTTCAACCGGGGGAATATAGATGAGTTCTTCTTTACCACCGAGTTGTCGCGGAAGTATGATGATATGACTTGGCGTGTGGGGGTGAACGAATGGTATTATGATGTGGACTATGCTTCGAACACTACCATGTATGACCATACGGTGGAAGAATATCCCCAAATGTTGTACAGCGCCGATACGAAGGATATTCATCATTACGGAAACACTCCTTATTATAATCTGAACCAGAATGCTTCCGAATATTACAAAGGACATGAAAACAAACTGGCTCTTTATGCTACTCACGACTGGGACATCACCGATAAATGGAATGTGTATTATGGCGCACGCTTCGAGTACCAGCGTCTGGCAGGAAAGAACCTGGCGGTATATAATGCCGAAGGCAATCCGGTAGGCCGCTTTGCCGGTTATCATATCGGGGCAGTTGCAGCCGATGGTACGAAGATAGCTCCCCGTTATTTCAGTTACAACTGGCTGAACATGGCTTTCACGGCTGCCGCCACTTATAAAATGACAAAGCAGTTTGGCTTTACCGCCGATTTCACCTACAATACCCAGCGGCCGAATATGTCGAACTTTGCTCCTGCCGAGATGCCGAATGTAGATAAGATTACGATTCCGTTGGGGCGTGCGGGTATTTATTTCAATAATGACTGGATTAGTCTGACCTCACTGTTCAGTTACATTGCCAAGACTAACAACAACTCTACCTTGAATCTGATTAATCCGAATAATGATAAGGATATTAAGGCGGCTGCATTGAGTTATGATATTGAAACAATAGGGTGGACGACGGATGCGGTGGTGAAACCTTTCAAAGGATTTGATTTCCACTTCCTGTTCACTTACCAAAGCCCGAAGTATAAGAAGTATGAAACGGGAGTGACCTTTAGTGACGGGACAACATCGGGTATCAATGCCACCGGCAATATCGTTACCGAAATTCCGAAGGTGCTGATTGAGCTGGACCCTAGTTACAACATTACCAAAGACTTGAAGGTATGGGCCAGTTTCCGTTACTTCAGCAAGACGTATGCAAATATTAAAAATGCTTATTATTTCAACGGCCGTTGGGAAACATTCGGTGGAATAAACTGGAATGTGAACAAACATCTGTCCTTAAGCGGAACTGTGATAAACTTCTTGAACCAGACCGGGGCGAAAGGAAGTATTTCGGGAGCCGAGCTGGTAGATAAGGAGAATGCGGCGGCATATAACGGCGCATGGATGGCAGGCAGCTATATCCGTCCGTTCACCGTAGAATTTGCGGCGAAAATAACATTCTGATTCAAGAGGGATTTAATTCTTCTTTATGGTGGAAAAGTAACATTTATACATAAGAATGAAACAAATGTTTCAGCCGGTAAGGCAGGTTTCCGTTAACTTTGCCGATAACGAAAAACAATCAAACAAAACTTTTAATATCCTATACTTCATGAAAACAAATCTTGTTAACCTTGCATTAGGTTTAGCCTTTACAGGAGGCGCTGTTTCTTGTCAGTCACAAAAAAATGACCTGGTTTTCGAACATCAGGGAGATACGGTGACAATCGTACATATTGCCCGTCCCGCTAAATATTTGTTGCTTCCGATTCAGGAGAGCAGCAAGGAAGGACTGGTAAGGCTGGATACTGGGAGCCCCGCAGATACCGATATGGATGTGCGTCTGGCTACAGACAGCGTTGAATATTATGTTCCGTTTGCCTTGCCTCAGGGAAGTGAGGAAGCTACTGTCATTATAAAGAAGGTGGCGGCAGATGCGCTGTGTTGGGACAGCATCCGGGTTTCGGATACATTTGATACGGCAAACAGGGATAAGTTCCGTCCGGTTTATCATCACACTCCGCTTTATGGCTGGATGAATGATGCCAACGGACTGGTTTATAAAGACGGTGAATATCACCTTTATTTTCAATATAATCCATACGGCTCCGTATGGGGAAATATGCACTGGGGACATTCCGTGAGCAAGGATTTGGTTCATTGGGAGCATCTTGACCCGGCGATTGCCCGTGATACATTGGGGCATATCTTTTCGGGAAGTGCCATTGTGGATAAACATAACAGCGCAGGCTACGGTGAAAATACAATTGTCGCTTTTTATACTTCGCACCGTAATATACCCGGTGGGCAGAGCCAGGTGCAAAGTATGGCATACAGTACGGACAACGGGCGTACTTATACGAAGTATGAACAGAATCCGGTTCTTACTCCGTTTGACGGACTACAGAATTTCCGTGACCCGAAGGTCTTTTGGTATGAACCCGAACAGAAATGGATTATGATTGTTAGTGCGGACAAGAATATGCGTTTTTATTCATCTGCCAACTTGAAGCAATGGGAATACATGAGTGAGTTTGGAGAAGGATTTGGTCCTCAGCCCAATCAGTTCGAATGTCCGGATTTCATCCAACTGCCTGTAGATGGTGACCGGACCAGGATGAAATGGGTGATGATTGTCAATATCAATCCGGGATTTGTCTATGGAGGCAGCGGTACGATGTATTTTACAGGCGACTTTGACGGGCATCAGTTTGTATGTGATACGAAACCCGAGGTGGTGAAATGGCTCGACTGGGGAAAAGACCATTATGCCACTGTTTGTTTCTCGAATACCGGCGACCGTGTCATTGCCGTACCTTGGATGAGCAACTGGCAGTATGCTAACTATACTCCTATACAACAGTTCCGCAGTGCCAATGCTTTGCCGCGTGAGCTGAGTCTGTATACGGGAGAAGACAAACAGCTTTATCTGAGTGCCGCACCGGTAAAGGAAACGGAGCACTTGCGGAAAGATTCTAAAAAGCTGGATGATTTTACAGTAAATGGCGAGAAGCGTTTAGAAACACTTTTTGAAAATAACGACGGCGCTTTTGAACTGGAATTGCAACTGGTGTCGGCTGGTAAAGAGGCTGGTTTTGAATTGCTGAACAGTTTGGGTGAGAAGGTGAAGATTTATTTGGACGCTTCGGAGGGACGTGTGGTAATGGACCGTGCGGAAAGTGGTATTGTAGATTTTGGCAAGAAGGTAAAACCGCATGATTTGGATACTGAAGAAAGTTATGCTCGTTATAAAGAGGTTACGGTGAATTATAGAAATGATTTTGCTTTGGGGACTTGGGCTCCGATAAACACCGCGAAGGCACATAAAATTCAAGTTTTTGTGGATAATGGAAGTGTGGAGTTGTTTGTTGACGGTGGCCGCGTTGCCATGACTAATCTGGTATTCCCGAATGAACCTTATAACTCTTTGCGTTTTTATAGTAAAGGAGGAGAGATGAAGATTTCAAATTTCACAATATATAAGTTAGGTTTGTAAACTAAGTATAAAGCCATGAATAGCAATAAAAATCTGTATGCCAAATTAATTCCGGTGATGCTGTGTTTCTTCGCCATGGGATTTGTAGACCTGGTGGGGATTGCATCGAATTATGTAAAAGCGGATCTGGATCTGACAGACTCTCAAGCCAATATATTTCCTTCCTTGGTCTTCTTCTGGTTCCTGATTTTCTCCGTACCTACAGGTATTCTGATGAATAAGATAGGGCGTAAGAAGACAGTTCTTCTGAGTCTGATTGTCACTTTTGCCTCTTTGCTGCTCCCTATATTTGGTGACGGCTATACGCTTATGTTGATTTCTTTCTCTTTACTGGGTATCGGTAATGCGTTGATGCAAACCTCTTTGAATCCGTTGCTGAGTAATATTATTGCGGGGGAAAAGTTGGCAAGTACATTGACTTTCGGTCAGTTTGTAAAAGCTATTGCTTCCTTTCTTGCCCCTTACATTGCCATGTGGGGAGCGATGCAGGCTATTCCTACTTTCGGGCTTGGCTGGCGGGTATTATTTCCTGTTTATATGGTGATAGCCGTTTTTGCCATCGTGTTGTTGGGGCTGACCCCTATTGAGGAAGAGAAACCCGATAAAGCGTCCGGCTTCAAAGCGTGCTTTTCCTTGTTGGGAAAACCGTTTATTCTCTTGTCTTTCATTGGGATCATGTGCCATGTCGGTATTGATGTCGGTACGAATACAACGGCTCCTAAAATCTTGATGGAGCGTTTGGATATGACATTGGCTGAGGCCGGTTTTGCAACAAGTCTTTATTTTATTTTCCGTACGGTGGGGTGCTTCCTCGGAGCCTTTATCTTGCAAAAGGCTTCTGCAAAGTCTTTCTTTGCTCTCAGTGTCGTGTTCATGTTGCTGGCAATGGTGGGATTATTTATATTCCATTCGGAAACAATTATTTATATTTGCATTGCCATGATTGGTTTCGGTAACTCCAATGTGTTCTCTATTATATTCTCGCAGGCATTGTTTGCCATGCCCGAAAAGAAAAATGAAGTTTCCGGATTGATGATTATGGGGCTGTTCGGCGGTACGGTATTTCCGTTGGCCATGGGAGTTGCCAGTGATGCCATGGGGCAGAGTGGCGCTGTGGCGGTGATGACTGTCGGAGTTATCTATTTGTTGATGTATACCTTGAAAATAAAGAAATGATTTTAATTGTAAACAGTAAATAATATCATGAATCAAATCATCGTAGGAATGGGTGAGGCACTATGGGATGTGCTGCCCGAAGGAAAGAAAATTGGTGGTGCTCCGGCAAACTTCGCTTATCATGTGTCACAATTCGGTTTTGACAGCCGGGTGGTCAGTGCGATTGGCGATGACAAGCTGGGTAATGAGATACTTGAGAATTTTGATGGCAAGAACTTGAAGTATCAGATAGAGAAAGTGCCTTATCCCACAGGAACCGTACAGGTGGAACTGGACCCTAATGGGGTACCTATGTATGATATAAAAGAAGGGGTGGCTTGGGATAATATACCTTTTACACCTGCTTTGGAAGAGTTGGCAAAGAATACCCGTTCCGTATGCTTCGGCTCGTTGGCACAGCGTAGTGTGGTTTCAAGGGAAACAATCAACCGTTTTCTGGATGTGATGCCCGAAGGAGAAGGACAATGTAAAATTTTCGATGTGAATTTGCGCCAAGGTTTCTATACGAAGGAGATTCTTTGCAACTCGATGAAAAAATGTAATATTTTAAAGATTAATGACGAGGAGTTGGTCACAGTGAGCCGTATGTTCGGTTATCCCGGCATAGACTTGCAGGATAAATGCTGGATTCTGTTGGCGAAATATAATCTGAAGATGTTGATTTTAACGTGTGGTGTCAATGGCAGTTATGTCTTTACTCCGGGTGAGATTTCATTTGTAGAGACTCCGAAGGTGGAGGTGGCCGATACGGTAGGTGCGGGCGATTCGTTCACGGCGACTTTTGTAGCTGCTATTTTGAAGGGAAAGCCGGTTGCCGAGGCGCATAAACTGGCTGTTGAGGTTTCTGCATACGTATGTACGCAAAACGGGGCTATGCCTGAGTTGCCGGCTCGTTTAAAGAATGAGTTGATTTAAATTTTAATGGTTGCGGATACTCATTCAATTTGGATTGGAAATCATATTGTCTGAGGCTGTATCGCGAAGAACCTGTAAATACAAATAGATGTAATCAGGTTCTTCGCGATGTTCTTTTTTTACTTTCTCTTGCAGATGTTTGTTTTATTGGCGGTTACCTTTTATCTTTGTTATCTATAAATACCTTGAGGAACATGAAAAAACATCTTTTGTTTTTGATTTTATGCCTTATGGGAATTCTGACATCGTGCAGTCAGAAACATACGCGCTATTACATTGGTGTTTCACAATGTAGTGATGACGAATGGCGGCATAAAATGAATCATGAAATTGTACGTGAAGCCTTGTTTTATGATGGGGTGGAGGTGGAGATCCGTACCGCGAAAGATAATAACCGGAATCAGATAGAAGATATCAACTATTTTATTGACAGGAAAGTTGATTTATTGATTGTCGCTCCGAATGAGGCGGCGGCTGTCACTCCTGTTGTGGAGAAGGCATACGGGCTGGGAATACCTGTTGTGGTAATTGACCGTAAGATTTTGTCGGACCGTTATACGGCTTTTGTGGGTGCTGATAATTGTGAGATTGGCAAAGATGTGGGACAATATATTGTGAACCGTTTGGGAGGAAAAGGGAAGATTTTGGAGATAACGGGACTGGAAGGTTCCACTCCGGCTATGGAGCGTCATAGAGGATTGGCGGATGCCTTGAAGGCAGAGCCTGGAATAGAAATTGCCGCCAGCGTGGACGGAGCCTGGCTGCAAAGTGTGGCTGGGGAGAAAATGGATTCCATACTTCAAGACAATAAGGATATAAATCTGGTTTTTGCCCAAAATGACCGCATGGCTGTCGGGGCTTATTTGTCGGCCAGACAGCGACAGTTGGAAAAGGAAATGTTGTTTGTCGGTATTGATGCGTTGCCTGGCAAGGGGTATGGAGTGGAGCAGGTACTGGAAGGGGTGTTGGATGCCACTTTTATTTACCCTACCGGAGGAGATAAAGTGATGCAGGTGGCGATGGATATTTTGGAGAAGCGTCCGTATGAACGGGATACTAAGTTATCAACAGCCCTTGTTGATAAAACGAATGCCCGTGTCATGCAGTTGCAGACAGACCACATTGCCGAACAGGACGGAAAGATAGAACGGCTGAATAATCAGGTGGACGAATATTGGTCAAGATACTCTGCCCAGACCATGTTTCTGTATGCATGTCTGATTATCCTGTTACTGTTTGCTGCCTTATTGGCGATCATCGTCCGTGCGTATTGGACAAAGAACCGGATGAACATGGAGTTGTCCCGTCAAAAGAAACAATTGGAGGAACAACGCGACCAACTGATCAGCCTCTCCAAGCAGTTGGAAGAGGCGACTCATGCCAAACTGGTCTTCTTTACGAATGTTTCTCATGATTTCCGTACTCCGCTTACTTTGGTTGCCGATCCGGTGGAACAGCTTTTAGAGGATAAAGACTTGACCTCTAAGCAACGATCCTTATTGAAAGTGGTACATAAGAATGTGAATATTCTGTTGAGGCTGGTCAACCAGATTCTTGATTTCCGTAAGTATGAAAATGGTAAACTGGAGTTGGTGAGAACCAATATGGACCTGCGTGCGCAATTACAGGAATGGAGCCATGCATTTCAAACATTGGCTTTGAGAAAGCATATCCATTTTGTTCTGGACGTGAACGATGACCGGACAGACTGTCTGATGGCGTTGGATGCCGAAAAGATGGAACGTGTCTATTTTAATTTATTGTCCAATGCGTTTAAGTTTACCCCGGAGAATGGAACTATCACTGTCACACTTTCTACTTTAATAAAGGAGGAAAATAGAAGATATGTCCGTCTGGTAGTTGCTGATACCGGTTCGGGAATCTCTGTCCGGCACATCCGGCATATTTTCGACCGCTTTTATCAGATGGATGTGAACCATGCGGGCTCAGGTATTGGTCTTGCTTTGGCAAAGGCTTTTGTCGAGTTGCACGGCGGGGTGATAACGGTGGACAGTGTGGAAGGAAAAGGAACAGTGTTTACGGTGGATATTCCTATGGAGATAGTGGAGGGGCAGTCTGTAGATCGGATACAGGAACCGCACACTGCACAGCCGACGGTGGTGGAGGAATTGGAGGAGACGGAAACAGAAGAAAGGCTTCCGGATGAGAATAAGGAATGCATCTTGATAATTGACGATAATGCGGATGTACGTGGCTATGTGAAATCATTATTGAAAGAGGAATATACGGTGATAGAGGCTGCCGACGGACATGCCGGATTAAAGAAAGCTATGAAATATGTGCCTGATGCCATTATCTGTGATGTGATGATGCCGGTGATGGACGGATTGGAATGTTGCAGGAAGCTGAAAATGGAATTACAGACTTCTCATATTCCGGTGATGTTGCTTACTGCCTGTTCTTTGGATGAACAGCGGATACAGGGGTTTGAATGTGGAGCGGATTCTTATATTTCCAAACCTTTTAATTCCAAATTGTTATTGGTGCGTCTTCGGAATCTGATTGATAACCATAAGCGGTTGAAACAGTTTTTCGGAGATAAGATTACTTTGTCTAAAGAGTCTGTAAGCGAGGTGGATAAAGGATTTGTGGAGCGCTTCAGAGAGCTGATAGAAGCAAATTTGACAGATTCTGAGTTAAGTGTGGAAGAATTAGGCAGTAAGATGGGATTAAGCAGGGTGCAGCTTTATCGTAAGATTAAGGCACTTACCAATTATTCTCCCAATGAACTGGTGCGTATTGCCAGATTAAAGAAAGCTGCTTCTTTGTTGGCTTCTTCTGAGAAAACCATATCCGAGATAACGTATGAGGTAGGTTTTACATCTCCTTCTTATTTTACCAAGTGTTACAAGGAATATTTCGGAGAAAGTCCTACGGATTTCTTGAAACGCAGAGGATAATTGTGGGGGCGGACACGCAGCTCCGCCCCTACAAGGAATACTTTAAATCAGTGTTGATAAATCTTTTTCGGCTACAAAAGAGAGATTATTAAGAATAATCACTTCCCTTGCTCTGTCCGGATTGTCTGTCCGGAAAATCAAGATGCCTTTATTTCCTAACAGGAAGGAATACAGATAAGTAATGCCTATTTGGGCTTCACTGAAAATGGTGATGGCGTCTGCCGCCCGCCCCGGCTGATTGTCTAGTGTGATGGCGAACACATCGGAGAGTGCCACGGAGATTCCTGCCTCTTTCAGCGTCTCGTATGCGCGTTTGGGTTCCGAGCAGATGATACGGTAAATACCATACTCTACTGTATCGGCAATGGTAGAGGCAATCAACTGTATGCCTGCTTCTTTCAATAAGTTCAATACTTTCTGTAGTGTCCCCGATTTGTTTTCGATGAAGACGGATAATTGTTGTATAGTCATAAACTTATTTTTTAAAAGGTTTTACGTAAGTCTTTCACACGGACTGCTTTACCTTCCGATTTAGGCAGTGCTCCTTTGGGTACCAGTTTCACACGTGGGGTAACCAATATCTCATCTTTCAGTTGGCGGGTAATTTCCCGGGTCAATGCTTGCAGGCGTCCATAGTCATCGGTGAACAGTTGGCTCAATTCCACTTCTACAGTCATTTCGTCATTAGATTCGGCGGTTTCGAGTGTGATCAGATAGTCACTGCCCAATTCTTTGAATTGCAATAAAATCGTTTCAATCTGAATGGGGAAGATATTGACCCCTTTCAGGATAATCATATCGTCGCTGCGCCCTTTCATTCTGTCCAGACGTTTGTGATGGCGGCCGCAGGGGCATTCCCCCGGCAGAATGCGGGTCAGATCACGGGTACGGTATCTCAATAACGGCATCGCCTCGCGGTTGATGGTGGTCAGTACCAGTTCGCCCACTTCACCCTCGGGCACAGGTTCCAATGTGTCGGGGTCGATGATTTCTACGATATAATAGTCTTCCCATATATGCAATCCGTTTTGTTCCTGGCATTCAAAAGCCACACCGGGACCGCACATTTCGGACATGCCGAAAGAGTTGTAGGCTTTTACACCCAGCATATCTTCGATGCGGCGGCGTTGTTCTTCGGAATGAGGTTCCGCTCCTATGATCAATGTTCTCAATTTGGTGTCACGACGCGGATCAATCCCCATTTCCTGCATTACCTCGTACATACGGGCTGCGTAACTGGGAATGGCGTGCAAGGCGGTGGTTCCGAAATCGGAGATGAATTTCAACTGGCGTTTGGTGTTTCCGGCAGCGGCAGGTACAGTCAGCATTCCCAGCCTTTCAGCACCATATTGAAAGCCCAGCCCGCCGGTGAACATTCCATAGCCGGAAGAGTTCTGGAAAATATCTCCCGGACGTAATCCTACCATATAAAGACAACGGGCCACTGCATTAGCCCATTCGTCAAGGTCTTTTTGGGTATGCAGAATGACAGTGGGATTTCCGGTTGTTCCACTGGATGAGTGAAGGCGGACTGTTTTTTCCAAAGGTACGGACGCCAGTCCGAAAGGATAAGTGTCACGTAGATCTTGTTTGGTGGTAAACGGGATTTTCTGTAAATCATCCAATGAACGGATATCTTCCGGACTCAGATGATTTTCGGCAAACCGTTGTTTATAGAAAGGGGAATTCATGCAATGGCGGACAGTCTTTTGCAGTCGTTCCAATTGTAGTTTCTCAATTTCGGGTCGTGTCAGGGTCTCTAACTCTTTGTGTAAATACATAGCATTTCTTGTTTAGTTGGTTATCAGTCCGACAAAAATAGAAAAAAATATAATGCGGTTGGGAATAAGCTGACAAAATATGTATCTTTGGAGGATTTTAATTTGAAAATGTGATGAAAAAGACATTGTTTGTAATAGGTATGCTGTTATGTGGGCTTTCATTGTACGCTCAGGATATGAAAACTCTTTTTATTGCCATGCCCGATTCGGTGGCTCCTTTATTGACAAAGGTAAATCGTGAGGATTGTGTGGATTTTCTGGCAAGCAATATGAAAGCGGAAGTGAAAAATCGTTTTGGCAAAGTATCTGAACTGAAAAGACTGACGGATGATTATTTGTTTCTGCAAACCACCGGAAGTAGTTCTATGGAAATGAAACTGTTACCCTTGAATGATTCTGTAAAGGTGATTTGTGTAGTGAATACTGTTTGCGGTCCGGCTTGTGATAGTGAAGTTCGTTTTTATAATACGGACTGGCAGCAACTGGCGAAGGAGGATTTTATTCAGCTTCCCTCCGTCGGGGCTTTTTATCTGCCGGTGGATACGCTGACCGATGAGGCTTATGCCGCGATTAGAGAGAAGGCGGATATGGAGTTGGTGAAAGCCACTTTATCAGAAGACAAACCTATTATTTCTTTTACTTATACTACTCCGGATTATCTGGCAAAGACGGAACGGGAAAAATTGGTTGTATACATCAGGAAAGAACCTGTAGTGTATGAATGGAAGGGGGGAAAGTATAATGATGTATCTTTGAAATAAAGGTGGATACGTATGATAAAATAAAAGGCTGCAAACTTATCGGGTTGCAGCCTTTTATTTTGGAACTTATGTATAAGTTACAAATTACTTTTTCATACGGTTGCCGTAGCGGCTCATGAACTTGTCTACACGACCAGCTGTATCTACTAACTTGGATTTACCAGTGTAGAACGGGTGTGATGTATTAGAAATTTCCAGTTTTACCAACGGATAAGTTTCACCTTCGAATTCGATGGTTTCTTTTGTGCTACAAGTTGAACGTGACAAAAATACATCACCGTTTGACATGTCTTTGAATACTACGGGACGATAGTTTTCAGGATGAATACCTTTTTTCATTTCTGTATATTATTTTATTGTTATTATTTTTTTTACTTGTCTGGTAAACAATATTGGGTGTAATGGTCCATTTTGGACCGCAAAGATACTGCTTTTCTTTGAAATAGAAAAAACTTCGGGCTGTTTTTTCTTCTAAAAGCCTTATTTTCTTCTTTTATAGTATTGTAAGGTAGACATTACAATATAATCAGTTTGTATGTTTTAGTGAAGAAAATAGTTAATAAAATCATTTTTTATGAGATATTTTTGGTGTGAACTTGCCATAGTTAGCGCATTTATGATTACTTTTGCAGTGGAATTTAATTCACTAACAATTATAAATATTAGAACAATGGTTAATTACAAAGATTTAGGTCTGGTAAACACTAGAGATATGTTTGCTAAGGCTATCAAAGGTGGATATGCAATTCCTGCATTCAACTTCAACAATATGGAACAGATGCAGGCTATCATCAAGGCTGCTGTTGAAACTAAATCTCCTGTGATTCTTCAGGTTTCTAAAGGTGCTCGTCAGTATGCTAACGCTACTTTGTTGCGTTACATGGCTCAGGGTGCTGTAGAATATGCAAAAGAATTAGGTTGTGCAAAACCTGAAATCGTTCTTCACCTTGACCACGGAGATACTTTCGAAACTTGCAAGAGCTGTATCGACTCAGGTTTCTCTTCTGTAATGATCGACGGTTCTCACCTGCCTTACGAAGAAAACGTAGCTTTGACTAAGAAGGTGGTTGACTACGCTCATCAGTTTGATGTAACTGTAGAAGGTGAATTGGGTGTATTGGCCGGTGTGGAAGATGAAGTTTCTTCTGATCATCATACTTATACTGACCCTGAAGAAGTAATTGATTTTGCTACTCGTACAGGTTGCGACTCATTGGCTATCTCTATCGGTACTTCTCACGGTGCATACAAATTTACTCCGGAACAGTGTCACATTGATCCTGCTACAGGTCGTATGGTTCCTCCTCCTTTGGCATTCGAAGTATTGGATGCTGTAATGGAAAAACTTCCGGGATTCCCCATCGTTCTTCATGGTTCTTCATCAGTTCCTCAGGAAGAAGTTGAAACAATCAACAAGTATGGTGGTGCATTGAAGGCTGCTATCGGTATCCCTGAAGAAGAATTGCGCAAGGCTGCCAAGTCTGCTGTTTGCAAAATCAACATTGACTCAGACTCTCGTTTGGCTATGACTGCTGCTATCCGTCAGACTTTTGCTGAAAAACCGGCAGAATTCGACCCGCGTAAGTACTTAGGTCCGGCTCGTGACAATATGGAAAAACTGTACAAGCACAAAATTATTAACGTGCTGGGTTCAGACAATAAATTGGCTGAATAATTGATTCATCCTATATAAACAGAAAAAAGCTGCTTTCTTTATTGAAGGCAGCTTTTTTTGTTTTAAGACCGGTTTCGGTATTGAAGAGGGGACTTGCCTGTATGTTTCTTGAAATAGCGGCCAAAAAAAGATTGGTCAGGGAAAGATAATCGGTTGGAGATCTCTTGAATACTTAGAGATGTGGATTGTAGTAATGCTTTAATCTCAAGAATTACATGTCGGTCAATAATGCTTTTGGCTGTGTTGCCGGATACGTTTTGTACGATTGTGGAAAGGTAACGGGGAGTGATGAATAGTTCGGCTGCATAGAAAGATACCTCACGTTGGGTGGTGCAATGTTTATGAATTAATTGGATGAAACGTTTGAATATCTCTTCCTGGCGATTTATTCCTTCGGTCTTTTTTTGCAGGAACAGGTGTGTGAAGTTTGAGTTATATTATTGGACATAATCAACATTTTAGATAGAGAGTCGCATCGAATTTGCACAAAATCTGAGCATGTAGTGATGGTGTTAAAAGAGTGTATGGATATTGGAGAATAGTATCATAGAGAGAAGGTTCGCAAATGAATATTTCTGACCTTTATACAATAAATGATTGCTTGAGAAATGCAGATATAAGGACCTATAATTGCGGATATTTTCCAGTGGCGATAAGCCGACCAAGAGAAATTATCACTATTTCCGGCTTGAATCATGATAAATTACCAGCAAAGATAAGTGTGACAAATAAAATTGTATCTCTAAAGTTATACTACGCTATTCAATTATTATTGATAACTATATGTGCATTTAAGGATAGATATTCTTCGCCATTCTTGATGAAATGGGTTCCTAGAAATGAGTCGTTTAATAGGTTATCATACATCCATGAATCAACGGATGATCAGATTGCAGCATTTTATGAAATGCTTAAGATTTTTTGTTCATCCGGTATGGTAAGAGTATCAGAAGGTTCATTTTTTTCGACTAACTATAAAGTGAAAAATGAATATTTTACTACTATTTCCTTGTCGAATGAGGTGTCGCCTACTGTTAATATCATAATAGATACTGAAAACGTAGATGAAACATATAGAGAGGGAGATTTATTAGACTCTGAAAGATACAAACAAAAGGATGTTTCATATAAGTGGGAGGAAATAAAGGACTATTTTGTAACACTATCGTTATTGGATATGGAGTTGCTCCATGGTCAAGAGATTAATCGGTATGCTGTTAAAGATGATTCATTATTTACGGCTTGTGAGAATTTAGATATTGGGGCGATAAAATCTGCTATTCAAGATGGAGCTAATATATTCGCTTTAAATAAAGACGGAGAATCGCCAATTTATAAATGTGTGGAAGCAATACAAGATTTTTACTTAGATGAACTTGATGTCTTTGGAAAATCAGAACTAAAATCAAGGATATCAAAAATGAAAGAATGTATTGATTATTTGATCAGTCAAGGGGCAGATATAAATTCATATGGATTTGGGTGCTTGTGTTCACCACTATGTGAATCTGAAGATATATGTGATGTAGGTGTCATGGAGTTCCTGCTTAATCGAGGGGCAAATCCAAATTACAATACAAATTTTGAGGATATGTGTATTATGCGTGATGAATGGTATATTAAATCGTCAGTATTAAGCATGGTATCAGATTCGATTTCTGTTTATGGTGAGGAGTATAGTGAAGTTCAAGAGAAACTCCTATTGTCACATGGTGCTCAGATGTATATCGATGGATTTAACCCGGAAACCGGAACTATGGAGGAAAACTATGTCAGAGTATAATATTGCTAGGGATGTGTTGGAATTTCGGCTGACTGGCTATCGTTATGGTCCAGACAGCTTTCCAATGGCAGCAGTTGAAATATATATCAACGGAGAGAACTTTAGAGAAAAAGTATGCAAGCAAGAACTTCCGTTTGCAAAGAGAGAAGGGAATCCTGAAATAGCAGGACACGCTCCAATTACTCCGATGGACCTTTATCAGTCACTACACAATGATTATGCTGAGGAGGAATGCGTTTCAATTTTTGGGTGTGGCTGTGGGGTGATTGATTGTTGGCCATTAAATGTCGCTATTGAAGTAGGAAAAAATGTAGTAACCTGGTACGGATTCAATATGTATCATCGTAAGAACTGGGATTATAGTGGCCTGGGGAGTTTTGTCTTTCGCAAACAACAATATTGGAGTGAAGTGGATAAGCTGCTTGAGCTTGAAGAGCAGGGAAAAATTTTGTTTAAGAACTTTTCTGTTTCTTTTGATGTAGAAAAAAATGGTTGGGTTAAAATGAATTTGCGCCTATCAGATGATCAATTCTATTTGCGTCTGTCCTATCTTTATTCGCCATTTGATGATATCCTTAAAATGATAAAGAACATTGAAAACGGCAGCACGGCTGAAGAAATTTACATTGATGAAGAAGGCGTTGGAGCGACACTTTCAGTGCAATCTACAAGCAACTATCTTGAGTTGGATATATCCGTAGATGTTCATAATGCGGGTGATATACCAGATGATCATTATAAATGCAGAACTAAAAGAGAAGTATTCATATATGCTTTTCGTTGGGCTTTCATGGAACTGGAAGATGAAGGCTTTGACCCCAATTATTGGGACCAGCATGATGAAGGATATGAATACGGCGAGGATGAAACTAACCCAAGGGAGACCAACACGTCTTTTTGGGAGGAACCATGGTTTGATTATCTGCAGAATGACATTGTAGATTATAATCCATTTCAAATTTTGCATACCTGAAAACCTTATAAGATAAGGCTCTATCAGATTTTTAAGCATCTTTCTCGCATGAGGAGCGTGGAGTCAACTACCCACGACTGAAGTCGCGAGCTTGAGGGAATCTTGCGACACCTCAATTTGCTTAGATAGGCCAAGCTTACTGCACTCGCAGTCCTGCGAGATAGAGCAGAGG
>ERZ773113.692-NODE-692-length-17571-cov-3.238924_pt1 | contig 17571 bp, 15 predicted proteins | sample MGYA00580565_ERZ773113 | MGnify/ENA primary metagenome ERZ773113 (study PRJEB29015, sample SAMEA2737827) | human gut metagenome | biome: human gut; feature: human-associated habitat; material: faeces | place: China | collected 2012 ...
ATCCCCACCGGCATCACCCAGAACGTCAAGGATCTTCTTGCGTCCCGCGAGGTAGAGAACATCTTTGAAAACTCGGATTTTGTCTACCTTCTGAATCAGGCATCCGGCGACCGGCAGATTCTCTCGAAGGCGCTGAACATCTCGCCCAGCCAGCAGAACTACATCACCAATTCCAATGCCGGTGAGGGGCTGATCTTCTACGGCTCGACCATCGTTCCCTTCAAGGACGATTTCCCGAAGGACACCCAGCTTTACCGCATCATGACCACTCGCCCCGAAGAAACCGTACAGAACTGATAGGAGGATTTTTGAACATGAACAACAAGATGATTACCATTCCCTACGCGGACGCTATCGAATACGGAGAGAACACCTCCGCGCTGTTTAAGGCTCTGTGGGAGCTGACCGATCTGATCCGACTGGAAAGCGACCTCAAGAAGCATCACCGCGCCTACCTCCATGTGAGGGAGGACATCGACGAAAAGGTCAAGGAAGCGCGTCAGATTATGACCAAAGTAGCCGTGGATATGATCGGCTTTTACTTCAATGTTGATGTTTCTGAGTGCAGCAACAACGATGAGAATACCCCTTTCGCTGACGCGGGTAATGATGAAACCGTTTCTATCCCCAAGGGCGAGTATGAGCTGATGATCGACGATCTGCTCACGATGTCCGAAATCATTCAGTGCGTCGCAGATATGCGCACGCAGGATGTGAAGGCAATCCGTGAGTTCGGCAAGTTCATCCCCGCCTTTGCCGCCTTTGAGAAGAACCGCCTGAACCTCTATCGTGAGGCGGCGAAGGAAGCAGAGGAAATCTTCGACCGTTGGGCGGACGAGATTGACAATCTCGACGAGGACTTCATGGAAGACGAGGACTACGAGCCGGACGAGTATTACTCCGACTGATATGCGCTCAAATCCGAAGAAAGGAGCTGGTTTTTATAGAGCTTGACATCATTCATACCGGCGATTGCCTTAAAATCCTGAAAACTCTGCCCGATGACAGCGTTCATTGCTGTGTGACGTCCCCTCCGTATTACGCGCTCCGTGATTACGGTATGGAGGCTCAGATCGGCAGAGAGACAACGCCGAAGGAATACATCTCGCGCCTGACGGAAGTGTTTACCGAAGTCAGGCGCGTTTTGCGTCCGGATGGAACGCTCTGGCTGAACATCTCGGACACCTACGCTGGGAAAGGCAATCAGGGAGATTTCATTGACCCGAAGAACCCCAACGGCAGAAACGGTCAGGCTGTGGCTCTCAACAACAAGGTTGAGGGCTGCAAGCCGAAGGACATGATCGGCATTCCGTGGATGCTGGCTTTTGCCCTCCGCGATACCGGCTGGTATCTGCGCAACGACATCATCTGGATGAAGGATAACCCCATGCCGGAGAGCGTGAAAGACCGCTGCGCCCGCTGCTATGAGCATATTTTCCTGTTCTCAAAGTCCAAGAAGTATTTCTTTGACTACAAGGCAATTTCCGAACCGATTGCCCCTGCAACGGCAGAACGCCTCAAGCGCGGCATGAAGGGCGGTAACAAATACGGAAAGCCCGTTCCCGGTCAGCCTCAGCCGCAGTCCATCAACCGCCCCCGTGAGCATGGCGAGATCAAGGACGCAGACATCAATCCGCTCCGCAACAAGCGCGATGTCTGGAAGATCAACACCGTCCCCTTCAAGGGCGGTCACTATGCCGCCTACCCTCCAAAGCTGGTTGAAACCTGTCTTCTCGCCGGTTGTCCAGAAGGCGGCATTGTGCTTGACCCGTTCATGGGAAGCGGCACAACCGGCATGGTTGCTGCGCAGATGGGGCGTCATTTCGTGGGCATCGAGCTGAACCCTGAATACACCGAGCTTGCCTACAAGCGGATTGGAGGTGAAATCTGATGCCCAAGGAACCGGAACTTAAAGCCCGTGACAAGGTAGTCGTGCGGATGATGCGGGAGGGCGCGGTCGAGGAAAACCTGACGGCTGGCACCGAGCAGCGTGTGTCAAAGCGGCTGGAAGATGCAGAGCTGGTGAAGCCCGCTGAGACAGCCGTGCCTTCCGAAGCTCTTTCTGCGGAGGAACAGAAAAAGGTGCAGATGCGCCGTCAGCAGCGTCAGTTTCAGACGGAACACGCCGAAGATAACGACACTCAGCCGCCCTCGGAAACGTCCGTCACAGAAGAGAAAAGGGCAGAAAATTCACCCCAGAATGTACCTGAACCGCTGTCCTCGGAAACGCCGTTCAAGCCTCCAACTTTAGAGCAGCACGGCGTTTCTTCGCATACCGGCACGGTGATTGCTGAAACGGTTGTCACCCACAAGCTGCGCAATCCCAGAAAAAGGCCGAGCCTCGGCGGTTGAAACAGTTGACGCGGATGCCGTTCTCTCCCAAGCGGCGGAGACTTCCTCCGCAAAGCCGGTCTCGGACGATGCCGTCCCGCCCACGAAGCGGATGCAGAAGCTCGAAAGGAAGTCCGAGAAGGCGCATGAGCGTCTGGATGCCGCCCGTGAGAAGCTGCCCACGCACAAGGTTCTCAAGAAAGAGCGTGTCTTCGATGAAGAGACCGGCAAGGGCAAAACCCGCCTTCATTTTGAGGATGAGCTGAAAAAGCCCAAGAGCAAAGGCAAGCTGCAATTTGAGGCAGATAAAACCGTCCGCAAGGTCGGTGACACCCTTGCTTCCGGCATTCACGGCAAAATCCATGAGGTCGAACAGGAAAACACGGCGGTTGAGGCGGCGCATAAAACGGAGATCGCCGCTGAGACTGCCGCTCGGCATTTCCGCCATCATCGGGAAAGCAGCGTCAACAAGCCTTATGAAAAGGTCTCCAAGCTGGAACACAAGGCGGATGCTGCGGATGCGAAGCTCCAATATGAGAGAAATCAGCAGGAGCATCCTGAGATGAAGAAGCAGAACATGAACAAGCACTACCAGAAGCAGAACATCAAGAAGGAATATGCCGCCGCTCGAAATGCCGGTTCTCAGACTGCCGGGACTGCCACAAAAAGCACCGGCAAGAAGCTCGGTGAGAAGGCGTCCGACAAGATCAAGGAGTTCTTTGAGAAGAACAAGAAGGTCTTCATCTGGATCGGCGTCGGAATTGCCCTTCTCGTTTTGCTCGGTGCTGGAATCAGCTCGTGTTCGATGCTCACCTCTACCGGTTCGTCGGTTATCGCTTCCTCCTATCTCAGCGAGGATGATGCGATGCTGGGCGCAGAAGCGCAGTATTGCCAAATGGAGCAGGAGCTGCAACGCTATCTCGACACCTACGAAAGCACTCACAACTATGATGAATACCACTTCGATCTGGATGATATTGAGCATGACCCCTATGTGCTGATCTCCATTCTCTCGGCTCTCCATGAGGGCGAGTTCACGCTGGATGAGGTGCAGGGTACGCTCCAAATGCTGTTTGAAAAGCAGTATATCCTCACCGAAGAGGTCATCATCGAAACCAGATACCGCACGGAAACCGACACATGGACGGACGCAGACGGCAACACGCACACGGAAACCTATCGCGTCCCGTATGACTACTACATCTGCAACGTGAGGCTCGAAAACTTCAATCTCTCCCATGTCCCGGTCTACATCATGTCTCAGGAACAGCTTTCCATGTATGCGACGTATATGTCGGTGCTGGGCAACCGCGAGGATCTGTTCGGTGACTCTCCCTATGTGGACAAGTACATCACCAATCCGCCCGCTGACTACGATGTCAACCCGGAATACCTGAACGACGAGAAGTTTGCAGCGCTGATTACCGAGGCGGAAAAGAATCTCGGTTATCCGTATGTGTGGGGCGGCTCCAATCCCGACACGTCCTTTGACTGCTCCGGCTTCGTCAGCTATGTTCTCACGAACAGCGGTCTTGTGAATACCGGACGGCTGGGCGCACAGGGGCTTTACAATGTCTGTGCGCCGGTCTCAAAGGCGAATGCACAGCCCGGTGATCTCATCTTTTTCGTCGGGACGTATGACACCCCCGGCGTGTCTCACGTCGGCATCTACGTTGGTGATGGGGTCATGATCCACTGCGGCGACCCCATTCAGTACACATCCATCAATTCTTCCTACTGGCAGCAGCATTTCTACGCCTTCGGAAGACCCGCCTATTAAAAGAAAGGAGTTTTGCATGAATCCCAAGTATCAGAAGGTCCTCTCTGACATCGAGAAGGCTGAAAAGAAGAAGTCCGAAATCGAAGGACAGCTCAAGGAGCTGTACGACAAGAAGACAGAGCTGGAAAACCTTGAAATCATCAATACTGTGCGCTCTATGGTGATGGACAAGGATCAGATCATGGCGTTCCTGTCTTCCATGAAGGGCGGCACCAAGCCCGCTGAAAATACGGAGGTAATCGACAATGCGTAAGAAGTTTCGTTTTCTGACCGTCCTTGCGGTCTGCGTCATGGTTCTGTCTTGCTTCTCGGTGACGGCGTTTGCCTATGCCGATGACACCGATCAGAACCTTCCCGTTACGGAGGCAACCCAGCCGGAACAGCAGCCCGCAGTCACTCCCGTCCCTGAAAAGCCGAAGGGTGAGCCGATTGACGATGAGGGCAACGCCTACACCCGCGACTTGCTCTATGACAGGGCAACCAACAAGCAGTTCATCACAGTCCAGACGAAGAACGGCAACACCTTTTTCATTGTCATCGACTACGATGCACCCATCAACGAGGATGAGGAACAGTATCAGACGTACTTCCTGAACATGGTCGATGAGAGCGACCTGCTTGCGCTGCTGGACGAAGATACTGCGTCTGCTCTGACTACCTGTAACTGCAAGGAAAAATGCGCTGCCGGTCAGGTCAACACCGACTGCCCGGTCTGCAAGACCAACATGAGCGAATGCACCGGCACAGCCCCCGCTACACCTGAGCCGGATAAGGATGCAGAAACCGATGCTCCCGCCCCTAAACCCGAAAAGAAATCCAACATCGGCGTGATCCTCGTCATCTTCGTTCTTGCCGGTGCTGCGGGTGCAGCTTATTACTACATCAAGTTCGTCAAGGGCAGAAAGCCCAAGGATGAGGACATGGACTTCTTCGACGATGAAGGCTACGAGGAAGAGCCGTACATCAACGAGGATGATGAGCCGCAGATTGCGGAGGATGTCGAAACGGATGGTGATGAAGATTGATCTTAGTCATTGCTGAAAAGCCCAGCGTTGCCCAGTCCATCGCAAAGGTGCTGGGCGCGACGTCCCGCAAGGACGGCTACATGGAGAGCGGCAATTACATCGTTTCGTGGTGCTTCGGTCATCTGGTGGAGCTGGCAGACGCCAGCTCCTACGATGAGCGGTATGCCAAGTGGCGGTATGACGATCTGCCCATTGTCCCGGAAAGCTGGATGTTCGACGTCACAAAGGACAAAGCCCAGCAGTTCAAGGTGCTGTCCGCTCTTATGAAGGACAAGCGCGTCACCGAGCTGGTCTGCGCAACCGATGCAGGACGCGAGGGTGAGCTGATCTTCCGGCTGGTCTACAACAAAGCCGGATGCACCAAGCCCTTCAAGCGTCTGTGGATCAGCTCATTGGAGGACTCCGCCATCCGCGAAGGCTTCAACCATCTCCGGGACGGCAAGGAATATGACCGTCTCTATGAAGCGGCACTCAGCCGCTCGAAGGCGGACTGGATTGTCGGTATCAACGGCACCCGCCTGTTCACCACGCTCTATCACAAGAAGCTGGTGGTCGGGCGCGTCCAGACGCCGACCCTTGCAATGCTGGTGGAGCGTGACGGGAAAATCTCCACGTTCCAGAAGGAAAAGTATTTCAACGTCCACGTCGGCAAGGGCGATCTGACCGCCGATCTGGAAAAGGTCAAAACCGAAGAGGAAGCAAAAAGAATTGCGGCGGCTTGCGAGAAAAAGCAAGCCGTCGTTTCTTCTCTCAAGCGGGAAACGAAAACCGTCAATCCTCCGAAGCTCTATGATCTGACCACCTTGCAGCGCGAGGCAAACCGATATTACGGCTTCACTGCCCAGCAGACGCTTGATCTCGTTCAGACGCTCTACGAAAAGAAGCTCCTGACCTATCCGCGCACGGACAGCCAGTTCATCACGGATGATATGGAGGACACCGCCCGTCAGGTCATTTCTATCGTCTGCCGCCAACTTCCGCTCTTCTCTGGCGTTTCGATTACGCCGGACATTGCCCGCGTAACCAACAACAGCAAGGTCACGGATCACCATGCCATTCTCCCGACCGTCCAGCTTGAAAAGCAGGAGGTTTCCGCGCTTCCGCAATCGGAGCAGAAAATCCTCAATCTTGTCGGGATGCGCCTTCTGTGTTCGACCGGCGAGAAGCACACCTACGCAGAAACGCAGATCACGCTCTCATGCGAGGGTTATGCGTTCAAAGCCAAGGGCAAGACCGTCGTTCAAAACGGATGGAAAGCCATTGAAGAACTGTTCAAGGCTTCCCTCAAGACGAAGGAAAAGGACGATCCCATGAAGTCCCTGCCCGAAGTCCATGAGGGCGATGTTTTGGATGGTGTGTCTGCCAGCGTCACCGAACACTTCACGACACCTCCGAAGCAGTACACGGAAGATACCCTCCTGTCTGCGATGGAGACTGCCGGAAACGATCAGTTTGACGATGACACCGAGAAGAAAGGTCTTGGAACACCCGCGACCCGTGCCGGTATCATTGAAAAGCTGGTGAAATCCGGCTTTGCAGAGCGTAAAGGCAAATCCCTCATTCCCACGAAGGACGGCTGCAACCTCGTCTGCGTCCTGCCGGAACAGATCACTTCTCCCGCAATGACGGCGGAATGGGAAAACACGCTCATGGAGATTGAGCGCGGCAATGCGGATGCAGACGCATTCCTCAGCGGCATTGTCCGGATGACCGGCGATCTTGTAAAAGCCTACCCGTTTCTCTCCGATGCCGAAGCCCAGCGTTTCGGCACGGGCAAGGAGGAAATCGGCAAGTGTCCCCGCTGTGGTTCTCCGGTCTATGTCGGCAAGGGCAACTTCTACTGCTCGAACAAGGAATGCTCCTTCTGCCTGTGGGAAGACAACAAGTTCTTTTCCAGCAAGAAAAAGAAGCTGACCAAGAGGATTGCAAAGGAGCTACTGGACAAGGGCTGGTGCCGAGTGACCGGGCTTTACACGCCGAAGAAGCCCCAGCTCTACGATGCAGTGATCCGGCTGGATGACAGCGGCGGCAAATACGTCAGCTTCAAGATGGAGTTTGACCGATGAACCGTCCGAAGTATGTTGCCTCTTGCAGCGGAGGCAAAGACAGCGTAGCGACGCTCCTGCTGGCAGCACAGCACAATGAGCCGCTGGACGAGGCAGTTTTCAGCGAAGTCATGTTTGATCAGGACACAAGCGGTGAAGTCCCGGAACACCGGGACTTCATCTATGACCGGCTCAAGCCCTTCTGCGAAAAGGAGCTGGGCATCAAGTTCACCATTCTCCATGCGGACAAGACCTACGATGACGTATTTCATCATGTCATCACCCGCGGACCGCACAAGGGCGAGGTTCGCGGCTTTGCATGGGCTGGTATGTGTGCAGTCAATCGTGACTGCAAAATCCCGCCAGTCCGCAAGTACAATGCCGCACTCTCGCCGGACACTGTGAGCTATGTCGGCATCGCGGAGAATGAGCCAAAACGCCTTGCTCGTCTGGATGGAATAACGAAGGTCAGTCTGCTTGCCAAATACGGTATGACCGAGGCGGACGCCTACAAGCTCTGTCAGGAACACGGGCTGCTTTCCCCAATCTACACTCACTGCCGGAGAAACGGCTGCTGGTTCTGTCCCAATGCCAGCGACTCGGAGCTGCTGCACATGGTCACGAAGCACCCTGAGATGTTTGAACGGCTGATTGAATGGGAAAACGAGGACAATATTTTTCATCGTCGGCTGACGAGAGGCGAAACCCCGTCTGAGGTAAAGGCTCGTTTATTGAGCAAATCCCAGACGGGGTTTTCTTCGCCCAAAAGCAAATAAGAAATGGAGGTTTGAGATGGCTGAAAACAAAAATGCACAGCAAGTCCGCGAAATCACGGACAAGCTGGAACAGGGCATCAAGGAGCTTTTTGAATCCGAGCGGTTCAAGGAATATCTCCGCACGATGTCCAAGTTCTACAACTATTCCTTCAACAACACGCTGCTCATTGCGATGCAGAAGCCGGAGGCAACCTATGTTGCCGGTTATACCTCGTGGCAGCGCAACTTTGACCGTCAGGTCATGAAAGGCGAAAAGGGCATCAAGATTCTTGCACCCGCGCCGTACAAGGCGCAGGAAGAGCGTGAGAAGATTGATCCTTTGACGCAGAAGCCGGTGATCGGCGCAGATGGGAAGGCTGTCACAGAAACAGTTGAGGTTCTGCGTCCTGCCTTCAAGGTGGTGAGTGTCTTTGATGTTTCCCAGACGGACGGCAAGGAGCTTCCGGACATCATCGTCGATGAGCTGAAAGGCACCGTCGAAAACTACGAGGCATTCTTCGACGCGCTCAGGCAGGAATCTCCCGTCCCTATTTCCTTTGAGGACATTCCGGGCGGCGCAAAGGGATTCTTCTCGCCGGTTGAAAGCCGCATTGCCATTCAGGAAGGCATGAGCGAAATCCAGACGGTCAAGACCGCCATTCATGAGATTGCTCACGCAAAGCTCCACGCTTTCAAGCCGGATGAGAAAGCCGCGCCAGAAGATAAGAAGGATCGGCACACCAAGGAGGTTGAAGCGGAAAGCGTTGCCTACACCGTCTGCCAGCGTTACGGCATTGAAACCTCGGACTATTCCTTCGGCTACATTGCCGGTTGGTCATCCGGCAAGGAAACCAAGGAACTGAAAAGCTCTCTGGACACCATCCGCAAGACGGCGGCTGAGATGATCGAAGGCATTGACGCCAAGCTCAAGGTGCTGCTGGCAGAGAAAGCACAGTCCGTCGAGCAGGAAGCTGTTCCGGAGAAAAAGCCGGAAGCCCCCATTTACCGCGAGACAGCGAATTACGCCTATGAAGCCGGTGAGCTGGAGTCATATCGGGCTTCTCTCGCTGCAAACGTGGAATGCCGCCGTGCGATTGAAGCGGCGATCAGCACCAACTACGGAGATAACCGGCTGGATGCGGATGCTGCCGTGAAAAGTGTCCTTGAGCAGTTCTCTCCGGAGCGCGTCCGGTATGTCCTCGCAAACACCATTCAGCAGAAAGACTTCGACGGGCGCATTCCGCAGTCTCTCAAGGAGTGGGCAAAGAGCGTTGAAGTCTGCCCTGAGAATGCCTCCCGCTTCCTTGTGGATAAACCCAATCCCGGACTGACGGCACTTTTCGTCGATGCGTTCCGTCAGCAGACCGAACCCCAGAAGGAAGTCATGCCTGAAAAAACAGAGGAAAGAGACCCGGAGGTCGTTGCATGGGAGAACGATGAGATTACCTCTATTGAGGTAAAAACCGTGGAGGTCAAGTCTCCCTTTGCTCCCTTACCGGAGGAAGCGGCAAAAGCACCGAAAGCGCACCGCCTGACTGCCGAAGAGAAGGAGATCAAAGCCGCCGTCATGGACACGCTCAAGGGGCAGATTGCCTATCACAACGACGGTATGCGGGCGTCCTATCGCGCCTCTAACCATTCCTTCAATCTGCTGGCACGGAACGGCGTCAGGATCGAGGGTAACACGGTCACGCAGAATGGTGAGCCGCTGTTCAAAATCCATCGCCGTCATGCGGCGCGGAAAACACAGGGCTGTTACCGTGAGCTGATGCCGACGCTGGAATACGTCAAGCAGGAGCAGAAACAAGAAAAGCCCTCCATCCGTGATCAGCTCAGGACTGCCGCAAAACAGCAGCCGGAGAAGAAGTCCCCGGTCAAATCCAAAACGCACGACATGGAGTTGTGAGAAAGGAGACGCATGAAGAAATACACAGATGTTGACATCGTTGCGGAGCTGCAGAAGCTCGTGGACAGTCATGTAGACAGCTACAAGGAAGACTTCGACATCGACAAGCGCATCATCCGCCGCGCCGCCGAAAGCCAGAATCCCGAAGACAAAACGCTGATGTGGTTCTGCCGTCCGCATGGAACGCACTGCCTCAATGAAAATCAGGTCTTTATTCAGGGAACGCGAGATCACAACACCTTCCGCTTTTACGCGGAACAGACCTACGACGAGTGCGTTGCCCGCGTCATTGTCCCGAAAACCGTCAAGCGCGGCAAGGTGTTCGGGGAAGTCTTTGAGATCAACTACCGGGAACAGGCGGCAAATGTAGCGCAGAACTCGGTTGCGCCGGATCATGACCGGCTGACCTTTGCAGACGGCTATGTGCTGGACGCACCCTGCCGCAGCAGCTTCGATGCTGCAATGGCTCTGGTCGGTGAGCATGGCGGCGTCAAAACCTACCAGACGCTCCCGAAGGACGCGGATGCTCTGGCGGAAGTGCTGTCCAAACAGAAAAGCCGCCGTGACAGACTGCCGGATGCAGAAAGGACAGAGGTGCTTTCGCCGCTCCCCATCGCAGAACTCCGCAAATATGAGGCAGTCAAAAAGGCTCATCCGGACGCGCTGGTCTGCTTTGCCCAGAATGGCTATTTTGAGCTGTACGGCAAGGACGCGGAAAAAGCCGCGCCCCTGCTCGGCACAAAGCTCATTGAGAAGAAGGTACGCGGCAAGCCCTCCATGCCGGTGACCGGCTTCCGTGAAAGCGCATGGGTAGCCGGTTCTCACAAGCTCTGGAAGTCCGGCGCAGATGTCTTTCTCAGCAAGGACGGCGAGACCTTCAAGGAACTCAAAGCCGCAGATTACATTCCTGTCGGCGCGACGCTGAATGTGGACGGCATCAGGTGCAGAATCGACGCGGTTGATTTTGCCGCTGATGAAGTCCGGCTGACCAACATCGAGGACAAGAACCGCCCCATCCGCTTTTCCGAAAGCATCCAGTATGTCCGCGCCTATGTGGAGGATGCCGGAACTGCCATCTACGACACCATCACGAAGAAGCCCGCTGCCCGTGAATCCATCCGTGACAAGCTGAAATCCGCACAGAAAGCACAGCCGACCCACACGCCGAAACCGCAGAAATCGAAAGGAAAGGATATGGTACTCTGATATGAAAAACTTTACCGTAGAAGAACTCAACCTCATGTGCTGCTTCAATACGTCCAGCCGGAAGCGGCTGATCGACGATATGAAGAGCGTCACCCTGAACGACATGGACGGCGAGATCGCAGAGCTGATGTATAAGACCATCCGGAAGCTCGAAGCCATGACCGACGCGGAGTTTGAGGAACTGTATATCATGCCGGACGGCATGGTGGATGACTGAAAGGAGAATGCCTATGCCCGTATTAGACGGTAATTTTGAAGCCTTCGTCACAAACCTTGGCAAGTACAACGAGGGTATGCTGGTCGGTGAGTGGGTGAAGCTGCCCACCACCGAAGAAGAGATGCAGAAGGTTTTTGAGCGTATCGGGATCGGCAAGCAGGATGAGTTCGGTCAGCCCTATGAAGAGTGGTTTATCACCGACTACGAATGCCCGATCTACGGCGTCCAGAAGATGCTTGGCGAGTACGAGAGCCTTGATAAGCTCAACTACCTCGCCGCCTTGATTGACGAGCTTTCCCTGAGCGATCAGGAAAAGCTCGTTGCCATTATGGAGGCTGGCTGCAATGAGGTCAGCGACATCGACGATCTCATCAACCTGACGTTCAATCTGGACTGCTACGACATCATGCCCGGTATCAACGACGAATCCGACCTCGGCTATTATTACGCCCACGAAGCCGGTATCTACTCCGAAAAGGATCTCGGTCCTCTGGCAGACTACATCGACTATGAACGCTATGGGCGCGACATTGCGATGGATGAGCAGGGACGTTTCACCGATGAGGGCTATGTCCGCGTTGCAAGCGAGAGGTGGGACAGGCAGTTTGACGGGGAGCCTGATGATATTCCCGACGAATACCGGATCACCGGCTCAGGGGAAGCCGCCGAGCGTGACAGCACCATTGCCGTTCTCATCGTTGAGCCGGGTAAGGAGCCTTATGTGAAGGAGATTGACTCCGGTCTGGAGTCCTTGCAGCATGAGGTCGGCGGCTATATCGAGTCGATTTATCCCTACGAAGACCCGGTTGCCTTAGTCTGCAACGAGGAAGGCAAGCTGGAAGGTCTGCCCCTGAACCGCGCTCTGCGTGATGAGGACGGTGACATCTACGACATTGTTGCCGGAACATTCATGGTAGTCGGCTTGACGGATGACAGCTTCGGTTCTCTGACCGTAGAGCAGATGCAGAAGTTCTCCGACCTCTTCAAAGTTCCGGAGCAGTTTGTTAAGTTGGGCGATAAGGTTGTTGCGATCCCCATGATCTCGAAGGAGCAGCAGAAGCAGGAAGCTACCGAGCAGAAGGATTTTGAGATGAATGCCGATACCTCCGGTCTGACGGTTGCCGGTCACATCGGGACGTGGCACACCATTGACCAGCGCGAAGTCGGCGGTCGCAGCTTTTATCTGATGGAGCATGATACCTACGGCGATGAAGCTGCCTGTATCATTGTCGATGAGCGCGGCAAGCTCGTCCTTGATGATGTCTACAACGGCTTTGACGATGACACGCTCCGCCTTCTCGACCTTGAGGTCAAGGAAGTGCCGGAAATGCCCGATCCCACGCTCTCCGTTCAGGATATGAAGGACTACGGCTACGCATGGGCTGGCGTTCTTCCCGCCGGTCAAGAGGCGGCAGAGAAGGCTTTAGAGATGGGCTGCGAGGTTTACCGTCTCTATTCCGATAACACCGAGGGCTTGTGCGTAGATGCCAAAGAGATTGCCGATCATGCGGCAAAGGGCGGAATGCTCGGTATCAGCAAGGAAAGCTGGATGGCGGCACTTGAGAAGGAAAACTACCTCAAGGCGGCGGAGATGTCGATGGAGGATGACTACGGCATGATTGATGGGATCATCAACAACGGTCCGAAGGAGGACAAGACCGCAGAGGTCAAAGCCCCCGAAAGGGGCGAGAAGTCCTCCATCATGGACAGGCTCAAGTCTGCAAAGGCTGAAAAGCAGAAGGAATGCTGCCCTCCCCAAAAGCACAAAGGAGAGATTGAGCTGTGAGCAGAAGTCAGAAATGGCGGCAGGAGTGGTCGTTCTTCATCGGGGACAGCGGACGCCGGAAGTATAACCGCTTCTGCGTCCGCTGCGTCCATAGCTGCAAGCAGAGCTTCCGTGCGGATCTCATCGCCTGTCCGCACTTCTCCCGCAAGGCATCGCAGTGTAGACAGTTAGGGGTTGAAAAAGCCTGTGATTGCAAGCCTCAGAGCGGCGCAAATTGACCAACCTAAGTGATTGTATTCCCTGCGCAGTTTCTTCTTTAGCGCGGAAATAAGTGTCGATTTCGGCACTTGTTTGAATGCCCGGAAAACGAACCAAGAGCCTCTGTCGATGCCCGGTTTGGGTGTCGGCAGAGGCTCTTTTTTTATGACATATTCAAAATAGCGGACAGCAGCTCTTGAACCTGTTGCCGGTATTCCGGCTTAATATCCGAAATACGTCTGGCAAGCGCAAGGGCTTCCGCTTCTGGCGCGTCAGTCCCAAAAATAATTCGGTCTGCGCTGACGCCGAGCAAACGGCAAAGACGCTGCAAGGCTTCAAGAGAAATACCGGAAGCACCACGCTCAATAGCGCTCAGGTGATTCGGCGTCATGCCAAGCATTTCTGAGAGCGTGTCCTGCGTATAGCCCGCCTGTTCTCTTGCCACTTGAATATTGCCGCCGATTTCAATATTGATGTCCTTCTTCTCTCGCATAGCCTCACCACCTTTGCATTTAGTGTACCTAACGGCGGTGTCATTATCCACGGTACTCCGTCGTTGATTTTACTAACGACAATGCGTTGACTGTCCGTGATGAGGGTGATAGAATGGAGTTACCTACCAAAAGAGTGAAAGAAGGGGTGTCATGTCGCGCATTATTGAGTTTAGAAAGTCTGCTCAAAAAGCTGAAAAGCAATCCGTTCAAGGCAAGACTTGTGCGTTTACCGGTCATAGACCGCAGAGTCTTCCGTTCGGCTTTGATGAATCCGATAAGCGTTGTACTTCTTTGAAATCTGTTATGCGGGATCAGATTGTAGCACTCATCGAGAACGAGGGCGTCACGCATTTTATTACCGGCATGGCTCTTGGCGTCGATATGTACGCTGCGGAAATTGTACTCGATTTGAAATCAAAATACCCTCACATTACTCTGGAAAGTGCAATCCCTTGTGAGACACAAGCGATCAAATGGTCTGTGGCTTCACGGGAACGGTATTATAATATCGCGGCAAAGTGTGACAAGGAGACCATGCTGCAACGGGAGTACACGCCGGACTGCATGGACAAGAGAAATCGGTACATGGTCGATCACGCCGATTATATTCTCGCAGTATGGAATGGATGCCCCAGCGGTACCGGGAATACCGTGAGATATGCCCACAAAATGAGCAAGTCCATCAATGGCAATCAATCCGGCTTCCCTTGAAGTCACGCAGGAATAAGGCAAAAATCCCCCTTCTGAATCAAGCGTTGTGAAAACCGTGAAGTATTTCCCGATAGTGAATACACATTGCACTGCTCAGTGATTATTGGAAACGTGTACGGCGTATGCTGCCCAGTGAACATCTCCACGGAACACATCGAATTTTCGCGGCTTCGTAAAACGGAAAGTGTCACCTTATGAACGGTCCCTTGCCGAGAGAAAAATAAATCGCTGGAAACGGGAACGCCCCCGGCACTGTGCGTCTGGCACAGTGTCGGGGGCGTTTTTTCGTGTCTTAGTTATGAGCCAGTTCATTTAGGAGCAGCTTTCGATAGTCCACATCCAAGACGCAGCGATGGAAGTCCATCAAACGGTGTTCGTCGAACAGCTTTTCACAGAGCTTGGTCAGCGGATGATTCATCAGCTTTGCAGAAATGCCAGTCTCGTTGAAAAACCTTGCCCATGTGAAGACCTCTTCTAAATCCTCCTGCCCAAGCGTGGCAGGAATGATGGCGTTGCAGAGACGTACAATGGGGCTATCCGCAAATCGTTCTGCCACTTCCTCCGGCGAGCATTCATAGCGGTCACAGTCAAAGGAAAGCGCATCCTCAATTTTAAGATAATTTTCGATTTCATCCCGCGTCAAGGTTATGGTGTAGTCTCCCATACCAGACGGCACATCAATATTCTCCATGACATCAAGTTCGTAACGAGAGCCGCCGATGATTGCCTCAAAGGAGAAAGACTGACCGATTACTGCTGGGTTTTTGTCTATCTTGTCCTCGTTCAGAAATGACAGCGGATTGTACTCTGTCAGTTCCCAGTCGATTTTTCCTCTCTCTGTTTGTTCGGCAATCTGCTGGATCAAATGTCGTTCTTCTTCGTGCAGATTTTCATTGTACATCATGATACACCTCCGTTTTCTGATTCTCGTTTTTTGGGGGCTGCTCTATGTTTCCGAAGAGACTGCCGTTTGTATCATCATTCCTTGGCTGAGGGCAGACTTTCGTAAAACCTTTTTAGCTCATCCAGACTGCTTGTACGATTCTTGATAGGCAGGGAGTCCCATGTGATGTCATGATAGCGTTCCGGCGGCTCGTCCCGCAGTCTTCGGTCGATGATGCAAACAATGCCTGTGTCTGTGAAATTACGGATCAATCGCCCGATACCCTGCTTGAGTTTGATAATCATTTCGGGAACGCGAACATCCATCAGAGCATCCTTAGCAACGGAACACTTATACTCGATAATCGGATCGGGGACAGGAAACGGAAGTCGGAAAATGATAACATTGGAAAGGCTTTTTCCTTCAATGCTGATGCCTTCCCAGTATGCGCCCGTCCCCAGAAGCACGGAGTTCGTATCTTCCTTAAACTCATTCAGCACCTTGTCCTGCGACGATCCCGGTTGCTGCATCAGGATTTTATACGGAAGGTTCTTCTGGCTGAGAATGGAATAGACCTCCTCCATATCGGTTTTCGCCGTAAACAGCACGAGTGCCTTTCCGTTGGAAATGCTCAGGATCTCAAGCAGTCGCTCCACGCCCTTTTCAATGAAGGCTTCATGTTCTCTGGTCGGGTGCGGGAGATCGTCGCAATAGTAGATCATGGCGTGTTCATCGTATGGATATGGGGAAGGCTTTGGCTCGGATAAGCAGCCGCGATCACCAGCGGGAAAGCCGGTATTGCTGATAAAGTAAGAATACTGTTCTTCCAGAGACCCGCTCGTGGCGTTCGTCAGCGTGGCAGAGGTCAAGATGGTTCTTTCATCACCATTGAAGTATAGGCGGCTCACAATTTCTTTTGTGTTTTTAGGGCAATAGACGAGTTCCGTGTTGCTGCCGTGCTGCTCAATCCAGATCAGCATATCATCTATCCGGTCAAGAAGCTCTGAAAGGGACTCGCTGACGGCATCCAGATCATCAGAGGCAGCAAAGGAACGGTTGTTTCCGAAATCCATGCTGGAATAAATCTGAATGCTGGACGAAAGGTTGTGTATGGCGGCGTTCATTTCCGTAAGCAGCTCAAACGCACTGCCGTTTTGGTCGAAGAAAAAGCGGTCAGCGTAGCGCATATCCTGCTCTGCATTGTCGATCTGCTTTTGGACTTGCACTTTCAGGCAGTTATAGAAGGCAATGATGGTGCTCTCTGCCTCTCGCTTTTCACCGAACACACTGCTTTGGTCAGAGGGTCGCAGTTCATAGAATGCGCTTTTAATCATTCCAAAGAGCATACCCTGACCGAAACGCTCCGTCGTGGCACTCCGCACCTTATCATCCAAGTTGTGCGCTTCATCCACGACAATCAGATCAGCGGCGGGGTTAATCAGTCCGTCCTGCCCGCGTCGTAGTTTCATGAGATGCTGGGTAAGAAAGTCCTGATTGCACAGAACAACGCCATCCGTAAACTTCAATGCTGCACGGACCTTGTAATATTTGCACTTCTTTTCACAGGAGCCGCAATTCTTCATGCTGAACCGCTGCACGTTTACCTTGTCCCAGACGCCTTGCGGCAAAACCTCCGGGAAATCCTTGCGTTCCTCATACCCCTGCTGGATTCCTTCTTTAAGCGCGTCCGGTGGAGCTGCTTTCGGATCGCACATATACTCATCTGCGCGTTTGTTGCAGAGATAGTGAGTCTGTCCTTTTGCCAGAATCACATCTCTGTTCAGCCCAAGAAGGGGCATGACCGCGTGGACATCACGCCAGAGCTGTTCTTGAAGCGCGATGGTCGAGGTTGCGATGATAACCGGCTTGTTCATGCGTTTGCTGTACAGCAGCACCGGCACAAGATAGCCAAAGGATTTGCCAATGCCCACGCCAGCTTCAATCGCAAAATGTTGATCATTTATGAGGGCGTCCACAATCTCAAAGGACATATCCTGCTGCCCCTCACGCGTTTCCAATCCATGCTGCGGGGCTTCATCCCAAAAGAAGGTGCTGACTTGCTCACTCATGGAGTACAGCTCTGCTTTTCTGCGCTTTTTCCGTTCCTCCGATGTATTGAATCCAAAATAGAATCTGTTGTCCATCCACATTCCTCCCGGAATAGAAACCAAGGTTATCCGCGTTTCAGTTCAATGCTGACGTTTCCGTTCTCGTCGATGGTCAGCGTCATGTGT
>ERZ773113.695-NODE-695-length-17529-cov-28.060833_pt1 | contig 17529 bp, 22 predicted proteins | sample MGYA00580565_ERZ773113 | MGnify/ENA primary metagenome ERZ773113 (study PRJEB29015, sample SAMEA2737827) | human gut metagenome | biome: human gut; feature: human-associated habitat; material: faeces | place: China | collected 2012 ...
GCAGGGTTATGAGGAACCAACATGTCTGAACAACAAGCACAGGGCGCTGACGCGGCAATTGACCTTAATAATGAACTGAAAACCCGTCGCGAGAAGCTGGCTGCGCTGCGTGAGCAGGGCGTCGCATTCCCGAACGATTTCCGTCGTGACCATACCTCTGACCAACTGCACGCTGACTTCGATGGCAAAGAAAACGAAGAGCTGGAAGCGCTGAACGTTGAAGTGGCCGTTGCTGGCCGCATGATGACCCGTCGTATCATGGGTAAAGCGTCCTTCGTGACCCTGCAGGACGTAGGCGGCCGCATCCAGCTGTACGTGGCGCGTGATGACCTGGCGGAAGGCGTTTATAACGACCAGTTCAAAAAGTGGGACCTCGGCGACATCATCGCCGCCCGCGGTAAGTTGTTCAAGACCAAAACCGGTGAGCTCTCTATCCACTGCACCGAGCTGCGTCTGTTGACTAAAGCTCTGCGCCCGCTGCCGGACAAATTCCACGGCCTGCAGGATCAGGAAGCGCGTTACCGTCAGCGTTACCTGGACCTGATCTCCAACGATGAATCTCGTAAGACCTTCAAAGTGCGTTCGCAGATCCTGGCGGGCATCCGTCAGTTCATGGTTGGCCGCGGCTTTATGGAAGTAGAAACCCCGATGATGCAGGTGATCCCGGGCGGCGCTTCCGCGCGTCCGTTCATCACCCATCATAACGCGCTGGATCTGGACATGTACCTGCGTATCGCGCCGGAACTGTACCTCAAGCGTCTGGTGGTTGGCGGCTTCGAACGCGTCTTCGAGATCAACCGTAACTTCCGTAACGAAGGGATCTCCGTTCGTCATAACCCAGAGTTCACCATGATGGAACTCTACATGGCTTATGCGGATTATAAAGATCTGATCGAGCTGACCGAATCTCTGTTCCGCACCCTGGCGCAGGACATCCTCGGCAACACCGAAGTGCCTTACGGCGACCAGGTGTTCGACTTCGGCAAGCCGTTTGAAAAACTGACCATGCGCGAAGCGATCAAGAAATACCGTCCGGAAACCGAGATGGCGGATCTGGATAACTTTGATTCCGCGAAAGCGATCGCTGAGTCTATCGGCATCAAAGTGGAGAAGAGCTGGGGTCTGGGCCGTATCGTGACCGAGATCTTCGAAGAAGTGGCGGAAGCGCACCTGATCCAGCCGACCTTCATCACCGAATACCCGGCGGAAGTTTCTCCGCTGGCGCGCCGTAACGACGTCAACCCGGAAATCACCGACCGCTTTGAATTCTTCATTGGCGGCCGTGAGATCGGTAACGGCTTTAGCGAGCTGAACGACGCCGAAGACCAGGCGCAGCGCTTCCAGGATCAGGTTGATGCGAAAGCCGCAGGCGACGACGAAGCAATGTTCTATGACGAAGACTATGTCACCGCGCTGGAACACGGCCTGCCGCCGACCGCTGGTCTGGGTATCGGTATCGACCGTATGGTCATGCTGTTCACCAACAGCCACACCATCCGCGACGTTATTCTGTTCCCGGCGATGCGTCCGCAGAAATAATCGCCCTTCGCGAAAAGCAAAAAACCCGGCTTGCCGGGTTTTTTTATGTCTGATGTGAGGTCCTAAGGCTGGCGTAGCCTGGCTCAGCGCAGCGCAAGCCGGGGATCCCGGATGGCGGCGTAAACGCCTTATCCGGGCTACGCAATGGCGCAGAACCGTAGGCCTGTGCAAGCGTAGCGCCGCCAGGCATTAATGACAGGCACAGGGCTGCGCCTGGCCTGGAGAATAGTCAGCTTACCCGCGCAGACGCGCAACAAAGTCGGTCAGCGCCTGGCGGGCGTCCCGATTTTCCGCTTCCAGCACCATCCACGGGCTGAACGCCCACGGCGTGGCGGCCAGCGCGCTTAACATGGTTGCCAGGTCAACCCACTGATAGTCCATCACTTCATCGTCGTTAGGCTGCACTTCGCTTACCACGCGCGCGGCATATACCGGGCACACTTCGTTCTCAACGATACCGTTTGGGGCGACCGCCCGGTAGCGGAAGGCCGGGTGAACCGGCGCGATATCAGAGATCTCCACACCGAGTTCGAAGCGACAGCGGCGCGTGACGGCCTGCTCGAAGGTCTCGCCCTGCTGGGGGTGTCCGCAGACCGAGTTGGTCCATACCCCGGGCCAGGCTTTTTTGCCCAACGAACGGCGAGTGACCAGCAACTGACCCTGCTGGTTAAACAGCCAGCAGGAAAACGCGAGATGTAAAGGGGTATCAAACGTATGGGCGGCATACTTCTCCAGCATACCGGCAGGCTGATCCTGCTCATCCAGCAAAATGACGTGTTCCCCGGCCATGACGACTCCTGAAAATAAAAAATGACCCGGCACAAACCCGCCGGGTCATGTACTCAGGCCACTAGGGTAGCCCATAAATGGGAGAAAGGCATTACCAAAACAAGCCCTGGAGGCAGCTCTGTGAACGGCAACGCGCAATAGCGAGGAGAGGCCGCCGCGCCGCGTGGCGCAAATATGAATTTCTGCCTGCCGCAGACCGCGCGCTAGGGACGGGGGATAATGGTTTCGCCATCAGGGATGACGCCCTGCGCCGCGGACTGGTATGATATTCGCCCTGATTGCGAGGTAAGTGGTTGTGTTAAGTGCAGGATGCCTGATGATGAAACGCTTTTATATGACACTGATGCTGGCGGCAAGCCTGGTGCTGGCCGGCTGCTCCAGCACCTCCGATTCCGGTGGCACCTACACCGTTAAACGCGGCGATACCCTGTACGGCATCTCCCGCACCACCGGCACCAGCGTTCGCGATCTGGCCCGCCTGAATAACATCTCCCCGCCTTACACCATTGAGGTGGGGCAGAAGCTGAAGCTTAACGGCAGCAGTTCAACGAAGACAACGAAGAAAAAATCTTCCTCTACGCGCACCGCGGCTGTCACGCCTTCGTCCGCGGTACCTCAGTCCTCCTGGCCGCCGGTGGGACAGCGCTGCTGGCGCTGGCCGACCAGCGGCAAAGTGGTCCTGCCTTATTCCACCGCCGATGGCGGCAATAAAGGCATTGATATCGCCGGAACCCGCGGCCAGCCGGTGTATGCCGCCGGGGCGGGCAAGGTGGTCTACGTCGGCAATCAGCTGCGCGGCTATGGCAATCTGATCATGATTAAGCACAGCGAGGATTACATCACCGCCTATGCCCACAACGATAAGCTAATGGTGAATAATGGCCAGAGCGTGAAGGCCGGCCAGCAAATTGCCACCATGGGCAGTACGGATGCCGACTCAGTGCGGCTGCATTTCCAGATCCGCTACCGGGCGACAGCCATCGATCCGCTGCGTTACCTGCCGCCGCAGGGAAGTAAACCTAAGTGCTAAAAGGTTATTTTATCGCCAGTCAGCATCCGGCAGGCTTGTCACAGGGTGCGTAAGGGCTATAATGCTTCTCGCACCTCTTCGCGGGCGTAGTTCAATGGTAGAACGAGAGCTTCCCAAGCTCTATACGAGGGTTCGATTCCCTTCGCCCGCTCCAGATCTCTCCCCAAGTGGAGAAGCCTTAAAAGCCTTCTCTATCAGCAACTTAAATAGTTACCTATTTTAGTCGCCTATGGGTTCTACCGTTGTGATCCGCCCTTGGTAACTGTCACGCTAAGTTACATGGTGAGATGACAGTATAACTCAGCGTTGGCGGCAGTTGCATCCTCACACCGCGATAGTACAACGTGAAGAAAAAGCCCATCCAGGCATCGTTATGTCATCGACAGACTGATCACACGCATTTAAGCCCGATGTGCGGCCCTGTGGCTGCGTAAACAGGTTTATGGTGATATTGGTACTTGCACACCACATGCAAGCTCTATCAGCGTTTCAGCCACGCTCCGAAAGGTACACGGTTATCCTGATAAGGTGGGATCGCTCTGACAATCTTGATGACGTCGCTACGCTCCGCTTGTTGCTGTATCACCAACGGGGCTTTATGGCTTCTATGGCTTTAATAAGCGCTTGGCCAGTTCGGTTAACATCCAACCGAAGTTAGTAACAGAGTCGAGAGAGTTTTCTGTCCAAAGTGCAAGGTAGAGCAATGAAAAGATGATAATGGTGATTACACCAGAAACAAAGACGAGACGTAATGAACCAATACTCATGAGAAAACCTCCCGGTTGACTAAAAACGGGAGTATCCAATAACCACTTATCTTTTGCAAAGATACACTGATCGCTTAGATATTATGAATTAACTTTCAATCTACGTCAACAAAAAATGATGTAGATTGTAGGTAACTGTAAAAAAGGAATTATTTTGATCGTGTAAATTGCAATCATTAAAAAATGGTTCAAAATCACACAAAGGTAAGGTTTCGTAAATGCCAAAATGCAAATTGCTCCTAGTCGTTGCTGGCAGTTTAACCAATCGATCTCGTTTTACATTGCACAGACCACTGCTAAGCCAACTGCTACCAGTGGTAGATTGTGTAAATTGGTGATGTAGTTTTATAAGGAACACTATGTTTAGATTAGTTATTTCACTAATTGTGCTCGCTGTATTTGTATATCTTGGCACGCTATTTTCTGGATGTAGTGACGGTTGGGGGTCTTCATCGATTGGTAGTCGAGGGGCTTGCTCACATCACGGAGGGGTTAGCTCTATCCCGTTGATATTCAACATAATCGGAGCTGTTTCCGCAGTTTTTACCTACATTTTGCTATCTATAAAACCGCCAAAATAACAATAACTACTGTGACCCTATGCCAAAATCTGCGCTACGCTACCTTTGACTAAACACAGCTAGGAGATAAGAAGAATGGATATTGAGTACTATTTAAAAGGGGAATTGGTGAATGAGACTATCCAAGGGGACGACCCGTCTCAGGTTTTACCTCACCTTGTTCATAAGTATAGAGAGATTCCTCTTATCCCTGCACAGGAAAGACAAGGAAAAAGGAATCTTGCGTCTGATTATGTAGATTTAACAAAATATGGAATAACAGACGTGAGTTATATTAATGAAAATGGATATGTTGTACGCATCCCAGAAATAGACCTCGAAAAAGCCCCTATTCACTAATCATGCACCATGAGGCGATCCATAACGCATTATAAGCGTTTTTATTATTAGGCTGTAGGGTGGTGGCTTTAAATGAGTAGGTAGACTTACAGTGCACTCTATGTGCCTTATATTCGATTTACAATACCATTCTGAGCCACCATCCTAACAAGAAAGGGGGCATAACGCCCCCTCGATTATTTCAAAGCCCGTATGTAATCAAGCAGGGCTTTCAGCTGGCTGCCTGTCATAGCTGGCACTTTAACCCGTCTTCCGGCGTTGCACAGCGCGAGCGCTAACGCCATAATGTGATTGTTCTGCATTTCCTTCTCTCCGTTGGTTTTGTTGAACACGGCGGGGGCTGGCTTCTTGGTGGTTGGCGGCCCCTGCCACCTGATTATTCTTCTGAATCCTCTGTATCAAATGTTTTTGCATAGGGACAAGCGCCTTTAGTGATGAACGTAAATGTGTAGTTACTGTTCTGATAGATGCACAGCGTTTTCCCGTTCTCCGTCTGCTCCTCTTGTGGATTGGTCATCGTAATCTGTCCGGCATTCGCCAGGGCTGGCAGTAGCGCCAGCGTTAGCACCATTAATTGTTTCATGAGCGGCTTCCTCTCTTAATTCCCGTTGAATATTTCGTTCTCAGGGCGTCTACTTTGGCTTGTGTGATACCCAAGTAGGCGCGTGTGTGTTCGGTGGAGCGATGCCCTAACATCTTGCTAATAACCTCTAAATCCTCCCCTTTCGAATGCGCTATGGTCGCCACCGTCTTACGTGAACTGTGCATACTGATCACGGCGTCCGGTGGTAGCAGTTTCCGCGCCTTGAGCTTGTCCACGGCATACTGAATTTCAGCATGGATTTTAGAACGGCTGATCGGCTTTCCTTTGCTACGGTTAGAATCGTTCTGGAATACATACACGTTATCCCCACGCTCGTTATAACGTGCCTGTAATACGTCTCTTGCTGTCTCCGTGAGTTCCACTTCTACGGCTTCTTTGGTTTTGTCCTGTGTAATGCGCAGCACTTTGCTACCAATGTCCAGATCACTCCATTTCCATTCCCGCATGTCCACGCCGCGAAGCTGGGTCTCTACTCCCAACAGGAACAGATCCGCCACTGTCTGACTTTTCTTTGCGATTTCCTCTACCACCATCTGCACCTGTTCGGCGCTCTCCAGTCCGTCTGTGCGTCTTGCACCTTTACTAATTGCCATTCTCTTACCTCCTCAATGTGTCTTGTTGAGATAAATATTGATCAAAAACAGCATGATAGCAAGATCATTTTTAACTTATTTACAAAAATGTCTTATTAAAGTGATTATCGAGGGATTAAACCGGCATTAATTCGTATTAAAAGCGATTAAATGCGAATAAATCTTATTTAGCTAAGCGCGGTTGCGAGAACTGTTCAGCGCGATTTTCAGCCGCCCCCATTTTGAAAAATCAGGGAGTTTAAAATATCAAGTCATTGATTTTATTGAATAAATTTATTATTGCTCGTGCTTATCACATCTTGATTTGCATGTCAATAAATTTATTTTTCATAGGCGATTTGGCACCGGAAATAGCCAATTAAATCGGCAATAAATCGAGGTAAATCGATATTGCTCTATAAACAGTAGGTTACATAGGACAGATAACCTAAATGTCCTATTGAATGGATGTTTAGATGGCTAAATGAATGATTAGATGGAAATGATAATCATTATCAATCAAATGTTAATGAATTGCACTTATTTGGTGCATGATATACATTTGTATGACAAATAACATTCGCTTGCGAATACTCGTTCAACAATTCCTGCACAGGCGCAAAGTAGTTTGCTACGACAATAATTGCTGTAACCCGCATGGCGTAAGGCTTCTACATAGTAAACCATTTCTACAATGAAAGTTGTTTGTCCAGTTTGGCGACATTATCCCGTGAACATTCAGGGCTATTAATACTGTGTTAATGGTTGATTTATTGTGTGTTTAATGGTCTATTTGTGCCACATTTGCCTTCAATAGTGGCACAGATTAAATGGCAGAACAGGGGATAGATTTAAGTCGATATTTAAGGCATGGGAGTGTGGTCGGAAATGGATCAGACGACTGGCAAACTCCGAGAGCTATATTTGATGCGTTGAATAAACGTTTCCAATTCACTCGTGATGCTGCTGCGAGCAGAGAGAACAGCCATTGTAAATTATATTGGGATATTCGGGATGATGCTTTATTAATGGACTGGTCTCGGGAGAAATCTATTTTCTGTACCCCGCCATATTCTAGAGTGGAAAGTTTCCTGGCTAAAGCCCACGAGCCAGAGACAGCAGTATTTTTAATTCCGTTCCGTCCGCAAACAGGATTCTTCCTGCGTTATGTGTGGGCTTCGCCATATCTGCATGAAATGATGATCATCCATCGTGGTATACGTTTTATTCATCCAGATAGGGTGGAATCTGTACGTAGTCCGATGCCTGTTGTGGTGTTGGTTTATCGTAATAAGCCCAGGGAGCGTGATCTTCTTATTACGGTGAACTGTGCAGACAGCCTACATACCCTGCATGTGGTGGCGGGGCAGAGGCCAGGCCATCCCCTGGAACACGGGCACAGCATCAGAAATAAAATCATTCAGGAATACCAACGAGGCACCACCGTTGCGGAGTTGGTGAAGAAATACGAGGGGAAGGTGTCGCGGCGCAGTATCTACCGCTGGGTGAAGGGATAGCACCTATAACAACGGCAATCTTTACCTGCTAATTACCAGCACGTGCTAACCCTAATTGGTGTCAAAATGGCACCTATTGACAGAATGGCACTCATGGATAGGTGTCAAAATGGCACTGATTGAGCTGTGATTGGTGTCAATTTGGCACTCTATAGCTAGAACATACATCAAAATGATGTACATCAGCATGAGGTAATGAATGGAACATACATCAAAATGATGTATAAAGACCCATGACATACATCAAAATGATGTATGAACGCATAGAATGCACATCAAAATGATGTACTATACAAAGAGATTCTAAAAGCGATCTCTAAAAAGAGAGCTTTTAGAAGATCTATGTATTTAAAAAGAAAATTATTACTCGTGTTACTCGCCGGGAAATCTCACCTACGCTCCCTTGTGGGGGCTTACGGTTCGACCCGCTCCTAACACAGCGTAGCGTTCCTACTTGTGCCAGGCTTTGGCCTTCGTGAAACGAGGCACAATAGACTATTGCGCTGTGCGCGGAATGTAACCATGTACCCAGCCATCTAGCGATGATTGACCACATGCCAACTCTACCTAACTTCAATTAACCTTCCTACGTCCTGTTGTCCGTAGTCATGCTAATTCTCGAAGGTAGAGCGGCTAAAGCTCACTTACCCTCGTACCTCGTGCAAGTTCACTAAGCCAACCAATCCAATCGCCTATTAACCCTCCAATAACTCTAGTTATTCTCGTGCTAATGTCTCTTGGGGTTGGGGATAAGTGCCAGAGGGCGCACAGGAAGCCCGTAGAGCGCTTTAAATAGGTTAGGTAGTGCAATGGTAGCCTGAAGGCGTCAGAGCGCCTTACAGAGCGTTACAGGAGGTTTTAGGTGCATACCACAAATTCACATTGACATCAATCAGTAATTTTTTCTATAAAGAGCACGAATCGCAAAGCAAAAACATAACTAATTGAAAATGATCAATTTATTTTCTCTAGGGGGTTGACAAATGCACTCGGTCATGATAAAGTAGTATTAGGGACAGAGAAAACCTATTCTCTATCTATCAAATAAATCAACAATCCAATGCACTATTAGCCAGTTTGGCTGAATGGTGTTTTTCTGTTTATAAGGAAAATCAATTATGAAATGGTTTACGCCGGACGATGTTGTTAATGCTTTTAATGAAGGCACTATCACACGTTATCAAATTAGAATGAATCGCAATACCGCGCGCCGACGCGGATACCCAGAAAGAGCCGCAGTGTTTGATGAAGCATTGCGTATTATCGATGAAGCAAAAGCAGCAAAAGAATAACCCCACCGTCTCTGACAAAGGAGAAAATAGTATGAGCGATACAAAGAAACAACCGCGCACTTGCCTACACATTCCTGATGAAATTTTTCAAGCCTTATTTAAGGAAGCGAGAAATCAGAGAGTGACAGTTACAGAATACATCCTCAATGTTCTGCATAAAGAGGCAACCAATCTTAACAAGGGCAAGTGATCCCATTATCACCTTAGTAGCGCCGCGAGCGTGATTACATACAAGGAATAAATTTCTATGACAAAAATAAAATACATCAATACTGATGTGTTCCAATACGTGCCGATTGAGGACGCATTCAATGAGTGTACGCGAATTACCAATCTGACGACAGGTATTACAGAATCTCTATCCCCTGCTGATAAACTCTTTTACGTAAGAATGCGTCACCGCCACCAGTTTTTTGTAAATGAGCGAGGAGGCACCTATTACGATGAAATTGATCAGCTTGGTGCCAGTATTGGTATTAGCTCATCAACAGCAACGCGTATTGTTGCAAAGTTGAAGAAAGTTGGGTTAGTGGTTGCCACGCTGTCAGGGCGGTCTAATAAATGGACAATACTACCGCTCACGCCGGATAACTTCCTCTTTGAACGTGACATTAATGCGATGGAAAGAGGAGCAGCGCCAGAATGGGTGGATTGTCTAAAACATCCCGTATTTGGTAATGCCAAAGAAGATACATCTCAAGAAGTGAAGGAAGAAAAGCAGCAATCTGTGCCGGAACCCGATCCTATGTGCGAGTTTGACGATACGCCGGAAGATGAAACGCCAGCACCGGAAAAAGTGAAGCCAGCGCCGAAACCAAAGCCAAAGAAAGCACCCGCCAAACAACAAACCGTTTCTCCATTTGAGTTTAGCAGTCCACGTGATGAAACGAAGGATTGGTTTTATCTAAAACATTATCAGGGTGCAGAGCGGTTTACCACCTTTACAGATTTTGATCTCCCGTATTTGGCACTATTCAAGGCACAGGGCGCACTCACTAATCCTTATGCTCTGGATTATCTCCAGCTCAGAACAGATCAAATACAACGACAGTTAGCGAGGAATACATGATTCAATATATCAAAATAAATAATACAAACCAAATCCAAATCAATGATGCAGGAAAACAAGTTTATTATTCCCTCCTGTGGTTTTGGAAAGGACGAAAAACAGAGATTAGCTATGGAGAGCTGGAGGAAAAATCAAATGTTTCTCATTCAGGCTGTTTGTTCTGGATGCGAGCATTACAAAATCTAGGTGTTATTGAGATAGACGATGAATTTCATTATCTCTCATTCACTCTGAAACGTATAGAACAAGACAATGTAGAATTTATCTATTCAAACTTCTAATAAGAACACCACTAAATAACAACAATCAGGAAAACATTTTATGATCATTATGCTCTATTGGACGCTTTTTATCTATATAACAGTTTACTATTCAGGAGTGTTTTCCCCAGACAAGGAAAAATATAATGGGAAAAAAAGAAAGAAACGTATTAGCACGTATTGAACGACAATCCACAGTATTACCTCCAGCTAAATCGCTAGTCTCTAGAAAAGAGTTTCAGGAACTCAGTCGATTATCCAAGCAATATAACTCCACCCCTGGGGAATGGCATACAGAAATCATTGAGCATGATAGCCCTCCGTTATCAGAGGAAGAGCAGGAAGCATTAAATGACATTCTCTCCTCCTGTGATGGTGGGGTGTATTTCAATCCTCGTAAACGAAAACATTATATTGTAGATAGCTCATCGCTGCGCAAATACCAGATTCTGGGATTCGAGGACTATGTGTCATTTTGTGGATATTTATCGACTAATGGCCTCAATAACCTTGTACGCGATTTTGACGCAGTATATTCAGATAAGGAGAGCGAATAAATGCATCAACAAACAACACAAACTAAACGATTCGAAAAACTTTTAAACTGGTGCCAGGGGCAGGTGAGAGAGATTGAGTTTATTCTTGAGGATGCCTATCTGAGCGAAGAAGAGAAGATAGCAGCGCTTGAAGAACTTCTGGATAAATCGCTAACTATGCAATCGCCTCTCATCGTATTGAGCAATAAAATCAGAACAGCAATAACACAATTAAAGGAACAATAATGACCAACTCCACCTCATACAACACTCTGCAATCTGTATTACAAACATACCACGATAATTACGCTATCCCGATGCTGAAGCTATTAAACGAAATGCAGTGTGATAGGACGCCTGAGAGCCTCCTGGCGGCGATTAAAGCGCAAGACCTGGCACAGGCAATGCTATCTCATATTGGCGACGTAGCGAGCCGTATCGCGGCTATGGAACACTCCACGCTAACGCAGGATGAAGCTGATAGTATTTCAGAAGAAATTTCTGATGCCCTGCTGCTGCTATTGTCGTGTATTGAGGAAACGTGCGAAATGGCGCTTGAACTGGCGCCGAACACCAAAACACGAGAAAAGGTATATAACTACTAGGAATATTCCTAATTGTTACTCTCAAATAACATATTTTAAATAGTTTGTCAATAATCTCTTGACAGAGTAAGGTTTTGATGGTAAGATAAGGTTATGGGGTTACGTAAAAGTAACATTTTATGTACCCCTGAAAAATCCTTCTTGAAATACATTGCTGGTGTTATTTCCTCCGTTAATATTATTTGTTGTTTCGGTTGTTCCTCCAGGAAAGCGGCAAGGACGGTGATCCCCTTGCTGCTCTTCCAGTGTATTTTAAAAAGGAAATATCACAGAAGGGTATTTCCCTGTGATTTTATTTAACTATTATCGTATTGTCTTTATAACTAGTTCGTTAGGGATTTATGATAATAGCTGGCATGTAAAATCATCCATTATGAGAGCCACTCCTAAGAGCTATCATAATGTAGTTCCTGTACAAAGCCGGGGTAATGTCCGGCTTTTTTCTATCTAAAATAGCTATATTTATTTTTACGAGAATAAATACAGGTGTTTTATAAATATAAAAAAGGAGGCAATTAGATGCTTCTACTAAACGAACCACAAAACCATAAAATCCAGAAAATGCACGATGATTTCAAAAATCTCAGCGAGGCGCAGAAACAGTTTATTGCTAAATCGCTAGATGTTTCTATAGATGAGGTGGACGCTCTCATTACTAAAATGTTATCGCCTCAGAAAATCTCTATGCAACAACGGATTAATCAACGAATTAATAAATAATAACAGGAAAAAAATGATCAATCTGACAGAACTCTTTCCCTACCGTAAATCGCTAACCGATATTGTGAGCTACGCTACAGACTCATTTGCAGCAGTAGACAGTAAAACATTTGCGTCTCTCCCTGCTGATGTGCAGTGCGGAGATGCTATCACCTCTACAGGCGCTGCGTATACCAGCGGAGATGACATTCTCATCGTAGTTTCCGATTTCGTGAGTGCTGGCACTAATAAAAACGTAAACATTTTACGTGCGCCTAATGTCGGCTCCTACGTGGGATTGAAAATCGATAATGTTAATGTAGCTGATAAAGCAGCCGCTGTAGCAGCCCTTGAATCTAAAGGCTTTGTTTGCCGTGTATTCTACACATCATAATAATAAGGGATAAAAAATGACTAAACTCGCAATTGGGAGCGAAGTAGTTGATCTGGCTCCTATTTTCCAGGCATTGCCAGAACGCAACTACCTATTTAATGCTCTAGATTTATTTGATGGCGTCGGAATTACATCTCCAAAAGTTATCGTGTCTCAGCTAGTAGAGGACAATTATTCTCTGTTCAACGAGCCTACCTCACGCGGATCGAGCGAGCACAATGTGACGGCACGCCAGAACGGGCAGGAATGGTTGATTGAAGCGCCGTTCTTCCTGCGGGAAGACATGTTCACCCCAGCCGATGTACAGGGCAAACGTAAACAAGGAACAGCATTCGAGGAAACGGTGGCCGACCTCTACGCAGAATATACAGCCAAGCACAAAATCGCGTATATGCGAACAAGGGAAAGCTATCTGGCACGGTGCCTATTCAAGGGCCAGGTGTACACGCCGAAAACCAACGACCTGTTAATCGATTATGCAACTCTGTTTGGTGTCTCTCCAATGACTCACACCGTAAGTGCAGCTACTCCAGCTAAAGATCTGGACGATGTGCTGGATAAAATCCAACAGGCAGCAGGCGGATTAGCCGGAATGATTGAAAGAGTCGTTGTGTTCGCAAAGCCCGCAGCGTTCAGTTCTCTGCGTTTCTCTGATGCAATGGCTACAGCATTCCAATACGTAGCGCCATACGATAGCCGTAACATCGTATTCCAGCGTAATGAGCTACTACCGGGCGTGAGCACATTCTCCATGCCAGGCAGCCCTATCGACGTTATCAAAGTGACTGATCCGCTACTTCTTGCACAAATGCCAGATGATGCAGACATGATCGCTATCCCGGTATTTAGCAAAGGCAGCAACGTATATCAAGTGATGTATGGAGCGGCTAGCTCAACATTTGCTCTGCTTGATGCGGCTCCGGCTGAATTCTATAGCTGGGGATACCAGAATGAGCGCGGCAGTGAATGGAACGTTATCACTGAACATACGGCGTTATGTGTCAATAACGGGTTAGGCATGCAGGTGAAAATTACGCTCGGCTCGTAATACAACTTAATAATTTAGATTAGGCCTGTTAGGGATTCCGACACATGAGAGCGCAAATCTCCGGGGTTCCTCGCAGGCTTTTTTTGTTTTGGAGAAAACCAAATGCAGTTAATACTCAAATCACACAATATTCATATTTTCCTTGATGCCAGTAGTGCTACAGACCTGATAAGAATAAAAGCTCTGGCTGAGATGTTAGATATTAGCTATCCAGCGTTAAAGCAACGTATTCATCGCGGACAGGATGTAGACACAGCTATCAGAGAACTGCTAGCTAAAGGAGGCGAATAATGTCTTTAGATCTGAACGTTAGCACAATCCGCAACACGGTCACATTTGTGGTGGATAAAAACAGCATAGCTCAGGCAAAAAAAGCTGCTGATGACCTGCACAAATATTTCCAGAAGATAGCCGATCCCAAAATCCGCTTCCAGCAGCAGAAACAACGTAGACAGAAAGCACGCCAGATGGCTGATGATGCCCGATTTAATGATAAGCCTCGGAATGCTGCCGAAATGAAAGCGCAGAGGGCTGCTGAAAAACAAAAGGCGCGGGATGAGAAGGCTCGCCTACGTGAACAGGCACAGCTACAGCGCCGCCAGGAGACAGCAGAGCTAAAACTCCGTCATGCAGGGCTACAGCTAGGCGGGATTAAAGGTAAGTATGGATTAGATCCTAAGGCTCAATTTGAAGCCCTCCGCTACATCCGTCAACAAACAGAGGCTTTTGCTCAGGGACAAATTACCAGCGCCCGAATGAACGCTCTCATTCGTGAGCGCATCACCCTGGAGCGCAGGGCAGCAGCAGCCGCACAGAAAGCGGCACAGGCACAGAAAACAAACTATGTGGGGGCTGCGAAGAAGCTCAAAGACCCTAACAGCAAAGAATTTGGCATTGCCAGATTGCAGAGTGCTGCAACGGGAATTGGGAGCATGTTCGCCGCAGGCAACCTCGCTGCACGTATTAAACAGACAGGGGATGAAAACCTCGATCTGGTGAGAAAATCGGCCCTTGTTAAGACTAATCCTAATGCTATCAAGACAATGGTGGCCTGGGGTCAACAGCATGGGGTTGACTCCGCGAGTGTGGATAAAGCAACGGATGGGATGAAAGACGTCCGAGAAAGGCTGGGAGAGTCGATTTCAAACTCTACTTTCGATCAGAAGTCTGGAAAATGGAAAGGCGGTAATGGTGCGGTAGACAACGTTATGAACCTATTCGGATGGAACATCGACCAGCTTAAACAATTCCAGGACAATCCATTAGATTTCGTTCAGGCAACAGTAAATGAAGGTCAACGCCGTGGCATGTCTCAGGCATCCATCGGGCACCTGATTGAGGATTACGGGGATGACTTAATGCATTACACCGATATGTTCATGAATAACGGTGCAGAGTTTATCAAGACGCTGAAACAGCTTGCAGACAGCGGTCAGACGCTCAATGATGAACAAATAAAACAGATAATGGAATATGGCGACCTCACTACCAAAATGTCAGCTCTCACTAATGGCCTAGACCTCAACCTGTTTACCGGGTTTATGGATGGTTTTGGAAAATCTGGTGATCAACTAACTGAGAACACTAAGAATCTCAACGAAAGCGCTCATCTCCTCGGAGAAGGGCTAGGCAATCTGGCCACACAGGTGACAGGTGCAACAGTTCAAATCAGTCAGAGCGTAGAGGCTATTAATCAGTATCTCCGTGACAAGTTCCCGTCCTGGTTTAGCGGTGATAACAATCAACCTGCGGCCCAACAGGTGTATAACGGGGCCGTAGGTGGCTCAGCCGATGCTGTGGCAGCTTGGATTAGATCAAACACCGGGATCGATACGCAGAGTGTTGGCCCTGCTGTAATGTCATGGCTGGGGATGGGAACATCATCAACAGGGACAGCAGCCAACCAATATGACACCAATGGCTCTCCTCTCCGTGATGGTGCTCAAGCGCTGCCGTCAACCCCGGCAATGAGCTATCAGGTGAATCCGGTCTTTAATTTAACAGTAGCTCCGGAAGTGCCGCTGACGATCCAATCTGACACAGGAAGATTAGCTGATTACATCGACTTCAACGCTAGAGCGTCAGCAGCGAGTTTTGAACGGTCGTTAACGCTACAAATGTCAAGCGGTCAGAGCACTGCTGGCGGCTAAACAGAATCCGGACGGGTAAAACCGCCCGGTTTTTTTATGCCTGTGGTTTAGATTCATAGCTGTATATTAAGGTAGCATCAAATCACCAAATATTACATAAAGTGTGAATGCCATGATTAAAAATATTATTACGAAAGACCTTATCAGCCCCAACCAACCCGTTTTTGTCTGCTCATTTTCCATATTATGAAACCCCAGCAATCTAAGGAATTACATCCTCCACTAAAAAATTAAGTCATTTGTATTTGTAGGGGAATTAAAGTATGCCATTCTCCATAATCTTTACAAATCATAACTGACCAACTCGACATAACCGGATAGCTCCTTCATGCTGGCTCCCTGGGAATAGGTGCGGAATGCTTCTGTTTTCGCTTTCTGTTCTGTATGCCCGGTGATGGAACCAATTCGGCTTTCGCTAACTCCTGCACGGTCAAGACAGGTGATGAACATCCCGCGCAAGCTGTGGAAGCATTGTCGGTCTGTAGCGGTAGGTAATACACGACGGCGTAGCCTGGTGAATGCTTGAGAGTAGAACGGGCCTTTCTTACCGTCAGCGCGGTTAATCTTGTTGGCCTGTGGGAACAGGTATTCTCCGTAGCTATGGCTTAGATATTCATCGACAATCAAAGATAGTTTGGAATGAATCGGCACGTACCTGATCCCCGCTTTGGTCTTTGACTTCGAGATGTAGAAACAGCGCACACCTTCCACCGTTTGGATCTCTGACTTCTTGAGGCTCGCCAGTTCATCAAGGCGGCATCCTGAAAACAGCCCCATGATTATGATGTTCTTGATCTCCGGCTCTGCTGCATCCAGTAGCTTTTGCATCTGTTCAGGTTCAAACGGCTGATAACTTTCTATCGTGTGACGTGCTTCGAGGTTATGACCGTGAAAAGGGTTGCGGTCTGGTATGCCATCGTAGCGGCGCTTTGCAAACTCGTAGAGGCTCCCTAAACACGTTAGCCAGTTTTGACGAGATTGATCGGCGGCTCCCTTCTCCTTTTGTGTCTCGAGGAACTCAGTCACCAGGCGGCGGCCTATCCTTTCTAAGGCAATGTCCGGTTGTTTGGCACTTTCAAGGAATAGCTCAACGGCTCGCGCTGATTTGCTCAACGTTGAATAAGAACGGCGGTCTTTATAGCTTTCGGCGTATTCGTCCCGTAATAGGCACAGAGTGGGAATCGAACAGGATCGCGCTACAAGTTGAGGACGGCTCTTGTTCTTCTTCCCTTCGGTATGCAAGGCGGCTATTGACTGCTGCAACCACTGATCGGGGTTGCTCGGATTGTACTTTCGCTTAAGCTCTTCCCATTCTAATAACAGGTGGTTTCTAAACCGTCGAGCCTCATTGAGATCGCGGGTTGAAGTGGTTTTGCGCCACATCCGGCACGGATATAAAAATCTGAGGTACTTCGGGACGAAGATCTGAAACATCCAGATTCCATCTTTTCGCTTGTAAAGGTAAGCCTGGCCCTTGATTGACACGATAATGATCCTCTATTATCACGTAATCAGTTACCTATGCTGATCGCAATATCGTTATCTGTCAGTAGGTTACAGAAGTGGAATGGATTTTTGTTCGATTCCCTTCGCCCGCTCCAAATTCAAGTTTCCTGAAGTCTACCTAACTCAATTTTCCCTTGATAAATCAGCGATTATAGCATTCTGTTAGTCTATTGAACTCCGACGGAGGACTCCACTTTGGTTGCGGGATCGGCGTTTTGCGCTGCTGGCGCTG
>ERZ773113.698-NODE-698-length-17483-cov-35.568683_pt1 | contig 17483 bp, 13 predicted proteins | sample MGYA00580565_ERZ773113 | MGnify/ENA primary metagenome ERZ773113 (study PRJEB29015, sample SAMEA2737827) | human gut metagenome | biome: human gut; feature: human-associated habitat; material: faeces | place: China | collected 2012 ...
CCTCTTCTTCTACACGTACTACTTCAAAATTTGAAAGTATCTCTGATGGCAGAATTAATTGTGCCAACGCTAATAGTCCATGATTTTCATGACGAAAAGGTATAAAATTTTCAGAAAAAATAAAGTCCATAACAACAGACAATGGGATGGATTTTTGCACTTGCTTGTTGAATTCGCATTCTTTGACTTCAATGAAAGATGATGCATATATATAATAATGTGATAACTTGTATCTTTTGGTGTAAAATATTTAATGCGTCTGCCCTGTGGAATATACCTTCTCAGGCATAGCCACTAGGCTCAGCAGCTCTGCCGAGCCTAGTCAGCAGGTCTGCTGACTGCAGTCAGCACCTCTGCTGAGCCTAGTGACAACACCTTTTAGTCGTACAACTATAACCTCTTTAGTCGTACAACTATAACCTCTTTAGTCGTACAACTATACACCCTTTAGTCGTACAACCGTAGCTTTATAGTCGTACAACTATAACCCTTTTAGTTGTACAACCGTAATATAATGATAAGCGGCTCCGCAAAACGTCAATCGTAAGAAAGGCTTCCCAAGTTCTTCCTGTTTAGACTTACTAACATTTATGCCTAAACACAGGTTTATGCAGGTGCCCCGAAAAGAAACACTTATTTTTTCATCATCATCATCCCCACATTTTCCCCTAAATCCTTGGAAGTTACGAGGAAAAGTCGTATATTTGCAGGCGAATAGCAATATTGCGTCCACGACCTTATAAAGCGTAAGCAGATGGCAAGATTTATAGACCCACGTGTTGACTGGGCTTTCAAGAGGATATTTGGAAGCGAAGACACGAAAGAATGTCTGATCACATTCCTCAACGGACTGTTTGAAGACGAGTTGGTAATCAAGGACGTGACGTTTGCCAAGACCGAAAAACTTGGCTTGCGCCCCGATGACCGCGGTGTGGTCTTCGATGTCTATTGCATCACAAACGAAGGCAAGCATGTCATCGTAGAGATGCAGAAGAAAGAGCAGGAATACTTTGCCGACAGGGCATTGTATTACACGGCACGTGCCATTGTGCAACAGGGCGTTCGTGGAATCTGGGACTATCACTTGGCTCCAGTCTATACGGTATGTTTCATGGACTTTGTATCGCAAAGTCCGATATTAAAGGAGTTTCGCACCGATTTGGTGCTTACCGACTTGCAGACACGCCAGCGAGTGTCCGACAGAATGCGTATTGTGTACCTCCAACTGCCATTGTTCGACAAGCACACGGAGGCAGAGTGTATGGATATATTTGATTGTTGGATTTATATAGTGAAGAATATGAACATGTTTGAACAGATGCCATTCAGCGAGAAGTATCCAGTCTTCCGCAAATTGGCAGAAATAGGCGACCTCCGCAAGCTTTCCCGCGAGGAACTAGAGCTGTATGACGAGGACATCAAGAATATGCGTGATATATATGCCACCAGAAAGTTTGATGAGAAGAGAGGGATGGAAAAAGGTATGGCGAAAGGTATGGAAAAAGGAATGGCGAAAGAAAAGCTAGCCACAGCTCGCCGCCTTCTGTCAATGGGCCTTTCTGATGAGCAAGTATCAACAGCCACCGAACTCCCACTGGAGGAAATCCAGAAAATGAAGGAATAAGAAGAGATTACTAGGCGGTTCTCGAACATATCGGGAGCCGCCTATTTTTATTTTCTACTGCCACATTGTGCCACGCTATCATATCAAACAGCTATATCTACAACTATTGCCATCATGGGTACCTTTACCACAAGTCAAAGAATAAGATTCCTCCCTCAAATCCTTGCGAGTTTCAAAATAAAGTCGTATATTTGCAGACGAAACATTCTTAAACTTAGAAAACATGGAACAAGAGCATAAGCAAGGAGAATTGAGCATAGGTAACTTTCAAAAGTATCCTGTATTGCTGAAGCAGATAAAGCAACGCATTTCTTTTGCCCAACAGAAAGCCATGTACGCAGCCAACGAGGAGCTGCTACGCATGAATTGGGACATCGGTGAAATGCTTACCAAAAGCCAAGAGACTGATGGTTGGGGCAAGAAGACTCTACAGCGCCTAGCTGTAGATCTTAAAAATGAGTATCCTGAAAGGAAAGGATTCTCCGTAAGAAACATGCAGTGCATGATGCAGTTTTACCAGGAGTATAACAAGGAGCTAACTTGGGTAAAAATGCATAATTATGCAATTGCGCAACCATCGGTTGCGCAATTGGAAGGTAGTAATAAAGAACTACCTATCAAGCATTTATCTTGGACTCACAACATCATCCTTATCCAACGAGTAAAAGATATAAAAGCTCGATATTGGTATATGATACAATGCATAACTAGTCATTGGTCTAAAGAATACTTGACAGAAACCATCAAGCTGGACTATTATGGCAAGCATGGAGCATTGGCTAATAACTTTGCCACAACCCTCCCTGCAAAGGAAGCCCAAGAAGTACAGTCTTTACTAAAAGACCCTTACATCTTCGACATGCTTACCTTTACTGAGCAATATGATGAGCGAGACATAGAAATCGGTCTTATCAAGCACATAGAGAAATTCCTCGTAGAAATGGGGGCAGGCTTTGCTTTTATGGGAAGACAATATCACATTGAGGTCTCAGGCGATGACTATTATATCGACATGCTGATGTATAATACATTCATGCATAGATATATGGTGATAGACTTGTTATGTTGTGCACAACATAATAAATCATATGTTGCGTAGTCAATTATGTTGGCTTCACATCAGAAAAGCTTATCCACAAAGGATTCTTTTGATTTCTACACAACATAATTTTATAAAATTCCTAAACGTTTAATTGTCTGTTTTTAAAATTTCACTATATTTGAGGCGAGTTAATTCATTTATTTTCTAACCCTTAAATATTGTGGTTTATGCTTGAATATATTATTAGACGCAAATGGTATCTCCAAAAGCATTTAGATGCTCCTCTATTAAAGGAACGAGAAGAATACCTGACGCTTATGTATAAGAAAGGATTGAGCCATTCTTATTTGTTGTCAATAGCAGACTATTTGTTATTGATAGTACAAGAATTGAGATTAACAGACGATGAAAATCGTATGGTTTCCATTCAAGAGATTTTCGAAAATGCAGAATGTTGGGCACATACAATCAAGAACCATCCGATGAAACGTCGTTTTTCTCCTAGCTCTGTAAGCAAGTTTAAGAGTATAGCTTTCAAATGGTTGTCACACATAGGTAGAATGGATTACAGCTATGTCACCACGGATTGCATATTGAACAGATTGTTTTCCAGAAGTCACCACAAGCTACGCTATCTCAATTATCCCTTAAAGGATGAGAGAACATCTCACTTGGAGAAATGGGAAAGAATGGGGGCTGCAACATCAACGCTTCGACAAATCGCCGCATATCACTTGCATGCCATTGACTTGCTTCATCCAAATATGTCGCATAGTATTACTGAGGAGGAACTGTTGTCTGCCGCAGACAAATGGGCTTCCCTGGAAAAGAGTGGTAAGGATAGTGTTGATGGACAATATGCAAGAAAGCGTTTCATCAATATTGTGCGTGACTGGCTGATACACTTGGGCGTATACATAAGAAAAGCAGACAACTTTCCTTTGAAACCTTTTGTCATGGAATACCTAGACTGGTTGAAGGATGAGAAAGGCTTTTCCTTGAATACGATAGAGAGTCGCTATTCAATGATCAAGAACTTCATGGTTACGATTTCACCTAGTAGTTTTAAAGACATAACTCCTCAAACACTAGACAATTATCTCGCAATCCGAAAGAAAGAAAACGGGTGTTGCCGTCGTACCATAGCAGGCATAATATCCGTCCTTCGTAATTTCTTCGCCTATGGTGAAACCAAAGGGTGGAACTCTGGAGTGCTGGCAATGTCGATGAATGCACCGAGGCAGTATCGCCACGATGACGTTCCTTCTTTCGTTCCTTGGGAGGTCGTGCAGAACATTCTTATGGAAAAAAGCACCGCAAGTGGTGTGGGGAAACGAGACTATGCGATTTTTTTGCTGCTGTCCATATACGGTATGAGATGCAGCGAGGTTGCGAATCTCAAACTTAGAGACATTGATTGGCGCAATGAGCAAATCCACCTAAACCGTGCAAAAGGGTGCAAGTCTCAGACTCTGCCGCTGATTACCGTAGCAGGAAATGCCATCATCTCCTACCTGAAAGATGTGCGCTATAACCATGCCAAGGACGAGCACCTTTTCTTGACCATACGTGCCCCACACTCCAGGCTCTCCACCTCTTCCATTTACAAGATGGTGAGGGACGCACTGGTGGTGCGCCAAGTGAACCTACGCCACTATGGTCCGCATTCCTTGCGGCATGGTTGTGCCACACATCTTATAAACACAGGGTATAGCCTCAAGGAAATAGCAGACTTGCTTGGACACATGCGCCTGGACACTACAAGAATCTACGCTAAGACCGACATGACTTCACTTCGTGAGGTCGCTGACATGAATTGGGAGGGGTTGTTATGAAAGTGTGTAATTTAGTGGAGGCATATATCGCCTATCGTCGTTCTTTGGGAGAAAAATATCAGTCGCCAGCCGTAATATTGCGCAGCTTCGCCAGATACATTGGTGAAGACAAGGAATGTATGAGCATCGACGAGAAGATTTGCACGGCATTTTTGTATAGTCCAAACAATATCGTTTCCGCCAGTTGGTTCTTGCGTTACTCTTCATTGAAGTGGATGTTCGAATGGGCAATAGTTCGTGGATACATGCAAGAAGTAGTCCTTCCAAAGGAAAAACCAAAGGCTCTGGAACATGTCAAGCCGTACATCTACTCAGCGGAGGAGCTGAAGAGAATCTTCGAACTTGCTTTGAGCTATCAGAAAAACAAAAGCAAGACTCCACCAAGATGCGTGCAGGCAATATTGAAGCTCACTTATGTGTTAGGTTTGCGAATCAGTGAGACCATCTCGCTGCAGCTAAAAGACTTGAACTTATGTGAAAAATACCTGGTGATACGAGAGTCGAAGTTCTACAAGTCAAGAATGGTGCCTTTCAACGACCAAGTGGTCTTGTTGCTGAACGACTTTCTGGGCTGGCGAAAAGCACAAGGTTGGCCGTCTGATAACGAGACTTTTGTGTTCTTGGACAAGAACATGGACAGATTGAGTATCGACGTGGTTCGGAATGCCTTCGAACGGATAAGGGAGATGGCTGGAATCAAAAGAACTGACGGCACCCGATACCAACCGAGGCTCCATGACCTGAGACATTCATTTGCCGTGCATCGCCTGACGGAATGGTACCGTTCCGGAAAAGATGTCAATAGACTGTTGAACTCACTGTCCACCTATCTTGGACACGACCACATCTCTAACACTTCTGTTTATCTAAGCATGACAGACGATTTGCTTAGCGAGGCTAATAATCTTTTTAACGCATATAGAAATGGGAAAGTCGAAACATGAAAAAAAATCATATTTGGGATATTGGGTAAGAGCTTTTCTTTGCACTTATCTGACCAACATCCGCAACCTCTCGGGAAATACGATGAGAGCATACAGGGACGCTATTAAACAGCTTGTCTCATTTGTCTGTAAAGACAGACACATCAGAGCAGAGGAGATACTTGTGACGGATATAACCTCAAAGGTTGCAACATCTTTTCTGAATGACATCGAAATAAGCAGAAAGTGTTCCATAAAGACCAGGAATCTACGATTATCTGCTATCATAGCATTGGCAAAATACATTGCCAGCAACTCTCCCGAGCACATAGAGTGGTGTCGAGAAATAAGAAACATACCGGTGAAGAAAGCTCCAAGGACACAGATAACATACTTGGAGAAATCTGAGATGGACGCATTATTGAACACACCTGCAAAAAATATCGAACAAGGATGGAGAGACTACGTGCTGCTACTCTTTCTGTACAATACAGGAGCACGAGCAGAAGAAGCAGCCTCGTTGAAAATCGGGGATGTTTACTTGCCAAAAGGAAAAGGATTGGCTGTTGTCAGCATACTGGGAAAAGGCGGGAAAACTAGAAGATGCCCTTTGTGGGATGATACTTGCAAGGCTTTGAGAGGCATCATTGCCGATAGATTCTCAGAGGAACACGTTTTCCTTAATCGCCAACATTTGCCGATGAGTCGGTTTGGCGTTTACGAAATGGTTACCAGACATGCAGATACTTTGTCGAAAGTAATGCCTTCGATAAAGGGTAAAAGAGTTACACCACACACGATCCGACATACAACAGCGACACATTTACTGCAAGCTGGCGTTGACATAAACACCATAAGGGCTTGGCTTGGTCATGTATCTGTAGAGACAACCAATATTTATGCAGAAGTAAATATGGAGATGAAGGCAAAAGCTCTTAAAAGTTGTGAAGTAAAGTCCGAAAAAACGAATTATCGTTGGAAAGATGATAAAAACTTGATGGATTTTTTGGATAGTTTAAAATAATATAGTACCTTTGCGTAGTCAAAATCTATGTTGTGTAGAAATCAAAAGAATCCTTTGTGGATAAGCTTTTCTGATGTGAAGCCAACATAATTGACTACGCAACATATGAACTGTTATGTTGTGCACAACATAACAAGTCTATGCAAACCATAGCGTTCAATTCTCGATTGAAAAACAGCAGGTCTGGGAATTGTTCAACACCATAGATTTCCAAATGGTATTGGTTGCCGATGAAAGCAAAGTCTCTGCCAAAGGTCATGATGAAATTCTTGATGTTCTGAACGATGCTTTGTTCTACAACTCGTTCGTCGACATCTATTTTTTCGCGTTCCCCAATCTCTTCTACATTGATAAAGTCAAGTAGATATTCATCCTTGAACATTTCTACTGCACGTCGAGCTTCCCTAGGATTGTTGATGGTCCTGGTAAAATTGTTAGGCATGCGTCCTTGGCTATGGTAAGCATCCTCCTTTATAAGTTGGCGGAGCTTCTTTACGGAAAGATGTTCCTCTACAGTGCGGTGAATATAATAAAAGCGTGCCGAAGTTTCTTTTGGTCCACTAATGATGGCAGAGTGGTGTGTGAATGGTACTTTAAAGAAGTCCTCAACAGGAAAATCTGGAATATTAGAAATAGATAAAGTATGGAATATATCTATCTGATTTTCACTATTTTGTAATTCAGCGGTTGCAACCGCTGAATTCTCAAAGCACAATTCGGCGGTTGCAACCGCCGAATTGCTGTCAAGCATATTCCATGCTTCATAAAAACGTCTCATATCCTTCATTTGAGTTTCCGAGAATCCTCGAAGACCAGGTAGTTCCTTACGAAGTTGTTCGCTGATGGCTGCTAATGCGCCCTCGCCCCATACTCCTTTGCGGGTATGTTGTGAAAGATATTTTCCGATGGCAAAATATAAAGCAAGTTGTATGCGGTTCACACCTTTGGCTGCTTCATATTGTCCTTGAAGTATGGCTGTCTTTATAGCGTTGACAGCATTGTTATATTGTATCAAACTATCCATAGAGTAATGTTTTAATTTGGTCTTCTAACAGAAGGCATACGGATTTTGGGACAAAGAAAATGCAAACGAGCGCAAAGAAAGCTTGCTTTCAATTTGCCGAGTGCAGCTTTTCTTCTGCAAAGATACGATTTTTCCTCGTAACTTCCAAGGTTTTTGGGAAAAAATACTTGAAAAGGATGAGGAGAAAAAGAAAATAGGCGACTCCCGGATTGGAGGAGAGTCGCCTATTCTATGAGTTTTTAACCAAATCAGTAAAGTTCGACCAACTTTCAACTTTGAATCCTCTTAGATCTCTGACTGATTTCTTAAACCACTCTATTTTAGAAAGCTCCATAACAGTTTTTACAAGTGCAGTCAAATCATCATTCATCGTCATGTATGTACTGCCTTGCACCCACTCGAAACCATTCTTCTTTAGAAGCTCTTTTATTTCGTAGTAAGCCTTGTTGTAAGGTTCGCCATAGTATTTCTGTAAATCAGAAATAATCAAATCAAATGCTAGTGCGTACATACTGCCTCCTTTGCTGGCTCAAATAAGTCCTTATATCCAAAGAATATGTTCCCATCTGCGGTTTTTGCGGAGATGACAATTCCTACGAAAGGATTGTTCTCAACTTCAATCACTTCGCCCTGTGTCCAGTCTTTGGCATGTGTCAAGTCTGGAGATATTAATACTTTGTCGCCTGTTCTCATAATCATAAAAATATAAATGTTGTACTTATTCGGTGGCAAAGATACGACTTTTCCTCGTAACTTCCAAGGTTTTTGGGAAAAAATACTTGAAAAGGATGAGGAGAAAGAAAAATAGGCGGCTCCCGGAATTGAGAGCCGCCTATTGGTTATACTATTTTTATTATGATGAAACAAATACTTATTCTACTGTGCAGTAGATATTGTCCTTAGTCTTTCTTGTAGGATACAACTTGACTGTGTTGCCAGCAACTGTAAGGTTGTCGCCACCTGCTGTCAGGTTGTTAAGACTTCCACCGAGGTTGACAGCCCAACCACCGTTTACGCGGAACTTCCAACCATCTGCTGTAACACCTGCATTTGTTGCCTCGAAGCAATACTCTTCAGCGTTCCATTTCATTGGTGCGTCGCCAGCCCATTCGTTGAAGCCACCAATCATACCCATGGTCTCAACCTTAGTGGCTGTGATAGTGCCTTCTGAAAGATTAACATCCATGTAGTAAACACCTTCGCCTGCATTTACGCCGAGGTTGCCATTGTCGACGCCGATAGCAGCTCCAGCAAAGCTTACAAATGTACCTGCACCGATAGCGGTGTCCCAGTTTCCTGGCGCACGCTGGAACTTGAACTCAAAGCCAGCATTGTTAGGATCGGCTAAATATACATAACCTGTGTATACGCCCTTTGCATCATCTACGAGAGCAAGCTTCTGATCATTGGATTTCCAACCATCAGTACTACCGATGAAGTAGATGAATGGATCGTAGTTAACCTCCTCTAAGGTATAAGAGTAGTCCATCATGTTGATGGTGAGCTTATACTTACCAGCCTTGGCAATCTTACCAGCCTTAGCGTCACCGTTGGTTAACAAACCTGTCATGCTGTCGTCGCCGTCAACCTTAGGACCTACTACACCAGCAGCCCAAATGTCGTCAGCGTCGATGTTTTTCTTAGGAATAATCTTCCAGTACTGGTCAGCCTTTGTTGTCTCGAAGCTTACGGTAAAGATAGGATCCTCATACACGTCCTTGTCGCTGTGATTGAATGCCTTTGCAACTTCTTTTGTCCAACCATTTACGTCTTCTGTAGTAAACATATCACCTACGAGGTAGTAACCCTCATCGATGAATGGAGCCTCAGGAATAGCCTTTACCTGGAAGTTTTCTGATGTAGCCATCTTAACCTTTGCGGCTGTTGAACCATTGCTTTGCCATGCGTCGAGAGTAGCATCAATGTCACGCTCTATTGGGCGTTTACCATACGTATTTGTGATGTAATTTACCAAGTCAGCTTTTGCCATGTTACCATCAGCATCAATGTCGAAAGACTGACCGCCGAAATTAATCTTGAAAAATGGAGCGTAAGTATCTTTGGTAGAAGTAGGAGCAACAATGCTCGCTACTTTTACCTTATCTCCTGTAACATCTTTCAAGTTGATGACACCTTCTGGAGTTACGCTACCATCTCCAAATGATACAGCTTCTTCCTTATCAGGATTGGACTGTGGATTAGCCCAGTCTGTATAGTCTTCGGTACAAGATACCATAGACATCAGCAGGGTCATTCCCAATAATATTTTCTTAATCATAATTGTCTATACTTTAAGTGATTTACAATTTAACAATGCTGAATGCACCTGTGATGTCGTTGAATGAGATGACATACTTGCCTTCTTCCAAACCGATGTTCTTGCCACCAACCTCACATTTACCGAACATGTTGATATCGCCATCAGCTGTGCCATATCCCCAGTTTGTATCCCAAGAACCAGCAATCTTGAACTTGAACTGTACGGTTTCGCCAGCAGCAACTTCCATTACATAATACCAAGCGTGGTTCTCAACGCCCTCAGTATTGTAAGGAAGCATTGGGGTGTCGCTCTTAAACTCGTCTTTAGAGGTCGCAATCTGGATTGTGCCATAGTTCTTCACCTCACCTTTGTACTCCTCCATTTTGGCTGTATTGTCAGCAGTATTCAGAGTAATGGTGTAGTAACCTGCTGTCTTTGGTACGATGTGACCACCATCTTTTCCTGTATCACCACGATAGACGATTGTACCTGCTTTAGCATCATTTGCATTCATACTGTAATCCCAGTTGAAGCTTCCAGGCAGAATCTTGAAACCTGCATCAGCGACCTCAGCTTTATCATTGTAATCACCTGTAAGGAAGTAGTTGGTGTATTCAATCTCACCTGTACCTGTCTTCTTATTGTAAGTTGAGGTTGGCTTCAAGAACATAGGAAGAGCATCCGTACCAACAAGCTTGTCATTTGCCCACTTGGCACCGAACATGTTTCCAACGAGATACCACATTATAGGAGTTGCATCCTTTACATCAACATAATAAGGTAATACCTTAAGATGGATGGTGTTTTTTGATGCGATAGGATTCAGACGGTTGTCACCCTCTTGTATGAATGCATTTATGCGGATATACGCATCCTGTTCAACAGGAACATAGTCTACTGGCAATTTCAGAACCTTTACCAGTGCCTTGTCTATTTCTTCAGCAGAGGCAGAAGTTTTACATACCTGCGTAGTGTGCTCAAGAACATCGTAATCTGCTACCTTTTCACCATCTTTGTCTGCTGCAGCCTCATCTGCAGAAACTGTGAAAGAGTTGGTTGGAGATACCTGTATCTCGTATGTTACATTGATTGGAGCGTTGTCTGCAGTATACTTAGGCTGTGACCATGAAAGGCTAAGTCCTGTAGATTGCTTCAAGTCAATAGTAGAATTTACATATTCTGGAGTGTTCAACACAAAATCCGAAGGCTGAATCAGCGTTGGGTTTGAGTCGTTGTCATCCGAACATGATGCGAATAAGCTGATGATGCCGACAAGCAGAGCACCAATTATATATTTATTCTTCATATTGCGTTTTCTTTTATAATTCTATTATACTTTAGTTTTGAACCTCGTTGTATCCGTCAATCTGAATCAGGTTATCGTTGGAAAGAAGCTCTGAAGATGGGAGAGGATATACATTAAACTTCTTGTCGAAGGTTGTACCATTCTTACTACCAGCCTTATATTCCCAATTGTATGTAGCCTGAGCACCACCAAACTGGTTGTAACGGATCAGGTCAGTACGACGTAAACCTTCGCAGTACAACTCACGGGCACGCTCGTCGAGTACGTCTTCAAGAGTATATGAAGAACGAGGTTCTGCGTTAGCGCGATCGCGAAGAGCATTAATCCAGTTCTTAGCTGATTCAGCGTCGTTAAGGTGCAATGCAGCTTCTGCAGCGTTGAGGTAAGCCTCTGCTACACGGAAGAGGAAGAAGTCTGTATCTACAAATTTTGTATCATGTGAATTGGCGCCGGTGGAATATTGATTGTTCCATTTTACAACGTTGAGTCCATTCTTGAACGCGTTATTTTTACCCAAGTCTACGGTATGCATTTCAGGTTCTTCATCAGCTTTACCAGCTTTCTCGCCCCAGAACAGTGCACGATCATCTTTGGCTATTACACGAATTTCAGCTGCAGTTTTGCCTTCAAATTCTGTAGGATTATTGACAAACTTTTTCAAGAACGAAGGGCGTACACGCATTCCTGACCAGTTGAGCTCTGTTGTACCCATAGCTTTACCTGTAACAGTTCTTGATTGAGCATCTATACTTGATGCGATAAAGAAGAGTGATCCTCCGTAGCCCTGAGTATCGTTTCCATCCTGCATCAGAGGTAGAAGAGCCTCGCAACTTGCACCATTCGAACCATTGTCACCCATAAAGAGCAAGTCGTATGGCTTGTAGCCATTAGCCTTTGCCTCAGCAGTCATATCGGTGCCAAGGAAGAGTTTATATGGTGAATCGATAACCTTCTTGGCATATTCGAGAGCCTTGTCCCAATATGGATTGTCCTGACCATTGTTGTTGAGGTATGTACCGGCGTTGAGGTACAGACGGCTTAAGAGCAACCAGCATGTACCTTTATCTACGCGGCCATAGTCTGGATCTGTGTCTGTCTCAGGCTTTGCCTCCAACAGGTCTGGCTCTGCAGCAAGCAATTCGCTTTTTACCCAGTCGAACAGGAATTCACGACCCATCTGAAGGAGCTGTGCACGAGTGTAACTCTTACTTGCATCATACTTTTCATTGTAGGTGTGAGCCTGGCGTGGAGTTTCTTCCGAAATCTTATCTGAGAAAGAAGGATCTCCCCAGAAATCCAGCATTAATAAGTATTGGTAAGCACGGATAACACGTACCTCTGCATACTTCGCCTTATCTTCTTTTGCAGCCTCGAGACCTAAGAAATGATTCTCGTACGAAATGTTACTCATCATACGATAGTAAAGAATCTTCAGGTAATCATTATCTGGCGCAAAATCATTGTAACATGTTTTTATGATACCACCATCTGACCACCAACAGATAGATTCGTCTGTAGGTAATTCGTTGAAGTAATATAGGTTACGTATCAACGTAGATTTACCATTGTCGTCAACTTTGAAATCTGCGTTACCATCATTACCTTCCATAATAAGACCCGCATAGCACTTGCTATACAAGCCCATAATGTTTGCATTAGCATCACCATTTGGATCAATGTTTCCCTTGTCCAAATCATCCATGCAAGAGCACAAACTTGCTGAAAGCAGAAGCGCTGCAGCAGGGACGATTGTTTTGAATTTATTGAGTTTCATATTGAAATCTATTTTAAATTGTTAGAAGTTGAGGTTCAAACCGAGCAGGAATGTGCGGCAGCGTGGATATACGTTGCTGTCCTTACCTGATGTCTGTTCTGGCTCGAGACCTTTGTACTTTGTGATAGTAAATACATTAGAGCATGATGCGTAGATACGACCTGAGATACCCTTGTAGTTACCCATCTTCAATATATTGTCAAAATTGTAGCCCAAAGTAATGTTGTCACACTTCAAGAAGCTTGCATTCTGTACAAAGTAATCGGTAAGAGGATAGTTGTAGGAAGTCCAGCCTAAAGCAGTAATATCCTTTGTGCTATTCTCATAATATCCCTTTGGATTACAGAGTACAGAAGTGTTAGCCTTGCTTTCTGCGTATCCATTGTAGATATAATTGCCGAAACTTGCACGGAAGTTACTTCCGAGATCCCAGTTCTTGTATGAAACCTTGAAGCTGAAACCACCTGTCCAAGGAGCTACGATATTCTTATAGAAGTATTTGTCGTTCTCGTCAATAGCACCATCACCATTGCGGTCTACATAGCAACCCATGATAGGGCGTCCGTTCTCATCGTATACCTGCTGGTAAACCAGGAATGAGTTGGCTGGCTTACCTACCTTATGATAGGTGATTGGCTGATCCTGACCTACCGTCATTCCTGCCTCAATCATATCGCGACCACCTGCAAGTTCAGTAATCTCGTTCTTGTTGTAGGCAGCGTTCACGCTCAATTCTACAAACCAGTCCTTGGTCTGGATAGGACGACCTGTTACAGCAACCTCAAAACCCTTGTTCTCCAAAGAACCTGCGTTCTTTATAAGTACATTACTGAAGTTCTGTCCTGCAGGGATGGTAGTTGTACTGAGCAAGTCTGTTGTCTTGCGATAATATGCATCAAAGTTGATGGCAAGTCTTTGGTTGAACATACCGTAATCGAGGCCGACGTTCCATGTAGTAGTGGTCTCCCATGTCAGGTCTTCATTGTAAGCCTCTGGACGATAGAGCAGACCAGGGTTATTTTCTTTACCACCGATAGGATAGAGGTAGTGTATGCTTGTACTCTTCTTGTAGATAGGAGTATAGAACTCTCTACCTGTATCCTGCTGACCGGTCTTACCCCAACCCAGACGAAGTTTCAAGTCGCTGATAGCGTCAACATCTTTCAGGAAACTCTCTTCTTTAATACGCCATGCGAAGGCTGCTGCAGGGAAGAAACCCCAACGATGTCCGTCGGCAAAGCGGCTAGAACCATCATAACGTGCGGTAAATGTAAGGAGGTAGCGGTCCAACAAAGAATAGTTGGCACGACCATACCAGCTCACGAGATAAGTCTGACCTCTCCATCTGCTGGTATCGTAAGCCTTTTGTGTGCCAGCAAGAGCTTCACCCTTATCATTCTTTCCTTCGTAGGTAGATGGATACATGGTTCTGTCCCATTTGTCTCCCCAATATTTCATGTGGCTATACTCGTAACCAGCTGTGATATCGAAGTGGTTAGCCTTGTTGAAGTCCTTGGTGTACTGAGCATAAGCTGTTGCTACAACGTTATACTTCTTTTCTGTATTTTCGCTGTCGCCACCATAGTAGAATGCGTAGGTAGACTGTGGATTCTTGTGATCATACTCACCACCAGTGGTATATTCACCAGCTAAGTTGACATGCAGATGCAGGTCTTCGAAACCATGAATCTTATAGTCAGCCTCTACGTTACCCAAAAGAACATGTGCACTCTTGTTGAAACCATAGTTCGCAACCTTTTCTACTGGGTTTGTAGGAGCGTCAGAATTACGGTCGTATGGGAAGGTCTTGTCGTATGAGTCAACAGGATTTACCCACTGCCAATAGCCGCCCCAGTTCTTGAATTTCTCATCACTGCTCTTAACAGGACGAGTAGGGTCCATTGTGATAGCAGCGCCAACGGCATCCTGTCCGCCAGGAACTGTCTTAGAGTAAGAATACTTACCATTTACATTCAGGTTGAGGTGCTTGTTGAGCAAAGAAGGACTGAGGTTGAAACCAGCTGTAACACGCTTGTAGTCAGAACCCTTCAAGATACCTTCCTGACCAGTGTAACCAACGCTGACGCGGTAAGGCATTGACCATGATTTCTTATTGATGCCACCTGATAAGCTGACATTATGCTCATGGCTGACAGCTGCACGGTAAATCTCATCCTGCCAGTCGGTATCGTATGTGCCGGCAGCATAGTTAGGTGTACCATCAGCATTGTATTCCTTCCAACCTAAGCCTTTATAAGCTTTAGAATCTTCGCCATAATAATTCTTGATGAAGTCTGTGTACTCAGAAGCGTTCATCACATCCAGTTTCTTGGCGATAGTACTTACCGAAAGTGTACCATTGTAAGAAACCTGCGGCTTCTGACCATTGCGACCCTTCTTAGTGGTAATGATGATGACACCATTAGAACCACGGGAACCATAGATGGCTGTAGCAGAAGCATCTTTCAATACAGTGAAGCTCTCGATATCGTTAGGATTGACAAGAGAAAGAGGGTTGTTGACACCCTTTGTATCATTGTTATCCATAGGCATACCATCGATAACAATCAATGGGTTGTTGCTCGCAGTAAGAGAAGCACCACCACGAATACGGATCTGTGCACCTTCACCAGGAGCACCCGTTGCAGAGTTAACGTTTACACCGGCAATCTTACCCTGGATCATATCCTGTGCAGATGTAATGATACCATGGTTCTTCTCATCTGGCTTGAGTGCAGTAACAGAACCAGTCAAGTCGTTCTTCTTAGCTACACCATAACCGATGACAACGATTTCGTTCAAAGACTTAGAGTCATCTTCCAAGGTAATGTTCATGTTACTAGATGCCTTCACCGTTTGTGGTGTCATACCCAGATAGGTGAATGTAATCTTGGCACCTGGCGCTGCATCAACTGAGAAGTTACCATCCATGTCGGTAATGCCCACTGCCTTACCGTTAACTGTAATGGTAGCACCCATGATAGGCTCACCAGAAGCATCCTTCACATGTCCCTTAATTGCATTACTCTGCGCAAAGGAACTCACCGTCAGAAGCAGACCGCTTGCTAGGGTCAACGCTCTGAGAGGCAATTTAATTTTTACCTGCTTCATCATTTGCTTGATTTTTAAGTTTGCAACTTGCCCTCTCCTTCAAGCTTCTGAAAGCATCATGTACCTAAAAGCGTACCTAAAGAGGCTTGATTTGGTCCAAAAGGTTCACCGCCTCAACCTTCTTTCTGTTCACTATCTCGGCATATACTTGCGTGGTTATGATGTTTTGATGTCCCAACAGTTTGCTGGTGGTATAGAGGTCCACTCCCATCGTGAGCAAGGTGGTGGCAAAGGTATGACGAGATACATGAAAAGTAACTGGCTTGTCAATGCCTGCCTCCCTAGCCCATTGCTTCAATCGATAGTTGACCGAGAAGAACGATGGCAGCTCAAATACCTTGTCATCAGCCCTTGCCTGTCCTCTTGCTGGCATCCACGACAAAGCATTCTCCGACAAGGGTACCGTTACCACATGACGGGTCTTCACCATCAACTTGCTAATATAGTATCCCTCCGTACCTTTTCCGATATCTGCCCATCGCAATGTCCTGACATCACTGATGCGCAAACCACAGAAACAAGCGAAGAGGAAAGCTTGCTTCACGGTTTCATCCTTGCAAGGAGTAGCCATCAACAATCTGATTTCCTCGATGCTGAGATAGCAGCGTCGGCTCTCTCCCTGACCAATCAGCTTTTTCTCTTCTTTCTTCAGTAGTTTGGTGGGATTCTCAGGTATGATACCTTCTCTCACCGCCTCATTCAATGCAGTAACAAACGTATTGTAATAGAGGCGTGCCGTACCCTTCGCCAAGTCTTTCTCATGATGTTCGCCCCGCTTGGGCACATCCGTACCAATGGTCTTGGCATGAGCCAGATACTGTACCAAGCCTTCGCAATACACCTTGTCCAGTTGTGCCATGCGAATATTCTCACCCTTGTATCTTATCAAATGCAAGAGGGCATGCTGGATGTTGACAGCATGACTGCCGCTCTGTCCCTGCTGTCTTTTTTGATCAGCATATAGCAGCATCCAGTCTTTTAAGAGCATATCCTTGGTCACCATCTCTCGCTGATAGTTACCGTGGCTCATACTCCACTCCCTGATTCGCTCACATCGGATGAGCATAGCGGTGCGCAAAGTAGCTTCATTCTTTGCCTTAGCCTCCTTGTCGCTTCCTCTTTTGTCATCTACCAGCAACAATCCCTTCAACCGCTCGTAGGTATAGCCTCTACCCTTGCTTCCTGCTTGGTAAGTACGCAGATAGATTGCCTTGTTGCCATTCTTCAAAGGTTTCACCCAAATCTTGATGGGTTCCTTTGCTTTTGTTTTAGTTCTCTTTTTCGCCATAATCTTTACTGTTTCATCTGTGCAAAATTATATGCAAAATATATCTTCATCAAGTCTTTCAAGTTAAAGTACCTAAAGACGTACCTAAAGAAACAACTTTATTAGTAAATGCAAACGTTTGCACAAGAAATTCGCTTGATTTGCATCAATTTTTGAACAAGCTAATGAAATAAATCGTAACTTTGCCAACGAAAAAGAATACAACTTACAATTAAACATAAGATAGTAATCGCAAAATACAATGATAATTATGAAGAAGATATATTTTACAC
>ERZ773113.701-NODE-701-length-17449-cov-2.948201_pt1 | contig 17449 bp, 12 predicted proteins | sample MGYA00580565_ERZ773113 | MGnify/ENA primary metagenome ERZ773113 (study PRJEB29015, sample SAMEA2737827) | human gut metagenome | biome: human gut; feature: human-associated habitat; material: faeces | place: China | collected 2012 ...
ATCCGGAGCAGCATTTTCCTGTACCTTCTCAGCAAACATTTTTCTGTCCTGAACAATATCTTCCAGCCTCATCTGTCCTATAATCTCACGAACATTACCCTCTAATACATCTCCTACTGAGTTTCTGATATAATCTTCGTTCTTGTTAAGGAAGTTGCTTGCTGCTTTCTCAAGCATTTCCTTAGAAGAACCAACCTTAATCTTTACAGCAGAATCAATGTTGACATTGATATATTCGTTAGTCGGAACTGATTCCTTAGTCTTAACATCAACAGAAATCATCTTAAGTTCAAGTTTATCAACTCTCTGTAAGAATGGAATTCTTAACGCTGACTTACCAATAACAAACTTAGGATTCTTTCTTAAACCAGAAACAATCAATGCCCTGTCTGTTGGTGCTTTAATATAACTTGCAAGAATAAACACAACAAATAAAATCACAACTACCCCAATAATAATTGCCAATTCCATATTATATACCCTCATCTTTCTAATTACTCATTAGTTAATAACTGCCATTAAAACCCAAGTCTTGCACTACCAGAAGAACTCTTTCCATTAAACAATTCATTATATAACTTATCACTGAAAACATTAGATAAAACATTTAAATTCTTCATAAGCTCATATGCCAGTGTTGTGCTCTGGGTCTCTGTAAGATTAGCAAGATTGTAAGCACCTGAATAATCTGATGCAGAATATTTTAACTTGCTGAATTCTTTCTGTGTTGCTTCACCTGAAAGTTTCATATCTATATTGCTGTCATCAATATTGCTGTTCACATAAAGATTATCAATCTTAACTGTTGTTCCTGATGAACTAAGTTCTGCTCCTGCTTTGATATACTCTTTATTCTGAGTCATCTCTAATGCCAGTGCAGCCTTATCATCCTGTGTCTTTACTGTATACTTCATATTAATATCATCAACATCAGCTTCGATAACAACATATTCAAATGGATTGTCATTACCAAGAAATGAGATCGCAACAAATCCTTTTTCGCTTGTATTATAATCTGCTGCATCAATTGCAAGTCTTACAATCTCATCATTCTTATTAATATACATTGACAATGTAACTGGCTGCATATCACTTAATGAACTCTCAATACTGCTCTTGATAGTTGTCTGTGAAACGCCTGCCATTGTAAGAATTGTCATATAAGAAGAAAGATCTTTACTTGCATATAATTCATCAATAACTGTTTCGCATGCCTTAATAACAGTCTCCTTAGTTATTGTAATGCTATACTCAGAAACCTTGATATCTCCGTTATCCGAATTATATGTAAATTTATCACCCTTCTTGTATTCACATTCTTCTGCAAATGTGTTAATCCCCTTAACTACACATTTAACTGCTGCATTAACAGGTTCTCTGTATAATTCAATATTGCTTGTATCTATTGCTGAGAAATACTTTGAAATACTACCCAAACTTCCATAAGAAAATCCCGAATCAATTTCATCCTCAAACTGTGCCAGTGAGATTACGAATGACTCTGAGAATAACTCAGGCACTTTGAAATACATATTATTGCCATCTGAATAAAATGTAACTGTAAGTGCTGTAGCTGATCCATTCTGTAGCTTAATCTCTCCTGCCATCTTCTCTGTTGAAGCATCCATCTGAATATCATATGTAACTGTATCAGCCTTGATATAATCTGAATACTTCTCGCCATCAATTGTTGCAGTATCAATCTTTAATGTACCTGTTATCTGATTCTTGTCTGATACAGATGTAAGTGACATATTATCAAATGCACTGCTTGCTGTATCCTCAAGACCTGTTCCAAGCTTCTTGATAGCTGCTATTGCATGCTTATCTGGTGACAATACATTAGGAAGTACTACAAATCCGAGTACTGCTGCCGCTGCAGCAATAACTGCTATTATAGCAACTACTATTGGCCACTTCTTCTTTTTCTTCTTAGGCTGTGGCTGCATAGGAGGTGCTTCCTGATATCTTGGTACATCTGCATTCACTGGTGGAACTGCCCCTGACTGTGGCTGTGTTCCGAACTGTGGCTGTACCGTCTCATTAAACTGTGGCTGTGTTCCGAACTGCTGCTGTGCAACCGGCTCACTCTGTACCGTCTGTGCAGCCGGTTCGTTCTGTACAGGTGTTTCCTGTACTGGCTGTGGATTTAAAGGATTTCCACACTTTGGACAAAACTTAGCTGTCCCTGCATTATATCCGCATTTTGTGCAAAACATAACATTTCTCCCCTCTCTTGTTTTTTAATTATAGTATCAAATAAAATGTATATTTTCAATGAAAAAAATATGCCACAAACTGCTCTTTCATATCCGTTTCTGCACGATTCAAAACATAATTTACATTTTACAGTACTTTTTAAATTCGTAGCACAAATCAAAGTATGTGTGTTCCTCACTCATCTGTGTAACTTTCCATTCTGGCATCTTATCCAGATTAGGAAAATGTGCATCTGCATCATACTTATAATCAACACTCGTTATGTGTGCCACATCGCAATATGGAAGAAACTGTTCAAATACAGATTCTCCACCGATTACATATATATCCTCTGACTTATATGATGCAACCTTTTCAAGTGCCTCTTCTACTGAATGTACTACAACAACTCCATCCTTCTTATATGACAAATCACTGGTAAGCACTACATTATATCTGTCTATAAGAGCTGTTCTGTCCGTAATCTGCTCATATGTCTTTCTTCCCATTATTGCAGCTTTTCCAGCTGTTTCCATTCGGAAAAGCTTAATATCTTCCGGAATATTAACAAGAAGATGTCCCTGTTTTCCTATTGCCCAGTTCTTATCTACTGTTGCTATCAGATTCATAATTACAACTTCCCTTCTATCTCCTTAGGAACATAGGCAAGCACCTTGATTCCATCTTCTGTGTACTCTTCACTTTCAAGCTGTCCAAACTGTCTTATAAGCTGTATCTTGCCTGCTTCACTGTAAGGAAATACTCTTTCAATTCTTATTCTGCTCTTAAGAATAATTTCCTGTATGCACTCTTTAAATGCTTCAAGGCCATTGCCTCTTATGGCAGATATATTGTATGTGTAGTCTGCGTGTAAATCTTTAGCTGCCGGTTTCTCCGGTAAAACATCACATTTATTAAATAATGTAACAACAGGCTTTCCTTCAACACCTAACTGCTTAAGTGTTGCATATACTGTTGACATCTGCTGTTCATAGTCCGGGTTGGATACATCAACAACATGCACTATAATGTCTGCATACTTTGCCTCTTCAAGAGTACTCTTGAATGCTTCAATAAGATTATGTGGAAGCTTTCTTATAAATCCGACTGTATCAGTAAGCAACACTTTCTCTCCATTAGGAAGTTCCATACTTCTTGTTGTAGGGTCAAGTGTTGCAAAAAGCTTATCCTCCGACAACACGCCCGCATCAGTAAGCTTGTTAAGAAGCGTTGATTTGCCGGCATTGGTATATCCAACTATAGCCGCGACAGGTGTTGAAGTCTTAGCTCTTTTGCTTCTCTGGACATCTCTGTGCTCCTTCATATCCTTAAGGTCTGCTGATAGCTTTGATATTCTGTCCCTTATAAGTCGTCTGTCTGTCTCAATCTTTTTCTCACCGGGACCTCTTGTTCCTATTCCGCCACCAAGTCTTGACATTGATGTTCCAAAACCCGCAAGTCTTATTGAACGGTACTTTAACTGTGCCATCTCAACCTGAATCTTACCTTCACTTGATGTAGCTCTTGCCGCAAATATGTCAAGAATAACCATTGTTCTGTCCATAACTTTAACACCAAGTTCATCCTCAAGATTCTTAAACTGGGCAGGGCTTAATTCGTCATCACATATAATTCCCGTAGCATCAAGCTCATCAATCATAAGTCTTAATTCTTCAATCTTACCCTTGCCAATATATGTTGCAGGGTGAAAGTTATCTCTTGTCTGAATCATCCTTCCCACGGTCTGTGCACCTGCTGTCTTGGCAAGCTCTCCAAGCTCATCAAGAGAGCGCTCTGTGTCGTCATCTGTGTCAAATGCTACTCCAACCAGAATAACTCTCTCAATAATCTCATCTGTTTCATAAACTGTCATATATATATTTCCTTTTATTTTTTATTTCTTTCTGATAAATAATCACTAAGATAGTCTGTTACTTCCTTCTCAGTTGCCATTGACATAACCTTATCTGTTACAAGTCCGGCTTCTTTAAGTGACCAGTCTGCAATTGTTTTCTTTAAAAAGCCTACTTTTTCAATATACGACTCAAGCTTTATTTCAACACGATTGATTGTTGAATTTACTGTATATTCTGCCTTTAATTTTTCTTGTTGAATTACGCTGTTACGAATAAACAAACATGCCATATTCGTTAAAACAGAAACCAACACAAAACTAATTAGTATTTGATAAAATAAATTTTTATTTTTCATGGTTTCATTATAAAACGAAAAAAGGTGTGTGACAAAACAAATATCACACATCTTTGACGTTAAACTTTTCACTATAATGCGACTGCATAGCTTGCCAATCCATAAATAAAACATAGAAAACTCGACCAAAACGTTCGCTTTCCACAATCCTTCCTTGATCAAGTACAGGAATATAGGTTCCATCTTGTCTTCTTAATTGATAATGAATATAGTCATTCTTACTTCCACTTTCAATTTGATTCCAAATACTTGCTTCTACCGCTTTTTGTTGGTCTTCACGAATTAAGTTTCTAAAACTTTTCTTTGTGCCATTAAAGAATGCATCTAGATTTTCATATCCAGCCATATCTAAAAATTCTTTATTTGCGTAAAAAATTTCATCATCCTCTTTATCCGCTCGATAAATAATAAAAGCGCCAGGTAAATTTTCAGAAATATCATTTAACACAAATCCTAGTTGTTTACGAACACCAGATTGAAAACCTTCCTGATAAGCCTTGCATCCATTTTTACCATGAAGTTTTACTTCATAAAGAGCTGTGTCGGCACAACGCATGAGTTGAGATCTTTCAATCGCATTATTTGGATATTCGGCATAACCAAGTGAGATACAAAAAGAATATGTTTGCCCTTTATACGAAAATGTTTTTGGCGTTTTTGTGAATTCAATCAAAGATTCTTTCACTTCTTCCATTGTACAATTTGGCAAAAGAATACAGAATTCATCTCCACCATTTCTACCAAGCAATGCAGAAGATGAAAAAAATTTTCGCATGTTTTCGGCAAGACTGATTAAAGCTTTATCCCCATAGGCATGTCCATACATGTCGTTTATTAATTTGAAATCATCTACATCTAATAATACGGCTACGCAATGTTCTTTTGGATTTTTTGAAATCATCTTTTCGGCCATTTCATCAAATCCATATCGATTATAAAGCTTAGTCAGTCCATCTTTATTGGCTAGTTCTTTTAATTCAACTCTTCTTTCATCCAAAAGGAATAAGACTATTGTAAGTCCAGTTAGTAGAAGAACTAAGGATAGTCCTCCAAAGAAAATTAAATATAAAGTTGTAGAGTTGCTCCATCCAGCTCTAGGCATGATTTCAAGTTTCCATTTTTCTTTTCCAACAGTCAAATCATAAGTGACCGGGCGAATCATTTTATCGCAATTCGCATCAATCACTACATGTTTCTTATCTAAAACAGACGCTTCTCTTGAAAGTCGATAATTATATTTAAATTTAGATAAAGCGTTTGTCGAATCCTCAAAAACTTCAGGAACACGCAAAATCGCAATCGTAAATCCCCAAAAATATTCTTGTCCATTTTCATCTTTTAGATAAATGGGATTGCGAACAACAAGCCCAGAACCTCCTTGTTTCAATTCAATAGGACCTTGGGTAATGGTTATATTATGATCTTTTGCGTAATTTGAAATTTCACCTCGATATGAATCATTTAATAAATCAATTTTACCTGTTTCATTTCCTTCTTCAGGATAAATTTCTGTTACCACTCCATTTGGTGCTAATTGCACACTTTGTATAGAAGAAGACATTAGATTTTCGGCTACTTTGGAAAAATTTATGATTTGACCATTTCCATTTATTAATAATTGTTTTAAAGTATCTGTTATTTCAATTCCATTTTCAATATCATTTTCTATACGCTGACCATATGTCACAGCATTTAATTTTGCGATTGTACGCCTATCTTTTTGAATTTGAACATTTGTATTATATGTAAATACACTCAATAGACATATTCCTACAAAAAATACAATCAACGGAACTATAGTCTTTTTCTTCACTTTCTTATACCTCGGTTATATTTTCCAATTTTATATTATAGCACAAATCATTATTAAAAACTGTAATCTTTTTGTATAATATTTATGGTGATTTTATGTTAACAAGAAAAGAATGTATACAATTATTAAAACAAGATGTAACACCTGCGCTTGGGTGTACAGAACCTGTATGTGTGGCGTTGTGTTTGGCAAATGCAGCTAAAGTATTAGATGAAGAAATTGTTTCAATCGACGTCGATGTGAATATTGGCATCTTTAAAAATGGAATGTCGGCCGGTATTCCTAACTTTGATCATGTAGGATTAAACTATGCTGCAACTCTTGGTGCATTCTTAAAGAATCCAGAAAAAGGCTTAAGACTCTTTGAAGATATTGATGATGAAATTAAAAATAAAGTGTACAAATTTAAAGATACACAAGTTCATGTGGATTCAAGTCAAACAAATCTTTATGTAAAAGGAACCATTCATACTCAAAATCAAACGAGTACTTGTATTATCCAGGATGAACATACAAATGTTGTATATTTATCTAAGAATGATGAGATAAAAATAGATAATAAGAAGAGTGTGAATAAACAGTCAAATTTTATTTCTAAGCTTCACCAAATGAATATTTCGGACATTGTTGATTTAGTAAACACATTCGATACGAAAGACATTGAATTTCTTTATGATGGGGTGAAGATGAATTTAGAACTGGCTGACTATGCCAAAAACCATAACTTAACTCTATCGAGTTCCTTTTCATCAAATCTTGTTTCTACACTCACCTGTGCTATAGAAGCTAGACTTTCTGGATGTCCATTAAATACGATGTCGAGTTCTGGTGCAGGAACGAAAGGGATTGCCTTAATCTTACCGATTCATATTGTGGCTAAAGACAAACAAATTTCAAAAGAAAAAGAATTAAAAGCTTTAGCTTTAGGACACTTACTCAATCGCTATATCAATTCTTATATTGGAAAATTATCGGCCATGTGTACGTGTGTTATGGCAAGTAGTACAGCTTGTAGTGCAGCCCTTGTTTATATGTTTGGTGGAAACAAAGATCAGATTGGATATGCGATCAAGAATATGACCGGTACAGTTACAGGTATGGTTTGTGACGGAGGAAAAGTAGGATGTAGCTTAAAAGTAACTACAGGAACTATATCCGCACTTCTTTGTGCAAAATCCGCATTAAACAATGCTCCACTAAAGGATAGTGATGGTATTGTGGCAAGCACACCAGAAAAATGCATTCAAAATATGGCCTATCTATCTAAGGTTGGCATGAAAGATGTGGATACAACCATTGTAGAGATCATGGAAAAGAAGGAAGCGTAGGAAAATGACCTGCGCTTTTACTGTAATATATACATATTTTCTTCAATCAATCGAATCACTTTTCGTACAAACTGTACACTTACCAAATCATTGACTTTATGACCCGTCGTTTCTAACTCACTAATTTCAATAATAGGTAAAGAATACTTTTCTACATCCTCTTCTTTAATTGGTGTATGGAAAGTATGTCCATAATCCAAATCATAAAACAAGTAATAGTGATATATCAGCTCATCCTTAAGTTCAATATCTCCAAAGTACACAATGGAATAATCATCATCCATATATTGTCCTTCGTAAAAGAATTGTTTCTTATACTTTTTATACTTTTCAATTTCATAGCTGTAGATTCTTTTAGTCTTGTAGCCAATAAACTCTTTGTGGATACAAATTGGTGTCAAAACTTGCAACAACATATCTTTCATGCGATACATCTCTAGTTTCTTTTCCCTAGCTCCTTCAATGAATGCAGAATTATCTACGTATCGATGACATCTAGAATACGCTCTTTGTTTCCTTTCTTTGTCGCGATAGTTTTTGGCTCGTTTATTCACGCTGTATAAACAATCCACTAGCATTTGTTTGGTGATAATGTGATTTAAAAGATTATCCCTATATTCTTTTGGTGTTTTCATATTTGTCCTCCATTTTCGTATAATATTCAAATCTATAATTCCTATTTGAGAACAAATACTTGTATATTCATTATATCATTAATAATCACTTTTTAGAGATAAATAATTCTATTGACATTTCTGCACAACATTGACATTATTTTCAGTAGCATTGACATTTATGTTTAAAAAATAGCGACTTGCCTCTATTTTTTCTACTCTTACAATCACAATGGCAATTTTTCTAACTACATTTTAGAATCATATTCTACTTTGACTACATAACACTGTTTTTTATAGAAAGACATTCCATAGCCAATTGCATTTTCATATTTTTTAAATCTATGTTCTTCAAGATATTTTTTTTCGACAATTTGTCTTGCGCCTTCTTTGGCATCATCAATCAAATCATCTTCACTTATTGAATGTTTACACTCAATAAGCACCACTGTTCCAAGTATGTTTTCTGGTAAAACGCATACATCAAATCTACCATTTCCGGATTCTCTATTGGATACCACCTCATAATCATTCAACAATCCAACTAGAAATCCATGATAAAAGGATTCTTGATTATCAAAATAACTAATACTTCTTAATAGTATATCATTTAACAATAGATTTACTTTTTTTGCATCTCCGTCCACAAGTTCTTGATAAAGCTCATTTTTCTTGCTTGTTGTATAATCTTCAAAATATGACATGAAGGATTGTTTATAGATTTCATAAACTTCCTTATTCGGGATAACCAATTCATATTGATTTTCTCCCCTATCTTTGATGACCTTTAAATAGCCAGTTAATAAAAGAAAGCTATAAATATTATTAATATTATCCATTTCACGATACGTAAGTTCAGGCTTGATATATTTAATAAGGGATTGACCATTCATTAATAAATCAAACTCCTTGCGCAATTTTTTATCCCCATTTTGAATATACTTAACAACAAGATCATTACCACTGGTATTTGCCCAAAATGAAATTGGTTTAAAAGACACATCTTGCGTTATATTTTTAACATACATAAGTGTACTCCATGGATTATAAATTTCTTTATTACCAAATTGATATCCATCATACCATTCTTTTACTTCATCCATCTTTTCTGATAAATTATAAGCTTTTAACAACTGTTTAACTTCCAATTCAGTAAATCCAAAAGATTCACTACTAATATTATTTAAAACAGAATAAGCAGTAAAGTTATTCAATCCAGTAAAAATACTTTCCTTAGAAATACGAAGGCATCCAGTCATAACACCTTTTTCTAAAGCATCATTCGTTTTAAGTGCTGAAGAAAAAACACTTCTTAAAAACTCAACCATTTCTTCATAATAATTATTTTGATAGGCAGCCTGTAAAGGAACATCATACTCATCGATTAGAACAATAACTTTTTGTTGATAATATGTATATAGCGCATTCGTTATGACTCTCAATGAAATTTTTAAATCTTCAATACTAGATGAACGATTATGCAATTTATATAAAATATCTTTAGTTGTATCCGACAATTGATCCGAAGATAATATTTCTAAGTTTTTTTCTAACAATTCATATATTACATTTGAAAAAGATGAAATTTGCGCATCAAAAGTTAAGTTTTTCATTTCCTTTAAAGAAATAAAAATCGTTGGATATTTATTTTGATGCTTTAAAGCATCCTTATTCTTCGAAATATTTAAGCCATCAAATAGATAAGCGTTCTCCTTTTCTTTGATTGAAAAGAAATAATAGAGCATCGACATATTCAATGTTTTACCAAATCTTCGAGGTCTTGTATATAAAACAACTTGTTCATTTAATACATCTTCAATGAAATTTGTCTTATCTACATAATACGCACTTTTATCAATCATCATCTTAAAATTTTCAATTCCCGTCGGTAACAATTTCATTCTATCAATTCCTCTCACAGTTATTATACTTTATATTATTAACTTTTTCTTCAATTCCTCATAAGATTTTAAAATTCATATAACTAAAAAAAAACAACTTCCTTTATCAGAGAGTTGTTCTTTGTTTAATTCAATACAAAATGCTTTACTTTACTAGTGTAACCATCTTTTTCATGTAGAGCTGAGATCAACATACCTTTTTACCCAAAATACTAAATTATAAAAATCAAAACAAGAAAATCTAAATAGAATCAATATTTATAGATAAAAAAAAGAAGTAGCTACATATCGTCTTGCCAAAATAAAGCTTTAAGAAGTATTATTCATAATCTTAGCAGTACGAACAATTCTTCTTTTAAAAATGATTTACATAAAGGATTATATTTTGATTACATAACGTCCATTCCGAAAGCAATGCATAAGAGATCAAGCAAATCCAACTTGGATAAAAGTCATATAAACTTAGCTAGTGATACATTTTGTCTTAAATGGTGCTCTGAGTGCAATGAAATCGTGATATAAAATCTAATATATTCCGCACACAATATGGCGTCCTAAATGGTATGGTCCATTAAAATCAAAGACAAAGGAAACAGAAACTTTACTAAAATGTATCATCCACCATACTTGAATCGATATCAATAAGTATACAAAGAATAAGAAAGACTATAGAAAATAGAAGCGCCACTCTTAAGGGTGACGCTATTAGGTATAATGATGTTGACACGATGGACACCTGGTACTCTTAGTTTAGAATGATCAATTAATGTAATGCCTTAATACCATCAATCTATTTACTTGGAATTGCTTTCACTAAAGATTTTCGCCGTTAGAAGCTATTACATTTTTGTACCAGTAGAATGATCTCTTGGGGATTCGTTTGAAAGAACCAGTCCCATCATCATTTTTATCAACATAGATCAAGCCATATCTTTTTTTCATTTCGCCAGTGCTCGAGGAGATAATATCAATTGGAGTCCACATCGTATATCCGATTAAATCTACTCCATCCTTTACAGCTTCCTTCATTTGTTCAATATGAGCTTTCAGATAATCTATGCGATAGCCATCGTTGATTGTCTTGTCGTTTTCAATCTTGTCATTTGCACCTAATCCGTTTTCTACAATCATGATAGGAATGGCATATCTGTCATAAATCTTATTCAAAGTATATCTGAGCCCGACAGGATCAATTTGCCAACCCCATTCACTGGATTCTAGATAAGGATTGGTGATTCCTTCTAAAAGGTTTCCGGCTGAATGTTCTTCACTTTCCTTAATTTTACTTTGACAATTGCTCATGTAGTAAGAGAATGAGTAGAAATCAACGCAACCATTTTTTAATGTTCCTTCATCCCCTTTCTCCCATTGAATATTGATATTGTTTTCATCAAAGAATCGTTTCATGTAATAAGGATATTTACCTCGTATCTGAACATCTGCAGTGAAATCATTGAATTGATGGTCTTGCTGTTGCACGTACAACATGTCCTCTGGATGTGGGGTTAAAGGATATTGTGTAACGTGAGATATCATACATCCAATTTTATTAGTTGGATCTATTTCATGGCCAATTTCCACAGCTTTTGCGGAAGCTAGGAATACATGGTGAAGAGCTTGATAACGTTTTTGCGGATCATCCAATGGTTGAGTATAATCTTTTGTTCTTTCATCATAGATTCCAAGAATCTCTAAATTCCCCATGGGAATACAGGCAAAATTGATCTCATTGAAGGTTAACCAATAATGCACCTTTCCCTTGTAACGCTGAAATACAGTCTTGGCAAATGAGGCGAAAAAACCGATAACTTTTCGATTTTGAAAACCTCCATATTCTTCAAACAAATGATAAGGCATGTCAAAGTGCATTAAGGTAACGATGGGCTCGATTCCGTAGCGAATACATTCATCAAATACAGAATCATAGAACTTGAGTCCTTCTTCATTGGGTTCCATCTCATCACCATTAGGAAAAATCCTTGACCATGTGATGCTCAAGCGATAAGCTTTCATGCCCATCTTGGCAAATAGTGCGATATCTTCTTTATAATGATGATAAAAATCTACAGCTTCATGACCGGGATAAAAAGCGCCCATTTCTATATTTTTTGTGAACCTTCTTTTTGTGTTCAAAGAACCACTCGTTAGATGGTCAGACAGACAATCTCCTTTACCACCTTCATTAAAGGCTCCTTCACACTGGTTAGCCGCTGTGGCTCCACCCCATAGAAAATTTTCTGGAAATATCATAAACTACCCCTTTACTGTTAGTAAACAATCCTGTGGTACGATTTCTCCTTCTTTTGACAAGGAAACTTCAGAATAATCTTTACTGTTGGATACAACTACAATTGTATCTGTATCGTAGCCTTCTTCTTTAATCGCTTCCAGATCAAATTCCAAAAGAAACTGTCCTTTCTTTACTTTCTCCCCAATTTTTACTTTCGGGAAGAAATGCTTTCCACCAAGCTGAACAGTGTTGATTCCTACATGAATCAAAACCTCACATCCCTTATCATCTACCAATCCAATTGCGTGACCGGTAGGAAAAATTACAAGCACAGTTCCGTCAAATGGAGAGTAAACTTTACCTTCTTCCGGCATAATGACACATCCTTTTCCCAAGGCTCCTGTTGCGAAAGCATCATCTTTTGCGGCTGATAGTGGTTTAACTTCTCCTTTGATTGGAGATGAGATTTCTCCGTAAGATTTGGATGTTTCTTCAATAGATGGAGAAGGTTGAGATGGAGAAGGTTGTGTGTTTTCCTTGTATAGTACAAAAGCTAAAACAAATGTAATCACAAAAGTGATAATCATGCATATTACTACTTGTAATAGAACCGTGCCTGTATTTGTTATTGGTAACAAAGCAGGAATCTCCAATAATCCAATTCCAGCCATTTGATAGTAGCGGAATCCTAAGAAACCAGAGATAGCCCCAGAGATACCGGAACCGATACATGAAACTGCAAACATTACAGGGCGAGTAATTGTAATACCGTATAAAGCAGGTTCTGTGATACCAAATATACTAGATATAAAAGCAGGGATACAGGCGCTGCGTAACTCTTTATTCTTAGTACGGATAAAGATTGCCAATACAACTGCACTGGTGGCAAATGCTACAAAGACCTGAGATCCTAATAGTGGATCTGGAATACCCATGGACAAGTTCATCATACACAATACGATGAAAGTGATGTGTACACCGAAGATGACGAAAACCTGCCACAAAGTTGCGAAAAGAATGCCTGCCAAAACAGGAGATAGTGCATATACAGCCAGTAAAGCATCGGAAATTCCCTGTGATGCCGCATTCACAATAGGACCAATCAAAATAAAGCCTACAGTAACTGAAACTAGCAGTACGATGGTCGGTGTCATAAAAGAACGAATTACGGAAGGAAGAACTTTATTTAAAAATTTTTCAATCGGTGCAGCTAAGAAGCATGTAATAATAACCGGTAATACTGTAGAAGTGTAGGTTGCATTTAAGTTTAACCCAAAAAAGTTAAGATCCACACCGTTAATTGTTGGATAGCACAAAGCAGCACCAATAATCATACCGGTATATGGATTCATATTGATTTTTTTAGCTGTATTGTATCCTATAACGATTGGGAAGAAGTAAAAGAAACAATCTCCAATAGCATTGATCAATAAGTATAAGTCAGATTCTTGAGTATACAAACCTACAAATGAGAAGATAATATTTAATCCTTTGATCATACCACAGGCACACAAGAGACTTAAAGACGGCATAAAGATTCCAGAAATCAGATCTAGTGCTTTTTCCTTTATCTTCATTTTCTTTTGAGAAGGTTCCTGTGATTCTTTGAGACCAATCTCATTTACAAGCTCACTGTATACATCAGCTACATGATTGCCGATGACAACCTGGTATTGGCCAGCTGAGTGCATTACAGTTATGATGCCACTGTTGTTTTTCAAAGCTTCATCATTGGCCTTAGATTCATCTTTTAATTGAAATCGTAAACGAGTTACACAATGCGTAACATTGAGGATGTTATTCTTTCCTCCAATATTTTTGATTATAAATTTGACTAATTCTTCATATTTTTTCATGTTGCCCTCCAATTTTAAGAATTGACAGGGTTAAGCCAACTAAATGTTACCATCCCATGAATATTTTGATGATTTAATGGTTCTTGTCCGATGCCTTGTTCACGACGCGATGAATGTGAATGGTCAGATACATGATTTCTTCATCAGTCATCGTATAGCGATATTTTTGTTGAAGAAAATCCTTGATCTGCTGAACACAGTTATAAGCCAACTGAAATTTTTCCCGAATCACATCTAAGAGCTCCAAGTCATTGTTGTTCATTGTTTTTCCATTAAACATACGAATCGCAAAAAATTTTAAATGTGTAATAAACCGGTAATAATAGATATCGCTGGATGAAAAATTCCTGGAGAAGAAATAACGGACTATAGTCGTGATTTCCTGAATTAGCTTTGTGATCTTGTAAGCACTATCCATTTCTGGATTGTCATTGATTTGAGCATTTACGATATGCAGCGCAATAAAACCAGCCTCATCATCAGGTAACTCTATTCCCTCACGCTCTTTGATCAGTTGAATACCTTTTTTTCCGAGTTCATATTCAAGCTCGTAATAGTTTTGAACTTCCCAAAGTAATGAATTGTGAATTGAGATACCTTCTTTAACCCTTTGAACAGCGGCATAAATATGGTCACTTAAAGTCAGAATCACAATATCCGAAATGGGCTTTGCCAATTGAAGCTTAGCCTGGTTGATAATTTCTCTAGAAATTTCAATATAAGGCATAGGTACATCTTTCAAGAGATCCTCGTATCGATGATTGGCATTTTCTTCAAGTACGAAAGTTTGGTTGATCAATGAAACATCTATTTTCATTCCAGGTTTCTTTTTAAAAGCAATTCCCTTACCACAGACAATTTTTTCTATTCCATTTTCTTCAATAACGACCGAGTTATTTGTTAGTACTCTTTTAATTATCATTTTTTCCTCCTTTCTAAATAAAAAACCCATCTGCATAACAAAAACAATGCAGACAGGTTAAGCTTGACCGAACAATTACCATCCTAATCAACGCCCATATGATACCATACCATTCCTTTATATGCAAACCCTTTCATACACTGTGCTATTATTATTTAACACAGAAAAAGCCCTCTAACACACCATTTTATGTGTGTTAGAAGGCAAATTCGGGTCCTTTTTGAGTCCTAAAATGAATTTTTCGGGTCCTGATTTGGGTATTTTTTAGACATGTCTATAACAATCTGTATCAACCTATATCAGTTATTTCCCTTTTATTTAAAGCCTTTATCTTGATTTAACAAATTTTATAAAAGCCTTTTATTAATTCATTACTTTATTCTATTTTAGTAAAGCTTAGCTCCTGCAGGAATCTTGTCATCAACCATCAATAAGTTTAGTCCTTCATGACCATCTTCTTCATGTACAGCTGAGATCAACATACCTTCAGAATTGATACCCATCATTTTTCTTGGTGGTAAGTTTACAATCGCAATTGCAGTCTTTCCAACCAATTCTTCTGGTTCATAATATTCGTGAATTCCGCTTAAAATAACGCGATCTTTACGTTCTCCGTCATCCAAAGTGAACTTTAATAGCTTCTTAGATTTTTCTACAGCTTCACAAGCTAGGACTTTAACAGCACGGAAATCTGACTTACTGAATGTTTCAAAATCTACCATATCTGTGAAGATTGGTTCGATTTTTACATTCGAGAAATCAACCTTTACAGGTGCAGCTTCCACTGTTTTTTTAGCTTCAGCTTTTTTGTTTGAATCCCCCAAGTTCTTCATGTGAGGGAATAATAATACTTCACGAATTGTTCTTTGATCTGTCAATAACATTACGAAACGATCAATTCCAAGTCCTACACCACCAGTTGGAGGAAGACCATATTCCAATGCTTCTACATAATCTGTATCTACTTCGTTAGCTTCATCATCACCTAATTCACGAAGTTCTAATTGTTTTTCGAAACGTTCTCTTTGATCAATTGGATCATTTAATTCAGAGAATGCGTTCGCATATTCGTGTCCACAAATGAACAATTCATAACGATCCGCAAATCTAGGATCCTTCTTATTCTTCTTAGCTAATGGAGAAATGGATGTTGGATGACCATATACAAATGTTGGTTGTACAATTGTTTCTTCAACGTATTTTTCGAAGAATAAGTTGATGATGTGTCCAACTGTATTATGGATCTTTTCAACTTCAATATCATGTTCCTCAGCCAATTTCACAGCTTCTTCATAACTCATATCTTGCCAGAAATCTACACCACAAGCTTCTTTGATCGCATCCACCATGTGAATACGTTTAAAAGGAGCCTTTAATGATAATTGTGTTCCTTGATAAGTAATATCTGTAGTGCCCAATACTTCATTTGCGACAGAATCAAATAAACCTTCAATCAAGTCCATCATTCCATGTAAATCACTATAGGCAACATACGCTTCAACGGTTGTAAATTCAGGGTTATGCATCGCATCCATACCTTCATTACGGAATAAACGTCCAATTTCATAAACACCTTCTAAACCACCAACAATCAAACGTTTCAATGGCAATTCAGTTGCGATACGCAAATAGAAATCCATATTTAATGTGTTGTGGTGCGTTACGAAAGGTCTAGCACTTGCACCACCTAAGATTGGTTGCATAACTGGAGTTTCAACTTCCACTAAACCTTGACCATCCAAATAATGTTGGATTGCACGAATAATTTTTGGTCTTGTTAGTGCAATATGCTTAGCTTCTGGATTCATGATCAAGTCTACATAACGACGACGGAAACGCTCTTCAACATCTGTTAAACCATGGAATTTTTCTGGTAAAGGACGAAGTGATTTTGAAAGGTGTGTATAATTTTTAGCACGAACAGACAATTGTCCATGATCTGTTTTCATAACAGTACCTTCAATACCTACAATATCTCCAATATCATTTTTCTTGAAGATTTCATATTGATCATCCCCAATTTCATCTTTACGAACATAAATCTGAATTTGACCTTCACGATCTTGGATATTCATAAAACCAGCCTTACCCTGACGACGCTTCGTCATGATACGACCTGCAATCTTAACAGTTACTTGTAACTCATCTAATTCTTCTTTTGTCTTGTCTTCATAAGATGATTTGATAATACCCGAATTTGAAGTACGATCATAACGAGATCCAAATGGATCAATACCCATGTCGATCAAATCTTGCATCTTTTGACGACGAACTTGTTCTTGTTGCGTTAACTTTTCCATTGTTTTCTCCTTTTTCTTTTATCCATAAAAAAAGGCACTTGCCACAAAGGGACGAAGTGCTCGTGTTACCACCCT
>ERZ773113.706-NODE-706-length-17394-cov-13.493512_pt1 | contig 17394 bp, 19 predicted proteins | sample MGYA00580565_ERZ773113 | MGnify/ENA primary metagenome ERZ773113 (study PRJEB29015, sample SAMEA2737827) | human gut metagenome | biome: human gut; feature: human-associated habitat; material: faeces | place: China | collected 2012 ...
GGAAATGGCATGGGAAACCCGTGGTAAGCCCGTCGGGGTGATGTTCCACAGCGATAGTAATAATGCCGATGTCAGTCTTTACCACCACTTAGTTTGCCGTTTAACCAGATTGGTGTGATTACTGATGCAGTGAAGACCTTCCCGCATCCTGACTCACACAGCGATCGACCTTTTGTGTCCTGCCCTGGACCCGTCGGTTGCCGGAAGCGCCTTCATGCGAGGCATCTCCTCACCGATGCGCGTGACTCAAGAAGGGCCTGACGGCTTGTCTCGTTACTGTCCTGTCCGGGTTATCTGTCTGGAGATTCAACTCTGTTTCCTCACAGGAGCTCTGTCATGGTTGATAAAGTTACCGAAGCTGCCGTTGTGGGTGGCGTGGATACACATAAAGATTTGCACGTTGCCGCTGTCGTAGATCAGAACAATAAAGTCCTTGGGACTCAGTATCTCTCCACAACACGACAAGGTTACCGGCAGATGCTGGCATGGATGACCTCGTTTGGGACATTAAAGCGAATTGGTGTTGAGTGCACAGGTACCTATGGTTCCGGTTTGCTTCGTTATTTTCAGAACGCCGGGTTAGAAGTTCTTGAGGTGACTGCTCCAGACCGGATGGAGCGACGCAAACGGGGTAAAAGTGACACAATTGATGCTGAATGTGCCGCTCATGCAGCATTCTCAGGCATCAGGACAGTTACTCCCAAAACGCGTGATGGCATGATTGAGTCCCTGCGGGTATTAAAAACTTGCCGAAAAACAGCAATATCAGCCCGCAGAGTCGCTCTCCAGATTATCCATTCAAATATTATCTCTGCCCCGGATGAATTACGTGAACAGCTCAGAAATATGACGCGCATGCAGCTCATCAGGACCCTGGGTTCCTGGAGACCTGATGCCAGTGAATACCGCAATGTAACCAACGTTTATCGCATTTCATTAAAGTCCCTTGCCCGACGCTATCTCGAGTTACATGACGAAATCGCTGATCTGGATGTCATGATTGCGGCAATTGTCGACGAGTTGGCACCTGAGCTGATTAAACGTAATGCTATCGGATACGAAAGCGCTTCACAGTTGCTGATCACTGCCGGAGACAATCCTCAACGGTTAAGATCAGAATCAGGATTTGCGGCACTGTGTGGTGTCAGCCAGGTCCCCGTTTCTTCTGGAAAAACGAACCGTTACCGACTTAATCGTGGTGGAGATCGTGCACTTCACATCATCGCCATCGGACGCTTACGAACTGACGCAAAAACAAAGGAATATGTCGCCAGGCGTGTAGCCGAAGGACATACAAAAATGGAAGCGATACGCTGTCTAAAGCGATATATCTCCCGCGAAGTTTACACGTTACTGCGCAATCAAAACAGGCGGATCAACAGTATCCCGATAACAGCTTGACTCTTAGAAGGGCGTCAGTAAGTTGGCAGCATCACCTAATTTTAGATTGCTATTGATCTCAATGAGTATTCTTAGCAAGGTAAGCGAGCATAATTGAGACCTTGTTAAATCACATTAATCAATTATAGCTTATTAAGAACATAGGCTGAATGTACCGACCTCACTGCTTAACGCTATGCAGGCTTATCAACGTCCGCTTCTGGCACGAAACGGACCGCCTGACACACTCCGTGCTCTGCTACGAGCGAAAAGCGGACGCCTGCATAGTGTGAACAGGCGTCCGATATTTTGAAGTGGACAGATTACTTAACCCGCTTCCCCGTTTCGTCAATGACCTTCTCACCATCCTCTTTGGTAAACGCTCCTTTCTGACCTTCCGGTAGAATATCCAGCACTATTTCTGAAGGGCGGCAAAGACGAGTACCAAGCGGCGTAACGACTACCGGCCGATTAATCAGGATCGGATGTTGAAGCATGAAATCAATCAACTGCTCATCACTAAATTTATCTTCATCAAGACCCAGGTGTTCATAAGGCTCAACGTTTTTACGCAGCAAGGCGCGCACTGTAATCCCCATATCTGAAATAAGTTTAATAAGCTCATCGTGGGTCGGAGGCGTATCGAGATAATAAATTATCGTCGGTTCGTTACCGCTGTTGCGGATCATCTCCAGTGTGTTGCGCGAGGTGCCACAGGCCGGGTTGTGATAGATGGTTATGTTGCTCATATCGGTACCTCATTACAAAGTGACAGAGAGCCGCCACGCCAGCGCGGCAAGAGTGGCAAACAGCACGGGCACAGTCATGATAATGCCAGTACGGAAGTAATATCCCCAGGTGATCGTCATATTTTTCTGGGCAAGCACATGCAGCCACAGCAGGGTTGCCAGACTGCCAATCGGGGTGATTTTCGGGCCTAAATCGCAGCCAATCACATTGGCATAAACCATTGCCTCTTTAACGACGCCGGTTGCTGTGCTCCCTTCAATCGACAGTGCGCCAATAAGTACTGTCGGCATATTGTTCATCACTGATGAGAGGAACGCCGTCAGGAAGCCCGTACCGAACGTCGCTGCCCATAAGCCCTTGTCTTCAAGTAGATTCAGCACGCCGGACAGGTACTCCGTGAGTCCTGCATTGCGCAGGCCATAGACCACCAGATACATGCCCAGCGAGAAAATAACAATTTGCCATGGCGCACCGCGCACAACTTTCCCGGTGTTGATGGCATGGCCTCTTTTCGCCACCACAAACAGCACTGCTGCGCCAGCCGCCGCTATCGCACTTACAGGGATCCCCAGCGGATCCAGAATAAAGAAACCGACAAGCAGCAATAACAGGACAATCCAGCCCGCCCTGAAGGTTGCCAGATCTTTTATCGCACTGGCAGGCGTCTTCAGCAGTGAAACGTCATACGTCGCAGGAATATCCCTGCGGAAGAAGAGATGCAGCATAGCCAGCGTGGCCGCAATCGCTGCCATATCCACGGGGATCATAACGGAGGCGTACTGTGTAAAACCCAGACCAAAGAAGTCCGCCGAGACGATATTCACCAGGTTCGAAACAATGAGCGGCAGGCTGGCCGTATCTGCAATAAATCCTGCTGCCATGACAAAGGCCAGTGTCGTGCGCTGGCTGAACCCCAGAGCGAGCAGCATCGCAATCACAATCGGCGTAAGGATTAGCGCGGCGCCGTCATTGGCAAACAACGCAGCAACAGCGGCACCGAGCAAGACTATCCAGGTGAAAAGCAGGCGGCCACGTCCGTGACCCCAGCGCGAGACGTGCAGTGCGGCCCATTCAAAGAACCCGGACTCATCAAGCAGCAGGCTGATGATGATGACTGCTATAAATGCCGCTGTCGCGTTCCAGACGATATTCCAGACAACGGGAATATCAGCGATATGGATGACACCGGTTACTAGAGCCAGCATAGCGCCAATACTCGCGCTCCAGCCAATACTCAGGCCTCTGGGCTGCCAGATCACCAGTACAAGCGTCAGTAAAAATATACTCCCTGCCAAAAGCATCTCAGACTCCATCATATATGATTGTGTAAATATAATTTCCTATCTCAGCAGGAGGTGCAGGCTAATCTAGCCAGCCATTCACGCACATCCTCCCGCATACACTGCCAGGACGTCGTGATTGTCTCAGCTGCCCACGCCGGTATGTGGGGTGACAGACGATAGTGGATCCATTTTCCTTCCCGACGGTCAAGAACCAGCCCAGCATCGCGCAGGATAGCCATATGTCGCGAGATTTTGGGCTGCGATTCGGAGGTGGCTGCACAAATATCGCAAACGCACAGTTCTCCTGTCTCCCGGAGAAGCATGACGATGGCGAGCCGTGTTTCATCCGAGAGGATTTTGAAAAGCTGAACAGGTTGTAGCATTTTTCTCTCCGTTCCCTTTAGAAAATACATATGGTAAATCATATGTATAAACTTTGAAATCATCTGCTCTCTCCGGAGGAGAAAAATGGAACAATTTTCTGCCCTAGATACTGAATGTTTTGATCAACACATCGCTGAACGCCTGCACCTGCAGGAGCCACCACGGATTCTGATCCTGTATGGTTCAGTAAGGGAGCGCTCCTACAGCCGCTTTGCCGCGGAAGAAGCCGGTCGCCTGCTGACGGCGATGGGCGCGGATGTAAAGCTCTTTAACCCTTCCGGTTTACCCCTGCCAGATGATGCACCGGACACGCACCCTAAGGTCACCGAACTACGCGGTCTGATCAGATGGTGTGGAGTTCTCCGGAAAGGCACGGGGCTATGAGCGCAGTCATGAAGGCACAAATTGACTGGATACCCTTAAGTGAAGGCGCGGTTCGTCCTTCGCAGGGCAAAACACTTGCGGTCATATCTGGCTGTACTGAGCCGGTTTTCCTGACAGGAACCGGTGTATCATCCCGCTCAACAGCAGTTCAGAGGTCGTATCTGTGGATCACGGGGGAACGAAAAACACGCCGGCCACCCCGCAAGTCTAAACCCCCCGGCTCAGATGGGAAGCGGGATGACCGACGGTATTACCCTACCGCAGGTGCCGCAGCAGTACCATAGTGAGTATGGTTCCTCCTGCCGGGCGTAGATCGGATGTTATTAACTTGCGTTCTTAATAACATGTTAAGCATCAGGTCAGGTTTAAGCGATCCCGGGCGGCGCGCAGACGCTCTTCCCCGCGGCGATCGTACTGCTGGGTGGTGGTGACGCTGGCGTGGCCCATTGCATCCTTCACCGTGATCAGATCCTCCCCCTGTTCCGGCATGGCGGTCGCGAAGGTACGCCGCAGATCGTGCGGAGAGCACTTACTTATCCCGGCCTGGCCCTGGCGCACCTGCAGGACATGGTACACCGCCTGGTCGGTGAGCCGGTTCAGGGTCACATCCCCGAAGCGGCGGATGCGGGTGAACAGCGGCCCGGGCGTCTCACCCCGGACTGCATCGATCCAGATCTGCAGCCGCGCCCAGGCCCCGGCCGGAACGTAAGCCAGGCGCTCCTTATTCCCCTTGCCCAGCACCCGCAGGACCCTGTCCTGCGTGACAACGTCACGGATATCCAGGCCAACGGCTTCGGACCGGCGCAGGCCGCAGCCGAGGATGACCGCCAGCATGGCTGCATCCCTTGGCCCCAGACAGCTGCGGTCGGCCTCACAGACGGTAAACAGAGCCCGGATCTCCTCCGGCGGCAGGGCCCGGCCGGACGGCAGCCGGGTGCCGCGCAGGTTGCGCACCGCCCGGATGTGCTGGAAGCTCTCCACGTCCATCAGGCGGAGCATCCAGGCTTCCTTCGCCACCCCCTTGAGGGCCGACAGGTAGGTGTTGACGGTGGCCGTGGCCCGGCCGGTGTCGCGCAGCAGCTCGGTAATGCCCATGACGTGATGCCGGCGCAGGCTGCCCCAGCTGCAGGCGTCCGCGCTTACGGCCCCGAGCATCCCGGCGACGATCCCGAGGAACGAGGCCATGGTCTGCCGGCTGCGGGGTGAATTCAGGGACAGGAGATAGGCCCGGGCCGGATTAACCGGGGCGTCAGGGCCGGACAGCGCCGGCAGAAATTCCTCATCCAGCGGGAACGCTTCTGCCAGAAGATTACGCTCCGGTTCGTCATCAGATAGAAGGCTCATGTCAGGCTCCGGTCCGACCGGAAAACGTCCGGCGCGCTGCGTGAATAATCGGGGATGATGGTCCCGCAAAGCGTACCGCAGAAGCTCTACTTTTTCAAAGGTACATTTTAATAAGTAAACAAAAAAATTGATAAGAAGCATGAAAGTGATAGGATAAATCCTAATCATCAGAAGAATGGAAGTTACAAATGAATGTTAATGATAGGAAAGTTTTATGTACTGTTGACCAAGCTTTTTATGGTGAACGTGAAGATCAATTTGGAAAGTTAAAAGCATATTATGAAGTATTTAGTAATGGTGAAATAATACCAATAAATCAAAGCGAGTTTTTCTGCGAGACAGAACAAGTATTCGTAACAGGTGGTTTTTCTGAAATTAAGGACAAGTTTAAAGACAACTTATTCGAGGCCACTTGTTCCCCAACAAACTTCGAAAAAAAAGAAGGCGATTGCAAATATGTTACAAGATTTAATGCATGTGAGGAAATAAAAGGACTCCAAGTCAGTCAGATTATAAATGAAAAACTCCCTTTGCCTGAAGATCCTATTATAGTCACAGAAAAAAAACCAACAACAAAGACTATTGTTATTGAAGAAAATGATTATATATTTGGGCCGTTCGATTTTACATCATATCATGATGAATCATCAGACACATTCACATTAAACTTAAAACCTATAAATACCCCTCTAAATAGAATCCCACAATATCACATTGGGAAAATTGGCATTCAAAAATGCATTGCAAATATAGCAAAAAACTCTAAAAGTAAAATTTCATATTTATCAAACATAAAGAGAAACCTTGAACAAATTGATGATGTGATTGACTTTATCTCCGACGATCAAATTATTTCGACGTACGGCAACAAAATAGCTCAAAATTCTGACATAAGAAGCTTTACTAAAGGAACTATATCTCAAATACGTAAGCATTTTTCATCCTCCAAGGAATTTAGAGCGTTTCCTCAAAGATTTAATAGGTTATTCAATTGCTTAGAAAATGCAGAAGGATGGGATGAAACAAGAGTTGAATTATTAGATAGTTTTATATCAACGGAAAAAGGGAAGCAGATTGTTAAAAGCTTCATTGAAGAAAATCGGGATACTTTCTTTAAGGAAGAAAAAGAGAATTTAACTCGTAGGTTAAACAATGAAACCTCTAAATTAACTGAGGTAATAGCAGAACTTAATAATAAGAAAGAATCTCTTGAACTCGAAATAAGAAAAAAAACGCGCGAACGTAATGATATTGAGATAAATAACACAGACTCACTCCCAGGACTTACTGAAGAAGCTCAGAAAAAACTTGATATACAATTATCAGAACAAAGAAATAAACTAGAAAGTTTAAATTCGGATATCACAATAAAAGAAGAGAGACTCTCTAAGCTAATAAATCTAGAAAAACTTACTACAGAAATAGATGATCTCGAAAAAGATCGCGACAGAGCTCGTGATAGAATGAAACGCATGCAGGAGCAAGTTGAAGAGGTAGCCTCAAAATTAAAAGAAAGCAATGAGGCTCTAACGAGTCGCTTGGTAAAACTTAAACCTGATGTTGATGCTCTCTGTGGTGTTAGACCGAAAAGCAACTCTAAAAAAAGAGATTTTAATGTCACTATTAGAAAGCAACAAAATAATATCGAGACAGAAGATTTACGTGAAGAGATTATAGATAGTGTACTGGATGCTTTAAATAAACAAGGCCGCAAAACAGATTATTCAACTGCGGCCAATATTTTAACAACTATTTCTCAAACGCAATTTACTCTGTTTAGCGGACTACCTGGAACAGGTAAAACATCCCTTGCTAAAATGCTTGGGAACTGTTTAGGCCTTCATAATCGTTTATTGAACATTCCAGTAGCAAGAGGCTGGTCATCATTTAGGGATGTTCTCGGTTTCTATAATGCTTTATCCCAGTCATTTACCTCTTCATCAACAGGTCTCTATGAATTCCTTATTCACTTACATAACGAAAAGATGAGTAATGTGGAATCTGCGGCTGCAATAATTCTTTTAGATGAATTTAACTTGTCTCAACCAGAACATTATTTTAGCCCGTTCCTAGAAATGGCAGATCCTGAATCTCAACGTACCCTTGCTACCGGGAATCCTGACGAGCCATACTTATTAGTTCCTGAGTATCTTAGATTCCTAGGTACTATAAACCAAGATGAAACGGTACAGACGCTGACACCTAGATTATTAGATAGAGCTGCCATTATCAACTTTGATGACTTTGAACATAATTATGATGTTGTCATTAAAGAGTCTGAAGTTAAATCAAATATACTAATGGAAGCAATATCTGGGAATGATTTTATAAAAGCATTTCAGCCAACAAGTTTAGAAATCCCGCAAGATGTTGAACAAACATTATTATCAATAATAAGTGTTTTACGTGATGATAGATTGGAATTTGGCATTCCAATTATTGTTTCGTACAGAAAAATAAAGGCCATAAGATATTATTATAATATCGCAGGTCCTTTGATGTCTATGGAGAGCCGATACTTAGCATTGGACTATGCAGTATCTCAACATATATTACCTCTACTAAATGGTTATGGGCAAGGTTTCGGTAAAAGGTTAGAAGCATTGTTAAATATCCTCCCAGAGGAAATGGAAAGATCTTGTCGTTTACTTAAAAGAAGTATCAATCATGGAAGTCAAAATCTCTTTGGGTATGGGAATAATTTATGATTGATTGTTATGTAAACATTTATAATGATAATGATGAATTCAGAATACCACTAACAGACAGTGGTAGTTATGAGGTTAGGGAAAATGACAAGCTCGTTTTCCACTTAATTATAAGTGAGCATGACCTGCTAACTCTTGGTGAGCCAGTTATGGTAATCGGCGATATCCCAACAAAGTTTTTAAAAAATGAAAACTCCCCACATGGGGAGTGTCATTTTGTAACTTGCGAACCATCATATTCTCATTCATCACGTTACTTCTTTAACTTTTTTGGTGAAAGCGAGGTTACAATTTATTTTGAAAAATCCGAGGGGAAAACTCTAACATTTAGGTTCAATATTTTAGCTAGAAAAGAAAATGCAAAGTTAGCTGAAGAAATGTTGGGGTTTATAAGCGATAATGTTGATGATGCTGTAGCCATTTGTTTTTCCAGAAGCAAAAACGGAGGTGGCTTTAATAGTGATGAAGAACATAAGTTTAGCAAGTATGATGCTGTGATTTATGCTGTGAACTATTTATCAAGAACATTACCTTCTTTTATTAATGACAAAAAAACCCACTGGAAACAGAAGGTCATTTTGTCGCAAAATGGGCAACCAACGGGGCCTGATTCTGTATATTGGGCACTTACGAATTTAGATAAATTATCTCCCTCTACAGCGGAGAATTATAATATATACTTTAACAATCGTGGCTATCATTTTGATGAACAACCCAAGGAAGTGCTAATTGATGACACGAATGTCTATGAGAATATAGTCATAAACTCATTCTTGTACAATGCTGATAAGTTCTTATATGCTTTAACAAAACATTATTCAGAGTTCGCAAGTAAAGAGGTTGGCTACTCTGATACTGAATATGTTCGCTTTGATCATACAATGACAAAATATGCGAAGATAGCTTTAAAAATGCGAATAAAGGAAATTGAAGAAAATCATGCCTTAGTGAAGAAATTGATGTTTTTTTATAAAAAAATAATTAACTCTAAGATTAACCCAAACATCATTCCTAAAATAACAGCATTTGTAGCAAAAAAAGGACATTATAGAGAAGCGTTTAGATTAATAAATATTGCGAACTTATCATCAGCACCTGCTTTTGATGACACTAATTTTTTATTCGGGTTGAAAAACCTGTCTATTGTTTATGAAATAACTAGCCTTATCATGCTCCATAAGAGTATCTCCGAAATTTTCGGAGTAAGTTTAAGCCTTCAATCATACCGAGAGCATTCTGAAACCAATGGGTTCGGTGGGGTAGCGGTTAACAGGCCAACCGGAGCAGTCAATAATCACTTTATGTTCTCTGGAGACACTTTCCAGGTGGAGCTTTTATATGAGCCAAAGATTTTTCCAATGACAAGCTCAACACGTCCAGGCGATTTGATCGATACCAGCAATTCCTATGCCACATCTCTATATGGAAAACATCATTTCTGTCCTGACTTTGTAATTAAAATACATTCAAAAAAATGGAAAAAATCATTAACACTAATCCTTGATTCTAAATATAAAGATGCAAGAAATGTACGGGATTACGATATTCCTAAACTAGTACCACGCTATCTCTTTAATATTCATTCTCTATCAAACGACAACTCAGTAACACCAATTGACTTGCTGATTGTTTTATTCCCACACGACAAAGCAGGAACATTAGTAAAAACCGTTTCTTCTAAGCATTTCATCACTGGATCTCATCCAGTATTACCTCAAGCACTTGGAACAATATACACACCACTTAATAATGGGCTAGATGACAAGTTAAAAAGCTTAGTGCAATATTATAATCTTAAAATGATGTAGTTATCTAAGGCGGCTTTATATTAAAAAACGCCGCCGCTATTCATGCTCATTTTGACCGATGGGCTTCGAACAGATATCAAAATATATCTACTACAAAATCTGTCAATGCAATTTTAAAGTGTCACCTTCTTGTGCAAGGTAGAAATGACACCTTTCTTAAACGGCATTTAATGAGTGTGGGCTATTTCCACTTTGTGGCAGACGTCCCTATCGCTTGCACATCAGAACGGTAATGACCTTGTGTTTACATATGGTGCTCCCTAGCGGAAGACTGTTTCTAAAGCGAATCTACCGTTTAACAGGATATTTACAGCTATTAGCTATATGAAGAAATGAAGTTAAATACACTAAAGCATATCAAGTAATTGATTTTTATCTTAGAATGGAGGCTATTATTCATTTGACAAGAGATGATGTTTGTATGCTTCGGAAGATAACCCTCATCGAAAGTGATTATTACTTAAGTTACCTAAATATTAATGCCCACAATTATTCGTCTTCGAATTTTTGTGATGGCAAGTTCTTGTCATTCATGAAAGAGAATTTCAATATCACAAAACTCCCCTATGGGATCAAACTGGTTGATTTAATCATCAGTGGGGCTAAAACAGATGAGTTGTTTGTAAAATTACCAGTTGAATACTTCAACAAATGGAAAAACTATCCTGTTCTCGGGTTCAATGAAGAGGATAGCAATAGTGAAACAACAAGCAATGCAAAATTTTTCAACCTAAAGATGTTACCGATTGAGTCGTCAAATCTGAATGATTTTTTGCATCCTTATGATACTGTTCTAAAAACCCCCTTCCTTAATAGATACAAATCAGAACACCCCTTTGCTTTAGAGGTTAAAGAACATGCGAACGGGCGAAAATTTAGACCATATGAATCATATTTGGCTTATTGGCGATCATACGTTATTTTTGAAACTGTCCAGAACTGTAAATTTATAGATCGATATTTAGATAGTGAAAGAGGAATTGCTTTCTTTAAAAAGACCTTCTTTTGCTTAAATGAGTTTTGGGTTAAAAATTATAGTGATACTTTTAATAGAATAGCGCTGTACAAATCTTTCATGACCAGAATTAGATTGGCTAACAATACAGAATGTTTTACAGGTGGTGAAATATCGGAATTTATTTTGAGACACTGTAAATCTTCGATTTTAGATCTTCAATCTGATATGACCCTTTTACTTAAAATTCATTCAACATGGAAACGAAAATATAACACATCAACAATAACCAGTTATGTACAGGCTATTGAGTTATTAAAGAAAGACATTTATTATTTATTTGAATGGCTTTGCTATACGGGGATGAGTGAAACAGAGGTAATCGAAAAATGGTCTTATTCTGAAAATGATCGAGAAATGAGAGAGTGGTCAGAATTGAAAGGTGTTCTCGATTTTGAAGAATTGAAATTTTCGTCATCATTTATAAAATATGTTCCTCATTATTCAAAGAGTCTTGAGCATCAGATCCCTAGTTGTAGGTATACTCAAATATATGATTACCTCAAGTCATTTGGGAGTTTCAGTCCCTGGATTAGAGGTTTTTATGATCTACATAAATCGATTAACAACAAAACACATATCCAGTTAATTCAGTCTAGAGTTATTGACAACTTACTACTTATTTCAATAAGAACGGAAATAGTCATCCGGGAAATATTTAGTTCTATATCTAACGAACCAAGTCCAGATGACTTAAGGACGATATTTCTAGGATTGCCAAAATTTATTCAGGATGATATAAGTGCCTCTGTTTTTAATAGAATTTCAGATAATGCAAATTGGAAATTGACAAAATTAAATGAACGCTCAGAGGATATTTTTTCTAAACTTAGCTCTTGTAATACAGGGAAGAATTGGTCTAATGAACAAAAATATTTTTTTGAACAGATTTTTAAGTTTATCACATCAAGGAATTACTTTGCGCATCATTATTATAAAGATGAAGAGTTGAATGACCAAGTAAACAGTCTAGCTAGAGATGTACTTGTCTCTTGCTTGAATTCATTGTTATACATTTCAGCTTTAGCTACACAAGTCATTGCATGGCGGAAAAAGTAACTATTATTTTTCTGAAAAAAGTTGAGACATCAAACAATTTACTCTATGAAGTTATTCAACCATTTTATAGCCCCTGGAGTTCTGAGCCAAGGCTTTATATTATTATTCACAAAATCAATGGCTTCATCTAATCCACCTAACGTAATATATCCACTGTTAAACTTAGGCTGCAATCTGCACTTCGATAACAAGCCGGGAATGTATCTGTTAGAGTCAATCGCAGTTTTAGCGATATCATCGGCATCTGGAGATGACTGCCGATAGGCGAGGAGGGCGCGTGAATATTGAAGACACGGGCACACATCTTCTGAATAATCATTCAATAGTAAGGTCAGCTCGTCCACCATTTCCAGCTCGAGATAATAACCAGTTAATAAATGGCGAATGCCTTGGTTGTCGTTCGGGTTGAGCTTGAGCATTTCGCGGCAATGAGTCATGGCTGGGTAGAAATTACCGGACTCCCATAAGGCATCAGCCAAAGCTGCTTTTGCTCTCATATATGGACGTGTTTCGACAAATCCCCAGAAACGTCCTGCGAACTCCTGAAAATCCTCGCCCAGAGCAATGCTGGCTGCGTACAAAGCCGTCTCCAGATTCCCGATTTTTGACTCAGGAGGTTCTTGAGAAATCTCGCAGTAGAATGAGTATGCGTCAGCACAGAGCGGGGATTTCTTGATAGCTTTTCTGATGAGTTTCAGCACCACGTCCAGGTCATCAGTTTCCCAGGCATCGAACATGAACTCCTGAGCCGCAGCCAGATCCAGATGTAATTGCTCAGAACTGACAGCATTTTTATACAAATCAACGCGCTTTTTAGTCGGGAATTTAATCATCTCAAGTATCCTTTTGGGTGCTCACTGTTCCGGTACTTTGCAGCACTGATGGTCGATTCTATCGCTTTGAACTTGCCACAAACAAGCTCGGGTCTGCCAGAACGGGATTAATAGCCCGGAGCTGTTCCTGGACGCGCACCTGAGCCTTACGGCTGGGCGATTTTTTGCTTCGTTCCCGTTTGCCTTCGCTTTCCCGCTCATCCTGCTTTACCTGAGCCAGTCTGAGTACTGTTCCGAGACGTTTGTTATCAACAATCTGCCCCTGGTCGACACAGGCCAGCTTATCAAATGCCTGGCACTTAAGGCTACGATGCCCATAGTGGAAGGCGAGGGTGCCATCGGGATAATCCAGTACTTTAATTTTTTCACCGGCAAGACGGCTATTTTTTTCTGTTGGGTCAATGAGATAAAGGATCTTATCGTACTGGAAGGTCAGTGATTTCGACACGGTACGAACATCATGCCAGGCAAAGATGTCTCTTAATTCATCGGGGCTTTCCTGCACCGGACGATGCAAATCTTTCGGGAACCTTGCCGGTCGTGAAAACCGGCGGTTAAAGTCAACGATGAAAGTGGCAAGCCAGGCATTCGCGGCTTCAATGTCGGTAATACCGTCCAGACGCATTTCCTTGATCAGCCGATCCTGAAGTGTCTGATTCGCACGTTCCACGCGGCCTTTAGCTTCAGAGCTGTTGGCACAAATAAGCTCGATTGCCAGGTCATAGAGGACACGTCCGAACTGGGTAACGGTGGTATTGCGGTTCTCCGGACCACTGACGCGAAATATTGCGTGTTTATCACTGTACAGCGATACCGGCTTCCCATGCTGCTCAATGTATTCCCGGGTTGCCAGCATGTAGTCAAAGGCTGTTTCTGACTCGCTGAACCGCAGATGCATCAGACGGCCGGTGGCATCATCGATAAATACCAGAAGGCAGCATTTTGGCGCACGGCCTTCAAACCAGTCATGGTGGGAGCCGTCGATCTGGATAAGTTCACCCAGGCAATCACGCCGATGTCGGGGTTGATAAACCCGTGACTTGCGGCGAGCATGCGGAACCCAGAGTCCTTCAGACGTCATCCAGTTGCGGACGGTCTCGATTGAAAGCCGGATATCATGGCGCTCTCTGAGTTTTTCAGCGGCCAGCGTGGGTCCAAAATCGCTGTAGTTTTCACGTATCAGTCTGAGCACGCGTAGTTTGAGAGATTCGGTCAACCTGCGGTTGCTGGGCTGGCCACGTTTGCGGCTGACAAGTCCTTCAGCACCTGAAATCCGGTAACGATTGATAAGCCGTTGCGCCTGACGTTCTGAGATGCCAAGCTGTGACGCTGCATCGCGACGGCGTAGACGCTTTTCACAAACAGCCTGTATCACTGGTAAGCGATGAATCTCTTTATCTGACATGGTCACCAACATCCGTTGAGTCCCTTAGAATTGCATTCAGTTTAGCTTACTCTAAGGTGACGTTTCTATCTGGATAAAAAGTGACATTACTAAATGGTTCTAACAAAATCAGTTCGCATAACAAAGATTATGTTAAATATTGAAATAAATAATATGATAATCAATATATTATGTCGGTATCAGTCACCTCCCCACTCCAGTAACTAGTCATGGAAGTTTAAGGAACAGAGTCCGCTCATAAGTTTGCGATGCCTTAAATCCATGGTGAGCATAGAAACCTTTGGCTTCTTCAGTAAGCGCGTGAACCATTATCGCACGAACGCCAATATTCTCAGCTACGCGATAACAGCGTAGAACCGCATCGTGAAGTAAATCGGCGCCAACCCCTTTTCCGTGCAATGAAACATCTACCGCCAGGCGAGCGAGTATAATCACCGGTATAGGATCTGGCATGTTACGCCGAAGACTGCCTGTCGCTTCCGTATGGTTAACGCTACCGGTGGCCAAAGAGTAAAAACCAGCTACTTGCTTCGTACCCGTCTTGCAAACAACGAAAGTTCGTGCAGCGCCAAGAGCTTGATTTTTTAAACCTCTCTGTTTTAACCATTCATCGAGTACCGTTTCCCCACTGACGAACTCTGCCAGTTGATGGGCGCTGGATAACGGCTCGGGCGCAGTTATACATCCCACTGAGGTTTCCTTGCCAGTAGTTTATTAATGGCAGGCTCATCCTCGACTGGTGCATCGAGCATATCGATGAACTCTGCATACTGTTCGTCGTTAAAATTGAAAACACGGCGATCAAGGATCACATTCTCCGCAGCCTTGCAGGCCATCTCCAGGATAAAGTCGGTTCGCGATTTATGAAGGATCTCTGCAGCGGCATCGATGAGTGCTCTCTGGGACTCTTTAGCTCTTAGGTTGAGTTGAACATCTGATTTCATACACACCTCTCCTGTATAGCAATTGGTATACAAGAATAACACAACACGAACGTATAGCAAATGCTACACATCTCAAAATGTCGATAATTAGTTTTATTTTAAATATCATACACTTAATATCAAGTTATGGCTATTCTTCTGCAATGGCCTGCTCACTATCACTGCCGGCACGGCTTCAGTCGGGATAGATGGATTCTTTTCTGGCATTAATGCCATAAAGACAAACACGGTTTTTGTCAGGCAAATGGATACCCATCAGGCGAAGAATAAAGCCGCGCCACCCCCGGTTAACCTGACGGTTATAGTCATACAGGTCTGCATTTTCTTTTGTAAGCTTTGACCATTCATGCATGAGTGTTAGTGCATCGAGCTCGGTGATGTGCTTCACTTCATCGCCGATACGTACTGTGTTAATGCCTCTTCCCGTCATGATGATCCCCTCCGGCAATATCAGTTTCAGATTAACGCTGTTGTGATGATGATTTAACTACACACTAAAGGCAATCTAACGTTTAATCATACCTCTGATAATAAAGAACATCATGGTTAATGAAAACACAATCAGAAGCCAGCCAAAGGGTTTGGCATCAAAAACAGTAGTGATGCAATCATTAGTACAGGTAACCACCTTCGGGGTGACAATAGAAATTCCCCATCCAAGAATAACTACCATAGTGCCTGCTACTGCGGCTAAGAAAAAAGTGGTGAAGAATGCGCATCCGACTACCAGTAACAATCCAATCAGTTCAAATATCATATTCATGATTGCGCTCCAGGTGAGATAACTGCGAACAGACTGATGCCGGCTGTATTATTTAACATATTTCCAGACGCCTGCAGGTATTTTGTCATAAAACTTCCCCATTGCCATTTCCGCCAGCCGGTGATCAACCGCGGCATTGAAATGCTCAAGCTCATCATCTGACAGAGAATATTTATTTTTTTCTATAATCCTTTCCAGGGTTTCCTTCGATGTACAGCGCCGTAGTCGTAAAATCCATTCCTGTTTCGTCATTGGTTTTTTATATCCTTAGGTGTCCCGGTAGTTTCATTTTGGAAGAAGCTTTCCTTTCAGCCAGTTATGAGTGAACCATTTTGCATATATGATGTAACCCACAAAAGTTAAGAGTGCGGACAGACTATATATCCGGAGAACAGGTACCACGTGATGAAAACGTATCATCTGACCGGATTCATCTGCCAGACTCATTAATACATTGCTGTATGTTTCAGTCTGAAAAAACTCGTAGTAAGGTACCATCACAACATGAAGAAAAAATAAATTAAGCAGATACGTCAGAGAAAACGCGTGTTCCTGCCCGTTATAGGGCGCATACTGCGCAAAGGCGAACATCCATCCGGTGAAAAGCAGAAAACACATCGTTAAATACACCACCACCCATATCGCTGTTTTCATCACTGCCCCTCAGTTATATAATTTTTCTGTAACGCAAATTTCTTCAGGCGTTATGGCCCGTGCCGTTCTGCTTCAGATAATCACTGATGCTCAGGCCGGACAAGCGAATTTTATCAGAAATCTCCCTGAACTGCTCCTCCCAGCCGTCCTGCAGCTCCCTGATTGCCGCGATCTGGAAAGCAACACTGAAAGGCGTTCTGCCCAGTTTCTCGGAAAGCCAGAACAGATGCCTGCCAATCTCTTCGTCCGGTACCGAATCGAGCGCATCACTCAGTAAGGTTTTTTCGTCTTCCTGCCAGGGATGACCGGCTCGCGGAAAACGCGGATCAGGCTGGCGGTCTTTTTTCTCCCTTTTTTCCCGTCTGGCAACGGTCGGCGCATCGCCTTTTTTCAAGCCGACGCGCGCTTTCATGGCGCCGATAGCGGCGACGGCCAGTACCAGCGTTTCACGCTCCTGGCGCGTGAGCAGGCTGTCCTCGCAAATCAGGGTGTTCAGGTTATCGATCAGCTTATTCAGCCCGGGTTCAGTGACTTTCATTTTATGCTCATATTCCTTGTGTGGTGGCGATCAGTCCCGGCTCTCATTCACCTGGACGGTGACCGGCAGGCCTGCATCAAAACAGGCCTGATACCAGCTGGCCACCTGCAGGGGATCGCCCTCTTTTATCCGGCGTATGCCG
>ERZ773113.709-NODE-709-length-17378-cov-26.633320_pt1 | contig 17378 bp, 13 predicted proteins | sample MGYA00580565_ERZ773113 | MGnify/ENA primary metagenome ERZ773113 (study PRJEB29015, sample SAMEA2737827) | human gut metagenome | biome: human gut; feature: human-associated habitat; material: faeces | place: China | collected 2012 ...
TGGTGATATGGATGACGGATGGCTGGCCGCTGTATGAATCCCGCCTGAAGGGAAAACTGCACGTAATCAGCAAGCGATATACGCAGCGCATTGAGCGGCATAACCTGAATCTGAGGCAGCACCTGGCACGGCTGGGACGGAAGTCGCTGTCGTTCTCAAAATCGGTGGAGCTGCATGACAAAGTCATCGGGCATTATCTGAACATAAAACACTATCAATAAGTTGGAGTCATTACCCGTGTTATAAAGCTAATGTACGCATACATTAGCCTTAAAATTAGCCGTGCATCGTAACTAATTATTCATTAATTGAGGAATTTTGACCGATACAGTTTGTCATTCTAAATAAGAACAACATATAATGAATTCGACAGCATTTAATTAAGGAGTGATTTATGAATGGGTATATCGTCACAATCATTATCGCATTCATTTTCGGTCCCATTCTGGCGTTACCGGTAATGTTCTTCGGTTTGTTTAATATAATGGATTTTGCGCTGTATTCATTCCCCATATTTTTCTTTTGTATTATGGGGTACAGGCAAGATAAGAGGGTTAAGGATGCTTTTAAGGGATTAATACCGGGCCTAATTGTATCTCTGATTCTGACGACTTTTGTTCTGTTTGTTAAAGATCAGAGCGACTGTACGAATAAATATGACTCAGGCAGTCTGTCTGCTGCTGTGTGTGAGAGACTTGAGGGACCAGGATTTAGATAACGGAAGCCTTAACGGTGGCGCAGCTCGTCACGGAACGCTTCAATCTTACTGTACGAAAACGAATAATATGGTTAATTTCTAGATACTAGCGCTTCAGTACTGATACCTGAAGCCGCCCGGGTCTGGATGCGACAGGATGAACGTGCTACAAAAGCAGATGATATCACCAGAGACGGGTTTCAAGAATTTGGTGACCTTAAGATTAAAAAAATATAACATAATTCTGATTGGATAATTTTGATGATAAAATTCTATCAATATAGATCAGCAGAAATAACAAAGATAATTTTAAAAGATAGTACTTTGAAATTCACAAACCCTATGGATTTCAATGACCCATTTGATTTTCACCCCACAGTTCCTGATGTAGGCTTTAACAAGTTCATTAAAAGAGTTAATGGGGTCGGTTCCGGCTGAGGGCGAAATGACACCCTAAGCTTTCGGTTCCTTGGGCCAAAGATATTCGCCAGTCAGTAGAATGTGCGCCCAGCCCAATGGGGATATGTGGGGAAGAAATTCAGGGGGAACATCCAACCCTTCGTTCCGCCGCTCCGTGACGGCATGACCAAGATGGACGGTATTCCAGTAAATGATCACCGCAGTCAATAAATTGAGCCCAGCGATTCGGTAGTGCTGCCCCTCTGTCGTGCGATCGCGAATTTCCCCCTGCCTCCCGATACGGAGCGCATTTTTGAGCGCATGGTGGGCCTCTCCCTTGTTAAGACCGATCTGAGCACGCCGCTGCATGTCCGTATCCAGGATCCACTCAATAATGAAAAGGGTCCGTTCAATACGACCAACTTCACGAAGCGCAACTGCAAGGTTGTTTTGTCGTGGGTAAGAAGCGAGCTTGCGCAGGAGTTGGCTGGGCCTGATTTTGCCAGCGGTCATCGTCGCGGCACAACGGAAAATATCAGGCCAGTTCGCAACGATAAGATCCTCCCGGGCTTTTCCACCTACCAACTTGCGTAACTCCCTGGGGGTCGTATCGGGATTAAATACGTACAACCGCTTCGATGGCAGATCCCTGATTCGCAGAACGAGATTGTAGCCGAGCAGGCTACTGGCTCCGAACAAATGGTCGGTGAATCCTGCTGTATCGGCATACTGTTCGCGAACATGGCGACCGACCTCGTTCATCAGTAGTCCATCGAGAATATACGGTGCCTCGCTCACGGTCGCCGGGATCGACTGACAAGCGAATGGCGCGAACTGGTCGCTTACGTGAGTATACGCTTTGAGGCCGGGAACAGAACCATATTTGGCATTGACCATGTTCATGACTTCGCCATGCCGCGCTGTCGGGAAAAACTGACCATCGCTCGATGCTGACGTGCCCATCCCCCAGACGCGTGACATCGGCAGTTTACCCTGCGCGGCCACCACAATTGCCAATGCCTGGTTCATGGCTTCGCTTTCAACATGCCAGCGGGCAAGGCGTGAGAGCTGCCAGTAATCATGCGTGTTTGTAGCTTCCGCCATCTTACGCAGGCCCAGATTGAGCCCTTCAGCGAGCAGGACGTTGAGCAGACCGATCCGGTCGCGACATGGAGCCCCGGTTCTCAGATGGGTAAACGCATCTGTGAAACCAAGGGCTGCATCAACTTCAAGCAGCATGTCGGTAATCCGAACGGACGGCATTCGGCGATACAGATCCAGTATGAGTGCCTCGGCACCATCCGGCACGTCTGCTGTCAACCTGTCGATCCGCAACGTTCCATCTTCTATGCTACCGTGCGGAATAGTGCCGTTACGGGCAGCCCGGGCCAGCCGCTTAAGAGCGATCGTGAGTCGCGCCTTTCTGTCTGCCAGCCAATCCTGTGGGTTGGAAGGCACGGCCAGTTTTGCATTTTCCTGCGCCGCGATCATCGGCACCAGTACCTGCTTGAGGTCACCATAGCGGCGCGAATGAGCGAGCCAGACATCTCCGGAACGAAAAGCATCCCGGAGGTGAAAGAGTACCGCCACTTCCCAAAGACGGGTATCTCCTTTTTCCTGAGCTCGTAAATGACGGTTCCATTTGGAGCTGGGCCGCAGGAAACGCCTTTCTGGCGATGCAACACCTTTCATCTCTCCGATCGACAAAGCTGCTGCTACCAATGGTCCGGCGACCGGCGCGGCTTCGAGCTTCAGACAGCGCAACATGCGGGGCGCATAACGACGAAAGCGATGGTATCCCTGCCCGACATATGCAAGAGGCTCATCGGCTAGCGTGTTGCTGAGTTGAGTCCCTGTCGCTACCAGTTGAGCGAGCCGGTCCCATGCAACCGAACTGGCGACAGCCATCTCCAGCGGGGTTCCGTCACTGCGGGCCTCAAGCAACGAAGCTCCCAGCGCGGTGAAGGTACGGATCGTATCCGTGAGTGTGGCTTTAGAGCCGGAAATTGTTTCGTCATGCTGGCGCTTCGCTTCCCGCCAGGTTTTTCCTACGATCCTGTCATGGGTTTCGACTATGGCATCAGCAATCGCCGCTTCCCACTCCACAACACAGACGGCAAGGATCGCCCAGCGGCGGTCCGAAGTGATGTCACGCAAACCGTCGGTGAAGTAGCGTTCACCCTGCCGACGCAGCCGGGCAATGCGATGGGCAGGTATGCTGGCCAAAGCACTATGATTGATATTCAGGGTACGCAGAAATTCGAGCCTGTCGAGCAAACGGTTAGCAGCAGCCGAGTTGTTACCAACCTCGAAGTTGCGAAGCCAGATGAAACGACTGATATTGCCGGCGAGCATTTCACTCAGAAGTTTGTCCAGGTGATCGCGAACATCCGCTGTTAAATTTTCCGCAATCCGCGTTTCAATCCGCCGCTCAGCGGCGACCAGAGCATCCGCGCACAAGCGCTCGATTGTCGATACTGCGGGCAGAATGGTGGAAGTTTCCCGACACCGCACAATAAAACGATGAGCAAGATCCTCGTTTGATCTGGCATCTTCGGCCTGGCCGAAAGTCCACTCCCGCAGATCACGGGCACCACGGCCCGTGAAGGTCTTGTAGCCGTAAATTTCGCGCAGCGTGTCCATGTGCTGCTGACGGGTTTGGCGCCGTGTGGCATAAGTGAGAAGCGCATCAGCCGGAACTCCAAGCTGAGCACCGACGAAGGAAAGGACTTCACGCGGGATCATCTCACCAGGAGCCAGTGCACGGCCCGGATATCGTAAGGCACAAAGTTGCAGGGCAAAGCCAATCCTGTTTTCCGGTCTGCGGCGCTGCCTAATGTTTTCCAGGTCATCATCGCCCAGCGTGTAGAACTTCAGTAGCGACAGTTCGTCCGTGGGCAGATCGAACAGCGCTGCTCGCTGCCGTTCGGTGAAAATATGGCGTCGTGACATACAAATTCGTCCCTTTTGAAGTATAGTCTGTTTTGGACAACAGCCAGCCCATATAAATCAGGGCGTTCCGATACAAAAATCCAGGAGGGTTCAATTGGGACATCGTGCCGCCATTTACTGCCGGGTTTCAACAGCGGATCAGTCTTGTGAACGCCAGGAATTTGATCTGCGAGCCTTCGCCGGCCGTGCCGGCTACGACGTGGTGGGAATATTTAAGGAAACAGGTTCAGGAACTAAACTCGACCGGGCCGAGCGAAAGAAAGTCCTGGCGCTTGCCCAGTCCAGACAAATTGATGCAATCCTGGTCACTGAGCTTTCCCGGTGGGGGCGCTCGACGCTCGATCTGCTCAATACGCTACGTGAACTGGAGAACTGGAAGGTTTCCGTGATAGCCATGAATGGAATGGCGTTCGATCTTTCGTCGCCGTATGGACGAATGCTGGCGACGTTTCTTTCCGGCATTGCGGAGTTTGAGCGGGATCTCATCAGCGAGCGGGTCAAGTCAGGCCTTGCTGTTGCGAAGGCACGTGGTAAGAGGCTTGGTCGTCAGGCCGGAGTGCGACCAAAATCAGACCGACTTTTGCCTAAGGTGGTTGCGATGAGGGCCGAGGGACGCAGCTATCGCTGGATCGCACGCGAGCTCGGTATCAGCAAGAATACCGTCGCTGACATCGTGCAACGACACAGAGCTAACGCTTAGGGTGTCATTTCGCCCTCAGCCGGAACCGACCCCGGCCATAACCGGGTGAACCCGTCGGTCCGCGGAATGGCCGCCGCGTAAAAGATCTCACAGCATCCGGCAAGCAATAAATATATCCAGCCCAAAACTTCTGGCCTCAGTGTTAACGAAATGCGCCATTTTGACCTGTGGTATGTCTTTTCTGACAGCCATTCGTCACCGGCATGGACGGATAATTATCCATCAGCTGCTGTTCAGGCTTTTCAGGATAATGCGGCTCAGAGCAGCATCTGTCTGCAAACGGTGTCCTGTGTAATCATTTTCCATCACTACCCGTGTCAGTTTACGTTGCCAGCTCTTACTGACAGATACTATTTACTGACACGCGGCGGATAGTAAATTTCAGCCATGTTCTGGAAACAGACTGAGCAAATTTCTCAGAATGGAAACGCACCCTAGCCCCGCCAAGGCTTCGCTTTACGATAATTTACCTGAAGGCGGCCATTTACCTGACGGTGCATGATAAAATGTAACCACAGACCGACCGAATTTAACTTATTAATTTAATTATCTAAATTTCTTACATCAGTCAATCAGGCTGTGCATTGCATTTTTGGAGTGCACAGTCTCTGGGTTGCCTGATTCACAATTCGTAAGTCAACATCTCAGGGGGAGATTAAGTGACAGAAAACCCAATCGGATTAACCAGAAAAGTTATCAAGCCCGTTTCTAATTTTTTCAGTTCACCTGTAGCGGGCGGTATTGTGCTTATTATTGCTTCGGCAGCCGCTATCATCGTGGCCAATTCGCCCCTCAGGGAAGGTTATGAAACACTCCTGAAATACAAAACAGCAGGCCTGTCCGTTGAGCACTGGATAAACGATGCCCTGATGGCCGTATTCTTTATGATGGTCGGGCTGGAAATCAAGCGTGAGCTTGTCACCGGCCAGTTAGCCACCTGGAGCCAGCGTGCGTTGCCGGGCTTTGCCGCACTGGGTGGTCTGGCCGTACCTGCCCTGATTTACGTGGGGTTTAATGCCGGTCATGACGAAACCCTTTCCGGCTGGGCCATCCCGGCGGCCACGGATATTGCTTTTGCGCTCGGTGTACTCGCCTTACTGGGCAGTCGTGTGCCAGTCTCGCTAAAAATTTTCCTGTCGGCGCTGGCTATTCTGGATGACATGGGGGCGGTGGCTATCATCGCGCTCTTCTATACCAGCAACATTTCGCTTCTGATGCTGGGTGGTGCAGCGGCAATGGTTGCTCTGCTGTTTAGCCTGAACCGTGCCGGCGTGACGCGCCTGCTGCCCTATCTGCTGACGGGGGGAGTACTGTGGTTTTTCATGCTTCAGTCAGGCGTGCATGCCACCGTCGCGGGTATCCTGCTGGCGTTCTTTATCCCGCTGCGAACCAGGAATGCGGCTGATGAAGTGCCTCTGGACAGGCTTGAGCATGCCATCAACCCCTGGGTCACGTTTATGATACTGCCGCTGTTTGGCTTCGCCAATGCGGGCGTCGCGTTGTCGGGCATGACGATGAATGACCTGTTGTCGCCGGTTCCGGTAGGCGTGGCGCTGGGCCTGTTTTTGGGTAAACAGGCAGGTATCTTTGGCCTGTCGCTACTGGCCGTCAGCCTGGGCCTGGCGAAACGACCAGAGAAAAGTACCTGGTTACAGGTTTATGGTGTCTCGGTACTGTGTGGGATTGGTTTTACCATGAGCCTGTTTATCGGCAATCTGGCCTTTACAGGCAGCCCTCTGCTCGTTGATGAGGTCAAGGTGGGGGTTCTGGCAGGGTCCATACTGGCCGCTCTGGCCGGTATTTTGATACTGCGCTTTGCGCCTTCTAAGCAAGTCAGGTAACGTATTATCTACAGGAAAATCCCCGTGATAACGGGGGTTTTTTCACACTGTCAGTGTATATTCTGAAGAGAAAATTGAAATTATTTAATTTTATTATAAATAATTACCTTTCTATCTTTCACATTTTACAGGCGGAGCCCTGTTCAGATAAGTCAGGATGAACGCTGGCATATCAGTTAAAATATTATGTTATTCAAATAAATAGTCGGCTAACGTGGTTTTTTACACGACTGGCCCTCTAACCCCGCTACTGAATACTGACCGCCAAAAGGCGGTTTTTTTGTTCAAAGAAACTGATCTCAGTATCGCGCCCGGGGCAGCTGGCCAACGTCGCCGGCATCGCGCCGGCAAAAATCGAAAAACAGAAATATCAGCAAGATAGCTTAAACAGGTGTCGGGAAATTTCGTTGAGATATTTTGAAGGAATCACAGTGTAAGCAGGCGCTTTTTCAGGGAGGCGCGTTCTTGCGGGTTGCGTCCCTTGTGATTGGCGATGCGATCCGCCGTGGCGGCCTGGCGCTTGACGGGCCAGTAGGAGCGGCCATCCTTGCCCATCGACCAGACGCTGCTGGCCTGGTTTTCCAGCAGGGGCAGATGGGCGCTCAGGGCTTCGGGCGACGCGCTGGTCAGCGCCGTGCGCTCACGGGTGCGCCAGCGCTGATGCCAGAGCTTCTTGTCCTCGCGCTCGCTGCCGCAGGTCGTGTGCCCGACGATGGGTGTTTTGCGGCGGCTGCGGCTCATAACGTAGTGGTCTCCAAGAACATTCAGGACTGATCCCAGGCGTCGATGGTCAAGACCTGATCGGCAGGACAGGCGGCTACGCGGTCGGGAACTGGATGGTGTTCAGTCTCATGCCGACCCCATTCGATTGATCGCGTCGCTTGCGGCACGCTGCGACGCAAGGAGGTTTGCGACCTGGTTTAGCAGCCGTGTCCGCTGCATGTCTGTTACCTATCTCCCCGACCGCTCATTGGACCAACTCCAGAGATTGGGCTCTATCGCTCAGCCAATACGAAACCGGCATTGGCTGATGCCACAACCGAGACTAACACAAATGGCTCGGTACCTGTATTTCGCGCCCCGTGCACTTGGCCCGGTCTTGCCACGGCTATCTCACCTTCCCTGAGGGCACGAACAATCCCATTGCCCTGAAAGTAATCAGCCATTCCCGACAAAACAGTCCACGTGTCTTGGCCGTGAGGATGAATGTGAGCCGCAATTTCCTGCCCGGGATGGACATGCCAAACCACGATAATTGAGTCTCGGGTTTCAAGCACAACGGAACGAATAGGCTCGCCTTCGGACGGCTGAACATACTCGGCTACAGAAAATATTCTCGATTCAACAGTCATCGGAGATCCCTCTTTCACAGTTGTCGTTACGGTCTTCATCGTCGGCATCCTGACGCACGGCGGGCAATTGCTGGAGCAACGCCGGCAGCCATTCCTGTACCGTCTCCCACACCACATCGAGGTTGATGTCGAAATAGCCGTGAGCCATGCGATTACGCATATTGCGCATGCTGCGCCACGGCACGTCGGCATGCGCCTGGGTGAACTCGACGTAGCCATCCATCACCTTTGTGGCCGCCTCGCCGATGACGATCAGGCTCATGATGACGGCCTGCTGGGTGCGCTTGTCGGCCAAGAAGTCGTCCTTGGCCATCCCTTCCACGAAGCTGCGCGCATCGGTTGCGGCCTGCTGAATGTGGTCGAGGTAATCGGGCAGGCGGTTCTCGCTCATATCGGTTGCGCCTCCGCGAGCACCTTGGCCCGGAACTTCGGCGGCAGGTCGCCGGGAGTCAGCAGATCGACGTCAACGCCGAGCAGCGATTTCAGTTCTTCTTCCAAATCGCCCAAGTCCAACAACGTGGCACCGGGCAGCGCATCGACCAACAGGTCGAGGTCGCTGCCATCCCGGTCGGTGCCATGCAGCACCGAGCCGAAGACGCGCGGGTTCGCGGCGCGAAAGCGGCCTACCGCTTCACGCACTGCGCTTCGCTTCATGTCAAGCACAACAGACGGTCGCATGCGCATCCTTTCTTATCGAAACTCGTTGAGATGATATGCAATCAAGAATAGAATTTCAAGAAGAAGGAAACCGCATGCCCCGCCGTTCGATCCTCTCCGCCGCCGAGCGCGAAAGCCTGCTGGCGTTGCCGGACACCAAGGATGAGTTGATCCGTCACTACACGTTCAGCGAAAGCGACCTCTCCATCATCCGGCAGCGGCGCGGCCCGGCCAATCGGCTGGGCTTCGCGGTGCAGCTCTGCTACCTGCGCTTTCCCGGCGTCATCCTTGGCGCTGATGAGCCACCGTTCCCGCCATTGCTGAGACTGGTCGCCAACCAGCTCAAGGTCGGCATCGAAAGCTGGGACGAGTACGGGCAGCGTGAGCAGACCCGACGCGAGCACCTGGTCGAGCTGCAAACGGTGTTCGGCTTCCAGCCGTTCACGATTGGCCACTACCGGCAGGCTGTCCAGTTGCTGACCGAGCTGGCCATGCAAACCGACAAGGGCATCGTGCTGGCCAGAGCCTTGATCGAGCACCTGCGGCGGCAGTCGGTCATTGTGCCCGCCCTCAACGCCGTCGAGCGGGCGAGCGCCGAAGCGATTACCCGCGCCAACCGGCGTCTCTACGACGCCTTGGCTGAGCCGCTGACGGACGTGCATCGCCGTCGCCTCGACGATCTGCTCAAGCGCCGCGACAACGGCAAGACGACGTGGCTGGCCTGGCTGCGGCAATCCCCGGTCAAACCGAACTCGCGGCACATGCTGGAACACATCGAACGCCTCAAGGCGTGGCAGGCGCTCGACCTGCCCTCCGGCATCGAGCGGCTGGTTCACCAGAACCGGCTGCTCAAGATCGCCCGCGAGGGCGGCCAGATGACGCCCGCCGACCTGGCGAAGTTCGAGCCGCAGCGGCGTTACGCGACCCTGGTGGCGCTCGCCATCGAGGGCATGGCCACCGTCACCGACGAAATCATCGACCTGCATGACCGCATCCTGGGCAAGCTGTTCAATGCCGCCAAGAACAAGCATCAGCAGCAGTTCCAGGCATCCGGCAAGGCGATCAATGCCAAGGTGCGGCTGTTCGGGCGCATCGGCCAGGCGCTGATCGAGGCCAAGCAAGCGGGCCGCGATCCGTTCGCCGCCATCGAGGCCGTCATGTCCTGGGATGCTTTCGCCGAGAGCGTCACCGAAGCGCAGCGGCTCGCGCAACCCGAGGACTTCGATTTCCTGCACCGCATCGGCGAGAGCTACGCCACGCTGCGCCGCTACGCGCCGGAATTTCTCGACGTGCTCAAGTTGCGGGCCGCGCCCGCCGCCAAGGACGTACTCGACGCCATCGAGGTGCTGCGCAGCATGAACAGCGACAACGCCCGCAAGGTGCCCACCGACGCGCCGACCGAGTTCATCAAGCCGCGCTGGCAGAAGCTGGTGATGACCGACACCGGCATCGACCGGCGCTACTACGAACTGTGCGCGCTGTCGGAGCTGAAGAACGCGCTGCGCTCCGGCGACATCTGGGTGCAAGGCTCGCGCCAGTTCAAGGACTTCGAGGACTACCTGGTGCCGCCCGCGAAATTCGCCAGCCTCAAGCAGGCCAGCGAATTGCCGCTGGCCGTGGCCACCGATTGCGACCAGTACCTGCATGACCGGCTGACGCTGCTGGAAACGCAGCTCGCCACCGTCAACCGCATGGCGCTGGCCAACGAGCTGCCGGACGCCATCATCACGGAGTCGGGCCTGAAGATCACGCCGCTCGATGCGGCGGTGCCCGATACCGCACAGGCCCTGATCGACCAGACGGCGATGATCCTACCGCACGTCAAGATCACCGAATTGCTGCTGGAGGTAGACGAATGGACGGGCTTCACCCGGCACTTCGCCCACCTGAAGTCAGGCGACCTGGCCAAGGACAAAAACCTGTTGCTGACCACGATCCTCGCCGACGCGATCAACCTGGGCCTGACCAAGATGGCGGAATCGTGCCCCGGCACGACCTACGCCAAGCTGGCCTGGCTGCAAGCCTGGCACATCCGCGACGAAACCTACGGGGCGGCACTGGCCGAGCTGGTCAACGCGCAGTTCCGACATCCCTTCGCCGAGCATTGGGGCGACGGCACCACGTCATCGTCGGACGGCCAGAACTTCCGCACCGGCAGCAAGGCCGAGAGCACCGGCCACATCAATCCGAAATACGGCAGCAGCCCAGGGCGGACGTTCTACACCCATATCTCCGACCAGTACGCGCCGTTCCACACCAAGGTCGTGAACGTCGGCGTGCGCGACTCGACCTACGTGCTCGACGGCCTGCTGTATCACGAATCCGACCTGCGGATCGAGGAGCACTACACCGACACGGCAGGGTTCACGGACCACGTCTTCGCGTTGATGCACCTGCTGGGCTTCCGCTTCGCCCCGCGCATTCGTGACCTGGGCGACACCAAGCTCTACATCCCGAAGGGCGATGCCACCTACGAGGCGTTGAAACCGATGATCGGCGGCACGCTCAACATCAAGCACGTCCGCGCCCATTGGGATGAAATCCTGCGGATGGCCACCTCGATCAAGCAGGGCACGGCGACGGCCTCGCTGATGCTCAGGAAGCTTGGCAGCTACCCGCGCCAGAACGGCCTGGCCGTCGCCCTGCGTGAGCTGGGACGCATCGAGCGCACACTGTTCATCCTGGACTGGCTGCAAAGCGTCGAGCTGCGCCGCCGCGTGCATGCCGGGCTGAACAAAGGCGAGGCGCGCAACGCGCTGGCCCGCGCCGTGTTCTTCAACCGCCTGGGGGAAATCCGCGACCGCAGCTTCGAGCAGCAGCGCTACCGGGCCAGCGGCCTCAACCTGGTGACGGCGGCCATCGTGCTATGGAACACGGTCTATCTGGAGCGGGCCGCGAACGCCTTGCGTGGCCACGGTCAAGCCGTCGATGACGGCCTGTTGCAGTACCTGTCGCCGCTCGGCTGGGAGCACATCAACCTGACCGGCGATTACCTCTGGCGCAGCAGCGCCAAGATCGGCGCGGGCAAGTTCAGGCCGCTACGGCCGCTGCAACCGGCTTAGCGTGCTTTATTTAATGAGATGGTCACTCCCTCCTTCCCGGTATTATGCTGAGGACAGGCTTTCATTCGGAGAACTATCATGGAAAACATTGCGCTCATTGGTATCGATCTGGGTAAAAACTCTTTCCATATTCATTGCCAGGATCGTCGCGGGAAGGCTGTTTACCGTAAAAAATTTACCCGGCCAAAGTTGATCGAATTTTTGGCGACATGCCCCGCTACAACCATCGCAATGGAAGCCTGTGGCGGTTCTCACTTTATGGCACGCAAGTTGGAAGAGTTGGGGCATTCCCCAAAGCTGATATCACCACAATTTGTCCGCCCGTTCGTTAAAAGCAATAAAAACGACTTTGTCGACGCCGAAGCTATTTGTGAAGCAGCATCGCGTCCGTCTATGCGTTTTGTGCAGCCCAGAACGGAATCTCAGCAGGCAATGCGGGCTCTGCATCGTGTCCGTGAATCCCTGGTTCAGGATAAGGTAAAAACAACCAATCAAATGCATGCTTTTCTGCTGGAATTTGGCATTAGCGTTCCCCGAGGAGCTGCCGTTATTAGCCGACTGAGTACCATTCTTGAGGATAATAGTTTGCCTCTTTACCTCAGCCAGTTATTGCTGAAATTACAACAGCATTATCACTATCTTGTTGAGCAGATTAAAGATTTGGAATCCCAGTTGAAACGAAAGTTGGACGAAGATGAGGTTGGACAGCGCTTGCTGAGCATTCCCTGCGTCGGAACACTGACAGCGAGTACTATTTCAACTGAGATTGGCGACGGGAAGCAGTACGCCAGCAGCCGTGACTTTGCGGCGGCAACAGGGCTTGTACCTCGGCAGTACAGCACGGGAGGTAGGACGACATTGCTGGGAATTAGTAAGCGAGGTAATAAAAAGATCCGAACTTTGTTGGTTCAATGTGCCAGGGTATTCATACAAAAACTGGAACACCAGTCTGGCAAATTGGCCGATTGGGTCAGGGATTTACTGTGCCGGAAAAGCAACTTTGTCGTCACTTGTGCTCTGGCAAACAAGCTGGCCAGAATAGCCTGGGCCCTAACGGCACGACAGCAAACTTATGTAGCATAACGGCAGAAATACACCGGTTTAAAGAATTACTGATCTGGTTTTGCGAATACTGATATTGATGATACTAACGGCCCACCGGCCTGTTGAGGAACCTGTAAAACGGAAAGGCTCATTGAAGCCGTATATTTTCTGGAGGTTCATCAGGCGCGGAACTCATCAAGGCGCGGGAATAAAATCCCATTCAGACGCCGGATAGATTCAAGCAAGCCAACTTGTCGTCAAAATCGGTGTTGCAAAAACGGGAGTGACCATAGATTCCGTTTTCCAAGCGGACCCCCTATACGCATCATAATACTATAAAACCAAATGCATTTTGCACTACTTCATACTTTTGTACAGTATAAGTGACGTGCTCCCCGTGGATTACAAGGCCGTCATCTGATAATGCCCCTAATGGGTCAGAACTCTAGGATAGTAGCAATACAGCAAGGAACTTCTTGAGATCCTTTCTGTTGCGTCGTAATCTCTTGCTCTGTAAACGAAAAAACCACCCTGGCAGGTGGTTTTTCGAAGGTTAGTTAATCCTGGCAGATTTTCTAACCGCGGTAACAGTCTTGTGCGAGACATGTCACCAAATCGTCCTTTCAGTGTAGCCGCACTCAGGCCATCACTTCAAGAACTCTTACTACATCTCTCGCACATCCTGTTTACCAGTGGCTGCTGCCAGTGGCGCTTTTGCATGTCTTTCCGGGTTGGACTCAAGACGATAGTTACCGGATAAGGCGCAGCAGTCGGACTGAACGGGGGGTTCGTGCATACAGTCCAGCTTGGAGCGAACTGCCTACCCGGAACTGAGTGTCAGGCGTGGAATGAGATAAACGCGGCCATAACAGCGGAATGACACCGGTAAACCGAAAGGCAGGAACAGGAGAGCGCACGAGGGAGCCACCAGGGGGAAACGCCTGGTATCTTTAAGTCCTGTCGGGTTTCGCCACCGCTGATTTGAGCGTCAGATTTTGTGATGCTTGTCAGGGGGGCGGAGCCTATGGAAAAACGGCAACGCCGCATCCTTTCTCCAGCCCTTCCTGATTTCAGCGCAGTCTCTCTATCTTGTCATTCGTGAGCAGGTAACGCCCGCCGCCGTCTCACGGCAGGAGCGCAGCGACCGAGTGAGCGAGGAGGCGTCATGTCATCACCACCTGCATTTTGCACTTACGCCCCGCAGCTGAATTTTTCCCCTGCCACATGAAGCACTTTCCCGAATTACCACTTCGATTTATCATATTAAGCCAGTATACACTCCGCTAGCGCTACGTGACTGGTTCAGGGCTGCGCCCCGAAACCCGCTAAAAACCACTGACGCGCCTGCGGCTTGTCCAACCCCGCGCCGACCGGGAAAGGCTTTCCCGTCCGCCACGGCGTTATCAGGAGGCGATTCTGGCAGATAAACGCAACAAGATGCTCACGATGTGGGTGACGGAAGACGAACATCGGCGGTTGCTTGAGCGGTGCGACGGAAAACAACTGGCGGCGTGGATGCGCCAGACCTGCCTTGATGAGAAACCGACACGCGCCGGCAGGCTTCCCTCGATTTCGCCGGCGCTGCTGCGTCAGCTTGCCGGCATGGGCAATAACCTGAACCAGATCGCCCGGAAAGTGAACGCCGGTGGTGCCGGTCATGACCGGGTGCAGATCGTGGCAGCGCTGATGGCGATCGATGCCGGTCTGGAACGGTTGCGGCATGCCGTACTGGAAAAAGGGCCGGATGATGATTGTTAAATTCCATCCACGGGGTCGCGGCGGGGGCGCCGGTCCGGTGGACTATCTTCTGGGTAAAGACCGGCAGCGTGAAGGTGCCAGCGTCCTGCAGGGGAAGCCGGAAGAAATCCGGGAGCTGATTGATGCGTCGCCGTATGTGAAAAAATATACCTCCGGGGTGCTGTCATTCGCGGAGGCGGATCTGCCGCCGGGTCAGCGTGAAAAACTGATGGCCAGCTTTGAGCGGGTTCTGATGCCCGGACTCGATAAAGATCAGTACAGCATTCTGTGGGTGGAACACGCAGACAAGGGTCGTCTTGAGCTGAATTTTCTGATCCCCAATACCGAATTACTGACGGGGAAACGCCTCCAGCCGTATTACGATCGTGCCGACCGGCCGCGCATCGATGCGTGGCAGACAGTGGTCAACGGCAGGCTGGGGCTACATGATCCGAACGACCCGGAGAACCGGCGGGCGCTGGTCACGCCGTCAGGACTGCCAGAAACGAAGCAGGAAGCCGCAGAGACGATTACACGGGGTTTGCTGATGTTAGCCTCATCAGGAGAGCTGAAAACGCGTGATGACGTCACAGGGGCGCTCACAGCGGCCGGTTTTGAGGTGGTCAGAACCACAAAAAACAGTATCAGCATTGCCGACCCGGACGGGGGGCGAAATATCCGACTGAGGGGAGCCATTTATGAGCAGTCTTTTAACGGCCTCGAGGGACTTCGAGGAGAAATCGAAAGCACAGCAGCAGCTTACCGAAGAGAGGCTGAAAGCCGCATTCAGCAAGCACGAGAACGTTGTCAAATCGGAACTGAACGCAAGCGCGAAGAGAATCAACGACGCCATCAGCGCCCACGAACAGGGGATGAACGCGGCGATGCAGTCGAACCGGCTGAGCGTGCTGCGAATGGTCGGGCGGACGTGGCTGACCATCACCATGGTGTCAGGGCTGCTGTTCGCCAGCCTGAGCGGGGTGCTGTGGTACCAGGGGAACCGGATAGCGGCGAACCTGGCGGAAATCAGGCAGCAGAGAGATACGCTGTCGAAACTGCAGATGCAGACGTGGGGCGTGACCTATCTGGAAAACCGCAACGGACGGTTTCTGGTGCTGCCGGAGGGGATGAAAGCCGAAACGGGCCGGAAGGTGGACAACAAGACGCGGAACGCGGTGAAGCTGGTACGGGAGTAGAGCAGAATGACGGAACTGGAAAAACAATTGCTGAGCGCGTTAGAGCAGCTACAGCAGGACTACTCGAGAAGGCTGGACGAGTGGGAGAGCGCCTTCGAGGAATGGCGGAAGATGTCTGGTCTTATGCAACGGGAGAACGCGGCGCTGAGCGAGCGCGTGTCGGGCTTGAGCAGGCAGGTGCAGAGTTTGAGCGAGCAGCTGCGCCGGTTATCGACAGGCTGAATGAGATTGAGCAACAGCGATACGGGCAAACAACGGAAAAGGAACCAGAGAAGACAGCAGATCTGGTACCGGAACGGCAACGCACATTATCTCATGGTGACAGGGAGTATGGAGACTGATAAACGCCCGTCTCAGGTGGCCTGAGCGTGACGGGGATCATGGCCATTTTCTGCGATTTCAGCACACAGAGAGTCTTTTTTAACCGAAATCACCGGCTATGCAGTGATGTGAATAAGTGATGCATATGCGTAAAATAAATCAGGTGCGTTTCTGGTGGTTTTCGGTGTACTTGCCACCACCTTTTGCCCGTCAGCCATCAGAAACGCCCTGAGTGCCTCCGGCGCGGTGCGAGTAAGGGATGTTATGTTTAATTGGACGGTTACTAGCATGTAAAAAAAAACCGCCACTAGGCGGTTTTTTATGATCAGTTAGGAATCTCTGAGACTTCTTTGACTTCCTGTTTATTAATTTGCTGCTTCACGCCGTTAGCATCGGTATAGCCAATCAACCCAGCATCCGATTCTTTGGGTTTGCCATCGCTCACAATGGTACGGCCATCATTCGTATGAATTGCATAGCTTGTCCTTGTGCATCCTGTCAGAGCTGAAAGTGCAATGATCGCAGCTAGCGCTGAATAAATTACTTTCGTCATAGAACGTTCCTTATCAGTTATCTAGTTCACTCATGTTGGTAATTTTGTCGCGGTTGATATGTTCTGTTTTTCCTGTCTGTGCATCCTTGTAAGAAACCAGCCCGGTGTCACTATCAATCTGAGGCTTACCGTCTGCGACGATAGTCCGTCCGTCGGTAGTTTTAATGGCCTGATTTTAGGAGGTGCCGGTTACTGAGAAGGTTAAAACTGAAGTTATTAAGAGAAACCAATGCTTTTTTAGATATCCCATATCCCTAGTACTGGCGAAGTTAGTATCTAACTTACTAATAATAGGCATTGTTTTGGCTTCTGCATCGGAAGGGGAGATAAAATGTAAAAAAAGAAATCTTATGTTAAATCAGGTGGCAGAATGCTGTGTTAAACGGCTAGTTGCTAATCATAATCATTTTGTAACGCAGGGGGATTTCTTCCGCCGATAAATGCATTCCAGTGATGGATTCATTACAAGGAACATCATAAATCCCATGGATATCGATCCTGCGAAGAAAGGATCTTCTTGAGATCATTTTTTTCTGCGCGTAATCTCTTGCTCTGAAAACGAAAAAACCACCTTCCGGTGGCTTTTTCGATGGATAGAGGATCCTGGCAGATTCTCTAACCGAGGTAACTGGGTGTACAAGACCGCAATTACCAAAACTGTTCTTTCAGTGTAGCCGCAGTCAGGCATCCACTTCAAGACCTCTTTAAATACCATCTTGTACACCCTTGTTACCAGTGGCTGCTGCCAGTGGCGTTTTTTCGTGTCCGTCCGGGTTGGAATCAAGATGATAGTTACCGGATAAGGCGCAGCGGTCGGACTGAACGGGGGGTTCGTGCATACAGTCCAGCTTGGAGCGAACTGCCTAC
>ERZ773113.716-NODE-716-length-17296-cov-3.515747_pt1 | contig 17296 bp, 42 predicted proteins | sample MGYA00580565_ERZ773113 | MGnify/ENA primary metagenome ERZ773113 (study PRJEB29015, sample SAMEA2737827) | human gut metagenome | biome: human gut; feature: human-associated habitat; material: faeces | place: China | collected 2012 ...
AGCAACATTTTGAGGGACCAAGGCCCAGTGACAAATTGGACAACTAGATACTTCATCACATTCACAGGTGTATTCGATTCCATCATCAACGCTAATAACATTGAATTTCTTATAAGCCATAGAGATACCCCCAATATCAGATATTGAAATTATACAGCGATTAACCATAGTAATCAATGGAAGGAGGAATTATATGCCTGCAAAGTGGACTGCCGCCCTGCTGGGCGAAATGCACCTTGCCGGAATCACGGCCAAACAGCTTGCCGCAGAGGTGGGTTGGAACCCGAAATATCTCAGCGTTGTGCTCAACGGACACAAGGAGCCGAAGGGCGCGGAAGAGAAGCTAAATGCAGCGCTTAGCCGATTGCTCTCAGATGATTGCAATCAGGATACCAGCTCAGAAGCACAATAAACCGGACTATTCCATAAAAATGGAAAAATAATCCGCCCCTGACGGCACGATAAATAAGGGAGGGGGGTGAGAAAGACGGAGAAGGCAAAAGAAATCCTCGGAAAGCAGATGGAACTACTGTCCGAGGATTTAGGCAGAGAACTGAATTTGTCAGGTGATTCAACTGATATCGGCGTAAATTCAAAAATATATGCTGGGTCATTTTTCATAAGAGAGCCATTGAGCCATATTATTTTCGAATCTCTATAACAGACAGATCTTTGTTTACGGAATCAACCAAGTTAGCAACATCACAACATAACTAAAACATAGCCGCATCTTCGGCAGAAAGGAGACGTTATGACGCTGGCAGAAATCAAAGCCATGAACAAAGATGTCCTTCTTCCATCAGAAGCCGCGGGCCCACTTGGTTGTGATCCACACTATATCCGAGTGGCGGCGAAGAAGAGGCCGGAGCTACTTGGGTTCCCTGTAACACTGATTGGGAACCGGGTAAAGATCCCTCGCCTTGCTTTCATCCAGTACATGGAGGGGACCTTGGAAAATGAGGATGCCCCCGCCCGTGGTGGCACACGGGAGAGGGCAAGAACCGATGACCAGTGAAATCATCCTGTCCCTTGTATTGTAACACGGGGGCGGGAGGAATACAAGGAGGAAATGTGAGACAGCTAAATGTTGATCCCGAATTTCGGGATAAGATACCACCCTTGTCAGCAGACGAGTTTTCCAAACTGGAAGAAAATATCGTCACTGATGGGGAGGTCCGAGAGCCGCTTGTGGTGTGGCACAACACCATCATTGATGGGCATCACCGTTACAAAATCGTCCAGAAACACCCGGAAATCCCATTCAAGGTTAAGCAGATGGACTTCCCTGATAAGTGGGCGGCTATTGTTTGGATGTGCCGGAACCAGTTGGGACGGCGGAATATTACCAGAGAACAGCGCGATTACCTTCTATCTCAAGAGTACGAGGCGCAGTGCAAGACGGTTGGTGGAGACGGCTCAAACCAGTACGAGAAGAAAGAGCAATTAGATGAAAACCATCAAATTGCAAAAGGAGACACAAGAGCTGCAATAGCGAAGTCTCATAACATTTCTCAATATGAAGTTCAAAAGGCTGTTGAGTTTGGCCGTGGCCTGGACGCTGCCGAAAAGGTTTCTCCCGGCATCAAAGAGGCCGTCCTTTCCGGCTCTGTAAAAGCCCCAAAGTCTGTTATCTCTGAAATCCGCAATGCCCCAGAGGAAAAGAAACGCGAGGCCGTGGAGGCTATCAAGAAGGGGGACACGGACACCGCGAAGGCGATTCTCCGCCCTATCCCAAAGGTTGAGCCGGAGGAACCGCCAGCCCCGTTCACAGTTTCGGAGTTTCAGGAGCTTATCCATACAGCTATCAAGGCCCTGGATGCTTCTTTGAAACAGCATATGGTTCTTGTCCATCGGGAAATGCTTGATATTCCGTCTGGGCGTGACGCTGCTATGAAGGAACTGGACAGGGGCATTGAGGTCATCGAAAAATATAAAAACATGATAAGGATGGTGAGCGAGAATGGCACAGAAAATTGAAGTCCAGCTTTTAGACCTTAACACAAAGGACATTCTGATTGATGACCTCGGTCAAAGAGATGTAAACCGGAGACGGGCACAGTTCAACAAGATCATGCGTACATTCGATCCGAATCTCATCCAGCCTATCAGCGTAGCCCTGATTGATGGAAAGTATTACTGCTTCGACGGTCAAATGACCATGAAAGTATTAAAGGCCAGAAACGCTGGTCGTGACCTCTGCGTAAAGTGTCGGGTCTATAACGGAATGACAAAGATGGACGCAGCTAATATGTTCATCAATCAAAGAGGTACAACAAGCCGTGTTACATTAACCGATAAAATTCGTGTTTTAGGGAATTACGGAGATCAGAAGTCCATGGATTTTCAACGAATTACGGAAAAGAACGGCCTTGAAATATCGTGGACAGGGAATAAGGCAAAAAACGCGGTTATAGCGGTCAGTACACTTTGGAACGAGTTCCTTTCTTTTAACGACAATGATCTTTATGGGTGTTACATTCGAGTAATCAAACAGTCTTGGAATGGAGAACCAGCGGGCGCACAGGCACAAATTCTTCGCGGACTTGGACTGTTCATGAGGACATACAAAGGGCAGTTTAAAGAGGATATCCTAATTGAGAAACTGTCAAAGAAAAATCCGAATGATATCGTAAGAGATGCACAAGTGGATAGGACATCTGGAGCTAGAAAATACGCTGTCCAGATTTTGCTAGCTTACAACTTCGCTCAGAGAGAGGCCAACCGGTTGCCAAATCTCCTGTAAATAAAAGCGCCCCGGCCAGCGCACCACCGCCGACCGAGGCTAGCAAACCTAACTGATAGCGCCAATTAGGCTTGATAGATATATGATACTAGAACATTCGTTCTCTGTCAAGCCGGAAAGGAAAAAATATGGCAGAGAAAGAGACAAAAATTGGACGCCTCAGCTCCATTAAGGAGCTCGGAGAGCTTGGCGGTGATGTCAAAAACCAAATGGATTGGCTGAACACTCAGGTGTATGGCATGACGTTTGATGAGCTGATCCGGTATATGGGGAGGCGTGACGATGACGCCAAATGAGACCATCCGCCGCATCACCCAGCAAGCTATGGAGCGGCACCGGCTCTCACAAAGGGGTCTTGCCCATGAGATCGGATGCGGCGAAGGCTCTATTGCAAAGATTCTGGACGAGCAGGAGGTTCGTCTCACTCAGGAGCAGTGGTTTTATTTGATGACGTTGGGAGGGAAGCAGCTTGCGTGACTGGATGCTCGTGGGCGCATACGCCTGCATTATTGTAGCAATGGCGCTGATAATTTGGGACATATGGGATAGGAGAAGGAAGAAATGAGAACACGAGAAGAGCGCCGCCAGAGGGCCCGAGAGATCCGGTGGATGATCGGAGTAGGAGCAATGCTCTGCCTGACCTTCTGGGGCGGTATGGCATTTGCCTTTTGGGTCATGGGGTGATGAAATGGAGAACATCGAACATCCAGACATCACCGCTGCCATGCGGACGGGGTATCCAGAATATGTGAACCCAGAGAATCAAGACAACCCAGAGAATCGGGAGCAGTTTATCAATGAAAGGCCCGATCTCCTTATCAGATGGCTTCGCATTGGATACCCGGATATCTTAGAGGAATACATTGAAATGAACGGACCGGACTACCGGGAATGGCTGAATTAGGAGGAAGATATGGAGAGCTTTATTTTACGAGTTTTGGCTCTGCAATCAGAGCTGAAAGCGCCTAAAGGACAGACAAATAAATTTGGTGGCTATAAATACCGCTCTTGTGAGGATATTCTGGAAGCAGTAAAACCACTGTTGAAGAAATATGGGCTTGTCCTCACGGTCGGAGACGATTTGATGAATATAGGCGACCGGTATTATATCTGCGCTACCGCAACACTTAGGGATACAGACAGCGAAGCAGCCATTAAAAACAGCGCATACGCCCGTGAAGCGTTTGAGAAGAAGGGAATGGATGAGGCTCAGATTACCGGAACCGCATCCAGCTATGCTAGAAAATACGCTCTGAATGGTCTGTTCTGTATTGACGATACAAAGGATGCGGACACGGACGAATATACTGAGCGGACCAGAAGAGGGAATGAATCACACCATGGGACGCTTTGCTCTGACTGTGGACAAACCATATTTGGGACTTTGAAACGAGATGGAAGCGACTGGCCTGCACAAGAGATCGTGACATACTCCACCGGAAGATTTGGGCGTCCCTTATGTCCGGCGTGCCAAAAGAAAGCTTTTTCGGCTGAAAAGGCGGCAAGTAAATGAATCTTACATTTCAAGATGCCAAGATACAGATGGACGGCGGAGTATGGCTCTGTATAAAAGTCAATGAGCCGGCTTTAGCCAGAACCTTCATCCTGGACAAGCAAAATCGTCTCTATGACTGCGAGATCAAGGAGCACCGGGAAAAGCGGAGCCTGGATGCCAATGCCTACTGCTGGGTCCTTTTGGACAAGCTGGCGGACGCTATCCGCTCCACGAAGGAGGAGATCTATCTCCAGAAGGTGCGGGAAGTTGGTCCATATAAGGACTTTTCATTGACCGAGGATGAAGCAAAGACTTTCCGAGTGGCATGGGAGAAGCTTGGCACTGGATGGCCCACAGAACAGGTAGACTATGGCCGAGACGGAGACCGGGTGGTGGTGAGGGCCTACTATGGTTCCTCTACCTATAACACAAAGCAGATGTCCAGACTCATCGACAGCATCGTGCAGGACTGCAAAGACCTTGGAATTGAGACATTGCCGCCTGAAAAGCTTGCGGCTATGAAGGAGGAATGGGGACGTGCATCGGCAGACTAAGGCAACATCCATTCCAGCGAAGGTAAAGGCTGCTGTAGCCGAAAGAGACTGTACTCATGGCCCGGCAACCTGTATCCTCTGCGGTGCTCCTGGCGGTCCCCACTGTCATGTGGTGCGCAGATCTCAGGGCGGAATGGGGGTCGAGGAGAACATCGTCACCCTCTGTGATAAATGTCACTATGCTTTTGATGAAGGACTGTTTATGGACCGGCTTCGCCCGTTGGGATTTAACAGCCGGGAGGACATCCGTACTTATATCATCGACTACCTCAAAGGATTTTACCCTGACTGGAGCGAGGAGAAGGTGAGGTACAAAAAATGGGACTGACACAGTGTGAGCGAGTGCTGCACTATATGGAGGACTTTGGGACCATCAACCCCATGCAGGCCATTCAGGACCTTGGATGCTACCGCCTGGGGGCCCGTATCTGGGACCTGCGTCATGCTGGACATCCTATCTCCCGCCGTATGGTATCAGGAAAAAACAGGTATGGCGATAGTGTCAGCTATGCCGAATACAGATTGGAGAATAGAAATGCTTAACCATATCACTATTATGGGACGTTTGACCCGAGATCCAGAGCTCCGGCATACCCAGACCGGAACGGCTGTGGCCTCCTTCACTCTGGCGGTGGACCGGGATTTTAAGGACAAGGCTACTGGAGACTGCACTACCGATTTTATTGATGTGGTAGCCTGGCGGCAGACCGGCGAGTTTGTCAGCCGCTACTTCACAAAAGGTCGCATGGCCGTGGTAGATGGCCGCCTTCAGCTCCGTGACTGGACGGACAAGGACGGCAACAAACGCCGGAGTGCTGAGGTCATTGCAAGCAATGTCTACTTCGGGGACTCCAAACGAGATCCTGGGTCCGATGCTCAATATGGAAATGATGACCAGGAGCAGTTTTCTGAGCTTACAGATGATGATGGCAGTTTGCCCTTTTAAGGGGGCATGAAGTGTGCCGAACCGAATTATAAAAGAATCGATTTGTACAAGTGAAAGTCTTGATGGATTGAGCTGGTTTGAAGAAGTCTTTTTCTTTCGGTTGATCGTGAATTGTGATGATTATGGGCGCTTTGATGCAAGACCGGCGGTTTTGAAAGCAAGGCTTTTCCCGCTGAAGGATCGGATCACTCTGAAGGATGTGTCCAGTGCGCTGACGAAGCTGGCGGATATAGGCATCGTGAGGCTGTACGAGTGTGACAGTAAGCCGTACCTATATCTCCCAACATGGGAAGTCCACCAAACCATCCGTGCGAAGAAAAGCAAGTATCCAGCTCCTGATCTCAGCGAGAGTACATCTGAAATCATTTGCAAGCAATTGCAAGCAAATGTCTCCGTAATCCAATCCAATCCGAATCCAAAAGAAAAGACCCCTTCGGGGTCTAAAAGAAAAAGTTTTGATCCGCCAACAGTAGACGAAGTTCGGGAATATTGCGAGGGGAAGAAGAACGGAATAGACCCTGAAGCATTTGTAGACTATTATGCGGCAAGAGGCTGGAAGTACGGCCCGGGTCGTCCGGTCGTGGACTGGAAAGCCGCAGTAAGGACCTGGGAAAATAGGAGGAAGCAATCAGATGGCGATGACTACTGGAGCAAGTGATGCGCTGTTGTTCCGGCCTGATATGATGGACCCATCACAGCCGTCTGGGCTGTGGTGGTGTAAGGACGCAGAAGACATGCAGACTGTTGGAATGAACGCTGTGTGCAAAGGGATTCTAGCCGAGTGGAAGGAGCTCGAGCCGTGGATGGAGTATATCAACTCTTTCCCCTACATCCTGATCGTGATACCACCGGGGCTGGAACAGGATACAGCAGCCGAAGAGCTGGAGGCAAGGGTGTCCATCCCGATCATCATCCCTACAGCAGATAGTTTTCATGGGTATAAGAGCTTGTTCTCCTTGGTTGGAGAACGTGGGATAAGAGCCTTGGATAATCTTCTGCTGAACGGAGAAGAAGCTCCTGTCCATGGGATCATCAACCTTGCAGATGTGGATTGCCAGAAGAGGAAAAATGCAAAGCGTGTGATCTCTGGAATACATGAACTGGACACTGCAATTGGTGGTTTTTCTTCCGGGGAATTATCCGTTTGGACAGGGAAACGTGGAGAAGGGAAGAGCACACTTCTGGGGCAGATCCTGCTTGATGCAGTCAATCAGAACCATGTTGTATGTGCCTATTCCGGTGAACTGCCAAAAGAGCAGTTTAAACTCGGTCTATTGCAGCAGGCGGCTGGATATCTCAATGTGACACGAAGAGTGGATCAGAGAAGCGGTCGGGTCCTGTTTGACGTGAATAAAGAGGTCCTTCCTTATATCGACAAATGGTGGAACGAGCGCCTTTTCTTAACAGACATCCAAAGAAAAGAGGCGCACGATGAAGCAAACATTCTAAAGATTTTTGAGTATGCCAACCGTCGATATGGAGCAGATACGTTCCTGGTAGATAACATTATGACTGCGGAACTGAAAGACGAATCAAGCCTTGGATTCTGGAGGGCTCAGTCCTCATTTACAGGGCGTCTGGTTGCTTTTGCCAAAAGACTTGACGTGCATGTGCACCTTGTGGCACACCCAAGAAAGACAGAGTGCAGACGTTTGGAGGCGGATGACGTTGGAGGATCTAGCGACATTACAAACAGAGCTGACAATGTATTCAAGGTTGAACGAGTACCCGAGGAGAGAGAACAGGAACTTGGGTACTCCTCCCTACTCACTATTTTGAAAAATAGAGAGTTCGGAGCTAGAGCAAGGATCAAACTTGAATATAACGAGCCATCCAGAAGATTATATGAAGCTGGAGGGCGGCCGATAAAGTGCTATTCATGGGAGGAGGCGCGGAAACGTGGACAGAGTCTATGAATTAGTCATGGGCGAAATCAAAAGAAAGCGTGCTCAGAGAGATTTTATGAGGTCAGAAGGTCTTGATAGATATTCGGAAATGTATGAAGAGGTAGCAGTCGCCCTACAAACAGTTTTAGATTCGTATTCCAAATCGCTAGAGTAAGGGGTGCGGAGGAATGCTGAGTTTTATCATCAACTACCCAACGACCCAAAAAGGGAAGTCAGAATGGAACCGGAGATTTGGCCTGAATGCCTATTACGCGGGAAAGCACCCACAGCAGCGGCGGAGGGACGCGGAAGAGCTCCATATGATCGCTCGGTCGGCTATGCACAAGGCAGGGATCAGGAGCAAGATGATAGACCGACCGGTGAAGGTTAAATTTTACTGGGATGACGGCCTGGACTGCGATAATCATGCGGTTTTAGGGAAAGCGTTTTTGGACGCAATGAAAGGGTACATATTACCGGATGATAACCGGAGGTGGGTCCAGAAGGTGTCACATGAGTTCTGGGATGGGGGCGCGATCAAGGTCGAGATCATGCCAGGAGGTAGGCCGTATGCATGAAAATCCATGTTGGACCTGTCAGAAAGCATGCGGAGGTTGCTCCTGGAGCCGCAGCTTCTCCCCTGTTCCAGGCTGGAGGGCCAACAAAACGAAAAAACGAGGACAGGGCGGCACAAAGGGCGGCTACATAGAGAGCTACTACATAAGGTCGTGTCCGGAGTATGATCCAGAGCCAAAGCGGGATATCCCGGAAGAGAGAGGCGGTCAAAGGCTCAAATATGACATCGACAAGGTGATGCTGTTGACCAGGGCCAGAATGACAGAGGCGGAGATCTGCCGGAGGATGGGCGGTATGCCGCTTGATACACTGAGGAGATATAAAGCCATATTGAGGAAGCGAGGAAAACTATGCTAGAATTAGAGCAAAGGGCCCTCCTGGGCGACCACGAGGCCGCCAGGCGGCTGACGGATGCGGGGGTGCTGCTGCCATGTGCTCATTGTGGTGGGCATGTAAAGCTTAAGAAGGGTTTTCCAAGCCGACAGATTGCACATTGTAGGCAGGCGGTAGTTCAGTGCAGGCAATGCGGGATTAGAACAGTCACACATCGACAACTTCCCATGGAACGCTGGCAAGATGTAGACCGAGCCGCCATTGAGGAGTGGAACACCCGCGCGCCGTTGCTGACAGCGGAAGAGATTCAGAGATTGGAGGCCCAGCTATGACGCGGGAAAAAGCGAAAGAAATTTTATCAGATTTGAATCTTTGCCATTATACCCCAAGCAGAGAAGCCGCAGAAGCGATCATATCGGCCTTAGACCCGTTAGAGATTATCTCCGCCCTCCGCCCCCTCAGCCGGGAGATGGTGGAGAGGATGCGGGGAGAGTGGATGATCCCGATTTTTGGCGGCCAGAAGGATGCAAACGACCCTCGCTGTCAGTGCTCCGAGTGCGGTAGCATCGAAACACCGCTTGCAAGGCATCGGTTCTGCCCTGCCTGTGGCGCTCCCATGACGGACGAGGCCGTGGAGATGGTGATGGAGAGATGGGAGGCGCTGAAAGATGGACCGGAACAATGAAACTATTCGGCGGCTGGCAAAGAAAGCTGCTGATGCATGGAGGAGCACTGACACATATCATCAAGCGGCTCAAATCATTGATATGCTGATCTCTGCATTGGAGGGAGAGCCTACCCTCCCCCCGCCGAACGAGCCGCTGACGTGTGATGGGTGTGTAGACTGCAAAAGGTCGTCAATGAGTATGTGTAAGTTTTGCATCCGGAATACAGAACTACGAGATTACTACCGCCGCCCGCCGGAGGGAGAGGAGGATACATGAAAGGCTGTAAGGATTGCCCGGCATATGCAAAATGTACCGTGACCTACCGTGGGTCAGCTTGTGATGCTCTGCGTGGTACATATGGAATTGACAGCGACCCGGAGATTATCACCAACGCTGACCGCATCCGTGCCATGAGCGACGAGGAGATGGAAACAGAACTTCTGCCTCTGTTTGAAGAACTATGCGAGGACGGGATACCGAGCACGGATTATATGCGCTTTTGGCTCCGGCAGCCAGCAGAGGAGGAACCCTGATGTCAAAAGAAAGAACTGATCCAAGCGGTGATGCCAGAAATTCTCTCAATAAACAGGCCAATAATCGCACCAAGAAAAACCAGAAGCACTTGAAATATGCGCTCTCGCTTATTTTCGGAGTCGTTCTTGGACTCTTGCTTGGCGCGATACTCGAACTCCGCTAAAGCATCTTCGCCGCGTGGAGTGAGGCGCCAGGATGTGGGATTGATGGATAAATCGTCTGGGGAACCTTCCGTACGATAACTGTTTGGCTCGATATATTTTTGTTCCCGAAAATATCTCATACGACTATCCACTTTCCCGCTGACTGGTCCGGAGCGAAATTTAAGAAGCGCATTGTAGTTTTCATCTGACAGCATATATATCACCTCACGCCGATTATACCACAAGGAGGAAAAAATGGACATTGAAAAGCTGATCGTCAGCCTTAGATCCCCATCATGGCAGGATCTTGAGGACCCGGACGCCCCCCTTTTAGAAGATGCCGCCCACGCCCTCTCCACGCTCTGGGACGAAAACGAGAGGTTGCGGGAAATGTATCAGAAAGAAAAAGCGGTTTGCCATGCTACGCAGGCCGAACTGGAGCAGATGAAGCGGGAGAATGAGACCCTAAAACATGCATTACAAAATTGGCACGAGGAGGACTGACATGGAACGGTTGAGTGACTTTGCTGCTGATATTGTCAATGATCTGTATGAAAATTCTGATTGGTACGGCGACCGCTCTTTGATAGAAGCTGCCATTAACCGCCTCGCAGCCTACAAGGACACGGGGCTGGAGCCGGAGGAAGTCAATGTTATCGCTGGCCTTGCGTCTGAGAACTGCGCAAAGGTAGCGGACAAGATAGACCAGCTTCTTTCCGATGACAAAGAGCTGGAGCAATATCGCGCTCTCGGCCCCATTGACCGCCTCCGCGAACTTAAACAGGCCGACGATGAGGGACGGTGCGTGGTGTGTCCGTGCAAGGTTGGAGACAAACTGTACGAAGTGGAAAGGTACAGAAACTCCGGGAAAGTGGAAATCGTAGAACGTATAGTACAATCCATAGAATTTTTTGCGGACGGGTACTATGTAAAAATGTACCGTTGGAGACCTTGCAAAGAAACGAATGGAGTATTAAGTCAAAAAGTGGATAGCTGGGTAAAAATAGAGGATTTCGGGAGAACCGTCTTTTTTGCCCGCAAGGATGCCGAGGCCGCACTACGGAGGGAGCTAGAATGAGTACATTTGGAGATTGTCCAAAACAATCAATTTATGAAGATATTTGTTACCACCAGAGTCAAAATAATATCTCCAAGGTAGAACTTATGACAATGTTGGCTGAAATTATTGCCTATATAGGGGAGAATTTTGAATGAAGGAGTACATCGAGAGGGCAGCCGTTCTGAAAGTCCTGGAGGAATATTACCCTGGAGTAGATGAGCGACTACATATTGTCAAGGATATTACGTCTATCCCCACCGCCGCCGTTGCGGAGGTGCGGCACGGAAAGATTATAGAGACTATCAAAGATGGCAAAATGAATCGAGTGTTCTCATGCTGTGGACATGATTTTACGGAATTAACATGCTGGTATATGCCAAAATACTGCCCCAACTGCGGCGCTCGCATGGACAAGGAGGACGAGCATGGAAGCGAATTTGATTGACCGCGATGTTGCAGAGGATTATTTTGGGTGCTCAGATTGGGAAATCTTAGCAAAAGAAACTCTTAGAGAAGTGCCACTCGTCGACGCCGTGCCTGTGGTCAGGTGCAGGGAGTGCAAGCATTATCATTCCGATACAGGCTGGTGCGATCAACTATCATATTTTCAGACCTCGGACGGGGAACCTTGTTCTCCGGCTGAGAGTATGGACTGGAAGATGTTCCAGGAAAACGACTATTGTTCTATGGGCCAGCGGAAGGAGTCCGAGCATGACTAAGTGCTGCGCCACCTGCCAATGGTGGGACGGAGATCGCTTTTGTGATTGCCCTGACAACGGGGTGTTTTTAACACATGGAAATGACACCTGTGCCAACTGGAAAGCTGAGGAATGCGCCACCTGCGCCTGGTACGAGGACTTCCAGGGTGTGTGCTGTAACGGGGATTCCCCGCACCGCGCCGACTTCACGGAGCCGGATCAGCGGTGCAGGGAGTGGGAAAGGAAGGAGGACGGCCATGAGCAGTGAACTGTGGCTTGGCTATGTGGTGGAGGATGATATGTTGGAGCCAACAAAACATAAGGAGAAGGCCAACATGGATAAGCCGACGAACAACGATCAGCAGGCCAAAGCAGACGCAGGAAAGCCTCGCCCTACGCTCACTCCCGTCAGCCTGATTGATGCTGTGACAGCGGTCCGCATGTACGGAAACGAAAAGTACCATGATTCTGAGAATTGGCGGAAAGTGGAGCCGCAACGTTACCGTGACGCTCTCTACCGACACTGGCTGGCCTATCTCAAGGGTGAAAAGTGCGATCAGGAAAGCGGCCTGCCTCACCTGTGGCATTTGGCTACAAACGCGGCGTTTTTGATTGAGATGGAGAGCTCCATCCACGACGGGGAGGGCGACGACGATGATTAAACTGCTCCTTTTCCTGGGAATCATCCTGTCTATTGTCAAAGCAAATGGATGGTTTATAGTACCGATGCCTGTTTTGGTTTTCTGCTGGGTGATGAGTTTTGTTTGTTGGCTCATTTATTCGTATGCTCTTGGTGTAGGCGAAGGAGCCGCAAAAGAGATGAAGAAGCAAATTCGAGACGGGGAGGGCGGACAGTGTGAGTGAGTGGATCAGCGTTGAGGAGAGGTTGCCGGAAGTGGGGCAAGAAGTGTTGGTATACTGGCGGAATACATCTCAAAAAGCGGAACATTTTGAATTGACACATTACACAGGGGACCATTGGTATTTACTTGACAATACAGGCCGACCTTGGATTGAGGTTGTTGCATGGATGCCCCTCCCAGAAAGCCCGAAGGAGGGATGCGATACGAACGGAGAAGCAAAAAAATATACGGCGGAAGAAATTAAGGAATTAGCAAAGAAAGCATTTGAGGCTTGACAGAACAACGGTTTTATATTATGATATAAGGGGAATTTATAAATAAAAATGAAATATAGCAATCCGACTTGGGAGCCTTACTTCAAAGACATCGCTCCTATTCTATCAAAACTCTACTTTATGACCAACTTAGGAACTATCAAATACATTGTGGCGACTATGATTTTCAAGAAGATGTCCTTTCTCGAATGGAGGAACGAACATTGGACTTAACAAAATACGAAATGGAAACTATCTATAACTACAATCAGGAAGAGCCTCTTGCCTCCTGCTACACGATGGACCGTGCCCTGATCCGCCGATTAGATGTACTTGCCGAAAAACACAAAGAAATTACTTTACTTAGAAGTGGTGAAGGAATGAGGGAATATACTTTCCCAAAGAAGTGGATTAAAGTCCGCGCCCCAAAGAAACTATCGGACGAACAGCGTGAAAACATGGCAAAGAGAGCGAGAGAGAGGTTTGGGTTTGCGAAGGAAGGTGACAACTCTGAGCAAGAATGATACGACTATGGAGCAAGGGAAAACTATCGTAAAGGCAAGGGGCCGTGGAGGCAAAGAGAACTTTCCAAGCGTCATATCTGGAGCAAAGGCAGAAGATATATCCCGCTGCATGGGTAACTGTATGATGTTCTATGATAGACCCATTGTTAAATCCGATGAAGAGTGCAGAGAGCGACTATATGAGTTCTTTGACACCTGCCAAAAAACAGGACAGTTGCCTACTGTTGAGAAGATGGTCATGGCATTAGGGACTATCAAGCAGACGGTTTGGAACTGGGAAAATGGGATTGGGTGCAGCTCTGTGCGCATGGACCTCATTAAAAAAGCCAAAGGATTTATTGCATCTTTTGAGTCTGAAATGGTCACAGAGGGCAAAATTAACCCCGTTGTTTACATTTTTAGAGCAAAGAACTATTTTGGTATGAAAGATCAGCAAGAGGTCGTTCTGACGCCAAATCAACCCCTCGGCGACTCTCCCGACCAAAAGCAGCTTGAGGAACGGATCGCTGGGTCTGTAGTGGTGGAGGAGTAAACGACTATCAGCGACTATTTCAGGAACTTTTTGGAAGTCAAAGGACTATGAAACGACTATTTGGAGGCTGCGACTATGGATGAAAATCCGTCAGGAGTTATCGACTATAAATTTTGCCCTCTGCTTATGAGTGGATGCCGAGCAAGCGGTGGTATCACTTTGAACGATATGTATTTGTGCCCCGGCTCCCGTTGCGCCTGGTGGGACGCAGACAAAGAGCGCTGCGCCGTCCTATCGCTGGCCCGTAACAAATGACAATACCCCGGCTTGCTTCCGATGGAGTGGGCCGGGGTCGCTTTATGCCTTGTGTGGCGCTGTGCGGGCCGCTGTGGGCCGTTTTGGTGAGTGGGAATATAGGGACACTACAGGACGGCAAGGCCGCCTTGCGAGCCTGTAAATGGCCTTTACGGAGGTTTTGCTTTTGCCTCTCCCCTGCCCCGCTGCGCAAAAATGCCGCCTGCGGGCCGTTGGAGGGCCTACAAGCGGCGGTAAGCTGGTGGAGAGTGTATAGGCATGAGCAAAAGAAAACCCGCCCCAGGGAAGCCCCGGGCGGGTTGTAGTGTCATGCTATCAGCTATCATATACTCCGAATTCCTCAATTTCTGCGGCGCTGGCCTCGTGGACCTGCTCCCAGATGTTTTCCCATCCGCCGTCCTCGCGGGAGAGGCGGTCAACCTCTGCGCGGTCCATGCACACGGGAGACTGGCCCCCGAAAATAACGTCAACATAGCCAGAGTTCGGGAAATAATAGGGTTTCATGGCGCAACCTCCTAATTTTTGTGTATTGATTGTATCGCGCCCGCACGGGGCAGTCAAGATTTTTTCGCCGTCTCCCAGATCACCATAAACGGAAGAAGGATAATAAACAGGATAATCAAGCGGGGGTCACCTCCTCCCGGATTATGTATTTAATCGGCCTGCTATACAGATCAAGGATTCCCTGTGCTTCGGCGCGTCGCTTGCAAGCTGCGGCATCTTCCAAAGTGTTGTATAACGCGCTATATGGGTGCCATTTGTGGCCCCGGCCTCCGATTCCGGCATATACGCGATATTTCACGGCTGTTTCCTCCGTTCTCCGGCGGGCGGGTCAAGCCCGCGCCGCGTTGATGATCCAGCGGGCCGCCTGATAGAGTGCCCGCGCTTGCACGTCAAGCCAGCTTTCCCGGCTGTTGGGCTGGAGGTCTCCGCCGCGCTTGCGCTTGTATTCGGATGGGATGCAAAGGCGCTTTGCTATATCTCCATCATAGATAAGCGAGCAGCCGCCATGACTGTATTGGCTCCAGTCCGTTGCGCCGTTAAGCAGGGCTTTTTTCAACAATTCCGGGGAGTCTGTCACGTCCATATCTTGCCAGCCGTGCTCTATGTCCTCTTGCAGGCCGTCCAGCAGTTCGGCGGCGTACACCTTGACGCCGTTATCCCATGCGCTGCGGGTGGGCTTGCTCTCGATGGCCTCGCGGATTTTCTTAATAGTTGACATCTTAATTTCCTCCTTGTAATGGAGGGCGGCCCCCTCCGGCTATTGCTTTTCCCTGCCGGTTGTGTTATAGTGGAGGCGGCCAGATGGCAGGCTCTAACCGCCTCCGTTTGGGCTTTAGATAGTCGCTTGCTTGTTCAGGGCTGGGCGGCTATCTTTTTTACTGCTTGGGGATGGCTTCCCGGATAATGCGGGCCGCGTCCTGTGCATCCTTGGCCGTGGCCTCTACCAGCTTCGCCAGGGTTTCAAGGTAAGATGCTAATTCGGTCTGGGTCATGCTATCAATCTCCATTTCGTGTACCTCCTGCCCGGTAGATTCAGCGCGGTTTCCCTTGCTGTGATTATATTATACTAAATTAGATTAGTAATGTCAAGGGATTTAATAAATATTTTTATGATTTTTTAAGGCGTTTAGAGTAGTGCATTATATTAAGAGTTTTTGCACAGCACAGAGGGACACCGGAGGGGGAAACGCCGATTTTCTAATGTAATAGGTTAGAAGCTTGTGGACAGCACACAGAAAAAAGATAAATATTTTTAGTAGAAATGACTTGACAGCACTAAACTTGTTTAGTATAATAACGTTGCAAGGAGGCGATGGAGAGTGGAGCCAGTTACAATCAATGAGGCAATCTCTAAAATCATGAAAGAGCGTGGATATACACAGTTTGCGATGGCAAAGAAAATAGGGAAAGAAAAAGCAACGGATGTATCTGCGAGACTTGCAAGCAAGAACATGACTTTTAACAAGGCGTTGGAGATGTTGGAAGTGATGGGATATGAAGTGACTGTGCAGCCTATGAAAACTGAACCGGGGCCGAGAATTAAGGGGCAGTATGTCATTGTTTCGAGCGAAGCCAAGAAGAGAGGTGGAGATGAGTGAAGTATGGATATGCTAGAGTGTCCACTTGTAGGCAAGCGAAGAACGGAAACAGCCTACAAGAGCAAGAGAGAATGCTGATTAGGGCTGGCGTATCACCAGAAAACATCTTTGCTGATAGTTACACAGGGACGAAGATGGATAGACCGGAATTTGATGCCTTGTTAGAGATTATCAAATCTGGTGACGAGTTGGTTGTATGCAAATTGGACAGGTTTGCAAGAACGGCTCCAGAGGGCGCTATGCTTGTACGTGACTTGGTGAATCGTGATGTTAAGGTGAATATATTAAACATGGGAATTGCGGACAATACCCCAATGGGGAAAGTCATGGTAACTGTTTTGCTGGCCTTCGCTGAATTTGAGCGAGATATGATTGTTGAGAGGACATCTGCCGGGAAAGCGTATGCGAGGGAGCACAAGGAAGGTTATCGGGAGGGGCGGCCTGTTGGCGAATATCCTAATTTCAAAAAATTTTTCAAAATGCAAAAAGACGGCTCCATCACAGTGGAGGCCGCCTGCAGGCAGATGGGTATTAGCAAAAGTCAGTGGTATGTGCTGGTAAGGAGATCGGCCTAAAAATCCGCCGCAGACAAAAAGGAGCGAAACAATGAACAACTTCAAGGTCATATATCGGATATTGAGGTACTTGGAAGCGGCACTTGACTGTGAGGAGTTTGATGTTGAGACGATCAGCCCGTTTCGACTGGGTGTGACCCGTGAGCGTTGGGAACAGATTTTGATTATGATGCAGGACAGCGGGTACATTAAGGGAATTGTTGTGACGAAGAGCCTGGGAGATATGAAGCGGCATATTACGGAGCCGATTTGCCCAGAGATCACGATTATTGGATTGGAGTATCTGGAAGAAAACAGGTTTATGCGTAAGGCGGCCAATATGCTGAAGGGCGCAGTGGATGTTGTAAAGTGAAAAATCCTGTGTAAAACAAAAAGGGTGATAAAGATGGACTGGATCAAATGCACTGATAGGATGCCGCCGGATATGGAGCCGGTGATGGTGACGCTGATGTTTAGTGACGCTGATGGAAAGTTCGTGTGGGCGGATGCCCGATACAACGGCGTGAAATGGGAATATCTATCAAATAGCTGGGATAACGTGTGGAGCGACGTAGA
>ERZ773113.733-NODE-733-length-17109-cov-4.154920_pt1 | contig 17109 bp, 14 predicted proteins | sample MGYA00580565_ERZ773113 | MGnify/ENA primary metagenome ERZ773113 (study PRJEB29015, sample SAMEA2737827) | human gut metagenome | biome: human gut; feature: human-associated habitat; material: faeces | place: China | collected 2012 ...
CGGCGGTTGCGCTCCGACACGCGCCTGCGGGCGCAGCCCCTCGGGGGAAGGCTTTGGGAAAATCACTCCTTCGGCAGCAGATGTGCCTTCTCCAGGGCGGGGCGCAGGGCGATGTACAGGACAACGGCGCAGACGGTGGAGAGCAGGGAGTTGACCAGCGTCACACCGCTGGCGATCTTGGTCACGACGGAGACGAACTCCGCGGGCTGGCCAAAGATGTACAGGTTGCGGAAATAGCCGATGAACGGGTCGGTGAACACGTTGACCAGCAGGCCGCTGAAGGCCGACGCCGTGACGGCGGCCACGTACTTGAGCTTGTTGCCGGTGGGGAAGGTCCTGAGGTGGATGACCTTGTGGGACACCGCGCCGCAGACCAGACCGATGATGAATTTCAGAATAAAGGTCGTGATGGCGTAGCCCGGGTCACCGGCGACAACGTCGGCCAGCGCCAGGCCGATGGCACCGGCCAGACCGCCGGACACACCGTCCAGCAGCATGGCGGTCAGCGCTGTGAAGGTGTTGCCCAGATGGAAGCTGGACCCCGTGCCAAAGACGTTCGGGATGCGGAAGAACTCATACGCGACAAAGCTCAGCGCGGCCATGATGCCGATGATGCTGATTTTCTGCACGGTGAATTTCGTTTTGGTCAGCGCTGCGATCAGCAGTGCCAGGGCTGCTACGACGAACAGCAGCAGCCACATCGTTGCGGTAGACATAGTTTCGTACACCTCTATTGACATTTTCCTTCCGGGAAGGTATGTTTTTATTATACTGATTTCTGGCTCTGAATAAATGCTCAGTTTTTAAATTTTTTATGGGGCCAGTATGGAGGACTGTCATGATAGAGTTGGATGCCGACCAAAAAACGCCGCTGTATGAGCAGCTTTACGCCGCCCTGGCGGATGAGATCCGCACCGGCCAGCGCGCACCCGGAACGCCGCTGCCGGGCCGCCGCACGATGGCTGCGCAGCAGGGCGTCAGCATCAACACGGTGGACGCCGCCTACCAGATGCTGGCCGCCGAGGGTTTGGCCGAGCCGCGCCCCCGCAGCGGCTTTTATGTGCAAAAGACCTACGGCATGCTGCACAGCCGCGCCCGCCGCGCACCCGCCGCCCCTGCACCGCAGCCGCCCGCCGCGCCGCAGCCGGTCTACGACCTGTCCACCGGCAGCGTGGACACGGCGCTGTTCCCGGCGCGCAGCTGGGGACGCATCCAGAAGGAGCTGCTCTACCAGCGGCCCGAGCTTTTACAGCGCGGCGAAATGCAGGGCGATGCCCCGCTGCGCACACAGATCGCGGAATATTTGTCGGTGTACCGCGGTGTGGAATGCACGCCGGAGCAGATCGTCGTCGGCGCGGGCATTGAGTATCTGCTCGGGTGCCTGGCACACCTGTTCAGCGACGGCATGGCGGCCATCGAGAACCCCGGCTACTTCCGCACACGGACGGTCCTGCAGAACAGCGGCATTCCCTGCACGCTGGTGGACATTGACCGCGAGGGCCTGCCCGCCGACGCGCTGGAAAAAAGCGGCGCAAACCTCTGCTATCTGACGCCCAGTCATCACTTTCCCACGGGTGTTACGATGCCTGCGACCCGCCGCGCCCAGCTGCTGGCCTGGGCAGCGGCCCGGCCCGGGCGGTACATTTTGGAGGACGACTACGACTCGGAGTTCCGCTTTGATACGCGCCCTCTGCCCAGTTTGCAGGGCATGGCGGGCCCGGACGGCCCGGTGGTCTACCTGACGACGTTTTCAAAAAGCCTGGCCCCGGGCATCCGCATTGCCTGTATGGTGCTGCCGCAAAGCCTGCTGGCGCGCTATCGCCGGGATTTTGCGACCTACGCCAACACGGTCAGCCGCTTTGAGCAGCAGACGCTTTGCGAGTTCATGGCGGGCGGGTATTTCACGCGGCATCTTGCCCGGATGCGCCTTGCCTACAAGCGCCGCATGGAGGCATTTGCGGCAGCGCTGCGCGCGGCGCTGCCGGGCGTGGAACTGGACGGCGTACACAGCGGGCTGCATTTTCTGCTGACGCTGCCGGGAGCCGGCGGCGAGCGTGCCATGGTCGCCGCCGCGGCGCAGCAGGGTGTGCGGCTGCGCGGCCTGAGTGAGTATTATCTCGCCCGGCCCGAGCTCTGCCGGGCGGATACCGTGGTAGCGGGGTACTCGGCCCTGAAGGAGGACGATGTGGGGAAGGTGGCGCAGGCGCTGGCGAGGGCGTGGCTATCGTGAATGCCCCTGTAGGGGCCGGGCATGCCCGGCCCGCAGCCTTGCCGTTGCCGCCCGTTTATCTTTCGCATCGCAGGGAGCGGTCTTGACCGCTCCGCGGGGCGTCGGGGACGCCGCCCCCTACAGCGGCGATCCGTAAACCTTCCGCCGCCGTACACGCCTGCGGCGGCCAGAGGGCTGGCCGCCCTACGTCCTCCCGTTACCGTAATCCGTAAGGGAAAAGTTCATCCCTCCCGGGCCGCTTGTACTGCCGCCACCCTGTAGGGGCCGGGCATGCCCGGCCCGCAGCCTTGCCGTTGCTGCCCGTTTATCTTTTGCATTGTAGGGAGCGGTCTTGACCGCTCCGCTGGCAGATAGGAAATCCGCCCCTGCGCACAAACAAAAGCCGCTGCCCATGTGTAACCACAGGCAGCGGTATTTTTCAATCAAGGCTTATTCATACAACGGGAACTTCTTCGTCAGCTCCTCGACCTTGCTGGCGACCTCGTCCTTCTTGTTCGCAAAGTCAAACACGCAGTCTGCAATGCAGTCGGCAATCACCTTCATCTCGTCGGGACCCATGCCGCGGGTCGTGACGGCGGGGGTGCCGATGCGCACGCCGCTCGTCACAAACGGGCTGCGCTTCTCGCCGGGGACGGTGTTCTTGTTCGCGGTGATGTGCACCTCGTCCAGATTGTGCTCCAGCTCCTTGCCGGTGCAGTCCTCGTCGGTCAGGTCGATCAGCAGCAGGTGGTTGTCCGTGCCGCCGGAGACCAGCTTCACGCCGCGGGCGGTCAGCTCGGCTTCAAGCGCCTTCGCGTTCTCAACAATTTTGCGGGCGTACTCCTTGAACTCCGGCTTCAGCGCCTCGCCAAAGCAGACGGCCTTCGCGGCGATGACGTGCTCCAGCGGGCCGCCCTGCGTGCCGGGGAAGATGGCGGAGTTGATGCGCTTGATGATATACTCGTTGTTCGTCAAAATCAGGCCGCCGCGGGGGCCGCGCAGCGTCTTGTGGGTCGTGGTGGTGACCACGTCGGCGTAGGGCACGGGGCTCTGGTGCTGGCCGCCTGCGACAAGACCCGCAATGTGCGCCATATCGACCATCAGCATCGCGCCGTAGCCGTGGGCAATCTCGGCCAGCTTCTCAAAGTCGATGGCGCGGGGATAGGCCGACGCACCGGCGACCAGCAGCTTGGGGCGGACCTTCGCGACCTGCTTGGCCAGTGCGGCGTAGTCGATGCGGCCATCCTCGGCGGAGACGCCGTAGGAGACAAAGTTGTAGTTCTTGCCGCTCATATTCACGGGGGAGCCGTGGGTCAGGTGGCCGCCCTGGGACAGATCCATGCCCATGACGGTGTCACCGACATTCAGCAGCGCAAAGTAGACGGCCAGGTTGGCCTGTGCGCCGGAGTGCGGCTGGACGTTGGCATACTTCGCACCGAACAGCTTGCAGGCGCGGTCAATGGCGATCTGCTCGACCTGATCGACGTACTGGCAGCCGCCGTAATAACGGTGGCCGGGGTACCCTTCCGCGTACTTGTTCGTCAGCACACTGCCCATGGCCGCCATGACGGCGGGGGAAACGATGTTCTCGCTGGCGATCAGCTCAATGTTCTGCCGCTGGCGGCCCAGCTCACGCTGCATAGCCGCGCCCAGCTCGGGGTCGTAGCTCTCCACAAAGCCGATGGTGTCGATGATGTCCTTGTACATACTGCTTTCCCTCCTAATGTATATGCTGTCCACGGCGGGAAACGGCCACGGGCGGATTCTATAGGCGCCCGTCGTTCCCGCCGCCGAGCATCTCCCTTACAGCGTCCCCTTGGTGGACAAAACGCCGTCGATCCGCGCATCTCTGCGCGTCGCGGCGTCCAGCGCCTTGGCAAACGCCTTGAACATGGCCTCCAGCTTATGGTGGTCATTCTCCCCGTAGAGCACCTTCAGATGCAGATTCATCATGGCGCTGTACGATACGGCGTAGAAAAACTCCCGCGCCATCTGGGTGTCCATGCCGCCGCAGCTCTGGCCTGCAAAGCTGGCGTCGTACACAAAGTAGGGCCGCCCGCCCAGATCGACGGCGCAGAGTGCCAGCGTCTCATCCATCGGCAGCATGCAGCTGCCATACCGCACCAGCCCGGCCTTGTCGCCCAGTGCTTCTTTTATGGCCGTGCCCAGCGCAATGCCGATGTCTTCAATGGTGTGGTGGCAGTCTACGTCCAGGTCGCCGCGGCAGGTGACGCTTACATCAAACAGGCCGTGGCGGGCGAAGCCGTCCAGCATGTGGTCAAAAAAGCCGATGCCCGTGTGCAGGTCGGCCCTGCCGGTGCCGTCCAGGTCAATCGTCAGCGTGATCTGTGTCTCCCGCGTATTGCGGGTGACTGTCGCGGTGCGTGCCATAGGAATCCCCCTCTTTAGTGCTTTAAACTAACTATAGCACGTTGGGGCGTGTGCGTCAACATTTTCTTAGCCTTCCCCCTGGGGGGAAGGTGGCCCGCAGGTTTATAAAATTCGCCCAAATTTATTTACGAAATCGCAACACTTTTCCCGGCGGCAGGCGCTACAATAGAATTATGATTCAAAAGTGTCTTTTTTGAAAGGACAAGCACCACCATGGCAAAAATAATCGGAATTGACCTGGGGACTACCAACAGCTGTGTGGCGGTGGTCGAGGGCGGCAAGCCCGTCGTCATCCCCAACGCCGAGGGGCAGCGCACGACGCCCTCTGTCGTCGCGTTCACCAAGGTGGGAGAACGGCTGGTGGGCGAGCCCGCCAAGCGCCAGGCCGTGACGAACGCCCCCCGCACCGTGTCCAGCGTCAAGCGGCTGATGGGCAGTGAGACCCGCGTGCCCATCGACGGAAAATGCTACACGCCGCAGGAGCTGAGCGCCCTCATCCTGCAAAAACTGAAGGCCGATGCCGAGGCGTATCTCGGTGAGTCTGTCACCGAGGCGGTCATCACCGTGCCCGCCTACTTTAACGATGCCCAGCGCCAGGCCACGAAGGACGCCGGGCGCATTGCCGGGCTGGACGTGCGCCGCATCATCAACGAGCCGACAGCCGCGGCGCTGGCCTATGGGCTGGACAATGGCCGCACCCAGACCGTCATGGTCTACGACCTCGGCGGCGGCACATTTGACGTGTCGCTCATCCGCATCGGCGACGGCATCGTGCAGGTGCTCTCGACCTGCGGCGATAACTTTCTGGGCGGCGACGACTTTGACGAGCGCATCGTCAACTGGCTGGCAGACCGGTGCAGGGCCGAACACGGCGTGGACCTGACGAATGACCGCGTGGCGATGCAGCGCCTACGCGAGGAGGCCGAAAAGGCGAAAAAAGAACTTTCCAGCGCGAAGCAGACCGACATCAATCTGCCGTTCCTCACGATGGCGGCAGACGGTGCGCTGCACCTGCAAACTACGCTGACACGCGCTAAATTTGAGGAGCTCTGCGCCGATTTGATCGAGCGCACCGCCCTGCCCGTGCGCAACGCCCTGAGCGACGCACGCCTTTCGGCCAGCGACCTGGATCAGGTTTTGCTGGTCGGCGGCTCGACCCGCATCCCAGCGGTGCAGGCCAAGGTCATGCGGATGACCGGTCTCGAGCCGTCCAAATCGCTGAACCCCGACGAGTGCGTTGCACTGGGCGCGGCGGTGCAGGCCGGACGTCTGGGCGGCGAGATGCTCTCCGGCCCCGGAGAGGATCTGCTGCTGATGGACGTGACCCCGCTGACCCTTTCCATCGAGACCGTCGGCGGCGTGGCAACGCATTTGATCGAGCGCAACTCCACGATCCCGACGCGGTTCAGCAAGGTATTCACCACCGCCGCGCCGTTCCAGAACACGGTGCAAATTAAAGTGCTGCAGGGCGAGCGCGAGTTTGCCAGGGACAATAAGCTGCTGGGTACTTTCACGCTGCGCGGCATCAAGCGCGCCTGGGCAGGCGTGCCGAAGATTGAGGTCACGTTTGACATCGACGCCAACGGCATTGTCAAGGTCAAGGCGCGCGACATGGACACCGGCAAGCAGCAGAGCATCACGATCTCGGGCACATCGAACCTGACTGAGGACGAGATCAAACGCGCCAAGGAGAACGCCGCCGCCTTTGCCGGGCAGGACAAGGAGCGCAAGGCCGCGCTGGAGGCGCTGAACGCCGGCGAGGCCGCGCTTTACCGCGTGAACACCGCGCTGGGCAGCAAGGCCGGCAAGGCGCTGGACCGCGAGACCCGTACTAAAATCAAAGAAGCAGAAAGAACGCTGGAGCGCGTTCTGAAGCACAAAAAGGCCGACAAGCTGACCCCCGTGGACGTGAATGCTATCAACACCGCACGGGAGGCGCTTTCCGCTGTGGCCGCCCCGCTGGTGGCCCGGTGGGAGAGCGAGAAGGCGTAAAACGAGGCGGCAGCCGCAGGGGCCCCGGGGCGATGCAAGCATCCGCCCGTGCCCGTTTGCGGTACTATTGAACAATGCCTTTTCCCCGCTTGCGCGGGGATTTTTTTTGTGCTATACTACCCAACATAGCACTTTAGTAGGTTAAAGGGGAAAAGGAAAGTGAAAACGATTCGTTACGCCTTTGTGCGGTCCCTGCCCATCATGGCGGGGTATATCGTGCTGGGGCTGGGCTTTGGTGTGCTCTTGCAAAGCAAGGGCTACGGCGCGGGGTGGGCGCTGGTCATGAGCGGGCTGATCTACGCGGGCAGCATGCAGTATGTCGCAATTGACCTGCTGGCGGGCGGCGCGTCGCTGATCTCGGCGGCGATCATGACACTGATGGTCAACGCGCGGCATCTGTTTTACGGAATTTCGATGCTGGAACGCTATAAAGACACCGGCGCGGCCAAGCCGTACCTGATTTTTGCGCTGACCGATGAGACCTATTCCGTCGTGTGCAGCGGCGGCGTGCCCGAGGGCGTGGACCGGAAAAAATACTATTTCTGGGTGTCGCTGCTGAACCAGCTTTACTGGATCGCGGGCGGCGTGGCGGGCGCACTGCTGGGCAGTGTGCTGCCGTTTGACACGACGGGTATCGACTTTTCGATGACCGCGCTGTTCCTCGTCGTTATGACCGAACAGTGGAAGGCCAGCCGCGACCATACCCCCGCGCTGGTGGGGCTGGGTGTGTCGCTGGTCTGTCTGCTGGTTTTCGGCAGCAGCGATTTCCTGATCCCGTCCATGGTGGGCATCACGGCAGCCTTGACGGTTCTGCGCGGTTTTATGCAAAAAAAGGAGGCTGACCATGCCGTTTGATGTACACGGTGCGCTGCTTGTGGCCGTTGTGGCGGGCGTGACAGCGCTGATCCGCTTCCTGCCGTTTGTGGTGTTTGGCGGCTGGCGGCCCACGCCGAAATTTGTGGTGTATCTGGCCGGGGTGCTGCCCTGCGCCATCATGGCGATGCTCGTCGTCTACTGCCTGCGCAATGTTGACGTGCTGCACTTTGCCTACGGCCTGCCCGAGCTCATCGCCATCGCCGTGACGATCAGCCTGCACCTGTGGAAGAGACAAATGCTGCTCTCCATCGCGGGCGGCACGGTGTGCTATATGCTGCTGGTGCAGTTCGTGTTCTGATTTTGATTTCAACAGAAAGGAAGATGTTCCCATGCGCGTACTTGACCTGACCCACACCATCGCTGAAAATATGCCGGTCTATCCCGGCACGGAGACACCCATTTTCGTCGGCGCGAACACCTATGAAAAGGACGGCTTCAAGGAGACGAAGCTGACCATGTACACCCACACGGGCACACACATGGACCCGCCCGCGCATCTGTTCGCCGGCCGCACGACGCTCGACGCGTTCCCCGCCTCGCAGTTCATCGGCAAGGCGCTCGTTATCGAGTGCAGCGACTTGAACGAGGGCAAGGCCATCACGCTCGAGCGCATCCTGCAATACGGCAAAGACGCGGAAAATGCCGATTTTCTGCTCTTCCACCTCGGCTGGGACAAGCGCTGGGGGACGGATGCCTACTTTGGCGACTATCCCTGCCTTGATGATGCGGCGATGGATTACATCATCGCGGGCGACTACAAGGGCATCGGCTTCGACGTCATCGGCCTTGACCCCATCGCAGACGAAAACCTGACACGCCACAAAAAGCTCTTCCAAAATAAGGACATCGTCAACATCGAAAACCTCAAGGACCTCGACAAATGCGGCAAAGGGTTGTTTTCGTTCAGCTGCTTCCCGCTCAAGCTCGAAAACTGCGATGGTTCGCCCATCCGCGCCGTGGCATGGTTCGAGGATTGATCTGTTACGCTTTGATGCAGCAAATTGAACGTTCAGGAGGAATACCATGGTAGAAAAGCAGGCCTTGACCGCACTTTTTGAAAAATATATCCGGAAACTGAGGATCACACCCACGTGGGATATCCGCCTTGAATTTGTGGAAGACCCCGCGTGGCCGAAAACCGGCGACATCAAGATCGACTGCGCCGACAGAAAAGCAATCATTCTTCTGAATATTGCGAATCCCAAGCGGGAGGAAAACTTTGAAGAGATCATCGTTCATGAGCTGATGCACATCAAAATGTATCCGCTCGATCAGGTGACCGAATCGCTGATCGTGAATTGCTTTGAAGAAGGCTCGGCAGCAAACAAGTTTGCCTATGAACAGTTTTTTACGACGCTTGAGCAGACCGTGGAAGAGCTTGCCAAATGCTTCTTGCTGGAATTTGGCGAAAACAAAGAGCTCTCCTACGGAAGATGCCGTCAGGAAATGTCCTTCAACGATCTATATGACGGTCTGAAGAACATCGACTGACAACAAATTTCTCCGTCTCATTATGAACAACACTTGCCCCCTCCGTATTTTGAATACGGAGGGGGCAAGTTTATGGTTCTTTTTATCGCTCAATGAGTTTCTGGCCGCTGCCGTAAAGATAGTCGTAGTTTTCGCGCATGATGTTCTTGATAAGCGGAATGCACAGCACCGCGTCGGCTGACATCCACGCAAACGGGTCAGCCACGCACAGGCCGTAGACCGCCGCCTGCGGTGCCTCCGCGCTGACCACGCCGCCCGCGAGCGCCGCAGGCAGCAGCAGACAGACGGCAACGCGCGCGACAAGCTCGGCCGCTCCCGCGCCCAGCACGAACTGCGGCTTGCCGATGCCCTGCACACAGTTTCGCGCGACAAAGATAAACCCCAAGAACGCGTAGAGCGACAGGTCGATATAGAGGTAGGAATTGCCAAAGCGGAGCGTCTCCGCCGTCACCTTATCCGCGCTGAGGAAGATGTGAAGATAGGTGCCGTTGATCGTCAGCAGAAGGCCAATCAGAATGGAACACGCCGCCATGATGAGCATGATGATAATCGACTGGATCGTGCCCTTTTTGATGCGCTTTGTGTCACCCGCGCCGAGATTTTGCGCCGTAAAGCTGGTCATCGCGGAGCCGAGACCGTTGAGCGGCGTCATCAAGAGGCTATTGACCTTGTTTGCCGCACCGAAACCGTTCTGCGCGGAATTAGAGACCATCACGCCGTTCAGCATGTCAAACTGGACGACGATACTCTGCACCACAATGATGCCGATCGCCAGCACGGAAAATTGAAGGCCGAGCGGGATGCCCTGGATCAGATGGCGCGTCACATCATGGCAAGTGATCTGCCAGTCCTCCTGATGCAGGCGCAGCTCGGGATATTTGGAGAAAGCATAGGCAAAGCAGCCCAGCGTGCTGATGAGCTGCGCGCTCACCGTGGCGATGGCCGCCCCGGCGACACCCCAGCGGAACACAATGATAAACAGCAGGTCGAGTCCCACGTTCAGTACCGTGGAGAACAGCAGGAACGCCAGCGGCGTCACACTGTCACCCATGCTGCGCAGGAACGAGCAGATGAAGTTATAGAACAGCTGCGCACCGATGCCTGCAAAAATGATCGCGCAATAGGTATAGGCCGCGCGGTAGACCTCGCCGTTGTCCGGCGTCACATTGATCCACGCAAGCATCGGATCGAGCAGAAGCAGCGCAAGCACCGTCAGGATGACCGTCAGCGCGGCGGATAAAACGATCTGCGTCGTCAGCGAGCGACGCACGCCTGCAGGATTGTGCGCGCCGACATTACAAGATGTGACTACGCAGAAGCCCGCGCTGACGCCAAAGGCAAACTGCAAAAAGATAAAAATGAGCGACGACGTATCGTTGACACCCGCAACCTCCTGCGCTGTCAGCGTTTGGCCGACGATGGCCGCGTCGCTGATCGTGTAGACCTGCTGCAGCAAGTACGAAACAATGATTGGGAAAGAAAACGCCAAAATCGTCTTCCAGCATTCGCCCTGCGTGAGTTCCACCGGCTGGAACAGGGCAGATAAACCTTTTTTCTTCATAACTAAAATCTCCATCATTTTTTGACTGGCAGATTATAGTCTCCCTTTTCCCCCTTGTCAAGGCAAAAGTTGAACAAATCAGATAAGGTCTTGGTGAAGAAAAGCACGGAAACCGGCACGACATGGGCGCGTTTCAAAGCAGGTAAGAACCAGTCTACTGCGGCAGAGAGCAATATTGATATCGACAGCAACTACTCCCAGTTCCAGATTGGGGGCGATGTTGCCGCCTGGAACAACGGCGAACAAAGCCTGGTGGTCGGGGTTATGGGTAGCTATATGAACGCCAGCAGCGACAGCACTGGCAATAAAGGTGCTGACGGCAGCCGCTTTAGCGCTGACGGTAAAGTCGATGGCTATAACCTCGGAGTCTATGCAACGTGGTTTGCCGATGCCCGACAGCATCAGGGTTTCTACGTCGACAGTTGGTATCAGTATGGGATGTACCACAACAGCGTAGATAACGGTGACGTTGGCTCAACGGATTACGATTCAAACGCCAACGCCGTTTCGCTGGAAACAGGCTACCGCTACGATATCGCACTCGGCGACAACACGCTGAGCCTCACGCCGCAGGCACAGGTCGTCTGGCAGGATTACAGTGCGGATGATATCAAAGACAGCAGCGGCACGACGATTGATGGGCAAAACGGCGAAAGCTGGACCACCCGTTTAGGCCTGCGCATTGACAGCAAGATGAATAAGTCAAACGACGCGGTTATCCAGCCGTTTGCGGAGGCCAACTGGCTGCATACCTCTGAAGACACGGCAGTCAACTTTGGTGACACACAGATCAAACAGGACCTTCCTGCCGATCGTGCGGAGCTGAAAGCGGGTATTCAGGCAAATGTGAGCAAGCAATGGAGCGTTATTGCCCAGGTCTCCGGACAGAAAGGTGATAATGATTACAGCGATGTAAACGGTAGCCTGAACGTGCGCTACAGCTGGTAACCCTGTATAAAGGGCCAGGCAGCTCATGCTGTCAGGCCCTTCATCATTCTAAAAAGGGGCTTATTTGAAGCCTTTCTTCTCTTTAATCAGCTCGTACGCTTTCTGAATTTCCTGCGCTTTTTGCTTCGCCATCTCCATCATTTCCGGCGGTAAGCCTTTCGCGACCAGTTTGTCAGGGTGATGCTCGCTCATCAGCTTGCGATAGGCGCGTTTGATGGTGGTTTGATCGTCAGTGGGTTTCACGCCAAGTACGTTGCAGGCATCGTCCAGCGTCGGTCCACGCTGCGCCTGCTGCCATGCACCGCCGGAAGACTGCTGGTGATACCCCCCGCCAAACTGCGCGCCGCCCTGCATCATGCGTAAGAACTGGTCGAACTGCATTCGGGAGATGCCCAACTCTTCTGCAATGACGTACAGAACATCACGTTCATTAGGATGCAGTGAACCGTCAGCAAACGCCGCCTGGATTTGAATTTCCAGAAACATCCGAATTAAATCAAAACGTCCGAAGCAGATGCTGCGGAACTGACGCATTTTTTCACGCAGCGGATAGTTATCTGATTTCCCAATGCGAAACGCATTCTGCGCGGCCACACGGGATTCACCATGCAAATTCATGCGGTCCATAAAGATGCTGGCGATTTGAATATCGGCTTCGGTCACGCGGCCTTTGGATTTGGTTAAATGCCCCATGACTTCAAAGGTGGTGGAGAAAAAGAGTGACTGGCGCTCGCGCTGATTCGCAAACCAGGCCATTTTGCGGCTGCGCGCCTTATCAAACATATGACCGATAATGAGACCAAGCACGATTCCCCAGAACCCGGCACCCATGATGATGGCGAACGCAACGCCGATTATTTTACCCCAATACTGCATATACTCCCCGGATAGTCATATTCCTGGCCGACGCAACGTCATCATCACAGTGTTCAAGCCACGGTCAATTGAAGGACATCGCCTATAATTTGCTTTATCATACTCGTCATTCGATAGCGAGCCTAACACTCTGGCACGCAAACGGGCAGGATTAACGCTGGTACTGCGCTGATGAGTAAGATAGTCTCTGAGCGTTTGTAAGCCGTAGCCACTGATGACGGAACAATAAAATACAACGTATGAAAAAACGTATCCCCACCCTCCTGGCCACAATGATTGGCACCGCCCTGTACAGTCAACAGGGGCTGGCGGCCGATCTCGCCTCGCAGTGTATGCTTGGCGTCCCAAGTTATAATCGCCCACTGGTGAGTGGCGATACCAATAGCTTGCCGGTAACCATTACTGCAGACAGTTCTAAGGGTACTTATCCTGACAACGCCACGTTTACTGGCAATGTGGATATTAACCAGGGCAATAGCCGCCTGCAGGCAGATGAAGTGCAGTTGCACCAGAAGCAGCCGGAAGGCGCGGCCGAGCCGGTACGAACGGTGGATGCGCTGGGTAATGTGCACTATGACGACAATCAGGTCATCCTGAAAGGTCCGAAAGCCTGGTCAAACCTGAATACGAAAGATACTAACGTCTGGGAAGGTGATTACCAGATGGTGGGTCGCCAGGGACGCGGTAAAGCGGACCTGATGAAACAGCGCGGTGAAAACCGCTATACGATCCTGGAAAATGGCTCCTTTACCTCCTGTCTGCCAGGGTCAAACACCTGGAGCGTGGTCGGGAGCGAAGTGATCCACGACCGTGAAGAGCAGGTCGCGGAGATCTGGAACGCCCGCTTTAAGCTGGGTCCGGTACCGGTATTCTACAGCCCTTATCTTCAGCTTCCCGTGGGTGACAAGCGTCGCTCAGGCTTCCTGATCCCCAATGCCAAATACAGCACCTCGAACTACTTTGAGTTCTACCTGCCGTATTACTGGAACATCGCGCCCAACATGGACGCCACGATCACGCCGCACTATATCCATAAGCGCGGCAACGTCATGTGGGAGAACGAGTTCCGCTATCTGACTCAGGCCGGTGCGGGTCTGATGGAGCTGGATTATCTGCCGTCGGATAAAGTCTTCCAGGACGAGCACCCGACCGAAGGCGACAAGCACCGCTGGATGTATTTCTGGCAGCATGCCGGGGTACTGGATCAGGTCTGGCGTTTTAACGTCGACTATACCAAGGTCAGCGATCCTTACTACTTTAATGACTTTGACTCCAAGTACGGTTCAAGTACCGATGGCTATGCGACGCAGAAATTCAGCGTTGGCTATGCGATTCAAAACTTTAACGCCACGGTGTCAACCAAGCAGTTCCAGGTCTTTAATACCCAAACAGCAAGTACCTACGGTGCTGAACCGCAACTGGACGTGAACTGGTACCAAAACGATGTCGGTCCTTTCGACACCCACGTCTACGCTCAGGCAGTGCATTTCGTTAATACCAACTCGGATATGCCAGAATCCACACGCGTTCATATTGAGCCGACGGTCAACCTGCCCTGGTCAAATGACTGGGCAAGTCTGAATACCGAAGCCAAGCTCATGGCGACGCACTATCAGCAGAAAAATCTGGACTGGTACAACAATCGCTATGGTACCGATCTTGAAGAATCAGTAAACCGTACGCTTCCCCAGTTTAAGATGGACGGTAAACTGATTTTCGAACGTGATATGGCACTCCTGGCGGATGGCTATACTCAGACGCTTGAACCGCGTATGCAGTATCTTTACGTGCCTTATCGCGATCAGAGCAAGATTCAGAACTACGACTCCTCTTTCCTGCAATCGGACTATAGCGGCCTGTTCCGCGACCGTACCTACGGTGGTCTCGACCGAATTGCTTCCGCTAACCAGTTAACGACCGGTGTCACAACGCGCGTTTATGATGAATCTGCCGTTGAACGTTTTAACGTTTCTGTTGGTCAAATTTACTATTTCACCGAGTCTCGTACGGGTGATGACGACATTAACTGGGAGAAAGACAACAAAACGGGTTCACTGGTGTGGGCGGGTGATACCTACTGGCGCATGACCGATCGCTGGGGTCTGCGCGGTGGGTTGCAGTACGATACGCGACTGGACAATATCGCGACGAGCAGTGCAGCTATTGAATACCGTCGTGATGAAGACCGTATGATGCAGTTGACGTACCGCTATGCCAGTCCGGAATATATTCAGGCGACATTGCCGAACTACGCCAATGCTGACCAATACAAAGATGGGATTTCGCAGGTGGGTGGCGCAGCAAGCTGGCCTATCGCCGATCGCTGGTCAATCGTAGGCGCTTACTACTTTGACACTAACGCCAATAAACCTGCTGACCAGATGGTGGGTCTGCAATATAACTCCTGCTGTTATGCGCTGCGTGTCGGCTACGAACGTAAGCTTAACGGCTGGGATACTCAAAACAATCAGAGCAAATACGATAACGTGATTGGCTTTAATGTCGAACTGCGCGGCCTGAGTTCCAACTACGGCCTGGGCACCCAGCAGATGCTGCGTTCGAACATCCTGCCATACCGTAGTTCCTTGTAATGTATTTGATTTACAACGTAATCCGCTTTGCGGTTAATTGAAATGGAAAAAGTATGAAGAACTGGAAAACGCTGCTGCTCGGTGTCGCTATGGTTGCGAATACCAGCTTCGCGGCCCCCCAGGTTGTTGATAAGGTCGCCGCTGTTGTTAACAACGGCGTCGTGCTCGAAAGTGACGTTGACGGTCTGATGAAATCTGTGAAGCTCAATTCGGGCGAAGCAGGTCAGCAACTTCCGGATGACGCCACGCTGCGCCATCAGATCCTGGAACGACTGATCATGGATCAGATCGTTCTGCAGATGGGTCAGAAAATGGGCGTGAAGGTGACTGACGAGCAACTCGATCAGGCCATCACTAACATCGCAAAGCAAAACAACATGTCTCTGGATCAGATGCGCAGTCGTCTGGCCTATGACGGCATCAGCTACGCCACCTACCGCAACCAGATCCGTAAAGAGATGCTGATTTCGGAAGTGCGTAACAATGAAGTCCGTCGTCGCGTCACGATCCTGCCGCAGGAAGTGGACGCGCTGGCAAAACAGGTGGGTAACCAGAACGATGCGAGCACAGAGCTGAACCTGAGCCACATTCTGATCCCACTGCCAGAGAACCCTACGTCCGATCAGGCTGCGGAAGCAGAAAGCCAGGCACGTTCAATTGTCGAACAGGCGCGTAACGGCGGCGACTTTGGCAAGCTGGCTATCACCTACTCCGCTGACCAACAGGCGCTGAAAGGCGGCCAGATGGGCTGGGGACGTATTCAGGAGCTGCCATCCATCTTTGCCCAGGCGCTGAGTACGGCGAAGAAAGGCGATATCGTGGGTCCAATCCGTTCCGGTGTGGGCTTCCACATTCTGAAAGTGAACGACCTGCGCGGCCAGAGCCAGAACATTTCGGTTACTGAAGTGCATGCGCGTCATATCCTGCTTAAGCCGTCTCCGATCATGACTGACGATCAGGCGCGTGCGAAGCTGGAACAGATTGCGGCAGATATTAAGAGCGGTAAAACCTCGTTTGCCAATGCCGCGAAGGAGTTCTCTCAGGATCCAGGCTCTGCTAATCAGGGCGGCGATCTGGGCTGGGCTGCAGCAGATATTTACGATCCTGCCTTCCGCGATGCGCTGATGAAGCTGAACAAAGGCCAGATCAGTGCTCCGGTACACTCTTCATTTGGCTGGCATCTGATCGAGCTGATGGACACCCGTAACGTGGATAAAACGGATGCGGCGCAGAAAGACCGCGCTTACCGTATGCTGTTTAACCGTAAGTTCTCTGAAGAAGCGGCAACCTGGATGCAGGAACAACGCGCCAGTGCTTACGTGAAAGTTCTGAGTAACTAATGAAACCGCATCGTGTTGTGATTACCCCCGGCGAACCCGCCGGGATTGGGCCAGACCTCGTTGTCCAGCTCGCCCAGCGAAGCTGGCCGGTGGAACTGGTTGTCTGCGCAGATGCAACACTGTTACAAGACCGGGCGAAGCTGCTCGGTCTGCCTTTAACGCTTATTCCTTACGTTGAAGGCCAACAGCCAGCACCACAGCAAGCCGGTACGCTCACGGTTCTTTCTGTCCCTCTTCGTACACCGGTCATTCCAGGCCAGCTCAGCACGGAAAACGGCCACTACGTCGTGGAAACCCTCGCGCGCGCCTGCGACGGTTGCCTGAAGGGTGAATTTGCTGCCCTGATCACCGGCCCCGTGCACAAGGGCGTCATCAACGAAGCGGGTATCCCCTTTACCGGGCACACGGAATTCTTTGAAGAGCGCTCGCACAGCCCGAAAGTGGTGATGATGCTGGCGACGGAGGCAATGCGCGTTGCGCTCGTGACCACCCATCTGCCTGTTAAGGCCATTCCTGATGCCATCACCCCGGCACTGCTGCGGGAGATCATCGGGATCCTGCATCATGACCTGCAAACCAAATTCGGCATCAAACAGCCACACGTTCTGGTTTGCGGCCTGAATCCGCATGCGGGAGAAGGTGGACACATGGGCACCGAAGAGATCGACACCATTATTCCGGTGCTTGAAGAAATGCGCGCTAAAGGGATGAATCTTAGCGGGCCGCTCCCTGCGGACACGCTTTTTCAGCCGAAATACCTGGATAATGCCGACGCCGTCCTCGCGATGTACCACGATCAGGGCCTGCCCGTGCTAAAATACCAGGGCTTTGGCC
>ERZ773113.769-NODE-769-length-16619-cov-4.482311_pt1 | contig 16619 bp, 7 predicted proteins | sample MGYA00580565_ERZ773113 | MGnify/ENA primary metagenome ERZ773113 (study PRJEB29015, sample SAMEA2737827) | human gut metagenome | biome: human gut; feature: human-associated habitat; material: faeces | place: China | collected 2012 ...
CGCGCGTTCCCCCGATATATCGTGAGAACACACATATACACACATATACACATATATAGAAAAGGAGTCGAAGCAAATGACGAAAGCATTTTCTATCCTGCACCGTGCGGCGGCACTGCTTGTCGCCCTGTGCCTGCTGGTCGGTATGGCTCTGCCGGTTTATGCAGCTGAGGATGGGGCTTTATTTTTTGACGCAGGTTCGGAAACGATTCCGACCATTCCTGCCGCAAACACGTCAAGCGAGGGTGTAGAGCCTGCGCAAGAACCTATTGTATCCGACTTGGAAACGATTCCGGATGAAGGAGATACCCCGCCCACTGCGAACGAGCCGGGAACAGAAGCGGGAGACACGGTAAATAATACAGCAGCGGTTCCGAACAATGACGGCAAAACCCAGGAAGCGGCAGAAAATCAGACTCCCGCCGCCGATACGGACACCGCCCCTGCCGACCCTGCCTTGACGAACAAAACCCCTGCGGACACTTCCGATACGGCTGCCGCGCCAAACCATGCCATCAACGCAGAGGAAACCACGGCGGCAAAAACCAACACAGAGCAAGATGTTCTTTTTGCTGACGGGGACAACCCCAACGAAGAAGATACTATGCCTGCGGATGATTTGCCTGACAACGATGACGCGAACACACCTGATACGATAGCGGACACGAGTGTATCGACGGGCTTTATCCCCGCAACGGCAACCATTTATTTTGAGGTTGATAATACAATATTCCGAGATTCCTATCGGGTTCATTTGTATGCCCATAAGCTGGACGACAGCGGCTTGGACAAGGATATGGTTGACACTGGAAAAACAACAACCGATGGTCGCAAGATATACAGCGTTACACTGAATCAGGCTGATTATTCAGCGGGTGGGTTTTATCGACTGATTTTCCAGTATTTTGATGACCACGTATCCGACCAAAACCAAAGATTTAAAGGTCAATTCTTTGCCTTTGGCGGAGAATCAGGCGATGACAACGGCAATGGTTTTAAAAAAGAAACAGCCATTAACAAAATTGCCGGGCAAATGTTTGACGGTAATAAAGGCAGTAACCGAGGCAAAGCATTTGACCCCGCCCAATGGACGCACGTGGAGTACTATTACAAAGACACATCGCTTTACTTCAAAAATGCAAGCGGCACCGCGCTTACCAACGTAACCGCAACATTTTACAAGCTGGAAAACGGCGCCCCGGCACCAACCGACAGCCAAACGATCGGCACGGTGGATGCGGGCAAACTTGCCGCGCAGCAGATCCGAATCCCCGACAATGATTCGCGGTTTGTGCAGTTTACTTGGAACAATGGCCAAAGCGCCCTGTATGATTTCACCACAGACTTCACCACATCCCCCTACGCGGACGCCCAGAAACTGGACTTAACTGCGGCAAATTGCTATGTCTACAACGATACCACAAGCACCTGGGCAAGCGCGGGCGGTGATTTGCTTACCGCGGGCAAAAAGATTTACTTTGACGCCACGCTGTCCGCGTACAGTTATGAGGGCGAAGGTTTACAGCAGTCCGCCATGGGCGACGGCGAAACCATGTACTGCTTCCTGACGAGTTCAGACGGCGCGGTCACACAGCAGCCGATGACACAGGAAAAACCTGACTCCACAGCCGCTGACCGCAAGCTGTGGTCTTGCGAGATTCCCGGCGATGGAAAAACTTACACCGCGGTGCAATTCTCCGCAACGGATAACCAAAACGCCCCCGCAAAAGACAACAAGACCAGAAAGTACAGCACGGCAGAAATCCCCCCAGCCCTGCAAGAACCCTGCTTCTTTGCCGACGACGGCGACCCGTCGGCCTACACGGGCGGCGAAGGTGTCAACCGTGACGGCTACTGGGGCGAGAAAGCCTCTGTCCGCGATGCCGAAAGCGGCAAAAATACCACCGTTGTGGACATTGATAACAGCGGCACTTTTACCCAACAAAAGGATACAAAGTATATCACCAGCACCCTGTACGATTACTACACCGACTACGAGCTGAATGGCCTGAACCGCGACACTTACTCGTGGGTGACCACATCTTCCCAGCGCGGGTACGTCACTTTTGAGCAGTTCAACCGCGCATTAAGCAGCGCTTACACTGCAAACGGCAATGTAAAATACCCGCTTTATACCGGGCATTTCCAAAAGTCAGGCTGGGGCGACCCCTTTGCAACCGTTGCCGCCGGTATGGGTCTATACGGCTGGGGCGCTGAGGGTAGTTCCAACTACAATATCTTTATGGCCGTGAATAACTCGGCCTTGGATGATAATGGTAATGGAAGCTCCGATTACAATCGCACCTTCCAGGGCCTTGTGGAAAGCAAGACCTCTGACGGTACGGCAAACGGTCTGCCGCTGTTAAGAACCAAGAATTCCAACACAAATGCGTCGGTTGACCCGCACTTTGACAAAGACTTCCTGCAAGGCAAAAACGCCTTTAACACCGTGCTGGGCAAGGTGTACGAGGATGTTTCCTTCCCGCTCAAGCAAAAAGCCGTTTTTGCGCAAAATCCGGACAGTCCGGACGATAACGACCCGGAGAGCAAAGCCGAATATTGGTACTATGACAGCAGCAAAAGCTCTCTGTATTTGAAGCAGAACCAAACCGACGGCAAGTATTATCTGGAATCCCCAAAAGGTGGTGACGGCAACCCCACCACGGACAGCAAATCACAAAACATTTCGTCACCAAACAATACCAATGGCACCTACGGCTTTTTCCCGTTTAACCAAACAGTCAGCACAGTCGGGGCATCCCAATACAACTACGGCTTTGGCGCCAAGCTGCAATTTGACTTTACGCTTACAGAGGACGGCAAGGTTGTTGTAGGAAAAGACACCAGCGGCAGGAACATTGAAGTTCCTATCAAGTTCTTCTTCTCCGGCGACGATGACGTGTGGGTCTACATTGACGGCGAGTTGATGCTGGATGTCGGCGGCGCGCACGGTAAAGCGTCCGGTCTGCTGGAATTTGGCGCAAACAACACCGTAACCCCTTACGTCAGCTCCAACAAGAACACCGACTCAAATGATACCATGGTCTATAAGGGTTATGGGTCCGGCGAAACAACCAAAACCGTCAACTACAACGGCCAACCGATCACGTTCAATAAGAAGAGCACCACCAAAACCCTTAAAAAACAATCCACCCACACCCTGACCATGTTCTATATGGAGCGCGGTATGTGGGAGTCCAACATGGCGGTGGCGTTCAACTTCCCCGACCATAACGAATTGCAGGTCGAAAAGCAGGTCGATGTTTCGGATGTGAACCCGCTGTTCCAAGAAAGTTTCAAAAACCAGAAAATTTTCACCTTCAACATCCAAAATCTGGCCACCCACTACGAAGCAAAAGCAACTGATGAACCGGCAATCCAGACCGAGAAACTCCCGGACACTGCATACAGTTCAGCCACGGGACTATTAAGCTATGCGTCGTCCCTGCCGGAGGGTGTAGGCACAGGTAGCGCCGTGCTGTGGTCATCGGATAAAAGTGACCCATCCAGCCTATACCGCGACCAGCGCCGCGGCACACTGACATGGGACAGCGCCATAAATATAAGTCCGTACAGCTACCTGACCTTTGATGTCTATGTGCAGGGCAACCCGACCGATACCTGCGCCCTGAGCAACCTGTATGTGGAACTTTGGGACACAAGCGGCAAGCAAATGGGCTGCCTTGGCACCAAGGGTCTGCAAAGCAGCGATGTCTACGGCGCGGCGACCGCGCTGCACCCGGGAACGTGGTACACCGTACGGCTGATGTTGAACTCTCTGAAACAAGTCGAGGGTTTCGACAAAACGCAGCTAAAAAGCATAACGGTGGGCGATAACTATGCGCGCAGCATTTACCTGCGCAACTTTACATTCAGCAGTGCGCCGACCCTGCCGAAACAAACAGGCTTTACCACCGCGCAGTACGACGTCCCAGACTATGGCTCTGCCAAAAGCGGTGAGCTGGAAAACGCGGCCTTTGCGGTGTTTTCCTCCAACCTTGGCAACGGCGACGTTGTGGATGAAAACGGACAGTTCCTGCTGCAGGACGGTGAGACCGTTACCTTTAATGACCAGTTCCGCCGCGGCAGCTACATAGCCCTGCAAGAGCAGATCGACACCGAACTGTACGATACAACTTGGACGGTATACGAAAACGGCGTACCTGTTACAAATGTAAGCGGCAAGGCTGACGTTGTTACGACGGGCAGTGTTAGCACGTTGCAAAACATCAGCGGCACCGCCCCGAACGATGGCCGAACGGAAAAGGCGGTTGATGCAACCCTTGACGGACACAACACCAAGAACGAGTACACAGAGGCCAAAAAGCCGAGCACTGCACTGGTTTTTCGCTCTTACAGCAATTCGGCCGATGATAACGAGCTGACCAAGCTGAAAGTGGTTTTCAACAACAAGGTCAAGACAGGCAAGCTGATTATACGCAAGGTTCCCGCCGAAGGCGAGAATCTGGCAGGTCAGATGTTTACCTTTACCGTCCGATTCGGCGATGTCGGCGGCCAAAGCCTCGGCAACATAATCCCGCCGAAAGAGTACACCTGCACGGTGGAAAAACACGGTGACGAGTACTACGGCGAGATCGTGATCGACAAAATCCCTGTCGGCACACGGTTTGTTGTGTGGGAAAATGAACAGACGGGCACAAGCCTGAAATCGGTGTCTATCGAGGGCGGCAAAGACTGCGCTGTTGCCGCGGACGGCGTAAAGGTGTACGGCGCCATTGCGGAGGGCGAAGAGAACGCTGTAACGGCAACGTTTGTAAACACCGCCCGCGAACTGATTGACATAGCGGTCAAAAAAGAGTGGAAAACGCAGGACGGTACGACGGACATTCCGCAAGCCGACCTGCCCAACGCCATTTACCTGCAACTGCAGCGCACCGAAACGCCGAACGTTGCAAACAGCTGGCAGACGGTTTCGGGGTATGAAAGTGTAGAGCTGAAAAAGCCCGACGGTTACGAAGGCTGGACCAAACAGTTTACCGGGTTGGACAAGTACGATGCGAGCAAGACGGAGAGTGCGCGTGTCGCTTACACCTACCGCGTGCTGGAAAGCGCGTCGGCAGGCGGGCATTTTTACGGCGGCGCGGCCGATGATGTGATTGAGATTTCCGGCAAGAAGTACAAGGTTCTCAATACCACGCGCGTCACAGGCGATTCGACCAACAAAACGCTGACCCTGACCAACCAACTGCAAGATGCCAAATATAACTTGGTCATCACAAAGCAGGATGCACAGGATAATAGCATAAAGCTGGGCGGCGTGGAGTTCAAGCTGGAAAAGCTGAACGATAGCGGCGCGGCTGAAACAACCTATAACGGCGTGACGGGCAGCGATAGCACGAACCAAGGCAAATGCAGCTTTGCGTCCCTGACCCCCGGCAGCTACCGCCTGACCGAGACCAAGACCGCCGAGGGCTACACCCTGCTGGCCGAGCCCATCGAATTTACGCTGACAGCGGACGGGCAATGCCGACGCGATGGCGCGGCGTTTGGCGCGAAAACCACAGATGCCGACGGCGTGTGCAACATTGCCCTGACTATTTACAACCGCAAGGGCTTTACCCTGCCGCACACGGGCGCGGACGCACCCAGCCTGTGGCTGCTGATAGGTTTGCCCGCACTGGTGGCTGTGCTGCTGGTGCTGGTGTTCCGATACAATAAGAAAGGGGGCAGACGTTCCTGACCCCCACCCCTCTACACAAACCAACATAGAAAAAAGAGGTATGCATCAAAATGAAACTGAAACGTTTATTTACCGCAATCCTCAGCGTCGCCCTGACCCTGAGCCTTTGCGCCATGCCCGCCATGGCGGAAGGGGCGACGACGGCGGGGGCGACGGGAACGACGAGGCTGGCAGACGGTACGCCTGTTTGGGAATCGGGCAAAACGGGCAGCATTACGATTCATAAGTATGAGTATAACCCTGCACCGGGAGCAACGCCCAAACAGGGTACCGGTGCCGAGGGCGAAGCCGCGCCCACAGACGCAAAGCCGCTGGGCGGGGTAACTTTTGAGATTTACAAGGTGCAGAATGAGGAATGGCTGAAAGCCTATTATGGCGGTCAAGCGGCTGCGACTGGTCAAGACTTTTCCAAGATAGATGCACGTAACTATTATTCAACGGATTCAACAACTGGCGCAATCACAGTTAATGGCAGCAAGATAGACACGGTTACAACCGCAACTTCTGGAACCGATATTGGTGTAGCCAAAAAAGACGGCCTTGACCTCGGTCTGTATCTGGTTGTTGAAACGAGTGCCCCCGATAAGGTCACGTCCCCTGCTGACCCGTTCTTGGTTTCTGTACCTATGACGCGCATTGCTGATACGACCACCACGAACAAGCTGACGGACTGGATTTATGATGTCCACGTTTACCCGAAAAACAGCACCGCCTACGGTCAAGTCACGATTGAGAAAAAGGGCTATACCGGCGGTGGTTCTGAGGTCGCGTTGGCGGGTGTTAAGTTCAAGCTACAGGAACAGAATGGCGCAAATTGGACAGACATTACTGCAAACGATAGCAATGGCACCCCCTACGATTTGACAACGGACCCAAGCGGTAAAATTACAATTGCAGGGCTTTCGCAAGGCGACTACCGCATTTTTGAGGATGCATACAGCGGTGATTCTGCTAACAAGGGCTATATCTTGGATGCGGAATACCACAACTTTACCGTGCAGAATGATGGTCAGATTAAGGTAGGCGAAAATACAGCCACTCCTAATGCAACCATTCAAGTTGCCAACCACCGCCCCAATATGAAGAAGGAAGTCTACAATGGCACCGGCTGGACGCAAAATGCCCCGTACGGTGTCAGCGATACCGTTCCTTACAAAATTACGATTGAAGTCCCGAAGAACATTGAGAAACTTTCCACCTTTACCGTCACCGACACGCCGACGGGTTTGACGGATAATGTAAACAGCATTGAAGTTAAAGACGGCACAACAGACCTGACGAGTGGCACGGATTATACGGTTGCAGCCGAAGGCACAGATGGATTCAAGATTGCATTCAAACTCGATTCCGCCACAGTAAAGGCTTGTGCCGGACACACGGTGACCATTACCTACAACGCTGTTGTAAAGGATTCCGCTGTAGTCGGCGGCAACGGCAACTCGAATAACGCAAAACTTACATACACCAATAAAATCAATAGCGACAATACTCCCGGAACTACCACGAACACCATTGAGGACAGCGCTGTTATGTACAGCTTTGGCATCAAGGTGAAAAAGACAACGGAAGACGGAAATACTCCACTGCCCGGCGTTGTGTTTGACCTGTACCGTGAAGCCAAGACGGGAGAAACGTCTGCAATAACTGGCGATGATGCCAAAAAAGCAGGTCTTGACAGCACTAAAAGCTGGATTCTTGTAAAGTCTGGCTTGACAACTAACGCAAGCGGCATCATTGATACGTCTGACTCTACCAACACCACCAACTACACCCATGGTCTTGCCAATGGTGATTACTATCTGGTCGAAACCAAGACGGTTAAGGGCTATAACCTGCTGACAAAGCCTGTTGAGGTTAAACTGGATGTTACCGCCACAACTACTTGGCAAAAGACCAACGTATATGACGCCAGTGGCAATCTGGTTAAGCATGGTACGGTTACGAAAACCACGTTCACCCATACCAGCAACAATGGCGATGCCACAAAAACGGAACTTGCTGTTGCCAAAGTCATCAACCGCAAGGGCTTTACGCTGCCTGTCACCGGCGGTTTCAGTACGCTGCTGTTCAGCGGTATCGGTGTGCTGCTGGTTCTGGCGGGCGTCGGCGTTCTGTTCAGCCTGAAAAAGAAATCCAACCGTGCGTAATGCACACCATCCAAACACCCACAGCAAAATAAACGGGTAATCCATAGGGGAAGGGCCGGAAACGGTTCTTCCCCTATGGGCGGTTGTGGCAGTGCGTCAACCCTTTACAGAAAGGCTCTTTGCAATGGAAACCACCGTCAAATTAAAACTTGGCTTTGCTGCGCTGATGATCGTCTCCGGCATCGGCGTGGCCATGTACCCCGTTGTCAGCAACGCGGTGGCACAGCGCCACGCAAGCTCGGTCATTGAAAGCTACAACGACAACGTGCAGTCGATGGACGCCGAGAAAATCGACGCCGCCAAGGAGGCTGCGCGCCGCTACAACCAACAGCTGAACAATGCCATTGACCGCGACGCGGCGGGCGAAGCGGACGACATCGGCACAAGCTATGTGGACATGCTGGACGTGGGCGAGAGCCTTGGCTACATTACCATACCCAAAATTGACGTAAACCTGCCCATTTATGAGGGCACAAGCGACGATGTGCTGGTAAAGGGCGTCGGACATCTGGAAGGCTCCAGCTATCCGCTGGGCGGCGCGGGCACCCACAGTGTGCTGACGGGGCATCGCGGTCTGGCCGAGGCGGTACTGTTTACCGACCTGGACAAGCTGGGCGAGGGCGACCGTTTTTACCTCCACATCATGGACGAGGTGCTGGCGTATCAGGTAGACCAGGTCAAGGTCGTGGAGCCGGAAAACACCGAGGATTTGGAAATTATCCCCGGCGGGGACTACTGCACGCTGGTCACCTGCACACCCTATGCCATCAACACCCACCGTATGCTTGTGCGCGGCGCCCGTGTGCCGTATACCGGAGAGGACGAGCAGCCCGACACGCCGCAGACCGTGCAGTACCAACAGCTGAATACCGGCAACGTGGTAAAGCGCATTGTGGACGCCTGGCCGTGGATCAGCGTGACGGGCAGTGTGGTTATCGGCGGCGAGGCGCTGCTGTTGCTGCTGCTGTTGCACCGCTGCAAAAAGCGCGAGGAGGAAGACTGATGAAACGCCTGTTTCTGCAAATTTTTGCATGGCTGGCAATTTTGCTGGGCGTTGGGCTGATGCTGCAGCCCACGGTCAGCCGATATCTGACGGAGCAGAAAAGCACAAAAACCGTGCAAAAATTTGTGCAGGCCGCCGAAGCTGCCGCCCCCGCCGCGCCCGAAACCTCCGCCGCCGAACCCGCGCGCGCCTACCCCGAACTGTACGACGCGTTTCTGGCCTACAACCAACAGCTTTTTGCCCAAGGCCAAAGCGGCCTGAAAGACCCCTTTGCCTACGAGACCCCCGCCTTTGACCTGACGGGCTGCGGCTTGCCCGACGACGTTATCGCCGCGCTGTGGATACCGCGTCTGGACTTGGAATTGCCTGTTTATCTGGGGGCCAACGCGGCCAACATGGCCCGCGGCGGCGCGCTGCTGGGGCAGACCTCCATGCCGCTGGGCGGCGAAAACACCAACACCGTCATTGCCGCCCACCGCGGCTATTACGGCGCGGAAATGCTGCGCAACGTGCAGCAGATACAAATCGGCGACAAAATTACTATGACAACACCGTGGGACACGCTGGTTTACCGCGTGTGCGAGCTGAAAATTATACAGCCGGACGACATAAACGCCGTGCTGATACAGCCCGGCCGCGACCTGCTTACCCTGACGACCTGCCACCCCTACACCCAAAACACCCAGCGCTACCTGGTGATAGCCGAGCGCGACCCCGACGCAGAGGCCGCCACCCATGCGGCAGACCTGGCCGAGTGTGACGAAACCTGGGACGCCGCACCGCGCCAAGTGACGGTGGAGGCCGACGGTACCTCCGCGCTGGAGGAAGTCCCCCCCGAAAGTATCACTCCCCTGCCCCACGAGGGCGGCGGCGAAAACGCGGGCGGCGCGTACTCCAACTGGATGATTTGGCTGGAAAACAACGCCCTGTGGGCGGGATGCCTGCTGATTGCCGCCGTGATCGGTTGTATGCTGATTTGGCGCAGGCATAGAAAGGATTGACCCATGCAGAATATCAACGAAAAGGCGCTGGCCGTTACAGCCGAGGTAAGCAAGGCGGTGCTGGGCAAGCCGGAAGTCGTGCTGAAAATCATGATGGCGATACTGGCCCGCGGCCATGTGCTGATTGAGGATATCCCCGGCGTGGGCAAAACCACGCTGGCACAGGCGTTTGCCCGCGCTATGGACCTGACCCAAAACCGCGTGCAGTTCACGCCGGACGTTTTGCCGTCCGACATTGTGGGGTTCTCGCTGTACCAAAAGGAAACCGGCAAATTTGTGTACCACCCCGGCGCGGTGATGTGCAACCTGTTTTTGGCCGATGAAATCAACCGTACCAGCGCCCGCACCCAGTCCGCCTTGCTGGAAGTCATGGAGGAAAGCGCCGTCACGGTGGACGGCGTGACGCGCGTTCTGCCGCAGCCGTTTACCGTTTTTGCAACGGAAAACCCCGTCGGCTCGGTGGGTACGCAGATGCTGCCGGAATCCCAGCTGGACCGTTTTATGGTCTGCGTGGTCATGGGCTACCCCGATGCGGAGGCGGAAATGGAGATTTTGTCCCGCCAACCGCGCCGCGCCCTGCTGGACCGTGTGCAGCCGGTGATGGACAAAAACGACCTGCTGGCTATGCAGCAGCAGGTAGACGAAGTATATATGAGCGATGAAATCAGACGGTATATCGTGGAGCTCTCCCGCGCGACGCGGCAGGACAGCCGCCTGACGCTGGGGCTTTCGCCCCGTGCGTCGCTGGCAGTGGCCGGTATGGCGCGCGCGGCGGCTCTTCTGGGCGGGCGCAATTATGTGGCCCCGCAGGATATTACCGCGATTTTTGCCGATGCGGCCCGCCACCGTCTGCGCCTGACCGAACAGGCCCGCACCGGCGGCGATACAGTGCAGAATATCCTTGACGATGTTCTGCACACCGTGCCGCGCCCCCGCCCGGAGAAACCGTTCCATGGCAGGTAAGGTGGGCTGCGCGCTGCTGCTGGCCGTGCTGTTTGCCGCGGCAGCGGTCAGCCGCACGTCGTTTGCGGTCTTTTTGGCGTCACTGGCAGTGCTGCTGGTCGGCTTTTTGGCGTGGTATGTCCGCACACTGCGCAGGGATGTGACGGTAACGCTGCAGCTGCCTGCCCGCCCAGTGCACCCCGACGAGGATTTTGCCGTACTGGTGAAACTGCACAACAACGGGCGGCGGCCCATGCCGGAGCTGCGTGTCGTTTTGCAGGCTGTGGACGCCGAAAGCGGAACGGCCATTGAACTGCCCTGCGGCGCGATGCTGGCCCCGCATCAGTGTGCCGATTTGCGCGTGACCCTGCGCGCAGCAAAAAGCGGTCTGTGGCGGTTCCGTGTGCGGGAAGCCACCGTGCGCGACCCGTTGGGGCTGTTTGCCGCGCACTGCGCCGTGCCGCCCCAAAGCAGAGAACTGTGTGTGCTGCCCCCCGCCGAGGGCGAGGACGACGGCGCAGGCACAAAACCGCAGAACTGCGCCGAAAAAGTGACTGCGGCGGGCTGCGATTTGACCGACGGCGTTTATGATCTGCGCCCCTACCGTGCAGGCGATTCACCGAAGCTGATCCACTGGAAACTGACCGCCCGCGTGGGCGAGTTGACCGTGCGTGAGCCGTTGGGCGCAACCTACCGCGCTGACCCTGCGGGCAGCGTTTTGGCAGAGGGGGCCGACGCGCAGCAGCAGTTGCTGCACTTTGGGCAGACCGCCGTAAAGCGGCTGCGCAGATTGACCCGCCGCAAGGACACCGACCCCGCTACGGGGCTGGTATTTGTGGACCGTGTACTGCTGCCCCGCACCAAGGTCGCTGCCCACCCCATGGCGGAAGCGGCGGCGGATCTGCTGATTTCGGAACTGCTGGCCTTGGGCTTACTGACGGCACTGAACGGTGCGTTTGCACTGGCATTGCCGATTTGGGTGTGGCTTGGCGTGGCGGCACTGTGTGCGGCGTGGCCGGCACTGCACCGCGTCCCGCTTTCCAAGGCGGGCCGTTACGGCGCGGCGCTGGCGCTGGCCGTGGGGTATCTGGTGCTGCTGTTTGCCGTGCAGCAGCCGTTTTTGGCCGGTGCGGCACAGTGCGCGGATGCCGTCAGGCTGTGCTTGAATACACGCTTCAACGCAAATTTTGTGGTGTCCGCCTCGCCGGTTTCGGCGCAGATGGGCCTGTTTGCGCTGCTGACGGCAGTGCCGTTTACAATGTTTTTGACCACGCTGACAGCCCGCCACACCGACGCGCTGCTGCTGGGGGCGGTGCTTCTGCCGATCGTGGTGTTCACGCTGTTAGCGGGGACGGGCCGTGCCGTTTTGGGCTGGCTGCTGCTTTTGCCGGGCTGGTTGGGAAGCTGTGCGGCGGCGCGGTCGCTGGTGCGCAAACGGCTGTGGCGCGGCAAGGATTCCGCTGTCTATGCCGCCAACCTGCAGACCCACCGCACAAACCAAAGGCTGGCCGGTGTCGGCATGGCTGCCATTTGCGCGGTGCTGTTTTTGCCTGCCCTGGCACTGCGCCCCGTGCTGATGCTGCCCTTGAACGCGCTGCAGCCTGTGACCGACAAAGTCTGCGCGGCCGGGCTGAGCGCGGCGATCGAGTGGCTGCCGAAAATCAGCGGCGGGGCACTGAATTTTCATGTCAGCGCTACTGCGGGCGGCGTGGAGGACGGCAGCCTGACACGGGGCGACGGCCTGGCGCTGACGGGGCTGGAGGATATAATGGTCACGACCGACGCCAAGCCGGAGGAGACCGTCTACCTGCGCGGGTTTATCGGCGTGGACTATGACGGCACAAGCTGGCAGGCAGGGAATGCCGCTGCCTTCGACAGTGCCGCAGCAAACTGGAAAACCGACGGCGACGGGCGGCTTGCCATTGCGAACCTGCCGTTTTTGCGCGCGGCATACAGCGGCGCACAGCCGCAGCAAATGACCGTACAGCGTCTGCATGCAAACGATGCCTACACGTTTGCGCCGTACAACGCATATTTTAACGACTACTACACGCCGGACGGCGACGGAGCCATAGCGGGGCAGACCGTGCAGGACGATATGTTCTACTATTTTCCGCGCAAACAGGCAGAGGAGCTGCTGGCGGCCCGTGACGATGATGACGCGGGGGTGCTGGACCGTCTGGAAAGCGCCTACGCCGCGTATGTTCGTGCGCGCTGCCTGGATGTGCCCGACGGTGCCGGGTACGATGCCATAGACAAGGAACTGGCTGCGCTGGTGAAGGAGCGCAAACTCAGGGATGATGACATCGATGGCCGACGCGCACTGGTGCGCAGCTGGCTGAACGAGCACTGCCGTTACAGCGCGGACGCCGAGACACCCGACGACACCGACCCGCTGCTGTATTTCCTGAGCGAGAGCCACACGGGCAGCAGCACACAGTTTGCCTCGGCAGCGGTGCTGCTGTGCCGCATGGTGGGGCTGCCCGCCCGATATGTGGTAGGCTACGCCGCACCGCAAAGTCTGTTTACCTCTGCGGGCGACGGCAGCTGCCGTGCTGTTTTGCAGGACGATAACGCCCACGCCTGGGCAGAAATTTACCTTTCCGGGCAGGGCTGGACGCCGCTGGAGGTCACCCCCGGTATGACAGCCGAACTGACCGAGGGCGAGCTTGCCGCCGATGCCGCACAGGCAGGGCAAAATGCCGCAGACAGTGATACACCCCTGCTCGCGCGGCAGGAGGCCGACTCCCCTGCCGAAACGCCGCAAAGCGTCCCGCTTTTGTGGGTGCTGCCTACGGTTTTGCTGCTGCTCGTCTTGGCCTTGGCACTTCTGCGCCGTGCAAGGCGCACACCTTTGCAGACCGTACAGGCAGAATTTTGTGCGCTCCATCGCAAGATGCGGCGCTGTGGGCTGGCGGCGGAGGTGTCCTCTGACGAAGCGGCATTTGCGGAATTTCTGCAAACGCATTGCCCGCAGACGGACCGCGAAACCGTGCAGCACCTGCTGGATGCCGTACAGGCGGCACAGTTTGCGCCCGATCCATGCACCGTCGAAACCGCGCAGGAGATACAGACCCTGTGCCGTAAATTACGCAAAAAACTGTGCAGACGAACGGTGTGAGGGCTGTGCAAGGGGAAGCTTTACGCAAGAAATAATTGACGATTCGGCAAAAAACGATTATGATAATGGTAAATACATATCGGAGATGAGAAACCATGCCACCTTTGCCGAAGAACGACAAGCCGATCGATATCACGCAAATCGCGCAAGCGCTTGGCGTATCCAAGACAACGGTGTCCCGTGCCATATCCGGTAACGGGCGCATCAGCGCAGCAACCCGCCAGCGCGTGCTGGACTATGTAAAAGAGCATAACTATACCCCCAGTATGATGGCGCGTGGGCTGGTGAAGCGCTGCTCCTACAATATTTCGCTGGTGATTTCCACGCAATTTTCCGACTTTGAGCTGCCCTTTTTGCGCAAGGTGATGCGCTCTGTCTATCAGGTTGCCGGGGATTCCGACTACGATGTCCTGCTGACGCTGGTGGACGAAAACGAAACCCGTCCTGTGGAACGACTGCTGGATAATCGCAAAATCGATGGTCTGATCTTGACCCGCACACTGGAGCGTGACCCCTTGATCCCGCTGCTGAAGGCGCGCAAGGTGCCGTTTGTCGCCATCGGTCAGCCGGAGGACGATCAGGTACTTTCCGTTGACCATGACCAGGTGGGCGGCTGCCGTGAGATGACCAGTCCGCTGCTGATGAAGGGCATGAAGCATATCGCGCTGCTGGGCGGCAGTATGCTGTACACCGTCAACCAATCCCGATTGGAGGGCTTCCGGCAGGCTTATGTCAAGATGGGGCAAAAAATTGACGAAAACCTGCTGTTTTTGGAGCTGGAAAGCGACGATTTGCGCATGGAGGCTGTGCAGCAGGCTGTAGAGCGCGGGGCGGATTGCATCCTGTGCATGGACGAACGGCTGGCACAGCTGACGCTGAATATGCTCAAGCAGCTGAACCTGCGCGTGCCGCAGGATATCCGGCTGGCGTCGCTGTATGATAATGAGAATCTGGTCAATACCGTGCCGCCCATCTCCGCCGTGCAGTTTAATGCGGATATCCTTGGCTTAAAAGCAACGCAGCAGCTGCTGTGCGCCTTGCAGGGGCAGCCTGTTGAAACCCGCATGGAGTTGGGTTACCAGGTAAGCCTGCGGGAATCGACGCAGACGTGAAATCCGAGCGCACACCGAGGGGTGTGCGCTTTTTTGTCTGACCCATCAAACCGTGTACATTTTCAGAAAAATGTACAAAATGGGGCAAAATAAAACAAAAAGTCCCGAATTGCAGATACAAGCAATTCGGGACTTGATAGGATTTATAGAAGAACCTTAACTGTCAGGTCTTTCCAATTTCCCGGCCAAAGTACGTAACCACGCGAATTTCGATAGGCGCGAGCCTGTTCGTAATTCAACTTAATAGTTATACTCGCTGGCAAATCAGCCGCGAGGCGACTTGATAGCAGCCTGTGCGGCGGCCAGACGGGCAATGGGGACACGGTAGGGAGAGCAGCTGACGTAGTCCAGGCCAACGTTGTGGCAGAACTCGACACTGCTGGGATCGCCGCCGTGCTCGCCGCAGATGCCCAGACCCAGGTTCGGGTTGGTCGCGCGGCCATCGTGGGCAGCCATCTTGACCAGCTTGCCAACGCCGATCTGATCCAGATGCTGGAACGGATCGCTCTCGTAGATCTTGGTGTCGTAGTAGGCAGTCAGGAACTTGGCAGCGTCGTCACGGCTGAAGCCGAAGGTCATCTGAGTCAGGTCGTTGGTGCCGAAACTGAAGAAGTCAGCTTCCTTGGCGATCTCGCCGGCGGTCAGAGCGGCACGCGGGATCTCGATCATGGTGCCGACCTCGTACTTCATGTCAACACCGGCAGCGGCGATCAGGGCATCGGCAGTCTTGACGACAACGTCCTTGACAAACTTCAGCTCCTTGACCTCGCCAACCAGAGGAATCATGATGTGGGGGGTGATCATCTTGCCGGTTTCGGCAGAAACCTTGAGGGCAGCCTTGATGACAGCGTTGGTCTGCATCTCGGCGATCTCGGGATAGGTAACAGCCAGACGGCAGCCACGGTGACCCATCATGGGGTTGAACTCGTGCAGGCTGACAACAACGTTGTTCAGCTCCTCGGTGGACATACCCATGTCCTTAGCCAGAGCCTCGATGTCCTCGGCCTTGGTGGGCAGGAACTCATGCAGCGGCGGATCCAGATAACGGATGGTCATCGGACGCTCGCCCATGATGCGGTACATAGCGGTGAAGTCTGTCTCCTGGAACGGCTCGACCTTAGCCAGGGCAGCCTTGCGCTCCTCAACGGTACGGGCGCAGATCATCTCACGGACAGCCTTGATGCGGTCCTCGGCGAAGAACATGTGCTCGGTACGGCACAGACCGATACCTTCTGCACCCAGTTCGCGAGCCTTCTTTGCGTCAGCCGGAGTATCAGCGTTGGTACGAACCTTCAGAGTTCTGTACTTGTCTGCCCAGCCCATAACGCGGCCGAATGTGCCGGCGATGGAAGCGTCAACAGTCGGGATAATGCCGTCATAGATGTTACCGGTAGAACCGTCGATAGAAATGTAGTCGCCCTCGTGGAAGGTCTTTCCAGCCAGTTCGAACTGCTTGTCTTCTTCGTTCATCTTGATGTCGCCGCAGCCGGATACACAGCAGGTACCCATACCACGAGCAACAACGGCAGCGTGAGAAGTCATACCGCCGCGGACAGTCAGGATACCCTGAGATGCCTTCATGCCGGTGATGT
>ERZ773113.774-NODE-774-length-16588-cov-4.566685_pt1 | contig 16588 bp, 17 predicted proteins | sample MGYA00580565_ERZ773113 | MGnify/ENA primary metagenome ERZ773113 (study PRJEB29015, sample SAMEA2737827) | human gut metagenome | biome: human gut; feature: human-associated habitat; material: faeces | place: China | collected 2012 ...
CCACTGCTGAACCCGTCATAGTTCCCTAATAGCTCTTGGTATGGTATAATAACTGGCGGCGGATTGTGTGCCCACCTTGTGTCATAGTTCCCTAATAGCTCTTGGTATGGTATAATCGACCTAACCAGTGGAAAGTAATGAGAAATGTCATAGTTCCCTAATAGCTCTTGGTATGGTATAATCGGTATTCCATGCACCCGGCGGGGCTGCCAGTCATAGTTCCCTAATAGCTCTTGGTATGGTATAATGCGTAAAGGCCGTCTCAGCGTTGCCGTCGTGTCATAGTTCCCTAATAGCTCTTGGTATGGTATAATAATTGTCCTTTGTACGGCAACGCAGCCACCGTCATAGTTCCCTAATAGCTCTTGGTATGGTATAATTAACAACCCCATCCAAATCACCCGGAGAAGGTCATAGTTCCCTAATAGCTCTTGGTATGGTATAATTTATGGCGGTGAGGTGGACGCGGTGAGCGGTGTCATAGTTCCCTAATAGCTCTTGGTATGGTATAATACAGCGCAGCATCTCCACCGTGCAGCTGATGTCATAGTTCCCTAATAGCTCTTGGTATGGTATAATCGTGGCACAATGCCGCGCCATTGCAGGGTTCGTCATAGTTCCCTAATAGCTCTTGGTATGGTATAATAGCACTCAATCGTGTGATTGTGTTCGTGGAGTCATAGTTCCCTAATAGCTCTTGGTATGGTATAATCATGACCGACGAAACCGCAATCAATATGCAGTCATAGTTCCCTAATAGCTCTTGGTATGGTATAATGTATGGCGGTGAGGTGGACGCGGTGAGTGGAGTCATAGTTCCCTAATAGCTCTTGGTATGGTATAATCGCGATTCTCAACAATTGCACAGCCGAGGTGTCATAGTTCCCTAATAGCTCTTGGTATGGTATAATAAACTCGATCACATCGTCGATTTCCTCCGCGTCATAGTTCCCTAATAGCTCTTGGTATGGTATAATTATGCCCACAGCATTGTTTCTCGTGTCCGCGTCATAGTTCCCTAATAGCTCTTGGTATGGTATAATGCAATTCCACTTGACATTACTACGCTAGCGGTCATAGTTCCCTAATAGCTCTTGGTATGGTATAATACAACTTATATAAACGGAATGCTGAATGAGGTCATAGTTCCCTAATAGCTCTTGGTATGGTATAATCGCTTGTTGACTTTGTTTCCGGGCACAACCGTCATAGTTCCCTAATAGCTCTTGGTATGGTATAATATGTGTCCCACCATCAAGGCGCCATTGCTTGTCATAGTTCCCTAATAGCTCTTGGTATGGTATAATGAGGGCATCCCGCCCTACCGGAAAGGATGCGTCATAGTTCCCTAATAGCTCTTGGTATGGTATAATGCCCGCCGACAAACTGTCGGAACTGCTGAAGTCATAGTTCCCTAATAGCTCTTGGTATGGTATAATTGCGGTAATGACTTCTAACGGCGTTGCTACGTCATAGTTCCCTAATAGCTCTTGGTATGGTATAATAGCGCGTCCACAGCGGTGCGTTCGATCCGGGTCATAGTTCCCTAATAGCTCTTGGTATGGTATAATTTTAGCAATGCACTGTTTCACGCAATCGGTGTCATAGTTCCCTAATAGCTCTTGGTATGGTATAATTAGGCTATGCAAAAAGCGCATCGGATTGCGGTCCGATGCGCTTTTTGTTTTAGAAAAAACTCAACTGTTCACATACAAAAGGGGCTTCTTCCGGCTGATAATTTCCCAGAAGAATCTGAATAGACTGGTACTGCTTTTCTGTAACGACAAGCAGGCGAATGGAGCCGTTTGGCGGCAAGGATGCCCTCAAACGGCTTTCGTGTTTCTTCACGGCGTCGTTGCCGTTGCACACCCTCGCGTACACAGAGAATTGCAGCATGTGGTAGCCATCCTTCAGCAAAAAATTCCGGAACGCCGTCGCATGCCGCCTTTCAGTCTTTGTCTGCACAGGCAGGTCAAAAAAGACAATCATCCGCATAAATTTACTCATAGCTATGCTGCTTGTATTCAAGCAATTTGGGTAACAGCAGGGCTTGTCCACGCAGACCTTGCACCAGGCGTTCCATTGCATAGGCAACGCTGTGGTGCTGCCCGCCGGAAAGAATATCCGCATTCAACAGGTTTACAAGCTTTCCCTTCAGTATGGGTGTCAATGCTGCATCCTCGGCCACATTTGCTGCCACGTACAAATCCGCTACGGGCCGGAACGGCTCCATCAGGTCATCCGCCAGATTAAACTGGTTCAGCTCGCTGTCATGGTGCAGACCCAGGCACGGCTGAAAACCATACACCGTCAGGCAGCGCGCCATATAGCCCCGCAAAATCGCGTAGGCATAATTCAGTGCTGCATTTCGCGTATCCTCGTTGCGGCGGGTGTAGCCCTCACCAAATAAAGCCGGAAAGTAGTACGCTGCGGCGCTTGCCTCTACGTTATCTTTGTCGCCGCTCGTCACAGCCTTGGCACGCCCGAATAGAAACGCCGCCTCCTGTGTTTTGCCGCAAAGTGCAAGACACTCCGCTTGGTTTTGAATTTTTGCTGTCACTACCTGCTGCCACATCCGCTTTTTTGCCGGCAGGGTCAATTCCATCTGCCAGCGCAGTACTCCCAGCTGACGGCTGTGCTGTGCAAACGGCAGCGAGATGCCGCACGGCAGATGTGTTTCATCGCACCAGAAAGTCACCACACCGTTTTGTGCCAGCGCCGCCATAGCCGCTGTTGTGATCGTGCTTTGGCGGCTTTCCAGTACAATGGCACTGATGTCCTCGATGGGCACAGAGTGAACTTCTTCCGTTTCAATCAACAGCTGCTCATTTTTGCAGCGGATGCGCGCAGGGTTCACGATCATCAGACAGCGGTAGGACATAATTCACCTCCGTTGGGCAGGGAAGGTTTGCCGTTTTTCTTTTTTCACAGGGGTATAATTGCCAAGGACATCGACCTGATATTTCTGAACCTTTTGCAAGGTCTTAAAGCCAAGACCATCTGCAATATATGCATCATCATGTGTAGTCAGCGTAACAGCTCCCGTTGCAATATTCCCACCTTCAAAGTATGCCAGTATTTTGTTCACCGGCATTTCCTTCTCCAGTGTACTATCTCTGTTTTGCACCTTGAATTTCATAAGGCGTTTGCTTTCAATGCGTACAAGGTCATGCTGGCAAAGAGAAAAAAGGAAATCTTCATCCTTCATCTCTTTCCATTCAGCAGAGCTCTTATATGCAACCACTGCCTTACTCGGTAACTCCGGCTTCACCGTATCCGCCACGTAGACGGGAATCCAGTAATAGCCGTCTCCCGGCACATAGTACACATCGATGCGTACCATCGTGTCGTTATCAGCCACACCCTTTCCACCATGAACCGGAACTGTACTGGTCACTTTATCGCAAATCTTCACTTTTTGAACTCGTGCCCCGGGTGTGCCATCCGCGCGCGGCTTGTAAAACGGTTCTGCAAACGCTTTCTTCCCATCCCCGCCAAAGGCAAGCAATCTGGCCTTCAGTGCATTGTACAGCAATGTATCGCTGCTGCGGTTAAAGTAGCCCGCAATTTCACCGTCCTTATCCAATTTCAGTTCGGTGATATTCCTACGCTGTACAACGTGAGTATCATCCAGGCGACTTTTTATTGTTTCCTTGTGTGCCGCACCTGTCACCTTATGGCGCGGCATCCGCGATACAAACACAGGCTGAATAGACGAAATATCCACCGTCGCATAATAGACCGGGTTGATCTTCATCAGGTCTTCCTGCGGGCAGGCTGACAATCGCTGCGTCAGCTCATCACGGAAGCGCGGCCAAGGTTCAGGGAAGTGCTCATTACGCACCGCCGTCGTCTCTGCACGCTTGCAAAAGTCAGATACCCGCTTTATCATCCCCTGTGTCGTACAGGCAATCACCGCCGCGTCCGCTGCATGGTGCAGATCGCCGTCGGCACGCACCTTGCCAAGGCCCCAGCGCTTGCGCAAAAACGCCGTAACGGCGCCATTTACCGCAACGACCCGCCGTTTGCCTGCCCTGGAACAGTCTGCAAACGCAAGATGATTGCGGATATAGTTCAGCATAAAAACCGCAATATACTGCGTATCCTGCAGGTTGCGCTGGATATAGCCCTTGCCGTCCTCCTCGCTCAGCCTTTCCTTCAATAGGTTCTGGCGCTTGCGGAAATTCTTTACGTTTGCTTTGGTGTACACAATAAAGTCGTCCCGTCGTTTTCCCTGCAGGTATTGCAGCGGCAGACGGTTTCCCTTCTGACGGTTCTCCGATGCCAGCACCAGCACCTTATTTGTGCGGCGGTCATCAAAGCTTATGCTATAAGGGATGATATGGTCTACCTCGGCATAGCCGGAGACTGTAATAACCTTGTCCAGCTCCAACGGCTGTATCGAATACGCACAGCGCCCGTCCTGCTCTTTCCACAGACGATATTTTACAAGGTCCTGCCCGGTAACGGTGCGTCCCGGAAAAAGCTCATTCAGCTCTTTCATCAGACGTTCATTTTCCGCACTGTTATCCCGCATCGCCTTGTCCAACTCGCTGCGCTGCTGGAAGTTCTTATTCATCTCTCTTGCCAGCTCCAGATGGATACTGACCGGACTTTCGCCCTGCTCGCGGATGATTGCATTGACGACCTTGATCGTCTGTGCCACTGCACGGCGCACCACCGGGCTTGTAATATCCTCCATTTCCTCCGTTGAGGCCGGCAGGAACTGCGCTTTTTCGCCGTTTTGCCTTCCCTGAAAATCATATCCGGCTGCCTGGCAGGCATCGTTATAGTTCATGCCCTGTTCCAGATAGGGGATCAGCTTGCGGCACGCCTTGACCGAAATGTGTCCATATCCCGCAAAGCTGGGCAGCGTCAGCAGTGCTTCTATTTCCAGCGTTTCAAACTCCGCCTGTTTCAATGCCTTGCGCAGCTTATCCTCGTTTTCCGGGTTCGTCAGCGCAGCTCCGGCGGCATCCAGCTGCTCGCGGCTGATATTGCGGATATGATCCTTCCGCAGGGTATTCAGCGCCTTACGCATCTTGTGGTAGCAGGGGAGTGCCGTTATTTTTTCTTTCTTTTCGCAGGCTTCTGCCGTCTGCTCCCCGCGATACCGCACCATGTTGAACCGTGCTTCTTCCGGCAGTGCCAACGCCTTGCGGACCCGGGCAAAATCCAGCTTGTCCGTCTGGCAGCACACAGAAAGCAGTACCTGTCGTTCTGCCGGTGTCAGCGTGCGGCTGGTTCCGTTTTCCGCAATGCGGATATGATTGATTTTTTGCAGCAGCGTAAAATATTCAAACGAGAAGGCCGCCTTGGCTGCCCGCTGCTCGCTCTTTCCCTCCAGCGTGCAGGTGCCGACCCTGTTGCTGCCGCTATACGGGCTGCCTTTGCCCGGACCTTCCGCAAAGGAGCGCTGGCGTGTCAGAATACAAAGGTACTCTGCCTCCATCTCCGGCGAAGCCCATGTCGCACCGTATTGACGCTGTGCTGCAAAAACCAGTCTGGCCTCGTCTATGATTTGGTCGCGTTTGACGGTGGAAAGATAATTTTCCGCTTTGTTGCGCTTGTGCTCTGCAAACACAGGGTCGCGGTACATCATCTCACCGACAGTACGGTACCGGTTTGCCTCCATACGTCGGGTGTTCGCGTCAATTGCCTGCAGCAGCTTACCGTCTTTTTGTGCATCGTCTGCCTTGCGGTTACTGCGAAAGCCCCTGCGCTGCATCAGGTGCAGCAGTATACGGGCAAAATCCAGTGCTGTCACCGGGCCATCCAACGCCTGAACACGCAGCGCATAGACATCCGGCAGATGTCCCGCTTGCACAGCCTGCTCTATTTCCGCCTTACCGGGCAGACCGTTTTTCTCCATCAGCTCGTACAGATCCGCCTTGCGCAGGCTGCGGCGGCGCAGCCTGCGGCGGGCGCTGCGGGCCTCACGGCGCGGGGCAGCAAGGCTGTCGCCTGTTTGGGGTTCTTCGGCCTTATCAAATATGCGTGAGCCACATCGGATCAGACCATAGGGCTCCGCGTTTTCATTCAGTGCCACCACCGCCCAGCCGACGGACGCAATGCCAATATCCAGACCAATTCCATAGGGATGCTTCATTTTTTTGCACATCCTTTCACTTTTCTACTATCATAGCGCATTATGGCATTATTGGGCAACTGACAATTTAAACGAAATTTAGGCAAAAAAGATGACGCCCTGCCAAATAGCAGGGCGTCAGAGCTTTACGGTCCTATGACCTTATCATAGCAACCATAATAGTTCTTGGTATGGTATAAGAACTGTCTGTATTATACTACATTGTCAGGCAAAGTGCAAGACCTTACCTATGCTGCCGAAAAATATTACGGCAGCTCCGGCGCATAAGCCTCGAGATTGCGGGGCTTGCCCTCGTAGACGATGGCGATGCCGTCGGGGCCGGTGTTGGCGCTGACAACGCCGCCGAGCTGGAACACGATCAGCGGTGCATGGCCAAACGCCTTTTTGCACAGCTTGACCAGCTCGTCACGCTTGGCGGTGCTGGACGTGTAGGCCACCATGTAGGGCGTGTCCTTCATCGAATCGACGCGGCTCTCCACCCATTTGATCATGGCGGCGGGCACGGCGGCGTCGCCGCGGACCTTGCTCTCGACCTTGGAGACGCCCGCATTCAGGCTGATGATGGGGCGGATGCCCAGCAGGTCGCCGACCACAGCGGCGGCGGCGCTGACGCGGCCCGACTTCTTCATCTGCTTCAGGCTGTAGGCGGCCAGACAGATCTCAACGCAGTCCAGCTTCTGCTTCAGCTCGGCCACGCAGGCGGCCAGCTCACCGCCGTTGCGCACCTTGCGGGCGCACTCACAGAAATACCAGCCGTAGGGCATCGAGTAGGTGTGGCTGTCGATGACCTGAATCTTCATCGTGTAGCCGGGGCGCTCCTCCTCCAACAGCTCCATGGCCTTGACGGCGTTGTTGTAGGTGCTGGAGCCGCCCGCGTTGATGCTCAGGTACACCAGGTCGGTATAGCCCTCGTCCGCATAGCGGGCGTAAATATCGCAGAACTGCAGCTGGGTGATGGCGGCGGTGGTGGGCACGCCCTGGGCGTCGCGCATCATCTGGTAAAACTGGTCGTTGGTAAAGTCCTTGCGCTCCATGTACTCCACACCGTCAAGGTTGATGGGGAAGCCCACGACCTCGATGCCGTACTTATCCGCAAGCTCCTGCGGAATGTCGGAACAGGAATCTGTCAGAAAACCTATCTTGCTCATTTTACATCCTCACTCCATTCGTATCGAGTCAACTGCCCGTGGGTCTCCAAACCGGCAAAATCCCATTGACGCAATGCTTCGTACACGCCCACTGCCACCGCGTTGGACAGGTTCAGGCAGCGCTCGCCCCTGCGCATCGGCATACGCACGCAGTCGGCCTCATGCGCGGCCAGCAGCTCCTCGGGCAGGCCGGCATCCTCGCGCCCAAAGACGAGATACGCGCCGTCGGGGTAGGTCACATCCACATGGCGGCGCGGGCCCTTGGACGTGAAGTAGAAAAACGGACCACTGTTTTTGGCAAAAAAGTCCGCCTGATCTTGATAATATGTTATATCAAGCTGGTGCCAATAGTCAAGCCCGGCGCGCTTTAATTTTTTGTCGTCGATGGTAAAGCCCATCGGGCCGACTATATGCAGCCGCGCTCCCGTCACCGCGCAGGTCCGCGCGATATTGCCGGAGTTCTGCGGGATCTGCGGCTCGACCAGTACAATGTTTAAGGTTGGCATAAATTTACAAGTCCTCGTTCTATAACTTTAGCCCTCCCTTGGGGGAGGGTGGCGCCGCAGCGCCGGGTGAGGGGCCGGGCGGCACGCCGTTCATGGGTCGGCTCCCGGCCACCCCTCCGGCCTTCGGCCACCTCCCCTCTAGGGGAGGCTTTTCACGGCGTTATCAATCACACGGCATACGCCCTCAAAATGCTGCATCACATCCAGATTGGAAAACCGCAGCACTCTGATTCCGAAGCCCTCCAGATATTCCGTGCGCTGTGCATCGTGCAGCTGTCCCGCCGCTTCATAATGCTGGCTGCCGTCCAGCTCTATCGCCAGATCTGCCGCATCGCAATAAAAATCCAGAATATAACGTCCTACAACCTTCTGCCGTACAAAGCGCGGCGAATATCCGCGCAGAAAATCATACCACAGATGGCGTTCCTCCCGCGTCATGCTTTTTCGCAGCGCTCGGGCATTTTCAAGGACATCCTTGTCTCGCGGCAGTCTCATGGTCTTACTCCTGCCGCAGTTTCGGCAGGGCGTTCTCCAGCCAGACGCCCAGCCGCTCGTCGGCTCCCTCGGGCGTCTGCCTGATGCACTCGGCTACGAAGGCGGCAGCTGCCTGTACGGCAGCCTGGGGGACGTTGCCCCGCAAAATGCGCCCGACGAGCACGGCGGCAAAAATATCGCCCGTGCCGTGGAACATCCGCGGCTGCAGCGGCGTTTTTACGGCATAGCCCTCGCCGCCGCGGGCCGCGCCCACACAGCCTATGTAGCGTCCGCCGCCGATGCCCGTCACGCCGGTCACAACGACCTGCGGCGCTACGCGGGTCAGCCGGGCCGCCTGTGCGGCGGCCTGCTCGGCACTGCCCACACCGGGCAGCGGGTCGCCCAGCAGCAGCGCGGCCTCGGTCACATTGGGGACGATCAGATCCGCCTTGCTGCACAGACTATACATAGCGGGCACCATGTCGGCCCCCAGGCCGCTGTACAGCCGCCCTCCGTCGCCCAGCACCGGGTCCACGACCTTGAACGCGCGGGGCCACAGCTCAAACGCCTGCTCGACGAGCTTTGCCTGCGCGGCGTCCGCCAGATAGCCCGAGTAGATGCAGTCAAATTTCACGCCCAGCCGATGATAATGTTCCAGTGCCGCGGGGCCGTAGCCGGGGTTGGCCAGCTTAGCCGGGGTGCCTAAGCCCCCCGTGTGGGTGGACAGCACCGCCGTAGGCAGTGCCACGGTCTGCACGCCCAGCGTCGAGAGCACCGGCACGATGACCGACAGCGCCGCCCGGCCAAAGCCCGGCAGGTCATGGATGGCTAATACGGTTTTCGGCGCGTTGGTCATGCTGCGGCCTCCCTCTTCATTTTTTGAGTTCTCATTGATTCTACCATAAAACCCACCGCAAAAAAAGCCGTATTCGGGCGATTGTTCCGTTTTGTTTGGTTTTTGGGCAAAGAGAACAAAAACCGCCCGCGTCTCCGCGAGCGATTCATTCTATTTCATGGTTATCATCCACAAAAAAGCCCCTGCTGATTGGTTCAGCAGGGGAGATTTCGCAAAGTTGATGCTTTTACAGCACGCGCACACGGATGGCGGGCTCAATCGCACCCAGCTTGACGGCGAGGTCGTCGGTGACATTGCCCGTCACGTCCAGCAGGGTATAGGCGACATCCTTTTTGCCCTTGTTCACCATGTTTTCAATGTTCAGGTGCGCTTCGGTCAAAATGCTCGTGATGGCCGAGATCGCGCCCGGAGCGTTCTTGTGGATGATGCAGATGCGGCGGCCTCCCACGCGCGGCTGGCTGACATCCGGCAGGTTGACGCTGTGGGATATGTTGCCGTTTTTCAGGTAGTCGCTCAGTTCGGCGGCGGCCATCACGGCGCAGTTCGTCTCGCTTTCCGGCGTGCTGGCACCCAGATGCGGCGTGCAGCAGACGCCCTTGACGCCCAGCAGCTCCTCGGTGGGGAAGTCGCAGAAATACTGCGCGACCTTGCCGCTGTTCAGTGCGTCGAGCAGTGCGGCGTTGTCCACCAGCTCACCGCGGGCAAAGTTCAGCACGCGCACGCCGTCCTTGCACATCGCCAGCGTCTGGGCGTTGATGGTGTGGCGGGTCGTAGGCAGGTAGGGGACATGGATGGTCAGGTAGTCGCAGCGGGGCAGCATATCGCCCAGCGTGACACAGTGCTGCACACTGCGGGACAGGCTCCACGCAGCATCGATGGAAATATACGGGTCATAGCCCAAAACCTCCATGCCCAGCGCGACGGCGGCGTTGGCCACGCGCGCACCGATGGCCCCCAACCCGATGACGCCCAGCGTCTTACCGCGCAGCTCGGGACCGACAAAGGCCTTTTTGCCCTTCTCCACGTCCTTGGCAATCGTGTCGCGGCCCTTGAGGGTCTGCGCCCAGTTCACGGCGTCCACCAGATTGCGGCTGCCCGCGACCAGCGCACCGACGACGAGCTCGGCCACGGCGTTGGCGTTGGCGCCCGGCGTGTTGAACACAACGATGCCCTTGTTCGTGCAGTCCTCCACGGGAATGTTGTTCGTACCGGCACCTGCACGGGCGATGGCCAGCAGGCTGTCGGGCAGCGGGGCATCGTGCATATCGGCGCTGCGCACCAGAATGCCCTGCGGTGCAGCGGCCTCGTTGTCGATCTCAAACTGGTTGGCGGGCAGCTTGGCCAGACCCACCGGCGAAATGGCGTTCAATGTTTTGATGGTATACATATATCGTTACTCCCTGTTCCCCTTATTTTGCGCCGTAGGGGCCGGGCATGCCCGGCCCTCAGCCTTACGCAGTGACCCTCTCATTAGTGGCTGCCACAGCACCGCGGGCCGGACACACCCGACCCCTACTGTGCAGCAGCTCAATGCTCCCTGCGGAACTTCTCCATAAAGTCGACCAGCTTGTCGATGCCCTCGGCAGGCATGGCGTTGTAGATGGACGCACGCATACCGCCCACCAGACGGTGACCCTTCAGGTTGACGAAGCCTGCCTCGGTGGCCGCGGCGCAGAACGCCTTGTCGGTGTCGGCGTCGGGGCTGGTGAAGGTCACATTCATCATGCTGCGGTACTTTTTCTCAACGGGATTCTTGTAGAAGTCCTGCCCGTCGAGGTAATCGTACAGCACCTTGGCCTTGGCGGCGTTGCGCTTCTGCATGTTCTCCAGGCCGCCGATCTCGTTCTCAAGGTAGTTCATGACGAGGCCGGTCATGTAGATGCACCAGCACGGCGGGGTGTTGTACATGCTGTCGGCGTTCAGCAGGGTCGTGTAGTTCATCATCGTGGGGATCTTGTCGGGGGTCAGGCCCTTGGCGGCCTTGCCCAGCAGGTCGTCACGCACGATGGCCACAGCCATACCGGCAGGGGCAATGTTCTTCTGCACGCCGAAGTAGATGACGCCGTACTTGCTGACGTCCACCGGCTCGGAGCAGATCATCGAGCTCATATCTGCCACCAGCGGGATGCCGTCTACCTGCGGTACATCGACATATTTTGTACCGAAAATCGTGTTGTTCTGGCAGATGTGGATATAGCTGGCGTTCGGGTCATAGTCGATGGCCGCGACGTCGGGGATGTAGGTAAAGTTCTTTTCCTTGCTGCTGGCGGCAATGCGGGCCGTGCCGAACTTGGCGGCCTCCTCGGCTGCCTTCTTGCTGAAGTTGCCGGTCACAAGATAATCTGCCGTGCCGGTGGTCATGAAGTTCAGCGGTACCATCGCAAACTGCTGGGTCGCGCCGCCCTGGAAAAAGCCCACCTTATAATTGTCGGGAATGTTCAGTACCCGGCGCATGGCGGCCTCGGTGTTGGTGATGATCTCGTCAAACCATTTACTGCGGTGGCTCATCTCCATCACGCTCATGCCGGAGCCGTGGTAGTCCAGCAGCTCTGCCTGTGCGGTTTTCAGAACAGTCTCCGGCAGCATCGAAGGGCCGGCGCTGAAATTGTAAACTCTAGCCATCTTTATTTCCTCCTACAGTAAATCAAATGCGACCCGCCGGCGGCGGATCGCATCTGCCACGCCGTTGCGGTATGCCAATATTATAGGAGCTTTGCCCCCCTGCGGGCAAGCGGACAAAATACCGAAAAAAGCCGAAAATCGGGGATGTGTTTTTGTATTGTGACTAATTGTTTTTGTACCGGAAACGCTTTATGAGACATTTGTAAAAGATATTTGCCGCTATTGTCAAATTTCGGGCACAAAATTTGTGCAATATTTTGTCTTGCATTTATATCTACCACAGATGTAAAATATATTCAGTTCTTATTACCACATTTGTAAAACATCGAACTTATTTCTTCCTCGCTCTGAAGGGGCCGCACCTGTGCGGCCCGCAGCCTTCCCACAGACTACCGTCTGCCTTGCACCTGCGGGCCGGGCATGCCCAGCCCCTACAGGCACTACATATTATAAAAGGAGTTCATCATGGAACAGCTTTCCCGCAGTGAAGAACAGGTCATGGCCGCGCTCTGGGCCTGCAGCCGCGCCGCCACCAGGCGCGAGATCGCGTCACACCTGCCGCCCGAATGCCGCTGGGCAGACTCGACGCTGCTCAATTTCCTGCTGCGGCTCGAGAAGAAAAACTTCGTCCGCACCGAGAAGCAGGGCAATAAAAATCTGTACACGCCGCTGGTCCGCCGCCTGACCTACTGCGGCGCGGTCAGCCAGGCGCATCTGCAGACGCTCTACGGCGGTGACATCCGCGCCATGGTGTGCGCCCTGGCCGACACAGGCCGCATGACCTATGCCGACACCGAACGTCTGCTCCGCTGGCTGACCGAGTACCAGGCCGCGAACCCGGAGTATGACTATGAGTAGCTCCAAGCTCGCCCCCTCGGGGGAAGGTGGCCCCGCAGGGCCGGATGAGGGCCAGCCCACCGCAATTACCCGTAAACGGTCTGCAGCGATTCACTCCGCCCTCATCAGTCCGCTTTGCGGACAGCTTCCCCCTCGGGGGAAGCCCTATAGTAAATCTGCCTGCATCTCACACATATCCTGCCAGAACCGCTTGGGCACATGGCTCATCTGGGCCTTTTCGTCGCGGCGCTGCTCGATGGTCAACGCCTTAAAGAACCGTTTCCACATCCGCTGCCAGTCGAGCTCTGTCTCGTCGGTGCCGGGAATATAGCGCTCCATCGCCAGATAGCGCACCTGGCCGTCCCGGTGCAGCAGGGCCGTGCCGTGGGCCGCGTCATAAATCAGGAAGCTCTCATCGGGCAGGCGGCTGCAAAAATGTCCGCGCAGCAGCGGCAAAATCCGGTGCTTCGGGTGGATGACCGCGCCGAGCATCCCGTCCCGCTCCTCAAAGCGGATGAACTCGATCAGCCTGCAGGCCTCGTTGTCGACAGCCCGCTCCAGGGCAAACGCCGCGGCGGCGTCCGGGTCGCCCAGCATCTGCGCGGCGCGCGGCCCCTGCGCAAAGCAGAGCCGCACAAACCGCAGCAGTGTCAGGTCCTTGCCGGGGTCGGTGCAGAGAAAGCCCGTCGTCACGCGGTCCTTCACCTCGCGGCCAAGCCGGTCCAGCCCTGCCGCGACCCGCCGCGCGTGCTGCTCGTCGGTAAAAATCTGCCGCGTGCCGAAGAAATTCAGCTGTCCCTCCTCGGGCGGGCAGACCTCGGCGGGGATCTCCTTCCGGGCGTAGCTCTCGAACACGCAGCACAAAAAACCCGCAAAGCTGCCGTCATAGCAGTAGGCTGTGTCGGTCACATGCGCTTCGTAAGACATTGCAGTGCCTCCTGCCGCACCGTCCGGGCGGCCACGTCCGCCGCCATGCCGCGCGCCTCCAGCCTTTGCACAGCCGGGGCAGCGTCAGGCAGGGCCTTGGGTACAAAATCGTCCAGCGAAAGCTGCTGCATCCCCACGCTGAACGCCTTGGGGTCAAGCAGCGCCCCCGCGATCTCCGCGCGGCTGCCGCGGGCCGCTGCCTTGCCCTTGCAGGTAATGAAATACTGCGCCCGCTTAAGCACGACTCCAATGCGCTTGAGCTCTGCCATGCCGAGGCTTTGCACCCGGCGCGCCTCGACAATGCGCAGCGCACTCTTGGGGCCGATGCCCGGCACCCGCAGCAATTCGGCACGGCTGGCCGTGTTGACCTCCACGGGGAAAAACTCCGGGTGGCGCACGGCCCAGGTGCACTTGGGGTCCAGGTAGGGGTCAAAATTCGGCTCGTCCTCGGTCAGCAGCTCCCGGGCCGAAAAATGGTAGTACCGCAGCAGCCAGTCCGCCTGATACAGACGGTGCTCCCGCAGCAGGGGAGGGGCCGTGTGCAGTGCGGGCAGGCGGCGATCCTCCACCACCGGCAGATAGGCCGAGTAAAACACGCGCTTCAGCGAGTATTTCCTGTAGAGTCCCTCAGTCAGGTCCATGATATGGCGGTCTGTCTCCGGCGTCGCCCCGATGATCATTTGGGTGCTCTGCCCAGCCGGCGCAAACGGCTTGGCCCCGCGGTAGAGCACCATCTCCTTTTTGCTCTGCGCACTCTGCACTGCGATCTGCCCCATGGGGCGCAGGATCGCAGTTTTCTTTTTGTCGGGGGCCAGCGTGGTCAGGCTCGTCTCGCTGGGCAGCTCGATATTGACCGACAGGCGGTCCGCCAGCCTCCCGATCCTTTCGACCAGCATCGGGTCCGCGCCTGGAATCGTCTTGGCGTGGATGTAGCCGTTAAAATGGTACTCCTCCCGCAGGATGCGCAGAGCCTCGATCATCAGCTCCATCGTGCGGTCCGGCGTGCCCAGCACAGCGCTGGACAGAAACAGCCCTTCAATATAATTGCGGCGGTAAAAGCCGATGGTCAGCTCCGCCAGCTCACGCGGGGTGAAGGTCGCGCGGGGTCTGTCGTTGGAGCGGCGGTTGACGCAGTAGCTGCAATCGTAGCTGCACACGTTGGAGTAGAGCACCTTCAGGAGGGAGACGCACCGCCCGTCCGCCGTGAAGGCGTGGCAGATGCCCGCCGCCGCACTGCTGCCCAGTGCACCGTGCCGTCCGGGGCGATCCACCCCGCTGGAGGTACAGGCTACATCATATTTGGCGCTGTCCGCCAGGATTTCCAGTTTTTCCGCAAGGTCCATCGCACCTGCCTCCTGAAAAAAGGGTATAAAAAATACAGCCCGCCGCATATCCTTGTTCTGCAAGGTGTGCCGCGGGCAGCATTTTTTTAAATTTCTTCTGTTTTAGGGTTGAAAGTCCAAATTATGGGACTTACCGTATGCTATAATTGAACTTGTAAGGCAGCCTTACCACTTGGCCTTGGTCTCCACGACCTTGCCGGCAATATACAGGTGGTCGAGTTCCTCGCCCTTGATGACTAGCTCCTCATAGGCCGGGTTGAAGGGGTGCAGGATGACCGAGTTGCCGCGCTGGATGTACTTTTTCAGCGTGCCCTCGCCGTCTGCCCCGTAGACCAGAACGCCGAGATCGCCGTTGTCCAGTGTGTTCTGGCGGTGCACAAGCGCCAGGTCACCGTCAGAGATGCGCGGTTCCATGCTGTCGCCCTTGACGACGAGGAAGAAATAGTTTTCCGGGTCCTTGACACAGGCATACTCCTTGCCGTAGTCCTCCTCAAACGCGAGGGCCCCGTATCCGGCGCGCACCGTGCCCACGACGGGGATCTGGGACTCCGTATAGCGGCTGAAGGCGTTGCGGCCCACAGCGGACGCCGCGCCCGACTCCTTGCGCAGACCCAGCAGAACGTCGGTGGGGGTATCCAGTATCTCCGCCAGACGCGCCACGGTCTGCGGATCCGGAGTGGAACGCCCGGTCTCCCACTTGCCAACAGCCTGCTGCGTTACCCCCAGCATCCTGGACACCTCGGCCTGGCTGTATCGTTTGGCCTTGCGGGCCTCTTTCAAGCGCTCTGCAAACATCGGGAAAACTCCTTTATATAAAGTAGGGTAAAACCACATCTTGTAGACGATCCCATTTCTTTAGCTTCATTATACAACCGTCTGTGGTTTTTGTAAAGAGTTTTTTGCAATTATTTTCAAAAATAAGTTGTAAAAACATATTGACAACAACCTACAGATGTATTATAGTTAAGACAACAAACGGAACGCTGTTATCCGTTGTTGAATTTGCGGCAGTCGGCCATTGCGGGGCCGGCTCCTTTGGAGGTAACGGTATGAACTGGGAACTCATCAAGCACAAATTTTGCAGGCTCGTGGTAACGGCGTCCCTCCTGCTGGGCGGCGTTATGGTGAGCGCCGCGGCCTCCGGCACCATGCCGCTGTGGGCTGCACTGCTGGGACTTTTTGCTGCGGTTGTCATGCTCAACGCAGCCTGCGGCATCCTGTTGGGCACCCCGGCAGCGGAGCCGCGCAGGGCCGTACCTGCCCGCACCAGCCGCCCCGCCGTACAACTGTGCGTTGTGCGCGGCGGGCACGCTGCCTGAATCTGCCTACCCCTATTTGTTGTGAACCTTATAACTGCGGCAAGCCCCGCGCAGCTCTGGCCGCGCGGGGCTTGCCGTATCCCAAAGCCTATGTTACAATGGGGAAAAAGCAAAAGGATGTGACCTGACATGAAGCTGTTGGAAGTCTGCGTTGACAGCCTTGCCTCCGCCCGCGCCGCAAAGCAGGGGGGAGCGGACCGTCTGGAATTTTGCAGCGCACTGGCCGTGGGCGGCCTGACGCCCTACGCCGACCTGCTGCGGCAGATCAAGGCCGAGTTGGACCTGCCCGTGCGCTGCCTGATGCGCCCGCGGGCGGGGGATTTCCTGTACACCCGCGACGAGCTCGAGCTGCTCTGCCGCCAGATCGAGACGCTGCGCAGTGCCGGGGCGGATGGCTTCGTCATCGGCGCACTGACGCCGGAGGGTGCGCTTGATCTGCCCGCCATG
>ERZ773113.787-NODE-787-length-16518-cov-4.452773_pt1 | contig 16518 bp, 10 predicted proteins | sample MGYA00580565_ERZ773113 | MGnify/ENA primary metagenome ERZ773113 (study PRJEB29015, sample SAMEA2737827) | human gut metagenome | biome: human gut; feature: human-associated habitat; material: faeces | place: China | collected 2012 ...
CGGTAATCAGGTTGGATACGATGACGAACAAACCGCCCTCGCGCACCCACTTGGCTGCGGCAGGGTGTTTAGCCGCAAAATTATTCCAAAACTGCATAATGCAACCTCCATCAAGCGCCGCGCAGACGCTTTTCCATCTGCGCATTCAGCACCACATTCTTAATCGCTTCATAAATCACCCGCACAAGACCCAGGATCCAGAAGCCCTGCAATTCCATGACAATGCCGTCCACCATGCCCATGCTGATGGCACCGTTCGTCATCTTTGCCAAGGCGCGAAGGGGCATATTGTACTGGAACAAGATGTTCAGGTCCGGCTTGCCGCGTTTATAGCTGACATCCAGCAGGATCGTCAGCACAAGCCAGACAAGCCAGCCCAGCGGGCTGCGTGCATGGTTCAGTTCGCCCAAGGTCAGATTGCGGTCAATTTTGGTTTTGCCTTTCGGGATGGGATGCCCCAACAGCTTTTCAAAGTCTGCATCGGAAACGTGCAGCACATCGCCCTTATAATAGCAATCCAAGTCCCTATCCTCATACGGATGCACGGTAGCCGTTCCATGTACGGAGATTTTCTCGCACAGCCGGATGTCCTCCACGCTTGCGCCGACAAGCAGCTCGTACTCGCCGCCCTCGATTTCCCAGCGGTTAGCCTTGACATTCCAGAAACGGAACGCCTTATCGTCCAGCATGATGGTGATGCGCTGTTTCTCACCGGGGGCAAGCGTTACGCGGGCAAAGCCTTTCAGTTCCTTTGCAGGGCGGAAAAGCTCACTGTTCTTTTTAGCAATATACAGCTGCACAATTTCCGTTCCTGCCACACTGCCGGTGTTCGTTACGGTAAGGCTGACCCCCTGTTCATCGGCGACCAAATCGCTGTACGCAAACGTCGTGTAGCTCATACCATAGCCAAACGGGAAGCGCACTGCTTTTTCCGCCGTGGTAAAGTAGCGGTAGCCGATGTACAGCTCCTCGCGGTACTCCACAGTCTTGCGGCGGGTGGCAAAGTCGGCGGCGCTGGGTACGTCGGCGTAGGCCAACGGCCATGTTTCTGCCAGCTTGCCGCAGGGGTTGACCTTGCCGGTCAGTGCATCCGCAACGGCGCCCGCCCCCGCCTGACCGCCTAAGGCGGCGTACAACAGGGCTTGGCAGTTGTCCAGCCACGGCGTTTCGACTACGCTGCCGCTGTACAATACCACGACAATTTTCGGGTTGACAGCCGCCACAGCCTGCAGCAGATCCACCTGATTTTGCGCAAGGCGCAGATTGCTGCGGTCAAGCCCCTCACTCTCAGCGATTTCATCCAGACCCATGCACAAAATAACTGTATCTGCCTGTGTCGCCAGTTCGCAGGCGGATTTCTGCAAAGCAGCATCCGGCTTACCGTGGCGGTCAAAGCCCTGCTGATACCCGATGACGTTCAACTCGGAGTCGATCAGCTTATCCAGCAGCACATCCACCTGTGTCGAGTTCACCATGCTGGAGCCTGCGCCCTGGTAGCGCGGATTTTTGGCAAAGTCGCCGATGACAGCCACCTTGCTGCCCGCCGCCAACGGCAGCAAAGAGCCCTCGTTTTTCAGCAGCACAAGGCTTTCCTCGGCGGCGCGGCGGGCAAGCGCATGATGGGCTGCCGCATCAAACTCGCGCGGGGCAGCGTCCAGCGCAGCCTTGGTATCAAACACCAGCGGCAGCAACTCTGACAGGCGGGCGTCGATGTCGGATTCAGAGATTTTCCCGCTTTCCACCGCCGCCAACAGTTCGCGCACACTGTCCCCGCCGGGCGCGGGCATTTCCAGCGTGGAGCCGTTTTTCACACCCAGCGCGTGGTCGTTGCTTCCGCCCCAGTCGGTGATGACCGCGCCATCAAAGCCCCACTCACCGCGCAAGATCTCCATGAGCAGGTGCTTATTCTCGTTGGCATAGGTACCGTTCACAAGATTGTAGGACGACATAATGCTGCGGGGATGCCCCTCTTTGACGGCAATTTCAAACCCGGTCAGGTAAATTTCCCGCAGGGTGCGCTCGTCCACGATGGAATCCGAAGCCATACGCCGCGTTTCCTGGCTTTTGACGGCAAAGTGCTTCGGGCAGGCGGCTACGCCCTTGGACTGGATGCCGCGAATATATCCCGCCGCCAGCTTGCCCGCGAGATACGGGTCCTCGGAGAAATACTCAAAGCTGCGCCCGCACAGCGGGTTGCGCTTCATATTAAGCCCCGGGCCCAACACCACCGACACTTCCTGCGCAGCGGCTTCCTCGCCCAAGGCTGCGCCGATTTCCTCGCCCAGCGCGGCATCCCAGCTGTTCGCAACAGCCGACGCTGTGGGGAAACAGGTAGCAGGCACGCTGGGATTCAGCCCCAAGTGGTCGCTCTCCCCCGCCTGCTTGCGCAAGCCGTGGGGACCGTCCGACAGCCAGATCTGCGGGATGCCGTGTTGGGGCATACCCCGCGTTTTGAAGGTTTCCGCGCCGGAAAGCAGGGCGCATTTTTCTTCCAAGGTCAATTCTTTCAGCAAAAGTTCTGTATTTTGCATATATCTTCCCTTCTCATAAGAAAAGCCGCATCCAACGCCTGCAAGCAGACATCAGACGCGGCTTTTATTCAGCAAATACCGTTGTTAGAGCAAAGAATGCTTACTCTGCCGCCAGCGTGACCACAGCCTCGTTGATGGAGTAGGTGTTGCTGTAGCCCCAGCCGGAAACGATTTCGTCGTGGGCGGGGATGGTCAGCTGCTTGCTGCCGTCCTCCCCCTCGGTGATGGGTACCGTCAGGGCATCGCTGCCGTTCAGGGTCATGGTAAGGGCATCGTCCTGCACATCCACCAGCGTGCCGGTGATGGAGGCAGAGCCGTCGGCGGCAGTCAGCGTGCAGACCTTGTGGGAGTAATCCACCAGCAGCACGGCATCCGTTGCGGTGGGCGTTTCGCCCTGCACCAGCTCATAGCTGCCGGTGTACTGCTCGGTGACCAGATTCTCGACCTGCACTTCAAACGTAGTGGTCGCACCCAGGAAGGAGGCCGTCACGGTCTTGGTGCCCGCGGTGTCGCTGTCGTAACCGGTGAAGGTCAAGCGACCGCCCCAGATGGACTCCTCCGCACCGTTGGCGCGGGTAGCCGTCACAACCAGCTCGCCGGGGTTGAAGATGTCGCCCGTGTAGAAGGTGCGCAGGTTGGAGGCATCGATCGTCAGGCTCTTGGCAGGGGCATAGGGCTGACCGTAGATGTTGATGTTGCGGGTGAACGCACCGCCCATAACGCCATAGCTCAGGCTGGCTTCCATGCTGTATACGCCGTGGTCGGTGTCAAAGACGAAGATATCCGCATCTGCGCCGCCATCCACATCGGTGGGGCGCACGGTGCCGTCGGCGTCCTGATTGCCCAGCAGATGAATGACGAAGTTCTTCTCGCCGTTTTCATCGTAGTTGTACCAGTAGCCGTAAACATGGGAGATAGAGTCGCCGCCCACGGAGGTGCTGGGACCGCTGAAGGAACCCCACATCGAACCGTCGGTGTAGCAGTACATATCAAGACACGCCGGATCCACGATGGTGCTGAAGCCCTCGGTGTACTGACCCTCGAAGAAGTAGGCGACTTCCCCGTTCGGCTCCTTGGCTTCCCAGGTTTCCTGCGGGATGGCAACAAGGTCATCCAGCGTCTTGGAGGTGAACTCGTTGTCGTTGTAGTTCATAACGGGACCATCGGCAGAAGTCTGCGCCGCATCGGGGGCAACCTCCGCATCGCCGTTCGAGGGCAGGCTGCTGCTCTGCAGGGAGAAACCGCCCACGCAGACCGCAGCGACCACAACCACCGCACCGGCGGCAGCAAACTGTTTTCCGGTGGCTTTTGCCTCGCCGGTTTTCGTCTGCTTGCAGAAGCAGGCGATCACGCTGAGCAGGCAGGCAATGAAGGTGCCGACCATATAAAACACGCACAGACCGGCGTTGCCGCCCGCAAAGGTGACATGGTTGATGACGTCGGCAAAGACGAAATACAACTGCACAATAACAAGATACAGGGCAATGTTATAAATGACCGCCTGAATCAGTGCGCTGAACGGAACGGAAACAAAGAAGAAAACGAGCGAAGCGGCAGCACCGACCAGCAGCACCACGCCGGCCATCGTGCCGGAGTGACCCAGAGGGGCAGCCGTGGCCTGTGTGAGCAGGAATACAATGCCGGTGATCAGCGCGACCAGCGCTGCGGCAAGGCAGAACCAGCTGCCCAGCCCTTTATTTTTCAAGCCTTTATTCATCGGGTTCCACCTCCATCAATTCTTTTTGTCGGCACGATTCTTCCGCTTTTCCTCGGAGAAAACGTCCGTGTAGGTGTGCAGCACATACATCACGACAGCGGCAACAGCCAGTGCGCAGAACACAACATCGAGAGCGCGCAGGGTCGTCTGCCACCACGGGGCTGCGTCGGAAACGACAACGTCCTCCGCGCCGGAGCCGCCCATAGAGGACTGCAGCATGATGTAGTACAGATAATGGTTGGAGTCAATGACCTTCTGCAGCAGGTCGCCGTCATCGGTGCTGGTGATCAGCTTCTCGATTTCGTTCGGGCGGGCGGTATCCAGGCAGAAGATGTTGTTGCCTGCCATCAGCATTTCGGGGGCAGAGGAATACTCGGACGCGGTCAGCGCATCGTCGATGATGTAGCCGCCGTAGTTCCACTCGTCGCGCAGGATGTGCTGGATGCCCTGGTTGGCGGCAGCGTACATAACGCCGATACGGTTGTAAGCGGTCATAACGCCGAGAGAATCGCCCTCAGCCAGAGAACCCTCAAAGGCGCGCATATAGATCTCGCGGATGGACTGCTCGTTCGCGAAGGTGGAGATGCCCTGACGACCGGCTTCCTGCTCGTTCAGGAAGAAGTGCTTGACCGTACCGATCAGACCCTTGTTGCGCATACCGTGGGAAACGGCCTTGGCAGCATAGTAGCTGAGAACGCCGTCCTCGGAGAAATACTCAGAGGTACGACCGGAGTAGGGAGAACGCAGGGTGTCCGCGCCGGGCGCGTAGGCGATGGGGATGGACGCATACAGCGCATCCTCGCCGTACATCTCGCCAAAGCGGGTCTGCACATCGTGGTTCCAGGTTGCACCGACGATAGGCAGCGTAGCCCAGCCGGTGCAGTTGCGGCGGTCGCCGTACTTAAACTGACCGTTCATGCCCTCGGGACCATCGACGATGGTGCAGCCGGGCTTGTTGACAGCCTTGACAGCCTTGATGCCCTTGGAGTCGCCCATGTTGATGAGCAGATCGCTCAGCGTCAGCTGAGAAAGGAAATCGTTCCACTTCGGGTCGTCGAAGGCGACGCCGATCATATCGCTGAAGTTGATCTTCTCATCCAGCTCCACGCCGAGGTTGAAGTCGGAAACGCTCTTGGCATCGGCTGCCTTGACGTAGGTCTGCATATTCAGACCGTTGTACAGCTTATCGTTGACCGTCAGGGTCTCCAGCGTGGTGGGGTAGGTCGTATCCCACGCGCTGCGGGACAGATAGGTGATTTTTTCGTCGTCGTTCGCCCAGTAGTTCACATCAGCGTCGTCGAAGGTATTCGTGACTTCCACATCGCTGTTGTAACGGGAGTTGCGGTACTTTTGGGTATCGACCTCGGTGTTGGGGGCGGTCCAGGTGGCCACGGCGGCGGTGTTGCCGGTGACGACATTGCCGTCCTGATCGATCAGCTTGCCCGCAACGGCGTCACCGCACTTGGCGGCCAGCACATTGTTCAGTGCCTCGTGTGCGCCGTTGCCGACGGCGAAGTAGTAATCGCCCGCATCGAGGATGTAGCCCTTCGCGCCGTTGGCGTCATAGGACGCGAGGAAGTAGCCGGGCACATCGACTGTGACAGTCTCGGATGCACCTGCGGCCACGTCGATTTTGTCATAGCCCAGCAGCTGGATCGAGGACTTTTCGACGTTGTTCTGCTTGTCGTAGTCGGTGTAGGGGGTCTGTGCGTACAGCTCCACCGTAGCCTTGCCGTCCCTGTCGCCGGTATTGCTCACCGTGACGGTCGCCGTAAAGGTGTCGGTTTCGCTGTTGTAGTCCAGTTTGTCAAGGTTGTACTCATAGGTCGTGTAGGACAGACCGTAGCCGAAGGGGAAGCAGACCTCCTCGGCGTAGTTCCAGCCGTCGGTCGAGGCTTTGGTGCCAACCGTGGAATCAGCGTTGCCCTGACCGAGGATGGTGTCCTCGTAGCGGGTCTCGTAGTAGCGGTAGCCGACGTAGATGCCTTCGTTATAGCTGACAAAGCTGTCGCCTGCCGCGCGGGGCGTTTTGCTGCCGTAGTTGTAGGCGTGCAGACCGAAGTTTTCGGCGCTGGGCGCGGACAGGGAGTTGGCGGCAAAGGTGGCGGTGGTGTGACCGGAGGGGTTGACCTCACCGGTCACAACGCGGATGGCGCCGGGCATACCGTAGAAGCCGGGGTTGCCGACCCACAGCACGGCGTCAACATTGTACTCGTCCAGCCAGTCCATCTCCATCGCAAAGACGGAGTTCAGCAGGACGACGGTTTTCTTGAATTTGCCGGAGTCCTTGATTTTCTGGAAGATCGCCTTCTCGTTGTCGTCCAGCTCCAGCATACGCTTGCCCTCGTCGTTGACCATCGCAAGGTCGTTGCCCTCGGTGGCAAAGCGGGACAGCGTAACAAACGCGACATCGCCGTAGGACGCAAACGAGTCGGTGACGCTGCCGGTGAACAGCGCCGGGTCATATTCGCCCACGCTGGAAACGCTTCTTTCTTTCGGCGCGGCGGCGGAAGCGTAGGCGTCCAGCACGGTTTGGTTCACGTTGAAGCCGGCATCCTGCAGGGCGTCAACGGGGGTTTTCTGGTAATCCGGGTTCGTGGAGGAACCGCCTGCGGTGCTGCGGAACACCGGGTCGATGCTGCCGCGGCCAAAGACCGTGACGTTGCGCTCAGACTCGGAAAGCGGCAGGGCGTTGTTGCGGTTGTAGAGCAGCACGCTGCCCTCTTCTTCTTCCTGCTCACAGAACTGATAAGCGGCTTCGATGTACTTTTCGTAGCTTGCGTCAGACAGGGTGCCGTCAGCGGAGAACTCCGTGCCGCCGTAAGATGCGTCAGCGCCTTCGATGCCGAGTGCATGGTTGACTTCGCCTTCCTGCTGGAACGCAATAGTCGTTCCGGTCAGGACAAGGTTGGCCACCAGCACAGCCGCGCCGGACAAGCCCAGCCAACGGCGGGACTTGCTTGAGGTTTCCTTTTGTGCCATAGGTTTTTCTCCTTCCTAAACTGTCACAGATGAATGATACGATGCGCTTGCTGCCAAGGGAATGCGCATTTCCCTTTTGCAGAAGCCTTTCGTATCTTTTTCACAAAGCTATCATAAAGGGAAGTGTTGACCGGGTCAATGCAGTTGGCGTAAACGTCAAAAAACACGGCACAAATGACAAAGAAGAAAAGTGACCGCCTTTCGGCAGTCGCTTTTGGGTTATGCAGTTTCTTTTTGGCTTTTCCCGCAGGGGAAGGTGACAACTAAGTAAAAAATCGAGTCCTCCACAAAGCAGTCTGCCGTGCCGCCGTACAGCTCAGCAATGCTTTTGATGCTTTTTATGCCGTAGCCATGCTCCTCGGTATCCTGCTTGGTTGTGACGATAGCGCCGTCCCGCAGCGTCGGCGGTGCGGGGGTGTAGTTCTGCACGCGGATGACCGCCATGTCACGGCAGCGGCTGATGTCCAGTGTGATGACCCGCTTAGACGCATCGCTTACCTGCGTCAGACACTCAATGGCATTGTCCAGCGCATTGCCCAGCAGGGAGTAAATGTGGTAGTGCTTCATATTCTCCAGACAGCTGCCGTCTGCCGAGCAGACCAGTTGAATACCTGCCTGCCCGCAGAGTGCCGATTTTTGGGTCAGTGTGATGTCCAGCGCCTTATTCCCGGTGAAATAGCGCAGGTTCAGGTTGTTCATCTCTTCTTCCAGACGGGCGCGTTCCTCATCTGTGGCGCGGGAATACTGCTGTTTCAGGTCATGGTAGCGGATGTTGATTTTTTCCATGTCTTTTTTTGCCTGCTCATACTGCTGCTTGTCACATTCCAGCAGCTGCGCCAGCATTTCATTCTCGTGTTCCAGACTCTTGATGCTGCAATTTGAAAATTCCAGCGCCAGAATCGTGATGGCAAACAGGATGCAGAACGCATTCAGCGCCAGATAGGCGGTCGGGTAGGACTCTGCGCTGCTGTCCAGGACATCCTCCAGCACAACACTCAGGTAGACCGCGGCAATCAGGAAAAAGCCGGAGTAAAGCACGGTCTTGACATTGTCAAACAGCAGGCACCCGCGCCGGATGCGCAGGGTGAACAGCAGGTAGATGACCAGGCAGACCACAAGGTTGCTGAAAAGCAGAATGACAAAGTCAACGCGCCTGTCCGTGCGCCCATGCTGAATCAGCCAAAAAATGGGCATATAGGCCAGCTTACTGGCAATGTGCTGCACCGCGTAGGCACAGGTTGTATAAAACAGGGCGTGCAGCGGGCTGCAGTCAAAGCTGAACCATATCAGGTCAAACAGCAGCGTCGTATACAGCAGCAATTTTGCCCAAAGCGGCAGGAATGCCAGGGTGTCCGTCAGCGCAAGAAAGGCCCATACACCCGCCGCCAACCGCGGAACGAAGCAGTTGCGGCGCTGCCCCCACGGGACAAACAGGCCAGCGCACAGAATCATACCCAGCTGGATTTGCTGGTTCAGTATCCAATTTATGACCGGCACGGGTCTTCCCACTCCTTTTTTGCCATATATCGAGAGAATGCCTCGGTAAAGGCGTCCTTGTAGGTGCGCCCGATGGGCAGTGCCGCCCCGCCGATATAGACATTCATACGGCTTACCGCCGTGATACAGCGCAGGTTCACAAGATAACTGGCACTGCATCGCACAAAGCCGTAGGGCGTCAGCTGCGTCGCGATTTCCTGCATCGAACCGCGGTTTTTGATGATCTCGGTCTTACCGTCCCCGCCGCACAGGTTGTACAGCAGGTCGTGCTGGCGCACCTCCACATAGGCGATTTCCGCTGCATCCAGCAGCCGCGTCACGGTGCCGTCCTTGACGACAATGTGCGGCGGCGCAGTCTTTTGACCGGCGCGCTTTTGCAGCACCTTCAGCGCCCGCGTCAGATACATATGGAAGGAGTACCACTGTATCGGCTTTACAATAAAGCCCAGCGCCCCGACACTGTACCCGTTCAGCGCGAATTGCTGCAAATTCGTGCAAAAAATGAGGATGACGTCTTGATCTGTCTCCCGGATTTTTTCGGCCAGTTCCATGCCGGACATCTGCGGCATATCAATGTCCAGATATAAAATGTCAAAATCACGGTCTTGCGCCGCCAGATAGACTGCCGCACAGTCGAACTCCTGTACGTTCAGTTCTGTGCCGTTCTCCGCGCCAAACCGCGCCAGTGCCTGTTTCAGTTGGTCTCTTTCTTGTTTTTCATCGTCCACAATGCCGATTCGGATCATCGTGCGTTCCTCCCTCCGCGCAAGGATCTATACAAATATGATATACCCCCGAACGCAGCCGCGTCAACCTTTTACGAGCGAATCGTCCAATTTTTCCAAGATATTTTCGGAATGCTGCGTGCTGCGCATGGAAGATTTTTGACCACCGTTTGACCACTACGGTGGCAAAATAACAGCACAGCCCCCGCCAGAAACTCATAGAGCTTGGCGGGGGCTGTACTATTTTAATCAGCCAATATTTAAATCAGGCCCATCAGGCTGGGCAGGCCCAGAGACAGAGCCGGGATGTAGGTGACAGCCAACAGGGCGGCAACCAGTGCCACAAAGTAGGGGATCAGCTTGGACGTGACCTGCTCGATGGAGACATGGCCGATACCGCAGCCGACGAACAGAACCGAGCCGACCGGCGGGGTGATGTTGCCCAGGCACATATTGAAGATCAGCATAACGCCGAACTGGATCTCCGTCATGCCAAAGCTGGTGGCGATGGGCAGGAAGATCGGGGTGAAAATCAGGATGGCCGGGGTGATGTCCATGAACATGCCGATGACCAGCAGGATGATGTTCATGAGCAGGAAGATGATGTACTTGTTTTCAGTCAGGCTCATCAGGCCGTTGGAGATGGCTGCCGGGATGCCGGAGTAGGCCATAACGAAGGACATGGCAGAGGAGGCAGAAATCAGGAACAGGATGATGCCGGACGTTTTGGCGGAGTTGAGCAGGATGCCAAGGAAGCCTTTGAAGTCGATGCTCTTATAGACGATGGAAAGAATCAGGCAGTAGAGAACCGCGACACCTGCGCCCTCAGTGGCGGTGAAGATACCGGAGACGATGCCGCCGATGACAATGACGATCAGCAGCAGAGACGGCACGGCGTCCCAGACGGTCTTGGCAATGCTCTGGCTGTGGTCAATGCCGGTGGCTTTCATGCCAGCCTTTTTTGCGCCGATAAACGCAACGACCATGCAGCACAGGCCCATCAGGATGCCGGGAATGTAACCGGCCATGAACAGCGTGGAGATGGAGACACCGCCCGCGACGGTGGAGTAGACAATGAAGGCAGACGTCGGGGGAATCAGCAGGCCGGTGGGGGCGGAGGCAATGTTGGCGGCGGCGGAGTAGGCGGGGTCGTAGCCGTTTTCTTCCTCAATGGGGCTGATGCAGCCGCCCATGGCGGATGCGGCAGCAACGGAGGAGCCGGACAGCGCACCGAACAGCATGTTGCCCAGGATATTGGCCTGCGCCATGGAGCCGGGGATCTTGCCGACGAACAGCTGGGCAAAGTTGACCAGGCGCTTGGCAATACCGCCGTTATTCATGATGTTGCCGGCCAGAATGAACAGGGGCACAGCAAGCAGCGAGAAGCTCTCCACGCCGGAGTTCATCTTCTGCATCGTGATAAAGGTGATCTGGTCCCAGGACAGGGTGGACATGGCGGTCACGATAGACGACGCCACAATGCTGATGGAGATAGGCACGCCGAGGAACAGCAGCACGCCGAACACGGCGAACAGGATAACGGTGGTCATGGTGATACTCATTTGTCTGCACCCTCCTTGGATTCAACTTTTTCGCCGGTGACGTCCTCATAGATGTTGATGATCTGCGCCAGGACGATGAACACGCCGGAAATCGGGGCGATGGAGTAAACCAGGCTGCGGGGAATACCCAGCAGGGCCGAGAACTCGCGGCTGGCAGAGACAGCCAGCTTAAAGCCGCCGATAGTGAATACGAAGATGGCCATCAGCAGAATCAGACCATCTATGACCACCAGCAGGGCGGTGTGCGCCTTGCCGGTGAATTTGTCGCGGATGAGGGTCAGGGACATGTGCTCCCGGGTGGAGAAGGCGTAGGCCGCGCCGATGAAGCCGGTCCAGATCAGGCTGTAGCGGACAAGCTCCTCGGTGAAAGCCACGGGGCTGTTGAGGATATAGCGGGAGAAAACCTGAATCAGAACCAGCACCGTCATAAAGGTAAGCAGTACGGCACAGGCAATGCTCAAAATTTTGTCCATCCAGAATTTGATGGCAGCAAAGGTGTTTTTCATGGCTTACTCCTCCCCTCTTGCGGCGTCGATGGTATCCAGCAGCGTCTTGACGCCGGGATACTGCTCCTCGTAGGCTTCGATCATGGGCTGGGTTGCCTCGCGGAAGGCTTCCTTGTCGACGTCATAGACGAACTCAACGCCCATCGTCTCCTGTGCTTCCTTGACGGCCTCCTCCACAGCGGTGTCCCACATGACCTTGTGGGCATCGGTGGAATCGTGAGCGGCCTCCAGAATGATTTCCTGATCCTCGGGGCTGATGGTCTCCCAGACCTTCTCACTCATGATGAGGACGTCGGGGATCATGGCGTGCTGATCCACCGAGTAGACCTTGCAGACCTCGCCGTGCTTGCCGGTGGTCAGGGCGGTCTCGTTGTTCTCGGTGCCGTCAATGATGCCGGTCTGCAGCGAGGTGTAAACGTCACCGTAGGACATGGCGACGGGAATGCCGCCCAAATAGCTCATCATGTCGGTCTGGCTCTTCATATCCTGCACGCGGATCTTCAGGCCCTTCAGGTCGGCGGGCGTGCGGATGGCGCGGTCCTTCGTGTAGAAGGAGCGTGCGCCGGAGGTGTAATAGGTCAGCGTGACAAAGCCGTCGTCACCGGTGGAGAGGAAGAAGTCCTGCATTTCCTGCGAGTCCATGACATGGTAGAAGTCATCGGTATCGTTGAAGATATAGGGCAGGCCGAAGGTGTTGAAGGCATCGTTGTAGGTAGCCAGACCGGGTGCAGAAACCTTGGTCATGGCGATAACGCCGGCCTGCAGCTGCTCAAGGTTCTCGTTTTCGCTGCCGAGCTGGCCGTTGGGGAAGATCTTGACCTGAATGCGGCCATCGGTCTTTTCAGCGACCTCGTCCGCGAACTGGGTCATGGCGATGTGGACAGTGTGGGTCTCGGACAGGCCGTGGGCCAGAGTCAGCACCAGCGGATTCTCGGCGCTGTAGCCGGTGGAGTCGGCGGTGGTGCCGGACGCGCCGCAGCCGGTCATAACACCCAGACTGAGCGCAGCCGCAGCAGCCAATGCTGCGAATTTTTTGAACATAGTATTTCTCCTTCTTGTATGTATGCCGTTTTCCCCTTGGCCCCCTCTTAGAGGGAGCTGCCGCCGCAGCGGCTGGGGGAGAGAACCGTGCCATTACCCGAAATATTTCGGGCTGCGGCAAGGTTCAACCCCTCCGCCCCTACGGGGCACCTCCCCTGCTCGGGGAGGCAAGAAGCCGGGTTACATCCCGATCAAATCAAACTGTTCGAACGAGACAAGAACCTCGTGATCCTTCTTGGGGTTGGGGTATTTGATCTGGACGCTCTTGAGGCGCTGGCTGTAGTACCAGCCGCTCTCGGCCTCCTCAAACTTGCGGCGGTGCAGGAAGTGCGGCAGCTCTTTGCCGTCCACCTGCACATAGAACGGGGACTTCTCGCGGTGGATCATATCGAGGTACATGCTCTCGACGGCGGTCTCGTAGCTGCCCTCATTCGTGAAGGTCACGACGGTCTTGACGCCTGCCTTGACGGCGATCTTCGTCTTGAGATACGCGCCCTTGCGGTAATCGTTCGTGTGGCCGTCATCCTCGTACAGCGTGAACTCGGAATCCACATCGGGGGCCATCAGGATGTCCAGCGCGGTGGTCTTTTCGGTCATCAGGTTGTGCAGCTTGTTGCCGCTCATCGGGAGAATGGCACCGCTGCGCACAAACAGCGGGATGCTGGCAATATCAACCGGCACCTCAATCGTCTGGCCGGGGGCGTATTCCTCGCGGGTGTAGAAGTCGTAGAACCGCTCGTTTTCGTTCTCGGTCACGGGCAGGTAGACCGGGCGGACAGTCTGGCCCTTTTCCACGACGTTCGCAACCAGCAGAGAATCACCGAACATGAAGTCCACGCCCTCATCGTAGGTGGCCGGGTCGTTCTGGAAAACGCTGAACGTCGGCTGCCAGATGGGCAGGCCGTTCTCATGCGCGCGCTCCATCAGGGAATACAGCGTCGGGCTGAGCTTATAGCGGAAGTCAATAGCGTCCTTGATGTACTGCTTTTTGTCGCTGTACATCCACGGCTCGGTGACGGTGTTGTCGGTGTTCGTGGAGTGGATGGAGAAGCGCGGCTGGAAGATGCCGTTCTGCACCCAGCGCACGAACAGCTCGCCCTCCGGCGCGGGGCCGAAGAAGCCGCCGATGTCGCAGCCGTGGTTGGACACGCCGCAGAGCGCCATGCCCAGAATCGTGGCGATGTTGTATTTCAGGGTATCCCAGTGGGTCAGGTTGTCACCGGCCCAGACCTGCGCATAGCGCTGGATGCCCGCATGGCCGGAACGGCAGACCGAGAACGGGCGGCAGTCGGGGTCATACTCCTCGATGGCCTCGTTGGACAGCTGGCACATCAGGTTGCTCATGACCGGCTTCATCGTGCCAATCGTGCTGCCCTTGCCCTCAAAGTAAACCTTTGCGTCCTTGTCAACGAGGGAGTCATACTCGCAGTTGTCGTTCCAGATGGAACGGCAGCCGTATTTCAGCAGCGCATCCTTAATGTACTGCTTCCAGTGCTGCCGGGTGGATTCCTTCGTGTAGTCCACAAACAGGCCGGGGCCGCCCCACCAGGTACCGACAGCCAGACCGTCAAGACCTGCATTGTCGTCGGAGGCGGGCAGGAACATGCCCTTCTCCTTCATCTCGTTCAGCAGCGGATGGACGAGCAGCATACCGGGCTTGATGTTGGGCGAGACGACGATGCCGCGCTTTTCCATCTGGGCGAACCAGTCTGCCGGGTCCTTGAAGCGCTTGTGGTTCCATGTGAAGGTGCAGCGCTTGATGCCCTCGGCGGTCTCAACGGCGCAGTAGCCGCTGGACAGCTGGAAGCCGTCGGCAGGGATGCCTTCCTCGCGGGTCGTGTCGATGAAGTCCAGCACGGCATCGTCGCTGTTCTCGGGCAGCTCGGGGTAGTACATCGAGCTGCCGAGGTAGCCCAGCGCGGCCTTCGGCAGCATGACGCTCTTGCCGGTCAGGTCGGTGTAGCGCTCGATGATCTCGCGGATGGACGGGCCTGCGATCAAAAACAGGTCAATGTCGCCCGCGTCGGTGCGGTAGGACGAGTAGCGGTGCCAGTAGTTGCGCTTCTCGCGGCCCATGTTGAAATCGCACTCGGCGGTATTGTGGTAGAAGTAGCCGACAGCCTGCTTGGTGCCGCGGTTCAGGCGGATATAGAACGGAATGTGCTTGTAGAGGGAATCCGTCTCCTTGGCGTTGTAGCCCATGGCGTCGCCGGGAGCCATATTCATGTATTTCTCGGCCTTGTTGATCTCGCCGGATTTCTCGCCGAAGCCGTAGAAGCAGTCGTCGGCCTCGATCTGGCTGGCGTGGATGCGGCGGTGGTTGCTGTCCTCGCGGTAGGCCAGGTCGGGAATATCGGCGTGCAGCAGGCTGCCGTCCTTATCATAGACCATGATGCGGAACGGTGCCTTCTCGATGACGACCTTGAGACGCGCACCCTGGATAACGGCCTGTCTGTCGCCATCGGTCAGGGCTGCGGCGGCGGACTGGACGCGCTTGCGGCAGTCCTTCATCAGCTCGTCGGTGCGGGACTCCCATGCGGTCATGGTCAGGCTGTAGGAGGCTTCATCCCAGTCGCCGTCAAAGCCCGCGCGGATGCGCAGTATATCGTCGGTCAGGAACCAGATACGCAGCTCTACAGCGTTGGTGGCTACGGAATAATAGCTTCCGCAGTCCTTGACAGCGCCGCCGGTGTAGCACACTTTCATAGATTTTCTCCTTTCTATTTTGCGTATAATTGAATGGTGGAACTTGTTATTTGGCAGGCAATGCGCATATTGTACAAAATTGCATAATATATTTTGTTCAATCTGCACATTGTGCCCTTCTTCGCCTTTATAATAACAAATCCTCCACAAAATTTCTTCCGTATTTGTAATGCAAATGTCGCAAAATGTGATATAATCGTGGCAAAGACAAAATTTAACAGGAGGAGTCGCTCATGATCCTGCAAAAAATGCCGCATTACGTGGATTCCATTCTGACGCAGGAGGATGCCAGTGCCGCCCTGCAGGACGGTCAGGTTGTCGTGGGCCTGTATACAAACCGGGAGAATGTCCAGTCGGTGGTCCACTCCCACCCGTATTATGAGATGATACTGCCGGTGGCGGGCAGCAGCGTGCGCTACTCCGTCGACGGCAGTGTCTACGATTTGCACCTGGGGGAGCTGATACTGTTTCCGGGCGAGATGTACCACTCCGGCAAGTTCAACATCACGGACACGACCTCGGAGCGGCTCGTCGTGCAGATAGCTCCCGGCATCTGGGAGCGTGCCTGGGCGCAAAGCGGCCTGCCGCGGCATGTCTGGTCGGGGGATCCTGTCATTCTGGACACTGACGCCGTCACGCAGTGGGACTTCCGCGGTCTGCTGGAGCGGATGGCCCAGACCGTGTATCTCGATGAAAAAATACGCGATACCGTGCAATGCTGCGAGGTCACGGAGCTGATTTTGCTGATCAGCCAAGTTGTGACCCGGCGGCACAATGCCCCGCCGCCCTCGGCCACCAGTCTGCTCGTCGCCAAGGCGGTTGCTTACCTTCAGGCCAACTACACCGACCCGCATCTGACCGTGGCCCAGCTGGCAAAGTACACCTACACCAGCCGGGAACACCTGTCCCGCGTGTTCAAAGAGTACACGCTGGAAAGTATACACGGGTATCTGACCAACCTGCGTATGCAGCACTGCCGCAACGAGCTCGCCGACGGCACCGGCGTGCTGGACGCCTGCACCGCCAGCGGCTTTGCAAATTACAGCAGCTTTTTAAAGAGTTTCCGCGCACTGTACGGCATCACCCCCGCCGAGTACCGCGCCCAACTAAGGCAGAGCCGCAGAACGCCATAAAGAAAACCACACATTGCGGTGTGCCGTTCCTCGTGCCGTTCGGTATCGGCTGCGGTGTCTGTTGCCTTGTAAACCAAAATCACCGCGATATAAACAAAAATCCGCCGGGGAGCCTTCC
>ERZ773113.790-NODE-790-length-16489-cov-5.707801_pt1 | contig 16489 bp, 10 predicted proteins | sample MGYA00580565_ERZ773113 | MGnify/ENA primary metagenome ERZ773113 (study PRJEB29015, sample SAMEA2737827) | human gut metagenome | biome: human gut; feature: human-associated habitat; material: faeces | place: China | collected 2012 ...
CGCGGGCCGGGCATGCCCGGCCCCTACCGCGCGGCAGCAAAAAAGCAGCCGTCCCTTTCCGGAACGGCTGCTTGCTATCATTTCGCCCCTTTCCCCGCGAACACAACGTAAATCGTTTTGAACAAAATCTTTACGTCGCCCCAGAGGGACCAGTTGTCGATGTAGGCTACGTCGAGCTTGACGACCTCCTCAAAATCCTCGATGTCGCTGCGCCCGCTGACCTGCCACAGGCCGGTGATGCCCGGCTTCATCGACAGGCGGCGCTTGTGGTGGCTCTCGTACTGCTTGTACTCGTCCACCGTCGGCGGGCGGGTGCCCACAAGGCTCATATCGCCCCGCAGCACGTCAAAAAACTGCGGCAGCTCGTCAATGCTGGTGCGGCGGATGAATTTACCCACCTTGGTCACGCGGGGGTCATCCTCCATTTTGAACATCAGGCCGTTCATTTCATTCTGGGCCATCAGCTCCTTCTTGCGGGCCTCGGCGTCCACGTACATGCTGCGCAGCTTGTGGATGTAAAAATACCGCCCGTTGCGGCCCACACGCTTTTGTTTAAAAAACAGCGGGCCGGGGCTTTCGAGCTTGAGCGGGATGGCGACCACCGCGATGATCGGGATGCTGATGATACAGCCGATGACAGCGCCCACCACGTCCATGCAGCGCTTGGCGATCTGGTCGCGCAGCTGCAATTCAACGGTGCCCATCGTGACGATGTTGCCCCCGGCGCAGCGCCCCAGGGACCGGCTCAGCCGCGCGGCGCTCGTCTCGTCGCAGCAGGCTTCCTCAATGCGGTCCAGCAGCGGCAGACGGAAGTGCACGGTCAGGCCCATGCTCTCCATCTCGTCCAGATAGGGGATGAAGCTCTCGCCGCTGTCCATCGGCACATCGACATAGACCTCGTCGAGCGCCTCGCGCCGGATCCAGTCCATGAAGTCGTCAAACGTCGCCTTGACCTCGACGCCGCAGACTCTGGTGGAGATCGCGGCGGGCGTGGCCTCCAGCAGCGAGACGCCCACGACCCGGCGGGACCAGTCCTTTTGGATCTCGGGGATCAGCCGCTCGGCCCGGTCCGACGTTGTGACGACGCCGACGAGCGTCTCCATGCCCCAGCTGCGCTGGAACCGGATGAGCAGCCGCTTTAAAATCGCATGGGAGAACGGCAGCAGCACCGCGTTGACCGCGGGCACTGTGACCGCAAAATAACGGGAGTCCAGCATCGTGGCCTTGGCCAGCAGCATGCAGCCTGCATAAACAAGGCCGAGCGCGATGTTGAACCGGAGAGAAAGGCTGATTTCCTCATTTTCAGACCGTGTTACGATGTTTTTGTCCTGGTCAAAGAAGAAGAAGGTGACGACGAACGCCACAAACAGCAGGCACAGGGTCTGGAGCCAATCGGTGCTGGTGTAGGGGATCAGCACGCCGAACAGCCCGTCGGTGATGAGCCACGCCAGCAGCACGCTGACGGCCATCGTGAGCAGATCGGCGAAAAATACATAAGCGTATTGCAGCTTTTCGCGTTTACTTGTCATGAAGAAGGAGAAGTCCTCTCTAATAGTTATCTTCTTATTTTACCATAGACAGAGGATATTTTCAACAGAATCCGCAATATCATAACAATTACACAATTTGTAAGGGCGCAGTAGGGGAGGTTTCCGCCGCCGCGCACGGGCACGGAGCGGTCAAGACCGCTCCCTACAAACCGCTCGTTATCGTGGCATCGTAGGGAGGGGTCTTGACCCCTCCGCAGAGGTTTCCGCCGCCGCGAGCTAAAAATATACCGTTACTCCGATTCGTTCTCCCGTCCGACGATCTCGGCCTTTAAGACGTCCTGAATTTCCACCAGACATTCCAGCAGCAGGGGGTTGAACTGCCCGCAGTCGCCGTGCAGGATCATCTGCACCGCGGTGTCCGGTGAGTAGGCGGCCTTGTAGACGCGCTTGCTGACCAGCGCGTCGTAGACGTCCGCCATCGAGACGATCTGTGCCGAGATCGGGATGTCGTCCCCGGCCAGGCCGTCGGGGTAGCCGCGGCCGTCCCAGCGCTCGTGGTGCCAGCGGCAGATGTCGTGGGCGGTCTTGACAAGCGCTTCGTTTTTATAGCGGCCCAGATGGTCCAGCATGTTCGCGCCCACAACGGTGTGGGTTTTCATAAGATCGAACTCCTCCGGGGTAAGCCGCCCGGGCTTGTTCAGGATCTTATCGTCTATCGCAACCTTTCCGATGTCGTGCAGCGCCGATGCCATGACGATCAGCTCCTGCGTTTCGGGCGGCAGGTCATACTTGTCGGTTTTCTGCGTCAGCCGCTCCAGAAGGCGCTGGGTCAGCGTGCCGATGTGCAGCACGTGCTGGCCGCTCTCGCCGTTGCGGAACTCGACGACCTCGCTCAGGATCGAGATCATCATCTTGGTGTTTTTCTCTTTTTCCTTGATCTGGCTCGTCACCAGCGAGGCGAGCCGCCGCTGCTTGGCGTAGAGCTTGATCGTGTTGAAAACGCGGCGGTAGACGACGCCCGCATCGAACGGGCGGCTGACATAGTCCGAGACGCCCAGCTCGTAGGCGCGGCGCACAACGGTGTCGGCGTCCTCGCTCGAGATCATGATGACGGGGATGTCCTCGATCCAGTGGCTGCGGTTCATCTCGCTCAGCACCGCAAAGCCGTCCATGACCGGCATGACGATGTCCAGCAAGATCAGCGCAATGCCGGTGTCGTACTGCTCCAGCATGGCCAGGCATTCCCTGCCGTTCGCCGCCTCCAGAATGTTGTAGTCGCTGCCCAGGATCTCCGCCAGAATGGCGCGGTTCATCTCGGAGTCGTCCACAATTAAAATGCTCTGGCGGGTCTGGCTTTCGCGCCCGGCAGCGCTCAAAGCGCCGTCCCGGGCGTTGTCCTCGGTCACGACCATGTTTTTGCGGTTCTTGGCCTGGTACATCAGCTTGTCGGCGCGGGAGACTGCCTGCTCCACGGTCTCGCCGGGCAGCGTTATCACGCCGCCGATGCTGGCGGACAGCTGCAGACGGGAATACCCCGGCACGCTGGCGGTGTGCAGCTGCTCCCGGATGCGGTCCAGCTTGGCCAGGAACGCCGCGCGCTCAATGCCCGGCAGCACCAGCAGGAACTCGTCGCCGCCGTAGCGGATGAGCACGTCCGATTTGCGGATGCAGGCGCGCACCACGTCAACGCAGGTGCGCAGCGCTATGTCGCCGGCCTGATGGCCGTAGGTGTCGTTGATCAATTTAAAGTCGTCCAGATCCAGCACGGCCACACCGGCGGGGTCGGTCTTGTCCTTGAGCGTGTCCTCAAAGTAGAGGCGGTTGTAGCTGTCGGTCAGTGCATCGTGGTAGAGCTTGGTGTGGTAGCTCGCGATGCTGTCTATCAGGCGGTCCCCGTTTTCGGGGTCAATGAGGGTCTCGCCGTCCAGCTTCTGGATCAGCTCCATGACACAGGGAACGCCGTCGACCTCGCGGTAGACGGCGGTGACCTGAAAGACCTCGCTGCCCATGTATTCCAGCTTGGTGCGCTGGCGGTGATCCTCCAGCACCTGCCGGGAGATGCAGTTCCGGCAGGGGGTGTTTTTGCCCCAATAGCTGTAGCAGCTGCAAAAGCTGTTGACGGACTCCTCGCCGCCGACCTGCGCAGCATCCAGCAGCCGCACCACAGTAAAGATGGTGCGGTATTGGGCCATTTCCGTTTCGACCTGTTCTCTGGTCATAATGCTTCCGCCTTTGTGTGAAGGAATGGGTAGATAAAAATTGTGTTATATATAAAAACATTATAGCATTGCAGAGTGTTTTTTGTCAATGTGGTAAGGGGAGACCCCATGACCGCCCGGCAGCGGATAGCCGCAGGGGCAGCCTCCCAACGGCCCTGTCCTACCCGCTGCCCGCCCCGCATATACATACCGCAGGAGGTACATGCCATGCGTCGGATCGGATTCTACTTATTTATAATAGCCGTCTTTCTGCTTGCGCCGCTGCTTGCACTGCCGCAAAAGGCTGTCCCGGCCCCCGCTGCGGCGCCGACCCCCACCCCAACCGCCGTCGCCCGGGCCGCCGCGCCCTACCGCGCTGTGTGGGTCAGCTATCTGGAATGGGAGCAGGTCGATTTCTCGTCGGCGGAGGCGTTCACGCAGGCAATCGGCACAATGCTGGACAATATACAGTCGATTGGCGCAACAGTCGTGCTGGCGCAGATACGGCCCTTCGGCGATGCGCTCTACCCCAGCGACTACTTTCCGTTCAGCCACCTCTGCACCGGCACGCAGGGGCAGGACCCCGGGTTTGACCCGCTGGCACTGCTGGTGGACGCCGCCCACGCGCGGGACTTACAGCTGGAAGCCTGGGTCAACCCTTACCGCATCCAGGCCGGGCAGACCCCGGCGCTGTGCGGCGCAAGCCCGGCGCGGCTGCACCCGGACTGGGTCAGGTACACCGACACCGGCGCATATCTCGACCCCGCCAACGCGGACGTGCGGCAGTACATTGCCGACGGGGTGGGGGAGCTGTGCGCAAGATACGCTGTGGACGGCATCCACTTTGACGACTATTTTTACCCCACCACCGACCCGGCCTTTGACGCGGCGGACTACGCGGCCAGCGGCAGCACACTGACGCAGGACGACTGGCGGCGGGAGAACGTGAACGCCCTGATGGAGCTTTGCCACGCCGCGGCCCGGCGGTACGGCGTGCGGTTCGGCGCAGCCCCGACGGGCGACCCGGAGCAGAACTACACCCTGCAATACAGCGACGCGGCCCGCTGGCTGCGGCAGGGGACTGTGGATTACCTGATGCCCCAGCTTTATTGGGGGCAGGAATATATAAAAAACGGCGATGCGTCGCGCAGCTTTGCGCAGCTGGCCGCCGCGTGGGCCGCACTGCCCCGCGCGGCGGACGTGAAGCTGTACGCCGGGCTGGGGGCCTACCGCGTTGGCGCAGGGGATGGGTCCGATGCCGGCTCCGAGTGGTTTTCCGGCCATGCGCTGGCCGACCAGCTTGCTTTGCTTGCCCGTTTAGGGGTGCAGGGCGCGGGGCTCTACCGCTACGGCAGCCTGTTTGCCAATTCCGACGCCCCGGCGCTGGCGGAAAGTGAAGCGGAGGCAATAAAAGGCGTCTGGCAGGGCTGACCGGAAAATCCGGCGCAGACTGTCGAAAAACTCTTGCAGGGGCGAGCATTGCTCGCCCGTGCCCGTTTGTTTTGCAAGAAAACTGTCCCGGGAAATGCGTTGCTGCGCCAAGTCGGCGGGCGACCAAGGGTCACCCCTACACATGCAACAGGCAAGAGGGTGTAGGGGGCCAAGGGGCGGCAGTCCGGGACATCCGTCGCAGGAATGCGGCGCTCAGTTCAGCGTCACGGTGATGGTGCCGATTTTGGCGTTGTCGGCGGTGGTGCTGCCCAATGCGCCGTTCAGAGACAGTGAGGCCGTGGCCTTGGGGGCTGCCTCCACAGTCGTGCCGACGGCGCTTTCCAGATTGAGCGATGCGTTGTCGAAGGTGCCGGTGATGCCCTCAAAGCCAGTGTCTGCCGCATAGCTGAACGCTGCCGTAACGCCCGTGTTGGAGTGGTTGGTCACGGTGATCGTGTTGCCGCCTTTCTTGTCTACCGTCCAGACACCGCCTTCGGCGTCGGTGGTTTTGTGGGTGGCAGGGTCCCAAATACCGGCTTCCGCCGTATAGGTAAACGCCATATCGCCCCAGGTGATGTCCACGCTGTACACCGTGCCGCCCGCGCCGCCGGACGAGTCTGCCCTATAGGTTGCCGTTACATCGTGGCTGGCTGTGCCGCCGCCTGTGGTGATCGTTTCCGCGTAGGCAGACAGGGGTGCCAGAGAGAACACCATGGCAAGGGTAAGTACCAGAGCTGTTTTTTTCTTCATCATTGTTTTTCATCCTTCCTGAAAAATTGTACGGGCATTGCCCTATGTCGTCCGTGCGGGGGTCAGCCCGTTACGGTGACGGTTACGGGAATTTCGGCGTCCAGCATAGCCTTGGCGCCGGTTTGCGGGTGGTAGAACGATACCTTCAGCGTGCCGCTGCAGCTGCCTGCCGTCAGGTCTTTTTCGGCACCGTCCAAAAGCGGCAGCTGGGTGACCTGCCCGCCGGGGGCCAGCAGGTCGGATCGTGCCGCCTCACGCTCCCCGACGACCAGGCAGACCGTGGCGTCCCAGCCGGACTTTTCGGGGTTGGCAAACAGCAGCGTGACCTGCCCGGCGGTTAAGTCAATGCCTGCCGCATCGGAATAGGTCAGCGACACCGTGCCGCCGCCGGCGGGCGTCGATACCGATGACTCCGGCGCGGGGGCGGTGTCCGTCGTTTGCGGCTTTTTGCGGCAGAACAGCACACCAAGCAGCAGAAGCAACAGCAGAAGAAGAAGCACGAGCAGCAGCCACCGCTTTTTGCCTTTTTTGTCTGTGTTTTCCATCAATAGCCCCCTTCCAGTCGGACCGTTACCGACCCGATTTTTGCGTTGTTCAGTGCCTTGCCGGGGCGGCCTGTCAGGCACAGCCGCACGGTTTGCGTCCTGTTTACCGGCAGGTCAATCGGACTGTAGAGGTAGTCTCCGTCGCTGTTGGCAAAGCTGCCGCCGATTGCCGTGTCGGTTCGTGTGTATTGGAACTTCACGCGGACTTCGTTTACGCCCTCATTCTGCACGGTGATGACATCGCCGTTTTTGCGGTTCGGTGTCCAGCCGCCGCCGATGTCATAGGCGTGTGTGGCAGGGTTCCACGCTCCGTCGGTGTAGGTGTAAGCCAGCTCGCCCCATGTGATGGTGACGGTGTTGGTGCGCGTTTCCACCTTGCCGCAGGCTGTGCAGGTGCGCCTTCCGGCGCTCCATGCGCCGAATTTGTGGCTGCAGGTCACGTTGACATACACCGTGGTTTCGGCGGTTGTGTAGTTTTTGGTGTCGTATGGCTGAAAAACAACGTCATAGCGTCCCCTGCCGATGGGCGGCTTGAAATCGGCGTCCTTCCACACAAAGCGGCCCGCCACGTCGTTGGGTCCGGAGCGGATGTTGTTGTTTTTGGCCGTGCCGCCGGTCAGGGTGCTGGCAGCCAGGGTGTTGCCCTTGGCCAGGTCCAGCTCGGCAGCCTTTGGCGGTGTGCTGATTGTCGGCGTGGCCTTTGACACCGTTATACAAGCCACATTGCTTTTTTTGCTGGCCGTCTTACCGTTGTCTTTGCGTGTGGCTGTGACCAGCGCATAATAGTAATGCACCCCTGCAGTTGGTTTTTTGGGGGAAGTGGGGTTTCCGTTTTCATCGGTGAGCAGCTTTCCGTTTTCGCCGTTTTCATCACATTCATACCAGGTCGTTTTCGTGGTGTGATCAGCACCCGGGCCGGAAGTACTCACACGGCAAGAGAACTCTGCGCCATAGTCGCTGGTCTTATCCATCGTCAATACGACACTGTAAGGGGCCGTGGCCGGGATCAAAGACCAATGGGCGTACAGGATATGGGTTTGGGTGGTGGTAACGGTGGTGTCACTGGTTACCTTGGTGCCGCCGGTTTCTTCGGTATACCAGCCGACAAATTTGTAGCCCCCTGTGCGGGTGGGCGTGGGCAGGAAATTGTATTTGCTGCCGTAGGTTGCTGTGTAACTTTTTGTGCTGACTTGTCCGCTTGTTGTGTCGATCTTGCCGCCGTTGGCATCAAGGGCTACCAGACATTTCATGGCTGTCCAGTGGGCATACAGTGTGGTGGGCGGATTTGTGCCGACGGTGGTGGTTTCGGTTACTTTTTTGTCTTCGCCGCCGATTTTTTCGGTATACCAGCCGTCAAAGTCGTAGCCATAGCGGTTGGGTGTAGGCAGTGGGCCGTATTTTTTGCCGATGGTCACCGCTGTGCTTGTCGGGCTGACCCTGCCGCCGTTGGGATCAAAAGTTACGAGGTAAGACGCGGGCGTGACCTTGCATTTGGCTGTTGCCTGATTGTGGAACCTGCTGCCGAAGTTGCCCGCTATCCAGACGCCGAAATATTTGGTAATATCCTTTGTATTTCTTGTGGTGTTGACAAAGTCGAAGCTTTTGGTTGCGGAACGGCTTACGGTCGTGGCGTCATCCATCGTTATCTGAACGATATTGGTATTTGCATCACTGCCGCCAATCGTCGTTTTTATCGTATTTCCGCTTGTTTTGTACGGATAAAATACCGTCGTCTTCTCGGCGGCGGAAACATCCCCCAGATACACTACCTGAAAAGAAGCCTTCGCGCTCGCTTTCCTGCTGGAGCGGGTGTACGTCCCGTCCAGCGCAAACTTTAAAGCTACGGTGTAGGTCGTGTTGGCGGGGACTGTGACCGTGACGGGAATTTCCTTATAGCACAGCTTAAACTTCTGGTTATCTCCGGTGTCAAGGCTGACGCTTATCCCGCTGCCGGACGGCGCGGCGCTGACGGAACCTTCGACCGGGGCGGACGTTTTTGTTCCATAGGTCACGGTGTCGGGGTCCTTCTTGCTTATAGCGTATTGGTAGACCTTGCCCTCTGTGGAAAATTTTATGGGCAGGGCGGCGGCCGCCGAAGCGCCCGCCACCGCAATGCCGCACAGTACGCACAGGCACAGCGCAGCACACAAAATCCGTTTCCACCGCGTCAAGGTATTGTACCCCCACTTCCTTGCGCCGCGCAGGGTCTTGACAGCGGCGCTGTATCTCGTATAATGGCAGTATAACCCGTCCACCCCTGAACGAAGCAAGCACTTTTTTTGAGGAGATTTGCGCCATGCCGGAAGATGCGAAAAAGCTGTTTCAAATTACCGAGGCCGCCCGCGCCTGCAGCCTGTCCCGCAGCACGCTGCTGCGCTTAGAGGAAAAGGGTCTGCTGACGCCCGCCTACACCGCGCCGGACAGCGGACGCCGCTATTACGACAACCACAATGTGGCCCGCATTTTGCAGATCGAAAAGCTGAAAGCCATGGGCCTTGGCACCGAGGATATAGCTGCCTACTTTGCCAGCGGCGGCGAGACGGCTGTTTTGCTGGCCGCACTGGAGAAACACCTGCACGAGGTTGCGCGCGGGGTCGAGGAACTGCGTCTGCGCGTGGGCACGGACACGGGCATGTCGGTGCAGGTGTTCACGCTGCCCGCCGTGACCTGCTGCCGCCGTCTGTGCGAGGGACACACCATTGCCGAAAAGTACAACGCCATGTATGATTTTTACGGCGAGTGCGTACGGCGGGGGTATCGCCTGTCTGACGAGCCGCTCTTTACCGTCTTGCAGCGGCGGGATTTTTTGGACGGCTATATCACGGACGAGCCGTATCCGTTTTGGGTGTGCGTGCCCGTGCGCCCCGAAAAAGCCCCCAAGGAGGCCGTGACTTTGCCTGCCTGCCGCGCCCTGTCGGTGCTGTATTACGGCAGCTACGCGGGCGCGGACGAGGCGTTTTTGCGTCTTGGCCGCGAGGTGAAGGAGCGCAGTCTGACACCCGCCGGGGACCCGCGTGTGCTGGGCATTGTTGCGCCCTACACCGGGCGCGAAATCGAAACCAAACGGTATTGCTCCCGCTTGGTGCTGCCGGTGGAGGGCGAAGCCGAACCGTCTTTTCCCGTGTAATAAAAAGTGAACCCCCGGAAGGCCGCTTTACGCACCTTGACGCAACTTTGGGACGAAACAACAAAAATATTGCGCAACCCGCACAACGCAAAAATGCGCTGTGCGGGCGTTTTTTTGCTTTAGAACCGGTTAGTATGATTATGCAATGTCTATTCGTCCCAGATGTATTACGCGTTTCCGCAAAAAGGAACAGGGCGGCATCGTGCTGCAGAAAAAACACATTGTAATCGGTATTATCGCGGCGGTGGTGATCATTGTGACAGCGGTACTGGCGGGCATGAAGCTTTCCCGCAGCCAACAGCAGGACACCTTCACCCCGGATCTGGAGCAGGGCACCAGCGCATGGTCGGGCGATCAGCTGCCGGACAAATCCGCCGACAGCGGCGAGGCAGTCGGCATCAAGATTCCCGGCTATCCGTCTATCAGCCTGCCGACCAACCAGCAAACCGTACAGGTGGCGCTGCTGAACCCGGAGGGCAACCCCTGCTACTTCACGTTTGAGCTGGTCCTGTCCGACACGGACGAGGTGCTGTACACCAGCAAGCAGGTGCCGCCGGGGCAGCTGATTGAGGAGATCACCCTCTCCCGCCCCTTGGAGGCCGGGCAGTACAACGCCACCCTGCGCATCACCACCGCCAGCCTGCAGGACGGCAGCGCCATGAACGGTGCCAACGTAGAAACCATACCGGAGCTAAAGCTGCCAAGTGAGGCTGTTGTGATATTTGATCAAGCATTGTGATCCTAAAAATTTATAATTCTTATTCAAGCAAGCACTTGATTTATTTTGCGGGGTCTGATATGCTATTATAAGAAGCATTGGATAATGCACAGAAATGGGGGATTGTGTTTTGAGGGAAGAAAAGAAAGCTGAAAAGAGACAGGAGCTTGTAGGCGTCTGCCTTGACTGCTTTGTCGAAAAGGGACTGACCGTTGCCACGACAAAGGACCTCTGTAAGGCGGCAAAACTGCAAAACGGCGGCATCTACTATTACTTCTCCACCAAAGAGGAAATCGTTCTTGCCTGCGCCGAGGAAGCGATCAGTCGAATTGAAAAAGCTGCGTTTGCCATCGTGTTTGAAGATATTAGTGACATCAAAAGCATGATGGATCATCTCGGTGAGCTGGCGGATAAAATGTCGCCTACCATGCGCTTTCTGGTCAGCGTATGTGTGTCGCGCGAATACGGAGAAAAGGTAAAGCCTTCCCTTGTGCGGCTTGCGGCAAGATACCCTTATTACACGGGCAGGATTGCGGAGATCCTCGGCTGCACCGACGAAGAAGTTGCGCCGTTCGTTCATCTGTCGATCCTCGCCATCAACAATTATATGATCTTTGCCGAGCGAGCGCTGTTTGACCCACAAATCGAAGCGGTCAAAAAAGAGCTTTCAAGGCTTGCGGAAAGAAAGGGGCGGAATAATCGATAGTTTACCATAAAGAGAAAATCACAAACGACTTCATAGTAAATCCATACGCACAAACCGTTCCGTGGAGATAACCAAAGCAGAAAAGAATCATAGGAGGACAACATGAAAAAGATACTTGCAATTTTACTATCGCTGCTTACGCTGCTTTCCTGCGGGCTTCTTTCTGCCTGTTCTGCCGAAAAAGCGCAGCCGGATACACCGGATACTGAGGCCGTGTGGGAAACGGTCAGCGAGGCATACATCTATGCGTTCCCGCTGGTGCTGACCGACGCAACCAAAACATTATCGACCAATACGGACGGGACCATGACTGGCCGTGCGCCCATCAATCAGTTCAACCATGTAAAAAAGCTGGCGGACGCCTCTTTCCGCACCGTCGTGACGCCGAACGTCGATACCGTCTATTCGCAGGCATGGCTTGACATCAGCACAGAGCCGATGGTCTACGTCCTGCCGGAAACGGATCGCTTCTGCAATGTGCAGCTTCTGGATGCGTGGACGAACACCGCCGCCGTGCTGGACAAGGCGGGTGCTTATGCCATCGCGCTTCCCAGCTGGGAGGGCAAACTGCCCGACGGTGTGACGCGCGTGGACGTGCCCACCGCAACGGTGTGGTCGATCACCCGCACGGTGCTGTCCGGGAACGAGGATCTGCCCAATGTCTATGCCATTCAGGAGCAGATGCAGCTCCTGCCGCTTTCGGCTTATGTACAGGGAGGCGAGTATGCCGCACCGCAGGGAGCTTATAAAGAGGAAAATGACTTTGTTCCCGTAAACAAAGTGCTTTCCATGACGCCAGCAGAGTTTTTCAATACGGCGAACGCTCTGATGCAGGTCAACCCACCCGCCGATGCGGATGAGGAATTGCTGAAGAAACTCTCCGCTATCAACGTGGGCGCGGGCAAGACCTTCGATGCCGCCCTCCTGGGCGAAGGAGCTGCCGAGCGCTGGACGCAGATGCTTCAGGGGCTTCGCGCCACGCTTGCCGCCGACGGCGCGAAGTATGCGCAGAAACTCGGTCAGTGGATCTATTACGGCAAGCCCATCGGCGACTTCGGCACAGAGTATACCTACCGCGCGATGGTAGCGCTGGTGGGGCTTGGCGCCAACACCGTGGACGTGGCGATCTATCCCAAGACAACGGTGGATGAGACTGGCGCAGCGCTGACCGGAGAAAAAAAGTATACGCTCCACTTTGAAACCCTTCCTCCCACGCTGGAGGGCGGCTTCTGGTCCGTGACCGCCTACGGAGAGGATGATTTCCTCATTGACAATTCCATCGACCGCTACTGCATCAACGACCGCTCCGACTTCAAGCTGAATGCGGACGGCACATTGGATATTATCCTGTCCAAGGATGCACCAGAAGACACCTCTAACTGGCTGCCTGTTTCCGACGGGGAATTTCATCTGTTCATGCGGATCTATGTACCAGATATGACAGCACTGGATAGCTGGCAGCCACCCGTTATCCGCGAACAATAAGGAGATGGAAAAAGAACGGCTATGAAACGTATTGCAGCAATGCTTCTTACATCGGTACTGTTGCTGTCCTGCATCGGCTGTGCGCAGGATGGGCGCAAAGAGCCGGGCACGGAAAAGGCAGACCTGGGTCTGACCGCCGAGGTCAAGCCCGCCACAGACTTTACGGCAAAGGCAAATGCCGCCGTCTACGATGAACTTGACTTCGATGATGAGCGGGAATATGAATTCGCCACCCGCGGACTGATCGACGCGCCGGAAACGTTGGAGCTGAAGGATGAGGATGGGACGATCCTCTGGAGCCAAGAAGCCTATGCGTTCCTGGACGATTATGAAAAAGCGCCTGACAGCGTAAATCCCAGCCTCTGGGAGAACACGAAGAACAACCATGCCTATGGTCTTTTTGAAGTGACGGATGGCATCTATCAGGTCCGCGGCTATGACATGGCAAACCTCACCGTTGTCAAGGGCGATACCGGCTGGATCGTCTTTGACACGCTGATGAGCGTGGAGTGCAGCCAGGCTGCCATGCAGCTGATCGAAAAGAATCTTGGTAAATTCCCGGTCAAGGCCGTCATCATCTCTCATTCCCACGCCGACCATTTTGGCGGCATCGCCGGCGTGATGACGAAAGAGGATAAGGCGGACGAGACGCTTTCTATCGAAGACCAGCTCGCCAGCGGCAAGATCCCCGTGATCACACCTGTGGGCTTCACGGAGCATTCCGTGAAGGAAAATGTCTACGCCGGTAAGGGTATGGGCCGCCGCAGCAATTATCAGTATGGCATCCTTCTGACCCCCGGCGTGACCGGCAAGCTGGCGCAGGGCATCGGCATGGGACAGTCCACCGGAACGGTCTCGTTCATGACGCCCAGTTATGAAATCACGCAGTCCGGCGAAAAGCTGACGATCGACGGTGTGGAGCTGGAGTTCCAGCTCACGCCGGGTACGGAAGCACCCTCCGAAATGAACACATGGCTGCCCCAGTACAAGGCGCTTTGGATGGCGGAAAACTGCACTGGCACGCTCCACAATCTCTACACGCTGCGCGGCGCGGAGGTGCGCGACGGCGCGGCATGGGCAAGCTATATCACCGAGGCCATCTCCCTTTACGGCAAGGAGGCGGAGGTCACCTTCCAGTCCCACAACTGGCCGCACTGGGGAAACAACGTGGTGAACGACTACATGGTCAACACGGCTGCCGTGTATAAGTTCATCAACGACCAGACTCTGACCTATATCAATCAGGGCTACACCAGCGACGAGATCTCCAACATGATCGAGCTGCCGGAGGCGCTCAATAAAATCTGGTACACCCGCCAGTACTACGGGACGGTTGCCCACAACGCCAAGGCGGTCTACCAGAAGTTCATGGGCTGGTATGACAGCAACCCTGTCAACCTGAACCCCCTCATGCCCAGCGACAGCGCAAAAAAATGGGTGGAGTACCTGGGGGATGTTGACAAGGTCCTGCAAATGGCAAAGGCGGATTTTGACAAGGGTGAATATCAGTGGGTCGCCGAGGTCACAAACACCATCGTCTTTGCCGATCCGACGAACACCGATGCGCGGCTTCTGTGCGCCGATGCACTGGAGCAGCTGGGGTATCAGGCGGAGTCCGGCCCGTGGCGCAACGAATATCTGACCGCCGCACAGGAGCTGCGCCATGGAAACGCCAATTTTACCGCCTCCACCAAGTCTACCGGTGACATGGTCAAAGCTCTCTCCGCGCCCATGCTGTTTGACTACATGGCCATTGTCATGGACAAGCAGGCACTGGCTGACCGCGACTTCACCATGAACGTGATCCTGCCTGACGTGGGCGAACAGCACATGCTCCGCGTGAAGAACGGTGTGTTGCTGGTCTATGCAGATACCCTGTCTGATGATGCGGACGTGTCCATCACCTGCCCGAAAAACGCGCTCTTTGCGATCCTGACCAACAATCAGGAAACGGTTGCAAAGGCCGTCAAGGTCGAGGGCAGCGCAGAGCTGCTGACGCTGATGATGGAGAATATGAACCAGCTCCCGATCACCGGGACCAACCCCTTCAACATCATCGAGCCGTAACGGCTTCGCGGGGCGGTCCGTGGGAAGACCGCCCCGCTCGAGAGAAAACAGCGAGATGCTTTCAACGCAAATTAAAAGCTGTCTGTTTCTGTTGGAAACAGACAGCTTTTGCAGCCTTAGGTTATGTAGGCAGTACCGGTGACAGCACCGGCAACCACCTGCATTTTGAGGTAATGCAGAATGGCGTGCGTGTGAATCCTATGGATATGGTTTCCGTGCGCTGATATAGGGCGGCACCAATTTTTTTACTTGCGATTGTCTTTCCTGCGCAGTACGAAAATTGCCGCCAGTGCGGAGCCGCTGACAATCAGCAGCGCAAACCACAATGCGGGGTTGGCGGTGTCGCCGGTGCGCGGAAGCGGGGAAACAGGCTGCACCGTCGGCTGGGGCTGTGCCGTGGGCTGCGGTGTCACAGTGGGCTGCGGGGTTGCCGTTTCAGCCGGCTTTGCCTTGACGGTGAACTTAGCCGTAGCCGTACCGCTTTGAGAAACGATCGCAAGCGTATGCTCACCCACGGAAAGTGTAGCAACAAAATCACGGTTCAGCGTGATTATCGTGCTGCCCTCCTTCTTCGTATAGTTCTTTTCGTCCAGCGTAGTGCCATCAAGCTCTACACGAAGGAAATCGGCGAAGGATGCGTCAGAAGTGAAAGACAGCTCCTTTTTCTCGCCCTGTGTGACCGTTGCACCATCACCGGCCGTGATTTTCGGGGGCAGCTTTGCCGTCACGGTGGCAGCCTTGGTGATTTCCTTGGTTGCCGCAGCATCGGAGAAATACTTCTTGCAGCCGTCGCAGTACCAATACGCAATGTTGCCTTCTTCTGCAGCGGTAGCGCCCTTTGCGTCAATGTGTTTCAGGTCGGTGTGGTTGTTCGGGTCAGGGCTGCCGTAGCTTTCTTTGCAAATCTCACAGACCGCCTTAGCTATGCAGGTTGCTTTGCCGCCGGAGTGGTCGCTGATTTTCTTGTTGCAGTAGTCGCAGATGTGATTGTTATCTGCATCCTTGTGTTCGGAAGTGGTCTTGCCGCAAATATCGCAGATATGGTTTTTATCTGCATCTTCATGTTGGCACACATATCCGCACTCACTGCACACGCCGTCTGCCCATTCGTGATTTTCATTCGGTACGCTTACGGTATTGCAGCAGTTCCATTTTTTCTCGTGGGTAGTGGCGGTCTGTGTCCACTGTTCCTTGCCAGTGTGATTGGCGGAGTCGATAGCACCGTATTTGACACCGCAAACGGTGCATTTTGCCTTTTCAGTGCAGGTCGCCGTGCCGCCGGAGTGCTTCGCGTAGCCGTCCTTTCCCGCGTTATCCGTCACATCGCAGTTTTCATTGGCACATTCATGCCAGTGATGCGTTGCATCGGACGTCCAATCGGACTTCCAGCTATGGCCGGTGGCGTCGATTGGCTCCGTCTTTGTCGCGTGGCATACGGTACAGGTATACGTCTTTTTGCCCTCTTTTGTGCAGGTAGGCGCTATTGTTATCGTACCGCTGTCCCAATCATGAGGGTTTACGTCATCCTTTCCATCGCAACGGGAACACTGCTTCCAGTGCATGTTATCATCATGTGTCCAACTAAAATCATGTCCCAGAACATCGCCATATTCCGCACCGCAAACTGTGCATTTTGCTTTTTCGGTGCAGGTGGCCGGGGTGATGGTGCAGGCTTTCGTCTCCGCAACGCCGCAGGCACAGCTGCGGCTGTGGGTGCCGTCGCCGTTCGATGTCCAGTTCCCATTGTGGGTATGTTCATCGCCCTGTCCCTTGAACACGGGCAGGGTTATTTTTGCCGCAGCCACATACTGGCAGCTGTCCCATGGAGAATCGTTGCGGCCAGCCTTAAGCTCCTCCAGCACGTCACCGTTGGCAAATTCCGCGGCGGTTTTGGCGGTTCCATTGAGATCTGTGTCCGTGTCGCTCAGATAGTAGCAGTTGGTGGGGTTGTTATTAGCTTGGCCGTAGCCTA
>ERZ773113.792-NODE-792-length-16455-cov-4.895854_pt1 | contig 16455 bp, 16 predicted proteins | sample MGYA00580565_ERZ773113 | MGnify/ENA primary metagenome ERZ773113 (study PRJEB29015, sample SAMEA2737827) | human gut metagenome | biome: human gut; feature: human-associated habitat; material: faeces | place: China | collected 2012 ...
ATCCTCGACAAAAACAGTTAAGGGGGGCTAGTAGGTGACGGCGCTCCCCACGATTACAGCGAACACTATGAGCAGAATCCATAGAACCACTGTGGAGATGACCGATGCTAGCGCTCCCATTCCCGCCTGTTTCGCGCTGACTGGCTTCTCCGACTTCCAGACGAGGAAGAGGATGAGGCCGACGATAGGGAAGAAGAATCCCAGCACCGCCCATCCGAACGAGCCGGTGTCGGCGGGTTGCTGTCCCATGTAGGGTTGCTGTCCATACGGGGATTGCACGTATTGCGGTTGCTGGTATTGGGGTTGTCCATATCGCGGCTGCTGGTATTGGGATTGTCCGTACTGCGGCTGCTGCGCGTACTGTTGGCTGTCCGCGTAAGGATTGGACTGCGGTTGCGCGTACTGGGATTGTTCGTACGTCTGCTGCTTCCCGTATTGCGGCTGCTGGTATTGGGATTGGTCCTGCGATGGATACGGTTGCGGATTGTAGTTCGGGTCACTCATGATTCATGTCTTTCGGATTGGAGGTTAAGTTGGAGGTTAATACGACAATATTTAAACTCAGACCACTCGTCTAATCGAATATGCGCCACCCATGACGGCTACGCTCGCAATCTGGGTGCCCTGTGCGGGGTTCATGGCGTTCATGACCATGCCGTTGCCGATGTAGATGGCGGCGTGATGCGAATTGGCAAGGATGTCGCCCGGCTGAGCTTCCGCCAATGACGCGACTGGAGAGCCGACACCCATTTGTCCGCTGGATGCGTGGGGAAGATTGACGCCGAACTGGCTGTACACGTATTGGACGAAGCCTGAGCAATCCCATCCGGTTGGCTGGTTGCCTCCGTACACGTATGGGTAGCCCTTGAACTGCATGGCATATTCAGCCACCGCCTGTCCAGTCTTGGACGCTGGGGGAGTGACGACGGTTGAAAAGAAATGTCCGCGCTGTGGAGGCTATATGGTAGAAAAAGGAAACAAGCTTGCATGTGCGGATGAACATTGCGGTTACACGGAAGCAAAAGAAAAAGAAACAGAATAGTCGTAAATTTTTCGAAAAATATTGAATTGTCTGATAAATAGTGCTACACTCATGGTATCTGTGATAAAGACAGGAGGAAAAACATGAGTGTTCAACTTCTAGACAAGACAAGAAAAATAAATAAACTGCTCCATAACAATAATTCGTCCAAGGTGGTATTTAACGATATCTGTGAAGTCCTGACGGGAATTCTTGATTCCAACATCCTTGTAATAAGCAAGAAGGGAAAGGTTTTAGGATCCAGTGTATGCAAAGGGGTTGAGGAACTGCAGGAACTGATCGTGGACGAAGTCGGCGGATATATTGATGCAGAACTCAATGAGCGTCTTCTGGGAATCCTTTCCACAAAAGAGAACGTAAATCTGGAAACACTCGGATTCGGAGATGAATCCAAAAAGTACCGGGCCATCATTACCCCGATTGATATTGCCGGGGAGCGGCTGGGAACCTTATTTGAATACCGGTGCGAAACGGAATATGACATTGATGACATTATTCTGACAGAGTACGGAACAACGGTGGTAGGGCTGGAAATGATGCGTTCTGTAAACGAAGAGAGCGCAGAGGAAGCAAGAAAGATTGCAATCGTAAAATCTGCGATCAGCACACTTTCTTTCTCGGAACTTGAGGCAATCACCCACATCTTTGATGAACTGGATGGCAATGAGGGAATTCTTGTTGCAAGCAGAATTGCGGATCGCGTGGGAATTACCCGTTCCGTGATTGTAAATGCACTTCGTAAGTTTGAGAGTGCGGGCGTGATCGAATCGCGTTCTTCCGGCATGAAAGGAACTTACATAAAGGTTGTCAATGATGTGGTTTTCGATGAACTTGCAGAACTGAAAAGAAAAAATGCAAAATAAAGGATGGAACCGAGCGGACAGCAAAAGGACTTGTATGTAAATATAAGTCCTTTTTTGTCATTTTATGTAAAAAACTACTTGTATTTTGCTTGATTTATACTATAATTAGTATGATACGATAATAGGGAATACTAGATAAGGAGGCACAAAATTGCTGAGTACAGATGCTTTCAATTATGTGAATGTTCTGGATAAAGCTGCCGATGCGAGCTGGAGCAGGGAGAACATTCTGACTAACAATATTGCAAATGTAAACACTCCGGGATATAAGAGAAAAGACTTAAATTTTGAAAATACATTAAAAACAGAACTGGGCCGCTGCAAGCATGAGTCCCTGGATTCGAAAATGAAAGACGTGGATCTTTCCAGACTGAATCCATCGGTTTATGTGGACAGTTCCAATTACTCCTATCGGCTGGATGGAAGCAATGTAGATATTGACACGGAAGAAGTGGAGCTGGCATCCGAACAGATCCGCTATCAGGGAATTACAGCCGGAATTAACGGACAGTTTGACCGTATGCGTTCCGTGATTAAGTAAGGGGGAAAGATAAATGGCTTTATTTCAGGCGTTTAATATCAGCGCGTCAGGCATGACCGCAGAACGGTTTCGTACCGATATCATTGCGGAGAACATTGCAAATGTAAATACAACATCAACAGAGAGCGGCGGTCCGTACCGACGCAAAATTGTAAATTTTGCAGAACGGAAAGTTACCCCGTTTTCCCAATATTACGCAACTGCATCGCAGAATCCGGCAATCGGAAACGGTGTAAAAGTAACTTCCGTAAAGGAAGATACGGAAACAGATTTCGTGAAAGAATATGATCCTTCCAATCCGGATGCGGATGCGGACGGATATGTATCCTATCCAAATGTAAACACGGTCACGGAAATGACCAATCTGATCGATTCTACCCGTGCATATGAGGCAAATGCGACTGCGTTTGATGCCACAAAGAGTATGGCAACCACGGGACTTTCCATAGGAAAACAATAATAAAAAGTAAGTTATACGAGAGAGGACAAAAGCATGGATATCACACAATTGTCTGGAGTTTCTTCTGACTATCTGAATACATTCGCAAAAAAAGAGGCACTTGTTCCGGGAGACGATGACAGTTTCAGCGCGGTGCTTTCAACAGCGATGAAATCAGTAGATGAAACCAATGACCTGCAAAATACTGCGGAGTCGGAAGAAGTACGGTTCGCACTTGGGGAAGCCGAAAATCCACATGATCTGCTGATTGCAGAGACGAAAGCAAATGTAGCACTGCAGTATACGGTTGCAGTGCGGGATAAACTGATTGACGGATACAAAGAGATTATGCAGATGTCAATCTAGTAAGTGAGGAACGAAAACATGCCAGAACAGTTACAGAAAATCCTTGACCGTGTGGTTGAGTGGTGGAAAAAATTTTCCAATAAACAAAGAATGCTGCTGATCAGCCTTACCGCAGTGGTGATCCTTGCGCTGGTGATACTGGGAGTTGTTGTATCAAGACCGAGTTATACAACACTGATTGACTGCCAGAACGCAAAAGAAGCCAGTCAGGTAAAAGATCTGTTAGACGGCGAAGGTGATATTGATTATAAGGTAACGGATACCACACATTTTGAAGTAAACAAAAAAGATGAGAACAAGGCAAACTGGCTTTTGGGATCCAATAATATTGATACAACGGGATTTGACCTGTCAGATCCGAACATCAAGGATTATATCGACGGAAGTTTTTCTACCACGGAGGCAGATAAACAGAAACTTGCCAAAAGCTATATGGAAGATAAACTGGAAAATGTGCTTGCTGCGAATGACCTGATTGATTCCGCAAAGGTCACACTGGATATTCCGGATGATGACGGTACACTGATCTCACGGATGCAGGAAAGTTCTGCCAGCGTTTCGCTTGCCCTGAATGGTTCTATGGATTCGGATCAGGCGTATTCGGTGGCGCGCCTTGTGGCAACCGCCCTTGGAAATGATTCGACAGACAAAATTACCATTCTGGATCAGAAAACATCCAAAATCTTGTTTTCGGGAGCAGACCAGGATGATGATGCCACGGTTGTTTCCGACAGTCTGGACATCAAAGACCGCATTAAGAATTCCGTGGTCAATGGTATCAAGGATGTAATGGTCAAGTCCGGTATGTATTCGGACGTGCAGGTTGCGCCGAACCTTGATGTTGATATGTCCAAGGTGGAAAAGGCGGTTCACAATTATTCACACAATGATGGACAGGATCAGGGAGAACTGACAGAAAGCTCTGAGTATAATTCAGAGGCAAAAGGTGGACAGGCTGCAACTCCGGGAACGGATTCCAATGATGATACGCCAACCTATGTGACACCGGATGGCGAGATTACAGAATCTTCCGTGTCGGATGTGGATAAAAAATATTCGCCGAATGAGGAAATTATAAAAACTATTTCAAACGGTGGAGCGATCAACTATGATAACAGTTCCATTGCCGTGACTGCCACACGCTGGGTTGTTTATGATGAGGACGAATTGAAAGATTCCGGGCAGCTGAAAGGGACAACGTTTGAAAAGTTTAAGAGCGCACACAGTGATCCGGTACAGGTGGATGCAACGCAGGATGAAATTGACCTTATCGCAAAAGCTACCGGAATTCAGTCTAGTGCAATCAAACTGGTCTGTTATGAAAGACCGCAGTTTGTGGAATCCCAGAAGAAGGGATTCGGACTCACCGACATTTTACAGATTCTGCTTGCGGTGCTGATTTTTGCGTTGCTGGGGTATGTTGTATTCCGCAGTACCAGAAAACAGAAAGTGGAAGAGCCGGAGCCGGAACTGTCTGTCGATGCCCTGCTGGCGGCTACTTCAGATAACGACAATGAAAATCTGGAAGATATCGGGTATTCGGAAAAATCAGAAACCCGGAAACTTATTGAAAAATTTGTGGATGAAAATCCGGATGCGGCAGCACTTCTGCTTCGCAACTGGTTAAATGATGATTGGGAGTAATTTATGAACAACGACTCATATACTGGAGTACAGAAAGCAGCGATTCTTTTGATTACGCTGGGACCGGAAAAGGCGGCAACCATTTTCAAACATTTAAAGGAAGATGAGATTGAAGAATTAACGCTGGAAATAGCGAATACAAGAAGCGTATCGCCACAGACCAAGGAGGAAGTGCTGGAAGAGTTTTATCAGGTATGCCTCGCACAGCAGTATATTGCGGAAGGCGGTATCGGATACGCAAAAGAACTTCTGGAAAAAGCACTCGGAAACGACAAGGCACAGGGAGTTATTGCAAAACTTACAGCATCTCTTCAGGTTCGTCCGTTCGAATTTATCCGAAAGACAGATCCGGCACAGCTGCTGAACTTTATACAGGATGAACATCCGCAGACGATTGCGATGATCCTTTCGTATCTGGCTCCGGCACAGGCGTCCCAGGTACTGGGAGCTCTGCCGCCAGAAAAACAGGCTGATGTTGCAAAACGTATTGCAACTATGGATCGTACTTCTCCGGATGTGATCAAGGAGGTAGAACGCGTACTGGAGCGGAAACTTGCATCTCTTGTAAATCAGGATTACACCATCGTCGGTGGTATTGATGCAATTGTTGGCATTTTGAACAGTGTCGACCGTGGAACAGAGAAACATATTATGGAATCCCTGGAAATCGAAGAGCCGGAACTTGCAGACGAGATCCGCAAAAAGATGTTCGTGTTCGAGGATATTCTTCTGCTCGACGACCGTGCGATCCAGCGTGTGCTGCGTGATGTGGAAAATGCAGATCTGGAGCTTGCGCTTAAGAATACAACGGAAGAAGTACAGAATGTGATCTACAAGAACCTGTCAAAACGTCTGGCGGCAATGATCAAGGAGGATATGGACTTTATGGGTCCTGTTCGTATGAAGGATGTTGAGGAGGCACAGCAGAAGATTGTTGCTGTGATCCGTAAGCTCGAAGATGCCGGAGAGATTGTAATTTCACGTGGCGGAGGTGACGATATCGTTGTCTAATTTACTGAAACAATGTTATGTCGTCAGTTCGGGAACTGGTACAAGAATTATCAATTCCAATGACGGGGTACGCCAGAAATTAAAAGAACTGCAACAGGAACAGGCTCCGGAACAGGTAGATGTATCAGCAGAGGACGGACAGGAGAATGCACCGGCTGGTTTCTCACAGGGGATTCAGGCAAAAACCGTGCAGATTGATGTGGAAGCCCTGCGCAGGGAAGCACTTGAAAAGGCAGCTGTGGAGGCAGATGAGATTACTTCCACGGCAAAAGAAGATGCAGAACGTATCCGTGGGGAAGCGGAAGAAAAAGCCCGTACCCTGTATGAAGAACAAAAGAAACTCGGATACGAAGAGGGTGCCGGATGCCGGGAAGAAGAATTAAACAGGGAACATGAGAAGGCGATGGAGTCTCTTCATGCACAGAAAAAACAACTGGAAGAACAGTATCATGAAAAAATGTCGGTGATGGAAAAAGACATTGTGGACGCTGTGATTCAGGTATTTGATAAAGTGTTTAAGATTCAGTTTGAAGAGAAACGTGAACTTTTACTTCAGCTGGTAAATGGAGCATTACTTGACATTGACCCGGGAGATAAAATACGGATTCACACGAACCGGAGCGATGAGGAAATCCTCAAAGAACATCTTGCACAGATGCAGGATATTGTAGGAAAAGATGTTGCCATTGAATTTATAAAGGATAATAAATTATCGGATGGACAGTGCAAAATAGAAACACCGTATGGCGTGGTTGACTGTGGGGTGGACACACAGTTGTCTGCACTGCTGAAGGATATACGTTCACTGGTATAAACGGGAGACAAATTTGGTTAAAGAAGCGGAAAAGTATTTACAGCTGATGGATCGCCAGTATTATAAGAGTTATGGAAAAGTAGTCAAGGTAGTAGGTCTTACCATTGAATCTGTCGGACCAAAGGCACGTATGGGAGATTTGTGTAAAATTTACCCGAACGAGATGGAAGAGGAATATGTTATCGCGGAAGTGGTTGGTTTTCAGGATTCCAGACTGATCCTGATGCCGGTTGACAGCGTGGAAGGGGTTGGAACCGGATGCGTTGTGGAAAATACCGGACATCCCCTGTCGGTTCTGGTTGGAGAAGAACTGCTTGGGCATACGCTGGATGGAATCGGACGCATGACGGATGGAACGGAAGAAATTCACGGTTCGTATTATCCGCTGGAAAATACGCCACCGGATCCGATGGATCGCCGGATTATCAGCGAGGTACTGCCGCTTGGTGTAAAAGCGGTGGACGGACTGATTACGGTTGGAAAAGGCCAGCGTATCGGTGTGTTTGCCGGTTCCGGTGTCGGGAAAAGTACCCTGCTTGGCATGTTTGCAAGAAATACGAAGGCAGACATCAATGTAATCGCACTGATCGGCGAGCGCGGCAGGGAGGTCCGGGAATTTATTGAACGTGACCTTGGTCCGGAGGGAATGGCACGGTCCGTTGTCGTGGTCGCAACGTCAGATAAACCGGCACTGATCCGTAATAAGTGTGCAAAGACAGCAACGGCTGTGGCGGAATATTTCCGTGATCAGGGAAAAGATGTACTGCTTATGATGGATTCCATGACACGATTTTCCCAGGCACAAAGAGAAATCGGACTTGCATCCGGGGAACCACCGGTTACCAGAGGGTATCCGCCGAGTGTGTACGCACAGATGCCAAAACTTCTGGAACGTGCCGGTACAAATGAAAAAGGATCGATCACCGGACTATATACGGTTCTGGTAGATGGAGATGATTTTAATGAGCCAATCACGGATACGGCGCGGGGCATTCTGGATGGACATATTGTTCTCGACCGTAAGCTGGGACATAAAAACCATTATCCGGCAATTGATATTTTACAGAGTATTTCCCGTGTTATGAATTCCATCGTAACAAAGGAACATAAGGCACTTGCCGGAAAATTAAAACAGGTGCTTGCCACATACAGTGAAGCAGAGGATCTGATTAATATCGGAGCCTACAAAAACGGATCGAATCCGGATATCGATTATGCAATCCGAAAGAATAAAGAAGTAAATGAATTTCTGTGTCAGGATACGGAAGAAAAGTTTGCTTTTGATGAAGAAGTGGAACTCTTAAAAAAGGTGTTTGACGACTGATCAATGGACAGAGGTTTTAAATGGCAAAATTTGTTTATCGTATGCAGAACATACTGAACATTAAACAGAAACTGGAGACACAGGCGAAAATGACATACAGCCTGGCAAACCAGAAATATCTGGAGCAGCAGAAGATTCTGCAGGAATATATGGTGCGCAGAGTCGGATATGAGCAGCACTGGAAGAAACTGATGCAGGGAAATTTAAATCTGCAGGAAGTCGAACATGCGCGGGCAGATGTAAATGCCATGAAAACGATTGTCAGACGGCAGATGGTAGAAGTCCACAAGGCGGAAAAAGAACTGGAAGATGCCAGAAACCGCTTAAAAACCGTGATGCAGGAACGAAAGGTTCAGGAAAAATTGAGGGAAAAGGCATTTGAAGAATTTAAGCAGGAACTTGCAGAAGCAGAAACGAAAGAAATCGATGAACTTGTAAGTTATACCTATAACAAGGGTGAACAGGGAGAATGATATGGCAGACGAAAGAAACCTTGTCGACGAGGAAGACGCGGTAAAGGAAAACAGCACAAAAAATCGAAGAGAAAAGAAAAAACGGGAAAAGAAAGAAAAAAAAGAAAAAAAGAATGCCAAAGGAAACGCACTGGAACCGGAAGAAGATGAGGATGAAAAGGGAGGCGGCAGGCTGATTCTTGTCCTGACAACCATTTTAATCATTGCGATATGGATGGGAATTATAGGAATTTTGATTAAAACCGATGTCGGAGGATTTGGATCAACGGTGTTATATCCGCTTTTGAAAGATGTCCCTTATGTTAATAAAATCCTCCCACAGCCGGAAGAAACGGTGGAGCAGACCGAGGGCACAGAGCATCAGTATGGGTCTTTAAGCGAGGCCATCAGCCAGATTAAAGAACTGGAAAAAGAACTCGATGAAGCCAGCAGTACAAATAAAAATGACAAAAAAAAGATCAAGGATCTGAAGGCACAGATCAAGGATCTTTCAAAATACAAAGAGGATGAGGCTGCCTTTGAAAAGGAGAAGGAAAAATACTACGAGGAGGTTGTTTTTTCCGATCAGGCACCCGATATACAGCAGTATAAGACATATTATGAGAGCATTGATCCAGAAAATGCCGAAGTCTTATACAAACAAGTGGTTGAACAGATTACCTACGATAGTCAGGTTGAAGATTACGCAAAGACATATTCCAACATGAAGCCTCAGGAGGCGGCCAGCATCTTTGATACGATGACGGACAATCTGGGGCTTGTGGCTGACATTCTCATGAATATGGGAACACAGCAGAGGGCGGATATTCTTGGCAAGATGGATGCAACGACTGCGGCGAAGCTGACAGAGATCATGGAACCTAGCAAGAAAAAGTAGGAAATCTGTAAATGACAGAAAGGAGGAACGTGTTTGACAAGTGCAAATGTATTTAATTTGAATTCTGTAAAGCAGGGTCAGGTATTAAATGCAAATGCTGCAAAAGGCAGATCAAAAGCTGAAAATCCGGATGCGGCAGGCGTGTTTGCTTCACTGATGGGCAGTAACTACTCTACAAATTTTAATATGCCGTCCGTGAATACAAAAATAAACAACAATGTATTACAGCAGACAAATGCGGCAGATAATTACGACCGGTATCAGTATCAGGATAATACCATCCGTCAGGTAGCCGGAGATGTTGTCACAGACGTGATTGGCAATTCGACAGATACTCTGGATCAGTTCCAGGGCGATGTTGTCAGGACGGTGGCCGAACAATTGGGTGTTTCGGAAGATTCTGTAAAAGATATGATGGAGTCGCTGGGACTTACAGCTTTTGATCTCCTGAATCCGGAAAATCTTGCACAGCTTGCAATGCAGCTGACAGGAGAGACTTCTCCGATGGATTTACTGATGAATGACCAGTTTCAGGGGCTGATGCAGCAAATGGACCAGCTGGGAGGGCAGCTTGCAAATGAACTAAATCTTCAGCCGGCACAGATGGAGGAACTGATTGCGCAGATGGATATTCTGCAGACACCGGAAACTCTGACCGATGAAGAAATGCAGATATTGAACGATGCGGCAGGACAGCAGACAACAGCAGATACTGTTTCGACAGATATTATGCCGGAGCTTGCGCAGACCGATGAGGTACAGCCGATGGATAAACAGGCGGATGTATTTCAGGAAGAACCAAAATCGGATGAAGTACGCACACAGCAGCCACAGGCACAGGATACAAAGCAGACGACAGAACAGCAGACGGATACCGGAGATGCGGATGCAGATGCGCAGACCGGAGATCAGATGAAATCGGCACAGCCGGAAAAAATGACGGCAGACCAGACCAGCTCTGATGTGGCAAAGACACAGACTGCCATGCAGATGCAGGATACCGCCGGGGTACAGACGATTGCGCATGCGGCGGATGTAACATCCGAGACATCGTATATTTCTGTGGATACCATGGATTTGCTGGAACAGGTGGCAGAGCAGATCCGCGTGAATGTTTCGGAGGGAACTTCATCGATGGAGATGCAGCTGAATCCGGAAAATCTCGGAAAAGTGTATGTAAATATTTCTTCCAAGGAAGGCGTTATTCATGCACAGCTGGCAGCTTCTAATGAAGCAGTCCGCGCAGCCCTTGAAACGCAGGTGGCAGATCTGCGGCAGAATTTAAATCAGGCAGGTGTCAAAGTTGACGCCGTAGAAGTAACCGTTGCTTCTCATGAATTCGAAAAGAATCTGGAACAGAACCAGGAGAGTGAAAAGCAGCAGGGAGAAAGACAGCAGGAGCAGTCCGGAGGCAGAAGAAGAAACTTAAATCTGTCCTCACTGGATGGATTGTCAGGACTGATGACAGAAGAAGAAACTCTTGCAGCACAAATGATGCGGGATAATGGAAATTCCATGGATGTAACCGCATAGAAAGGAGAAAAAATGGCAGATACGACAACTTCCGCACTGAATTGGGCAACCGTGGAAAACGGAAAAGTAAAAACGACAACATCGAAAAAAAGCGATGAGTCCAACAACGGAACCATGGGATATGATCAGTTCCTTACATTACTTTGTGCGGAAATGCAGTACCAGGACCCACTCGAACCTACCAGCAATACCGAATATGTGGCACAGCTTGCAACGTTCTCACAGTTAGAGGCAATGCTTGGCATGCAGGATACACAGAAAAATGAGATGGCAAACAATCTGGTTGGAAAGTATGTAATCTTAAAAGTTTCGGACGAAACAACCGGAAAAACTTCTTATGTGGACGGTAAAGTAGATTACGTCATGTATCAGGAAGATGGATCACAGATGCTCAGTGTCAACAATAAGCTGTATTCCATCGATACGCTTGATACGGTGGCCGACAGTGATTACTATGAAGCGATTGGTTATGCCAAGACCATTTCAAACATGCTGGCACAGCTTCCGGATATTGAAAATATTACGACCAAGTATTCCGGTGCGATAGAACAGATCCGTAAGGTATACGATGGCATGACGGATTATCAGAAGAGCTTTGTAAGTGAGTCTGATCTTGCAAAACTGAAGAAGTATGAGCAGAAGATCAAAGATCTGGGTGGAGATACCTCAGACGATACAAAGACGGATGATACCAAAACAGATACGGATACGAAAACCGATGATACCAAGACCGATACGGATACCAAGACCGATGACACAAAAACGGATGACTCGAAGACAGAGAATGGTTCCGGTCAGAAGAGTGACGAGACAACAGGTGCATAGGAAAGGGGAGAAAAGAGATGAACCCGATCAGCAAACAGTTTTCGTCGATCGAACAGGTAACCGGTCAGTATTTAAAACAGAAAAACGTAACCAGTCCGTCAAAGACGTCGGATGTTTCATTCGAAGATGTCTTACGGCAACAGCAACAGTTAAAGTTTTCAAAGCATGCCGCGCAGCGGTTAGAAAGCAGGAATATCAGCTTATCCGAGGAACAGAATGCCAGACTCGAAGACGGAGTGGAACAGGCACATGCCAAGGGGATTAAGGATTCCTTGGTTTTGGTAGATTCGCTTGCTTTTATTGTGAATGTGCCAAGCAAAACCGTTGTTACCGCAATGGATCAGACGGAAACACAATCAAATACTTTTACAAATATAGATGGCGCAGTTATTATGTAACCGGACCTTATGGAGGTTACAGGAATCCCGACTGACAGAAGGATTTCAAAACCATATTGCCATCTAAGGAGGTCAATGTACTATGATGAGATCATTATTCTCTGCTGTGTCAGGTCTTAAGACACACCAGACGAGAATGGATGTAATTGGTAACAATATTGCCAATGTAAATACCGAAGCGTTCAAAGCTTCCAGCGTAAGATTCAGTGAACTGATGTACCAGACAATGTCCACCGCATCCGGTGGGGATGCGTCAACCGGTACGGGTGGTGTCAATGCCAAGCAGATTGGTCTTGGTGTAAGCACGGCATCTACCATGATTAATATTACCGGGGCAGGTTCTTCCGAGACAACCGGAAACCCGTTTGATTTAAAGCTCAGCGACAGCCAGACCACAAACTTCTTTATTGTCAGTGATGGAACAAATACCATGTTTACCCGTGCAGGTTCGTTCTATGTAGATGGAAACGGCTATCTGTGTATGAGTTCTACCGGATATACGGTACAGGGCTGGCAGGTAGATAAGACGACAGGAGAGATACATAAAGATACGGTTTCTCCCCTGCAGGTAATGTCACCGTCTAACACGACATCTGCTCCGGAAGCGACAACAGAATCTTATGTTCATGGAATTCTGGATAAGAAAGATACCGATGTCACCGGAAAAGACGGCTATGTTATGACTCTTGGATTTTATGATGATCTGGGATATTCTTATACAGCAAAGTTTGCGGTATCGACACCGAAAGCTAACGGACTTGGCGCTGGAAATAACTATTTTATCAGCCTGACGGATATTCTTGATTCCAATGGTAATTCCATTATTACGGATGATGCCGGGAAAGCACTGTCAGATGATGCAAAACGAAAAAAGTTAGATGAAATCTGGGGGGCTGACGGAAAGGCAGATGATACGGCAACAAATGCACCAAAGGGCTATTATATGAAATACGATGCCAATAAAGGTACATTTGTAAATATCAGCGCAGACGGAGCAGTGCCAGCAGCTGGTACAACACCTGTAACAGCGAAGTCCTTAAAACTTTCTTCTGTTCTTAAAACAAAGTTTACAACAAATAACGCAGATGGTACAAAAAAGGAATCCAATTTTAAGGACATCAATGTAGATTTTTCCACTTCCACCAATGTAGGCCATGGCGGAAAGTCAACGCTGAAAGTAGAAAGGGGAACCTCGGTCGGAAAAGAAACCGGTAAGAAGAATGGTGCAATGATCGGACTTGCCGTAGACCAGAGCGGTAAGATTTATGCAAGCTATGACAATGGTAACACCGAACTTCTCGGACAGATCGCAGTGGCACAGTTTGCCAATGCTTCCGGTCTTGAAAAAATTGGTGATAACTGCTATCAGACAACCTTAAACTCCGGCGAGTTTGATGGTGTGGGTGTAGCTGTGGATGCGGATGGAAGCAAGATCAATTCCGGACAGCTGGAAATGTCAAACGTTGACCTTTCCGGACAGTTTACCGATATGATCATTACGCAGCGTGGATTTCAGGCAAATTCGCGTGTTATCACAGTTTCCGACACATTACTGGAAGAATTAATCAACTTAAAGAGATAGTTTGAAAAATAGTTGGGAAATGGTTTTTTGACTGTTTCCCAACATTTTTTTGTGATTTTACACCCTTTTTAACAAAAAGGAAGTAGACAAGAGAGAGAAAGTTTAGTAAAATCATATAAAAGGGTATTTTGATGGATTTTGTCGGAAGATCCATCGGAATTCCTAATTTTAGAAAATGGAAGGTGTAGTTCATGGATATAGCATCACTGCTTTCAATTATCGGCGGAATTGCCATGGTTATCTTTGGCGTCCTCAGTAGTAACAGTTTTGACATCACTGCGATGCAGATGTACATTGATCCAGCGTCGGTTGTTATCACGTTTGGCGGATCAATCTGCAGTACACTCGGGTGTTTCAAACTTGTAGATGGAATCAACGGATTCAAATCAATTTCACTCCCGTTCAAGGATAAAACATATGATCCGTCACAGACCATCCGGACAATTATTGACATGTCAAATGTCGGAAGAAAAGAAGGTCTGCTTGCACTTGAAGAAGCTGCAAACGGAATTGAAGACGAATTCCTGAAAAAAGGAATCATGCTTGTAGTAGATGGTACCGATCCGGAGCTGGTTCGTGGGATTCTGGAAACGGATATGATGTGTCTGGAAACCCGCCACAAGGATGTGATTAAGTTTTGGGAAAAATGGGGCGAGATGGGTCCTGCCTGGGGTATGATTGGTACCCTGCTCGGACTGATCGCCATGTTAAATAAACTTTCCGATCCGTCTGCGATCGGACCACAGATGTCTGTAGCACTGGTTACGACACTGTACGGTTCCCTGATTGCAAACTGGTTATGTACCCCGATTGCCGGAAAACTTTCCGTAAACAATGATATGGAAGTGGTAAACCGTCAGATCACCATTGAAGGTTTGTTGTCCATTCAGGCAGGAGAAAATCCACGCGTTATTGAGGAAAAATTAAAGTCATTCCTTTCACCGTCTGTAAGAGAGGGTGTTCTTGAAAACGGCGGAGGAGGTGAAGAGTAGTGGCAAAAAAGAAACAGGAAGATCCGCCAAAAGGAGCGCCGGCATGGATGAATACTTTCTCGGATCTGATGAATCTTTTGCTCTGCTTCTTCGTACTATTGTTTTCCATGTCGACAGTAGATACTGACAAGTTAGAGGCGGTTGTTGCATCACTGCAGAACGCCATCAGCATCCTTCCGACCGGCGGCACAAGCATTGGAGAGGGAGAGATGATTTCTGCCGGTGTCCGCCAGCTGGAATTTCTGGATTCTTACTACAATGAGATGGCAAATTCCAAAGCAGAGAATACCGATGAGCAGACAGATGGCAAACTGTCTGCACAGGAACAGTACGAGCAGCAGCAACTTGCAGAATCTGAAAAGATGGCAGATGAAATCCAACAGGAACTTGATAATTCACAGCTGTCCGGAAAGGTGGATGTGGATTTCAATGCAGAGTATGTAAAACTGAATCTGAATGGTTCCATTTTGTTTGCATCCGGTAAGGCTGATCTCGTTAAACAGGCAGTCCCGATTGTAAATAAGCTTGGAAAGATTCTTGAAAAATATAACAGGAATGTGATAGAAGTAGAAGGACATACCGATAATGTTCCGATCCGCTATTCTGCAAAATATGAAAATAACGAGGTTCTTTCGGTGTACCGTGCACTTGCTGTCACGGATCAGCTCAGAAAAAACAAAAACTTAAATCCCAAGTACATTAAGTTTGCGGGAAGAGGAGATTACATACCGGTTGCTGACAACAGTACCGCAGAGGGACGTGCGCAGAACCGGCGCGTAGAAATAAAAATTTATAACTCATTCAATTCAAATGTGAAAGAAAATAACTAAGAGGAGTAAGCAATGAAGAAGAATTTAATTTCAGTCGTAATTCTGGCACTTGTGTTTGCAAATTTTGTTTTGACAGCACTTTTGATGTTTTCGGTATTACCGGAGACAAAAAAAGCAAATACACTGATCGAAAAAGTGTGTTCCGCAATTGATCTGGATTTAAACAGTGGTGCGGCTACCGGAACCAGCAATATTTCCATTGATGATCAGGAAATTTATAAAGTCAGCACAGGGGAAGACCTGACAACAAACCTTGCAGAAGGAAAAGATGGAAAGACTCATTATGCAGTACTGAATGTATCACTTGTTCTGAACAAGAAGAGCGACAATTACAAGAAATACACACAGGATTTCCTGACAAATCAGGATGATACAATCAAAAATGATATTATCAAAGTGGTAAGCGAATATACATTTGAGCAGTTTAACCAGAATTCAGATGCAATTAAGGACACGATCCTTGAAGATATGCAGAATTTATTCGGCAAAGATTATGTGATCGGAGTAAACTTCTCCAAACTGACAGCACAATAGGATTTTACAGGTGGTGAAAAACTGATGGGTGACGTATTATCCCAAAATGAGATAGACAACTTGCTGGCAGCGCTTAGTACCGGTGAGCTGGATGTGGATGAAATAAAAGACAATAATGAAAAAAAGGTAAAAGAGTACGATTTTGCCCGTCCTTCCAAATTTTCCAAGGAACATCTGCGTACCATGGAAATGATATTTGAACATTATGGCAGACTTTTATCTACGAATCTGCCCGTGTATTTACGGAAAAATGTTCAGGTAGAGGTGGTGAATTCAGAAGCGGTTACGTATTCTGAATTTTCTAATGCGCTGTCGAATCCGGTTCTTTTGGGAATTGTCCTCATTGAGAGTATAACGGACAAATTCC
>ERZ773113.795-NODE-795-length-16441-cov-4.922129_pt1 | contig 16441 bp, 23 predicted proteins | sample MGYA00580565_ERZ773113 | MGnify/ENA primary metagenome ERZ773113 (study PRJEB29015, sample SAMEA2737827) | human gut metagenome | biome: human gut; feature: human-associated habitat; material: faeces | place: China | collected 2012 ...
CCCTGGGGGTCGCGGCCCCAAAACATGCACTTTGGAAAACCAAAATCCCCGTCCTCCATCGAAAAATAAAGCTTGCATTTTCCAGCACACTATGCTATAATGATTATAGTAACAAATATATAGTGACTCAGAAAGAGAGGGAAAATAATGATTAAATGTAGCGAACTTTTAGACAGCAATGATAACTGGAATTTAGACACAGAACTTAATGTTCAGTTCTTGCATTTACAGATTTATTCACAAATGAAGCTTATTGATGTGTCAGTTAAGTACGGAGATTATGCAGTTGTAAGATTTCACGATAATTACATTGCACTTAAGGAAACAGAAAAGGAGAGAAATTTATGAGAAGAACAATATTCGAACAATTAATGCATGAAGCAAAATACGCGCAGAATAGCAATTAAAAATGTCTCCTTTATGAAGTTCACGGAAAAGCAATCATGGTAAGAGAACTAGGAGCCATAACTCATGAAGAATCAATAACACTTAACACTGAAACAGTCAGATATATGAACGAACATCCACGCGAACTTAATTTATGCTAACACTTAATTCCTTGTAGGTGGGACGGTTAAACCTTCAATCCAACATAAAGGAGGTGAACACACATGATAGTACTTAACTATGTTCTAATCGTACTCTCCCTAGCGCTCTTTATTTACTCAGGAGATACGAACATACTAATTGCAGTAGGCCTGTTCTCGGTCGCTCAATCGATAACAAACCTCAAAGTTAACATCCACAAGAAATCACGTGATTAGTAAAAAAGGCGGCGGAGACAATACGGCTCCGCCGTTCTCATTAAGGTTTAATTAAATTTCCGGTATTCAATAATTCCAACATAAAAAGATTCTGTGTAGCTGTCCCATTATAATCAATAATTCCATTAACAGCCGCAATCTTTTTTCTGTACTCGTAACTGCCATTGCATCCGATGCTTTCCAAAGCCTTGCTTATACTTTCTCCATGAAACACATCTTCTAAGAACAGTTCGTATACTTCTTTTTGATGGAATGACAAAATACTTTCGTCAAAAACATTAAGGTCAACTCTCTGTTTGATTCCATCCACGAAACCCTTACTAGTATACTGCCAACCTATCTGATTCGGTAAATTCGGATTCAAACTTCCCACAGGAATAGCTTCCTCAATCGGATAAGAATTTATCTTATTATCGTGAGGGTATCTAGCCGCCCACACAATAGGTTGTAATTTAAGAACTTCTTCATGATTGAAATTATGTTCATTCCAGAACGATAATCCAGTATACAGTCCAAACTTAAAACCGGCTTCTTTAATCATATTGGCTTCATAACATATTAGTTTGGTTAGTTTTTCAGTTCCTAATTTGCGTAAGTTATCATCTTCGACATCCAGATATATTATTCTTACATCTTCTGTATATGTATCTTTTAGTAAATTTAATACACTTTTTATTTCAGCAGATGCTTCATTCTGTTCGGTTGCATACATGTATTTATATACGTCAAACGGAATCCCATATATCTTACATCCAGCTTGATGCGCCATGAATTGTAAATCAGCTTTATTGTTTTTTGTAGTAGCGCGTAAAATAGCATACTCAATACTCCTATGCGCCTTGTCCCAATCAATATCCGTCTGATTAGCACTTAAATCAACGCCTTTAATCATGCAAGTTTTCCTCCCCTTTTTTATTAATCTTCCCTCTCACGTCTTTGACATACCGTGTTAAAAAGTCCGGTATAGGCACCCCCAAACCAGCAACGTTTTCCAGAATACTTAGCAACTCATTTAAGATAAACCATACAGTCACCAGTAATCCAAAGAACATTGATATCTTATATTTCAGCCCCATAATTGACAGCGCGTACATGATAATATAATCAAAAAACATCGCCACAATTATCACGTATAAATATCCAACCTTTTTAACAATTCCCTTTACTCCCGCTTTGGAGCTTAACCCTTCTTTTACTGCATTGTTCGCACATCCGCTGATAAAGTCCACAACCATGCAACACAAAAGTATAACCATGACCGGAAACATAGCTTGCGTTTCTGCCGTTATCCATGTAAGTAAAAGTGTAAGTCCGCTGTGTATTGCTATTTTCATATTTTTCATGCTTACTATCCTCTCGGTTTATAATACCCGTTTCCAATGAAGTAAAACAAGGTATTTCTATATTTTACTATGTTCGTGCTGATACGTCTAACTTGCCACGGTAAAAAATACAATGGATTCTGTGTCATTTTAAGATAAAAATTACCATTCCATTCCCACAAATATAAATATTCGTTATCAGGTTCAGGGTCAGGCGGCGGGTCAGGCGGAGGTGTTGGCGGGTCAGGCGGTGGGTCAGGTTCTCCTTGAGCTAATACCTGATACCAATACCATGCTTGTGTTCCGCGTTTTGGCTGATTCTGGTTGCTAGGACGCTCATAGTTTTTTAACCACGCATCCGCTAAATATTTAACACACTGTTCGTCTGTCATTCCTATGCTGGTGTCAGGTGTATATTTTATGAACTCAGCGAACGATAATGGGTATTTACTTGTAGGGTAATACTGTTCATGATTATCTAATTCCCATTGTATTCTGGCAAGTTGGTGTTCATAATTGCTATAGTCTGTCCATCCATTATCTCGGCACCAGCTGAAATATTTTGTAGCCGGAGTCCATTGAACCAGACCATACCCTCCACTGGTGTTTCCCGCATTTAATCCTTCCCAGATACCCGGATTAAAAGTACTCTCTGTCTGTAAGTTACCGAACATTCCAGCAATTGCATATTCTGTCCAGCCCATAGCTTTAAATAAAGGCCATAATTCTGTTGCATTTTCTGTCATGCCCGGTAACTGCAAGTATGCGTTGCTGGTTATCAAGATTTAAAGGGTTCCTTAAGAACTACAAGCCAGATTTCCTTTGGGTAATTTTTGTAAGCATAGTTAACTGTTCCAATTCCTGAAACTGAAAGGATACCTGTTTCCGCAGTATAAGTATAACTCCATCTTGTTTCGGCTCCAATAGAAATGTTATCTGTCCTGCTATTTTGTGATGTAAAGGTTTCAGCCTGTACAATCATTTGTGCTGTTGTTATGTTTTGGTAGTTGTCAGGTAATACATTTTTTAAATCAAAATTTCCATGGCCGGGATTATCGTAATCACTGCTAGTTGCTTGCAAGGAACCGGCGAATAATATTTTGCCAGTATCCCCTTCCAGTGCTGTCACTCTAGCATCAAGCCCATTAATCTGACTAACATTTCCCTGTGCCTGTTGTAACGCCGCATTTGCATCTGTGCTAGCCTGATTAGCTGCATTCACGGCCGCTGTAGAATTGGTATTAGCCTGTCCAGATTTTGTGGCCGCATCATTTGCTTGAGTTAAAGCAGTTTGAACTTTTGCTTCTATGGTTTCAGCAAGTCCACTAATACTGTCCACCTGATTTTGGGTTTCTGTTAACGATTCTTCTGCATCACCGATTCTGGCATTGGCTTCATCCATTTTGTTTGATCCTTCACCAGCAGCATTTTTGTTGTCGTTCATTCCCTTGTCGATAATTCCCATAGCGTCATTAAAATCTCCAAGGTATGTGGGTTTATCGGTGTCGATGTACTGTGGCAGTCCATAGTTAGGTGTTTTGTTTGTACTACTCATTTTTGAATTCCTCCTTATAGATGTTTCACGTGAAACATTTTCTATGCATTTTCCAGAGCGGCTATTCTCTGGTCCAAACCTGAAATAGAAATAGCAACATTGTTATTTGCTTGCTGTGCTTGCGTAACCAGAGCGACCGATTTACTTACACTATCTGTTGCATTGTTTGCATTTGTCAAAGCAGTGTTAGCAAGTGTAGCGGCATTTGTAGCAACCGTGACAGCAGTTGTTGCGTTTCCGTCCTGTTCGTGAAACTTTGCTTCTGCCAAGGTTAACTGTTCACGCATGTTAACATTAATGGAAACTATCTGCTCAACTCTGGCAATAATTTCATTTGCCCTTTGCAAAATACGATTCGCAAGTGTTCCATTGCTGTTCATATCCGTGTCGATTTCTGAAAAGTTCGCAGTCCAATCTTCATTCGGATACGGAGCGTCCATTTTGTTATAAATTCCGAGTTTGTAATATGGAGTCTGTCTTGTAAACATTAAGCTATCCCTCCCTTAAGAGCAACATTTTCGATGTACATAATTACCGGGGCTTCGATGATGTGTAAATCGTTTTCCACTGTAACGTTTAACACATTTACGTTAAAGTCAACTTCCCATAAATTATGCTCTACGCTTTCCACATAGTTTCTGGATTCTGTTTGGTAAGTTCCGCTATTGCTTAATGCTGGTGCTACAATAGCGTTTATTAAATCTATACGTTTTGCTGTTACTGGAAGGTCTGCTTTGATAAGATATGGAACGGTTCCTTCCGTAACTTCTGGTGCATCATATACACCAGCAATTTTGAACTTTCTTTTGAATCCATTTGCTGAACGTTCTATCGTTTGGATGTTATTTGTATCAAAAATCTGAATAGAATTTCTGTCCCAGAAGTAAGCAGTTGCATTGTACTTCTTATAGTCAGCATCGTTAAACTGTAAAATGTTATCGCGTTCACTAGCTGTTAAACACATTTCATTATTCATGCTGGCAACATCTTCTACGGCTGTCTGAATTCTCCCCCATTCTCCTGTCATGGGATTGTAAATCCGATGCTTGTATTTTTCGTACATGATTCGATAAGCCTGTACATCAAAATCGATGGCTGTCATGTATAATTTCTGGAAATCAGTTCCCACGTTTCCAAACGCTTCAAACCACTCGTCAAATTGAGCCGCAGTAATTGCGTGAACTCTCAGAGCATTCCACACATCTGTAACAGTGTTTCCAACGTGGTCGCGTAAACCTGTTGTGGGATTATCGATGCGGAATCCATCCTCATTAATTTCGTCCACTTCCAGCCGCAGTTTGTCTAACTCTTCCTGTACCCACGCTCTTGTTCGTTCGATACTCGAATCCACATAAGCAGTTAAGTTCTGCTTCATAACATCCATATCAGCATAGATTTTAACAACATCGCTTGCGTGTTTATCACGGATATCCTTAAAATTAGCATCAACGTACGTCCGTAAATCTGTTATCATTCCCTCGATTCTAGTCACGTCTTTAATATGCTCATTCCAGTAAAATGTGTCTTGCTGGTCTACATATGTACGTAATTCTGCAAGAGTTCTGTCGTGATAATCTCTTAACTGGTCAATCACAGCCGTGAGTTCTACACGTAAAGCATCAATTGCCTTATCTGTGTATTCCTCGTAATTCGTTTGTAAATCTTCCAGATACTGCACAATCACATTTACGTTGTACAGGATTTTTCCGAGATTTTCCTCAAACGAAATTGACCAATCCCACGCAGACGGTAAGGAAAGCCACGATGGAGGATTGCACACTTTTTTCGGTTTTTCGTTATCCATATTATTACCTCCCTTCTAAAATGTAAAAATTTTGAGAAACAGTCCACGGCTTACTTCTTTAACCATTTCTCCAATAACATCTGGCAATGACTCTCGATTTCTTTTGAGTACTTCGCCCTGCGGAATAGTGAAGCCTTTATGAGTCACCGTTTCTGTTAAGTCACGTTTACGTTCTCCCTTATCAGAGGAATTTGAATCACTACTTCCACTCCCATTGTCTGTTGTTATGTTAGTAGCGTAGTCCTCATTACCTAAAGCACTTTCGGGAGTATCCTCATACACATTCTTGTTGGTGTTTGTAGCACTGGTGTGAATGTTGCCAGAGTTTTCGGTATTCTCTCCTTCATTAATCGAGCGACTAGTTTCGTCGGAAAATGAATTGAGTAAATCAAAGTCTTTTTGCATAATTTCGTACATTTTATTATAACGCCATATTACGCGTCTTATATTACCATTAAATCGTAATAAAAACATGGTAATACTTTCGTACTCAATTTCTCGCATCAAATTATCAGTACAAAATAGCTGGAAAAAATCATCCTTCATTTGCTGGGAAAAGAACTGAATATTTTTGTCAATCATGCTGTTTTCGGCTGTTGCTATTCGTTCCCATACCGGCACGTCATACTCTGGTTTAAAGAAAGGGTATCTTCCTTCTCCAGCGTTTTGTTTAGCAAGAGCTTTGGGGTTTTTGTCCTGTGAATAATGATAAATTATGTCACGTAATGTTGTTGTATAATATGCCATTATTCGTCACCCTCTTTCTCTTCTGTTTCTCCTGAGGCATATCCTTCTCGGCCAGATGATTCACTAGGCTGTAATGTTCCATCCACTTTAGCAAGTGCATTCGCATCGAATTCTACACTTATGTTCGTGCCAAACATTCTGTTAACCTGTTCGGCTCCAATTTCTCGACTTCTCAAAGCGTTATTTCTGAAACCCATAATGTGCTCATTATTTGCGTTTCCCTCGTCCACAGTAAGATGTTCAGCCTTGTATACAGAAATGTTGTTATACCCTAGTAATGAAAGATATTCTCCAAGAATCGCCATTTTTGTTTTGTCAAGTGGCTCAGTGATGATAGGTGTACTTAAATCCAACACTTCTGGTTTGTCTGTCTCAGAAATAAATTCGTCTGAATCATCGTAAAAAATATACGGTAAACCGAGTTGCGTATTATTTATCATTTGACGCATTGAATTCTGTGTGTCCTTATTAGTACGAATAATTTTAGGTCGCATCTGTAAGGTAATGTTTACATCTTTTGCGAGTTCAACACGTGCCAACTTTTGGGCATAATATTCGATAATTGGAACAAACGGAGAATAGGTTGCATCATTAAAAACTAAAACGCTGTTATCCTCGTACCGAACCGTATGATAACCATTTGCTGTATTTACATGACGAATTCTAGGAATGTTATAAATGTTAAATTTTCCTGTGTTTGCGGTAGGAAGGGCTACCATGCCTATAACCGGATTTTCGAAAAACAGACAATTACCTTTCATGATTAGCGTCTGTTCTATTACCCGCTCTGAAACCGTGTCAGGCAAATTATTCCACTTAAAACGGCTAATCGCTAAAACGTAAAGATATCTAAGATAATTCCAGTACGTCCAATCTCGATTTACGCCACTCATAATTTTCTGGTCATACCCTATACCGCACAGACCGAGCGGGTCACGGCTTATACTGCGTCTCCCCATCTTATCCCTCCTTTCTATTCATTATTTCCATAAGTTCCCACGTTTTCATAATCGTGCCAAAATGTCACGCCGTTTAAAAACATGCTTCTTATGGTTTCTAAATGCTCGTTTGGTATATTACCATAAATGTTAACGGTATTACACCTCACGTAGTTGAATCTAGGACGATTATTTAAATACGGAATTCCGATACGGTTAGACTTATACCCGTACGCATCGAAATAGCTTTGTAACTTAGAACGGAATTCTGGCTTAACTGTATACGCACGAATGATTACATCAAGGGAACCGTTTACAGCCATTAACACCGCTTCACTTCCACCAGAAGAATTTCCAGCCAGTCCGATAGCACTTTGCATCATATCGATTTTTTGTCTGTCTCTCTCAGATGATTGCTGTTCTCTAACTGCACTCTGAAACGTATTCGCAATTGCGTTAACAATTCCGCTAGCGTCTCCCTGGTTCGAAACGGCCTGACCAATTCCACTTGCTAATCCAGAAATTGCGCCAATAACAATATTTGTACGATTCTGGCTGTGCACTAAATTGTTGGTGCTTATGGCTTGTGATTTTGACAAAATGAATTGATTATTCTGTACTGGAAATGATGGGAATCCTGAAAAGCTGGTTCCAGCATTGAGTAAATCACTGTTATTTATGTTCCCATCATAATCGTTCGCGGATGCTAACAGTGTTCCATCCGGTATCGGACTTCCGGTAATGGAAATAGATAACGTGGCTCCGTTTATTAATTCCGGTTTAAGTACAACCTTATTTCCAGACGGCATCACTATCTCAAAAAAGCTATACGGATAGCAGTACAATTTTTTCTGAGTGTACGCCGGCAACATGGACTGCCAGTTGATATCAATGACACGTTTTCTCGGACTTGTATTTCCGTAGCACACACCGATTCGAAATCCCATGGCACTTGAAAAAATACCTTGTTTTGGGACAAAGTCTGCGGGAAAAGGAAACACAGAAATGATAGATTGTGCTACCCACGCATAGTCTGATAAACTTGCGAATATGTCACGCAAACTTGATGTATTTTCGTCCACGAAATAAATACCCGCCGCAGATGGTAGTCCGTTTATTTCACAACCGGGCGCACCTTTTATAATCACCTCGTCCTCTGTCCCACCAGAATTCACAAGGTCTGCTGTGGAAATTATCAAATATGTGTTAACTTCTGATAACGAATCAAGAGTGAATACACTTTCCTGATTGATAACATAATCACCATAATCAACCGGTTCCACAACTGTATTGTAATTGTAAGCATAACCACGCGGTGCATGTTCACGCGCAATGTCGCAATCTCGTATTACTACGTTATTAAAATACGTCTGCCAAGCATCTAAGTGAAAGCGTATCAAAGATGTTTTAGGATTAACATACTCAATGGCATCCACAAAACAGTACATCCATATGCCGTTATACTGTGTGTTTCTGAACCGCATATAGTTAGATGCAAGTAACGTTTCCGCATTGTAGTTAACCTGTAATGCTCTGTGTTCGCGTATGTATTTAAACGTAAAATTACCAGCTATCACTTTACCGTCAAAATAGCTATCTCTATCTGACTCAGACGTAAAATAAAGTTGACGATTTTCAGCTACGGGAATATACCCTAAAAGTTGGAACACATTTGATTGCATTGCTCTTGTTTCTACATCTGTCATAAATTCCATGTTCATGCACCGCCTTTATTTTCAGCCACCTGCCGCAGTAACAGCTTTCTCACCATGAACGGAGTTATCAAGATACGGCGTAGCGTAAATAGTAAGATTTCCTTTTTCCTCAGCTCCTACGCTCAGAACTCCCTGATCATTCATACGCGTACTAGAGGACGTATTACCGAGAACAGACCACATAACCGCCTGAGAGGGATTGTTCGTCCCAGTTACGGTTGCTGTGTAAACAGAGCTTCCGCCCGGCGTATAAGTAGCTGAACCAGCAATCGTAACACTGGTAACAGTCGGAAGAGCGTCAGTCGTAATCGCAACTGCATTGTGAAATGGGGACAGGAAATAAGTCTGCCATACATGCAACCAGTAATTCCAATACAGTTTTTCACGGTCATAAAAATCATTTGCTTCGAAAAGATTATCGTAGATATTCAAAAATTCCTCGTCTGCAATGACAGCTATGATTTCGGGATGATTCGGAATCTCCGGAATGAGGGTAATTCTGCCAAGGAATCGCGCCTCGTCCATATGGAATGCATAAGCAAGAGCCTGAACGCTGGTAACGGCATCGGCCTTCGGAGTAATAAATAGACGTTGATCTTCCAGAGCCGTTGTATTCATAACTCCCGCCGCATTCATGGAACGAGTAGGAAAACGCAAGGTATTAGAAGCAATTCTAAGAGCGGTAAGAAAACTTTTTGCGCTAGCTTCGTCCGTAGGTTCGTCTGCGTGAACCAATTTAAACTTTCCGCTGTCTATATAATCCACAAACAACGCAAGTGTGTACGCAAATTCAGCCACATCATTACTAGTGTACATGCCGTTTATTACACGGTCAACCAGAGACGCAACGCCTTCTTCGGAGTAAAACGCGGCCTGTAAATCACGTCTCCATATGGTCTGTTTAAAGTAGTCCTCACGGTTCCGGTTGTGATATGCAACTTTAAGGTCAGGTTTTTCTGTTTTCAGCATCGCCCAAGGGTCGGTGTCCTCACCATATGCGTGCGCTGTTGCAATGTCCACCCAAATATCCTCAATCGTATATCCAAACGGAATCATACCGCGCTTCGCGAAACCGAAAGGATTCGTAAAGTACATTTTGTTCACTTTGGTGAAGGAAACCTTATTCACCAAAAAGTCAAAGAACCGGTTCATAACAGGTTCATAGTTCATAAGCGTTCCGCCAAATTCCCGAATATTAGTACTAACCGGGTCAGGCAAAAGCCCTTCATATTCTGTGTCAGCAAGACTTGCTCTAAAATCTGCTAACAGCGTCTTAACATTTGTTACTGCATTTTTTACTGCCATTTCTTAACCCTCCTTTACAGGTTTAAATAGTCCTCGATTTTAATTTTCGGGACTTCTTTCTTTTCTTCATTCTGCACAATATCCGCAATGACTTCTTCCTCAGCAACACTGGGCTTTGTAAAATCATTAATGTACTGTGCACGGATTCTGTCGCGGTCACGCTCTACTTCACTGTAATACGACGCCGCTTCATTAATCGCTGAACCGATAAAAGTTTCGTCATAGACTTCGCCTTCTTCCAGTTCTGTACCAGCTATCCGTCTTAGCATCCTCAAAAACTTCTCATTCATGCATCTTACTCCTTCCCTTATTTCGTCAATCCCACATTTAAAGAAATAGGAGCGTCTAAAAATCGAAATGCGGGATTGCAAGCCGGTATGGGACTGCCAGCGTATTACCGCTTTCCCTCAGCAGTCTACCAAAATTTAAACACTCCTACTCAATATAAGTGTATCATAAATATGACAATATGTCAAGCATTTCTTTTTTGATATCCACATTTTCAAACCACGCTTTTCCGGAATTATAATAACGCTTAAATGACATAGCTGTATCGGAAAGCTGAGATAGTAAATAGGTGTCCTCAAAATGGGAGTTCGCATCAAACGCAAATTTGAGTTTGAATTTTTCGTTCGCTTTGCTGGAAAAATAAACGCAGTCCTTATTTATCCAAACTCCTATGTTTTCTGCTGTCCCTAAAACTCCGTCGTTTATGGTTATCGTGCAGTAGTAATATTTATCTTTGGTTTCCAATTTTCGAACAAACGAATAGGTGTCAAGCATGTATTTATTTGACGATGCAAATTGCACGTAATTTGATTCACTAAAAGCGCGGTTGAAACCACTGGAAAGTAGGGCTTCTTTTGCGGCTTGATTTTCTGTTACTTCCAGCACCCAACCATCACCGCGCAGAAATTTTGTATCAGATTCTAAACGCTTCTGAATTCCCAAAGCCTTGTAATAAGGGTTCAGAATGGAGACGTTGTTTCCGCATAAAATATTACGTACATATCTAGTCTGTTTTCCAAACCCTCTGGCAATGGAATTCTGTATACTGATAAATTTAGAAATCTCGTTCTCACAATAATGTTCTGTTTCAGATTGGAATTCGTCCATGAACCTGTTCTCAACTTCTATAAAGCGTGAGGAAACTTTCTTTATTGTGTCAGCATTATTAAGAAATGTGGCAAAACCGCATTCCGTGTCATTCAGATACAAAACTTTATAAGCACCCCTCATTTCAGACTTTGCGTGAATTTCAAAGTCAGAAGGGTAAAGCTGTGCAATATCACTAAAAAAGGAATTCTCACAGTCAGACAGCTCATAGTTGTATCTGTATTGTAGCATAAATTTACGCTTATTATCGTTCAAAAAATCTTCAAAAATTGTGCGTTTTGCTGAGAACGTTTTTCCGGCTGTACGATTACCTGTCACAATAAATAATTCTGGTGTTTTACCATTCAGGTCTTTCTTACTCAGTAATCTGGATATATCATAGTACTTGCTCATGCGTTACTCCTTATATTAAAATAGGGACGTTTTCACGCCCCTAATAATTGCAGATATATAAAAAATGTGTTGTTAAATAGCCTTAAGCTGTAAAAATTCTCTGTCGGATTTCGATGTTCCTGAAGCAATCTGAACTCTGATAGGATGTTCTGCACTAGGTTCACCGAAAATATCCACCAGATTCTGAACACAATCGTTTACCGTAGGGGACATTGTTGTATACATTTCTCCTTCTTCCGTAAACAGTACGGTGCATATTCCCAATTCCGGCTCCTTTGTGTTCTTTCTCTCGGTTTCGTACTGAACGATATCAGTTACGGAAAACTCATCGCCCACAAAGTCTTGCATCTGTTTACCGTTTACAGTACGAGCGTTGTAAAGCATCATTTTGTCGGTTGTGGTGTTAATTAAATCTCTCATTTTCTTTTCTCTCCTTATTTGTCATATTCATTAACATAGTAAACTGGTTATTCAGTTACGCCGAAGGCTTCTTTAATTTCTGCGTCTCCATCCGGTACAACAAAAGAATTCTTAATAAAATCTTCTTCGCTCATGGCTCTTGTCTCTTCTACTGTTGCTGTTCCAAGACAGATAAGCTTGCCTTCATGCTCAGGCCACTTTTCTGTTGCTTCTTTGAGGATTTTCTTTGTATCCCCAAGTTTCTTTCCTGTGATTTTTTCAGGAAGGGTTACAACCTGTCCTGACTGCGTATCAAAATACGCGATTGTAGCTTCGGTAATTTTGAATGTTCTGGTGATATGACCTCTCATATTCTTACCTCTCCTTTCATGTGCCTATTGTTTCGTTTTGGTCTATTAACTTGTTACAATTCATTATACCATGTTTTACTGTATTTTGTCAAGCACTTTACCAAAAGATTTAGGCGGCTTGTACGCTTTTTGCTTGTAAAGAGTAAAATCTGCGTCTACCAAAAGAATCCCTCCCTTCACTTGCTTCTGCTTTAATTGACTATTTAACGTTAATCCATAATCAAAACATGAAATAGGTCTGGTGGCAAGCAAATACTGTTTGGTGCGGTCTTGCATTCCAGCGCACTTAATTTCCCAGTGAGGTGTTACTTTTTTATGGTTTTCCTTTCGGATAAATTCACAGTATGTTTTTTGGCGTATGAATTTTGCACGGCTCCATTCAGATTCTAACTTCCAGCACAGCAATTTTGAGGAATGTTCTACAATTTTGTTTGGTTCACATTTAAACATGTGCAAGCTGTCTGTGTCGGCATAAATAAAGTTATCGTAGTTAGCCTGTGCATGTGTGATTGTAAAGTAGCGCGCATAGGATGTTACAAAACTTCCCTGTGCTATGGAAAGCGTTTTCTTATTGTGCTCTTCATGCAAAATAAATCTGAGCAATCCGTCCTCGTCTAAATATGGTTCCTGATAACTGCTATCATCGTTTGTTGCAAGTTTGCCATAACAATTGTTTAGGAAAAGCTTTGCTTCTTCTCGTGCACCTCCTTCGGAGTTCATTTTCATTGCCATATATTTATCTATGTACTCGTCAAATAATCCAGAAACTGCATTAAAATAACATCCACTTAAAATCTCAATTTCATGTATATCGTAATGTTCCAAAAACAGTTTATAATCAAGACTTGTTAACGTAAATTCTGCGTATGCCAATTGCAGTATACCATCTGCATCGTAATAATACGCGTATTTTTTACCGCCAAACTGAACGTCCGAAGAGGTTAGCCATTCTGTGGACTTATACATAAGACTATCTTTAATCTGCATTGTAGGCAAGTGGTTAGGCTTTATTGTAAACCGCGCTTTCAGTCTTACAAAAAATACTCTATTCTCTTGCAAAGCTTCTTCGGGTATTTTGTTGCCTGTCCAAAATGTAGGCTTACCTACTGGATAAATGTTACCGCTTTTGGAATGCATAACAGATGGGTAAAGACTATTTACATCATACGTCATACCATCTGCGTCTATCCATTTATTCATATATTTTGGATTGCAATAACACCAACCTCCACGATAAGAGCGACGTATATATGCGTCTGCATTCGGATATTTGTAAGCTTGTTCGTCAAGTGTAATTGCTTTAAGGTCTGGATACATTGCGTTCCATTGCTCTTTATCAAAACACTTCTTATATTCAGCTATACAATTACTTCCTATCGTTAAACGAGTGTTGCCAGAATCTAGCATAAATTCAAGAGCTTCTTTAAGTACCAAAACATCATTTATTATGTACTGCATTTCTTCGGGTTTTATTAAACCGCCAGCATGACGTTCTCCTTTATACTCCATTTCAAGTTTACGATGTTTAGTATTAAACGCTTTTCCCATTCGTGCTAGCGTCATTGGCATAAGTTTTGCACTATCTCGTATTTCTATTAATGTCCGTCCTGTGCAGACAGTAATGGAATACCAGCGATTCTGTCCTGAAATGATTGCGTCGAATTCCCCCTTATAAAGCTTTTCGTATGGCTTCTCGCGATGATGGAATTTATATCCATTTTCCATGAGAGTATTGAGCAGAAAATTACCGTCGAATTTTACATTATGAAAATATGCAATCACTTTTTCTTCACAAAGATTATGAAAGAACTTAATAAAATCATGAATATTATTATACACTGTAACAAAATCTGAATACAGTTCTGCAATAGCCGCACTCCATACTTCCGTACTAGTTTGTTGTTTTGTATCATCATCTACAGTTGTCTCAAAGTCGCACGAAAATATTCGCATGATTATACCGTCCTATTCCTCGTCATAAAATTCGTTTTCCATGAATGACCTTTTTTCGTTTTCTGGTACTTTCAAATATGTTAGCATTTCGTTAAGTGATGCTTGTAGTCTAATTGCATCATATGCTTCTTTGGCGGATAGCCAATTACCTTTACGCTTTCCTTCTTCTAGCATCTGTGCCGCCGCATCTGTACCGTAAGTATTTACGATTCTGTCTATCCAACTTTTCGCCATATCACGTCTGTCTGTAACACGCCTGTCCCAACGTCCAAAAACATAGGACGAAATGAGGTCATAAAAATTTTCTAGTATAACACTGGAAATGTCTGGTGCTGTAGCAAACACGTCCATATTTCCTGTTTCCTGATACAGCTTACGGTCTTGTCTGTATCGTTTGCGTCCTTCTTTTGGCGTAAATATTTCACCTGTGTTAAAATCAACATATGCAGTTGCGTAAGAGCGACGTTTTTCTGGTGTCAGTTTTTTAAGACGGTTTATGGAACCACGAGTAATTTTTTTCGGAATCTTTGGAATAAGCTTTTCTGTGTCATAGATAAAACCACGACGGTTTTCTGCACGTACCCAAGACTGCAAATTTTTACGTAGTCTACGGTATTCTTTTTCTACTGCTGTTAATCGTTTTCTTCTTTTTGGCATGGCTTACTCTCCTTATAAAATTCTTCAGCATCTACAAAACAATCGATTTTAGAATACATCCGGTCTATTAAAGATAGTGCTACATCTTGCTGGTCACTGTTTACACGTGTTAACACATTTCTTAATGCCAACATAATTATTGCGTATTCCTGTCGCGTAAATCCTAGTATCACAATCTTCTTTTTCATTTGTTCACCTCCTTTGTCGCTATACTCTATTATATCATATTTCAGGACGTTTGTAAATAAAATACACCTGTTCTATAATGTATAGAACAGGTGTAACAGTTGACTTAAAAATTGTCTTTTATGTGCTTGATAACTTGTGCGGTTATGGAGCAACCGATTAGGTATACTGCGAGAGATATTATTGCAGTTAAAGCGATTATGATAATTTCAATCATTTTAGATTCCTCCTATATTCTTTTGCCATGGTTAAGAAAGTATCAAGTAGATATTGTAGATACATTACGTCTAAGTAACCGTCGGGTTTTATCACTCCAATAATATCTGCATAAGATATCCTAAGTCTGTAAGCTTCTTCCTGTATCAAATGCCCTCCATAAAATATTAAGGAAATGCTTGTTTCTCCTGTTTCGGGAATTGGCATAACAGAAACTTCATAGTGTCTTGCTGGTATCAACTCTAAGAACTTGTAGATATCTCTTCTAAAGAATTCCTCAATCTGAAAATTTATATTTGCCATATTTAATCCACCCATAATGCTACATTTTCAAGACATTCGATATAGTCTGGAAAATAATGCATCATGTTGTATTCCAATTCAAATGTGCCCAATGAAATGTATACTTTTGATGTGCTAGTAACACCATTAATAACCCTTGAACCTGTGAAATGCGAATTTAAAGTTATACATCCAAACTCATTTATATATGCCAAAAATGTTTCGCCATCATCTGTTTCAATACAGCAGACTCTATCATTGCGATAGAGTCTGAGATTATCTGAGCAAGTTTGTTCTATTAACTGTTCCATGATGTATTGAATTGCAATCAAGTTCATTGTGTTTCCTCCTTTACATGTTCCAAAGATAGTCGTTATAGTGTTCGTATTCATAGTACGCTGGTTCGGGTTCATATTCTTCTTCTGGCTCGTCGGGAATGAATTCAGGCTCTTCTGCATGGATAAGAATTTCTTCTTCCATACAGGCTTTAAGAAGAGAATCAGGAACCTTAGAATACGTTTTGAGTAAAGCTTCCTTATTAAGTTGTTTGTTGTAACGTCTTGAAACGAGAACCGCTTTTAATACCAGTTGTTCGTGATTCATTATAATACCCTCCCTCTAAAGATTACTTGATTTTCTTTAAAACAATACCTTGATGCATACAGGCGTTTGTCCCAATCATATCCTTTAAACTCTCCATATTTACTGAACATCATTT